>Ga0207933_1002985_pt1 | contig 10407 bp, 12 predicted proteins | sample NGESurdeep092012_4_FD_184488 | JGI IMG/M metagenome (GOLD analysis project Ga0207933, IMG submission 184488) | Arctic peat soil microbial communities from Barrow, Alaska - NGEE Surface sample F53-3 deep-092012 (SPAdes) | ecosystem: Environmental > Terrestrial > Soil > Wetlands > Peat ...
TGAGGAGCGCGCGATCCTGCGTTCGATCGGCTTCAGGAGATGGTCCGCCTCGACCGCCGTGTCCTCGTGCGCCTTCACCGCCTCCAGCACCGCCTCAAGATCGCGCGCAAGTTTGGTCCGCTGCCGTTCGAGAGAGTGCAGAAGCCTGCTCTCCGCACGGCGGCGGCGGCGGCGCAGAATCTTCCGCAGCTTGTCTTTGTCCTTTTGCAGCTCGTTTTGTGATTCACTGCGCGCCTCGTTCTGCGAATCCAGCTCCCCAGTTTTTTTCAGCAGCTTCCGCTGCACATCGCAGTCGCGGACCTTGCCAGCGAGACGGCGCAGCTTGCGCAACCGGCGCTCAAGCTTCTCCGCCGCCGCTCGATAGGGCGGAAGGCCACGCATCATGCGTAACAGATCGAGCTGCGCCTCGATCCGTCGCGTCTCGGAGCGCAGCTCGTGAACAGCTTTACGCGTGGGGCTGGCCAGGCTGACCGTGATCGCCGCCTCCAGGCGAGTAGCTTGCTGCCGCAATGAGCGGATGGGGTTGGTAGCTGTCTGCATCTCCAATTAGATGCAGCCCAGCGGATCCCGCGGCGACGGCTCGCCCGTTCTACAGTTTCGATAGCATCGTAGACAGAGTGGCCAGGCTCTTCATCGTCGCGGGAGTGGTCCTGATAGCCGCCGGTCTGCTCATGCTCGCGCTCGGGCGGATCGGCCTGCCGCCTGGCCGCCTTCCCGGAGACCTGGCCTTTCGCGGGAAGCACTTCACGGTCTTCGCTCCGCTGGGCACCTGCATTCTGCTCAGCGTTCTGCTCTCGCTGATCCTGTTCCTCATAGCCCGCTTCCGCCGGTAAGGCGGACGCTGCCTGCGCAGCCAGGGATGGGTCCTCACGCCCTCGCGATGCGTCCATTACATTGATACTGAAAAAAGCTTCGATCGCCGAACGAATAAGATCCTGAGGTCCGCTTCTTGATATCTCTGTCTTCCCGCACCCACCGCAGGGCTGTCTTCGCCCTCACTGCCGCCACGCTTTTCACCGTTATGGGCCTTTGCAGCGGAGGTTCGCGCGCCGCCCAGACCGCGTCCCCGACCGCGCCCCAGTCACCCGCCAGCTCTCCGCTATTCTACACCCAGCGCGTGCAGCCGATCTTGGCCGCCAACTGCTATCGCTGCCATGGCGGCATGAACCACCACGGCGGCCTACATCTGGACTCCCGGAGCGGCATCCTGGCCGGCGGCAAAAAGGGTGTCGTGGTTGTGCCCGGCCACCCCGAGCAGTCGCTGCTGGTCAAGCTCATCCGCCACGAAGGTCAAGACGCCGATCCGACGCCGATGCCGCCCAAGAGCAAACTTTCCGACGCCGACATCGCGACCATCACGCACTGGATTCAGGCCGGGGCCGTGATGCCTCCCGATCCTCCACGGTAGTGGCGACCTATTTCACCTCATCAATAACGCTTCAGTATCCACTTCCGCTTACTTAAGTAACGTGCTCTTAGGCCGGAATACGATGCTGTTTCTTTTCTAATGTGTAGATTTTTGCATCAAAGAGTAGCAAAGAGGTTCTACTATTGGTGGGTTCGCCTCCCCTTTGCACGATGCTGCTCGCCCAAGGATTTCCGTCTTTGCTGGAGTCCGTGGTCTTCGCATGATGGATGTGTACACCTTCGTTCTCGCTGGTTTCGTCTCGCAGGCTACCTTTGCGCTGACGCTCGTGCTGCTCGCCTGGAGCGACCGCCGCACGCGTGGCACAGTCTGGCTTGCGGCCGCCTGCATTCTGCAACTTGCAGCGGTGGCCTCTCGCTCGGTTCTTCCGCCCACTTCGCATTTGTCTGAGAGCGCCGGCTCATGCCTGCTCGTTCTCGTCTTCTTCTTCCTCTACATGGGTCTGCGCTGGTTCGTTCTCCGCCGCCGCCTCGCGACAAGAACAGGACCCATCGCGGTCAGCGTTGTCATGGCGCTCATTCTAGGCATCGGGTTCTGGAATGAAGGTGCGGCGCTGCTGGGCGCGCGCGCGGCCTCGATCGTTTTGCTGGCCTTCACGATCAACATGCTTCTGCGTCCGCGAATCGTTCTTCTGCGCGATGCCGCTCGCGCGGCCGCGGCACTGCTGGGGGCTGTCGTCGGATTGCTGAGTTTGCAGCTTCTGCTGGGACTTCCACAGTTCAGCGATCAATATCTCCGCCTCGCGGCTCTGGATCATGATGCCAGCATGGTCTGCATCACCCTGCTGGGTTTCTCGTTTGTCGGTATGTACGTCGCGGAGACCAAGCGGCGCCTGCACGAAGAGACTCGCGTTGACTCTCTGACAGGCCTGCGCAACCGCCGCGCCTTTGAGGAGGCGGCCGAGCGCGAGGTGCAGTTTGCCGCGCGTGAGGGCACGCCGCTCACGTTGCTGATGATGGACCTCGATCACTTCAAGACCCTCAACGACACCTGGGGCCATGCGTTCGGCGACCGCGCCCTGCGCGCCTTTGGCGGCGTTCTGCTCACCGTCACCGGCAGCAGCGACTCGGTTGCGCGGCTGGGCGGCGAGGAGTTTGCGATCCTGCTGCCCAATCGCTCCGCACGCAGCGCGCTGGCCATGGCTGAGCGTCTGCGCGCCACCGTCGAAGGCCTCCACCTCAGCGAGGGCGAGGAGCTTGTCCGCTTTACCGTCAGCGTCGGCCTCAGCTCGCTTCGCCGCGGCGAGCTGACGCTGGAGGCCATGCTGCGCCGCGCCGACCGCGCGCTCTATCAGGCCAAGCGCGACGGGCGCAACCGCGTCATGCTGGCCGATACCGTCAGCCATCCCTTCCCGCCCGCCCGCGCCACGGTTGCGGAGCTGCATCCCGTGCCCGTCGCGAGCACCGCCACCTCGGCCTGGCGCGAGTTCGCCCGCTAGGCTGCACCTGCAAACAGCAAAGAAAACCGCTTCGCCCTGTGACGACGCCGAGCCGCCGTTCGCATTCGCCCGCGTGGCGAACTACACTGGAAGTGTCCATGTCTGAACCCACTTCCAATCCGCTTGCTGAGGTTGATCTGTCGCAGCCGCCCGCCGACAATATGGTGCGCGTCACCTTCCGGCCCGAGGGCAAAACCGTCGAGTTCCCCTTCGGCTCGCTGCCCTATGAGGGCCATGGTGAGCCGATGAGCCTGCTCGACGTCGCCGAAAACTATGACATCTTTCTCGATCACGCCTGCGGCGGCGTGTGCGCCTGCACTACCTGCCATCTCTTCGTCGTCGACGGCGCCAGCGGCCTCTCCGAGCCGGAGGAGAAGGAGCTCGACCGCATGGACCTCGCGCCCGGCCTGCAGCTCAACTCGCGTCTCGGCTGCCAGGCGGTGATCGAAAAGCCCGGAAACTATGTCGTCGAGATTCCCGCGTGGAACAAGAACTACGTGCAGGAAGGCAAGCCCGCCGTCGTCAAGGCATAGTCTCACGCAAACAACCGGACGTTCGATCCGGCCCGATCCACCCTCTCGTCTCCCCCGCAGGCCAAACTTCTTGCGAGCGCGTGCAACGCTGCGGGTACGTGTAGGGCTCTGATAGAGCACGCATTTTCTGGAGAAGCGCACGCAACGCTGCGCTGAGATTTGAGGCCCCGCATGACACGGTCATTAATGTTCTGCTTCCGGATGTTCTGCTTTCGACGCTGGTTCTTCGTCACTACTCTATTTTTCGGCCTCTCCGCTGTAGCAGCCCCCGCGCAGATCGGCCTCTATGGCATGGGCAGCGGCGGCCGCTTCACGGCGATGGGCGGACAGGGCGGCAGCGTTACCGCCTGGGGCGGCACCGTCGGCGTCTACGATGACTTCCTCCCCCTCGGTCCGGTGTCCCTGGGCGGCGACGTTCGCGGCTTTATCCAGAGCAGCAGCAACTCGACGCAGTACGGCAACAAGCTAATGGGCGGTCTAGTGGGCCTGCGGCTGGCTGTTCACGTGCCGGCCATCCCGCTCCGCCCCTACATTCAGGCCGAGGTCGGCGGCGTGGGAACCAACAACGGCGACTCCGCTTCACGTACCGCGTCGGTCGCGTACCAGGTGCAGGGCGGCCTGGACGTGACCGTCTTCCCGCACCTCGATCTGCGCGGCGAGTACGGCGCAGGCCAGGCCAATTCGATCAACAACAGCGGACACACGCTGCAGGAGTTCGGCGCCGGCATAGTCCTGCGGCTCTGAGGGTTCTGGCGAACGCCTCGACTCTATCTTTCTTCCAGGCCTGAAACGCGAATCCGCTACAGGACCCTGCGAACCAGCCGCCGCACCAGCTCGGTGGTCATGCCGTAGACCATGTGCGCCGCAAGCGGGCTCACCAGGCTGCTCGCCGGATATTCGTTGGGCCACCCTCCCAACTTGAACGCCGGCACCGCCAGCAGATCGGCGGTCGCGAAGAGCACGCCGCCAAAGGTGGTACCGAAGCCCGCGCGCGCCGCATCCGTGTACTCGGCAAGCGCGCCATAGACGCCGCCTGCCAGCGCGCCCATGGCGTAGTGCACGATGGGGCCGCCAATCTCGCGCTGCTCGTGCGTCAGGTGACGGCCGCCGGTGACGGTCTCGGCGATCCTGTCGGCGGCCTTCATCGTCGCGTCCTCGCCATCACTCTGGGCCTTCAACTCCTGCTGCTCTTCGGGCGTCTCCACCGTCTCCGCGAGCTTCTCCCCCACCGTGGCGCTGAACTCATTCATCACCCACGACGCGGCCAGCCCGCCCGCAATGCCTGCCAGGACTCCGCGCAAAATACTCTTTTCGCTCATGATTCTCTCCATGATCTCCGTTCCACGATCTCCGTTTCACGATTGCATTCGTTGGATGCCGGGGAGCGAGGACGCGCGGGGGCGGAGCGCGGGCATTGACAAAACGATCGTGATAGCATCACCCCCGTGCCGGACTTCGCCAAGGACGTTGTGTTGGCGCTGCTGGGTGCTTCGATCGGCCTGGCAGGGCTTTTGCTGGTAGTCGCCGGCTTTGTGCTCAGCCAGGCCAGCAGCTTTCCGCCGGCATCGACCCCGGACGCTGTTCTGAAGCGCTACGAAACGGCCGCGAAGTTGGGACTGATTCCATTCGGGCTGGCCCTGGCCGAGGCCGCCTTGTGTCTGGCCTGGGCGGGTCACGCCACCCCTTGTGTTTACCTGAGCGTGGTTTCGGGCTTTTTCCTGCTTCTGGCGATCACGGCGGTATACGGTTTCTTTCTGTTGTTGAAGTACTTATAACGAATGTGCCTGACGACGAAAACCCTGATCGAGTTGCGCGATAAGAGCTTCGACAAGCTCTTCGCCGAGGGCGCCGACAAATATGCCGACATGACCGGCTTCGCCATAAAATTTCTTCGCGCCAGCCGGTCGGGGGGCGACAAGGTCCTGATGGGCGACGTGGTGGATGCGCTTAAAGGCAGCATCGACATCAACCCGGCGTTCCTCGCGCATCTAAAGGAGAGACGCCTTCCGCCTGGCTCCTGGTCGCGGGATTTTGCCGAGTACATCCTGGAGCAGTTGTATCCACAGCCGGAGTTGTAAGTCGTACAATGGAACAGTGGGAGTCAGGAGCTAGCATGGCAAACAAAACGCCGGTCAATAAAACGGCCGAAGAGCTTGCAGTCTGCTACCTGAAGGAACAGGCGGAGATCATGCGCAAGTATGGTGAGACCCCCAAGCTCTCCGGCAAACGCTACGAGCACGCCCTGCAGTCGATCACCCGCACCCTCGAGACGCTCGAGTCGGCGAGATAACGATTTAGGAAACCGGAATCGCGAAGGCCCGCTCGGTTGAGCGGGCCTTTTGCTGCCAGTCCGGCATGATTCTCAGGTTCGTTAGATTTCCAGATCGTCCGCGTCTCAAATTCGCATCGGCATGAGGATGTAGCGGTAGCGGGTGTCCTCATTGCCGTCCTCGGGGCGCATCTGGCCGGCCGACTGCGCGTCCTTGAACTCCAGCCGAACCTCGCCGGTCTCGCCGATCGCGCGCAGGAAGTCGATCAGGTACGAGCTGTTGAAGCCCACCACCAGCGGATCGTAGTTGTACGGCGTCTCGATGATGTCTTCGGATTCGCCGGAGTCAGTGGATTGCGCGCTCAGCTTCAGTTCGTTCTGCTCCAGACGGATCTTGATCGCGCCGGAACGCTCATCGGCGAACTGCGCGACGCGCTGAATCGAAGCCATCAGGTCCTCGCTGCGCACGATCACGAACTTGGTGTTGTCGCGCGGCAGCACCGCCTCGTAGTTGGGGAACTGCCCGGTGAGCTTGCGGCTCGTGAGCACGCGCCCGCCGACCTTGAAGAACAGCGTCTGGTCGTCGTCGGCAAACTCGATGGTCTGGGAATCCTTGTGGGGTTCCTTGTCCCTGTTGGGGTCCTTCGCAGTCTCCATGTTCGCGAGCAGGCTGTTCAGCTCGGCCAGCGCCTTGCGCGGGATCAGCGTCTTCTTCTCGCCGGAGATGCCTTCGAGCGACTCGCCCGTCTTCTCGATGTGCGCCAACCGGTGTCCATCGGTCGCGACCATCGCCATCGACTCCGCTTTGAGCACCAGCAGCGCGCCATTCAGCGTATAGCGCGACTCCTCGTTGGAGATGGCAAAGATGACCTTGGAGATCATGTTATGCAAGGCCGGCGCACTGATCTTGAAGCCGCCCGTGGAAGGGAACTGCGGCACCTGCGGAAAGTTGGCGCGCGCCATGCCCACCATCTTCGTGTTCGATCGCCCGGCGCGGATCTGCACCCAGTGGTTGTCCATCAGCTTGATGGAGATGTCGCCCTCGGGCAGCAGCTTGATGTAGTCGTACAGCTTGCGCGCGGGAATGGTGCACGCGCCCGGCTTCTTCACCTTGGCCGGGCAGCTGGTGTTCAGCGACTGGTCGAGATCCGTCGCAGTGATCGTAAGCTTCCCCGCCGAATCTCCAGCGGCGGCGCTTGCCTCGAAGAGAAAGTTCGACAGGATGGGAATGGTCGTCTTGCGTTCGACCACCGACTGTGCGGCGGTCAGCTCGCGCAGCAGCTCGGCGCGCGAGACGGTGATCTCCAGATTGCCGGTAGGCGTTGCGGCGACGTCGGGCGTAACGGTTGCACTGGACACGATCGGATCTCCCTCAGGTGGCGCACGGTCCGCATGCACCCTCGTCTTCTTGATGGCACGGCTGGCGAGTGTGCGTGGGTTGCATTGATTCTAGGGCGAGCGGGGCACTTCGCGCGAGAGCCATCGGCTGTGCATAAACCGGGCGGTGTTGTGAGAGGATCGTCCCGGCTTCCCGCAGCGTCTCGCGAGGCCCGAACGGCCGCGAAGAAGGACTACGGTTAAAGACTTAAAAAAGAAGAGAAAAGACAGTAGTAGCCGTCGTTTGGCGTGGAAGAGTGGATAAGCTGCCCCGATTCAACTCCAGCTTGTCATTTTGCGGCGTTCCCGCTTTCCAAAACCGTCCCCGGCAAATCGAACAGCTCGGAGATCGGGCCGCCGCCCGCAGGTTCCACCCACCGTTTCCCTCGTTTCTCACAAACCGCCGCCGCCATCGCCAAGGACGACAGGCCCGCAGTTGTGGGCAACGCGTTCCCGAGCAGGCTGCGAGCGCATTTCGAAGGCCACCCGATCTTAACAGCCTCGCCCGGTTGCCAAGGAAATTGCGTCCGCAGCCGCGCAAACCGGCAGCCCCGCAGCTCCGAAGCCCTGCACAAACACGACGGCCGCCAGGACTCGCCTGACGGCCGCCGTAATCTTCTTAGCTTTTAGCGCCGGTTGAATCCGCCGCGCGGCCCACCCCGCGCCGGCCCACCCCGCGAGCGCCCATATCCGCCGCCGCGTTCGCCGCTGCGCTCCCGCGAGTCCTCCCGCGGAATCCGGTAGCCCTCCGGATACAGCACCACAAACCGCCGCTGGCCTTCGCCTGAGCTGGCGGACTGCAAGCCGGAGTCGCGCAGGAAGAGATGCAGCATGCGCCGCTCGCGCGAGCTCATGGGCGGAAAGCGATAGGGCTGGCCAGTGTCGTCTACTTGGTCGATGGCATCGTCGGCCAGGGTGCGCAGGTGGCGCACGCGCGCCGCCTTGAAGCCCTCGGCGTCGAAGGAGATGCGGTCGTGCTCCTCCGGCTCCAGCCGCAGCACCTTGGCGGCAATGTGTTCGAGCGCGCGCAGCAACTCGCCGTCGCGATCCAGCAACAACCCAGCGTCGGGGCCTTTACACTCCACGTAAATATCACGCCGCTCAAAGCCGTCGGGGTCCACCGCTCCGGCGCCGGCCGTGATTCGATACTTGAGTCGAAGACCTCCGGTCGAGGTCAGCGTGCGCATCAGGGCGGCTACTTTTTCGGCCGCCTGGGCGAGATCGTCCATGGGATCAGCGTCCTCACAATACCTGGGTTACTAAACAGGGAACAAGGAACAACACATCACCGCGGATTGAATCGCCGTGACTGAATCGTGCAAAAGCAAAAAGTTTTTGTTCACTTCTCACGTCGCAATCCGACGCGCCTAACAGTATCACTCATTTTTTCCTTCACGGCACACCCCTCCCCTAGCGTCGCCCCTGAATCACTTTGCCGCTCGCCTTGCCGGCTGCGGCCTTGGCCTTGCGTTCCGCTCGCTCAAGCTGAATCTGGCGCATCTCGCGTCCCATCGACGACCGGTTGATGACCAGCTGTTGACCCATCATGATGATGTTGCCGACGTTCCAGTAAAGCGCGAGGCCAGCCGCGTAGTACCACGTCCAGTAGCCCGAGAAGATCGGCATCATGAAAGCCATCATCCTCTGCTGCTTGGGGTCCACGCCCGGCGACGGCGTATAAAATTGCACCAAAAACGATGTGACGACCATCACGATCGGCAGAATGTGCCACGGGTCGGGCTTGCTGAGGTCCGGCAGCCAGTACCAGTGCGCCTGCCGCAGCTCCACCACCTTGGTCATCATGGTGTAGAAGGCGAACAGCAGCGGAAGCTGGACCAGCGATGGAATGCAGCCGCCGAACATATTCACGCCGTGGGCCTTCTGGATCGCCATGATCTCGGCGTTCATCTCCCCTGCCTGGGGCGAGGTCGCCTTGGGATTCTTGTACTTGGCCTTGATGGCGTCGATCTGCGGCTGGATGCGCTGCATCTTCAGCGCGCTCTTCATGCTCATGAAGCGCAGCGGCATCAGCAGCGCGTAGATCAGCACAGTGAACAGCACGATCGCCCATCCCCACGAGTAGTTCACCGGCCCTGGATGCGCCGGAGCGATCCACGTGTGCACCCACTCCAGGCCGATGAACAGATACTTGCCGATCGGCCCCCAGAAGCCGAAGTCCAGCACCGGTTCCAGCGAGTGCCCCTCGGCCGTCTTGATGCTCTTGAGCACCTGCATGTTCTTGGGCCCAACGAACACGCGCGCCTGGTTGTGGCCCGAGGCATTGCCCAGCGCCGCGCCCAGCACCGGCAGCTTCGGATTCTTCGGGTTCGGAGCCAGCCCCTTGCCGCGCAGGATGTCGTTCAGCTCGATCGCGTCATGCAGCGTCACCGCCGTCGCATTCTGCGGCTGGTCGGGAATGAACGTCGCCGCAAAGTACTGGTCGCTCACCCCGGCGAAGTCGAACGGACCCTCCAGCGTCTTTCCGCCCGAGACCTTCTTCACCTCGATGTGCTCGTCCTTGCCGTTCTGCATCGTGTCCACCACGGCGCCGGTCGAGTACATGCTGTGCGACTCCGCTGCCTCCACGTCGCCCGTGCCCGACGGCCACGCGAGCAGCGCGCGCACGGGTACACCGTCGCGCAGAACGACCGTGTCCGCGTGCACCAGGTAATTCGCGCCAAAGACAAAGGTCTTGGTCACGTCCAGCCCGTTGGCCGCATAGTGGAAGCTCAGCGTGGCCGGGCTCTCCAGCGTTCCGGTCGCCGACGGCACATACAGGGCAGTCGCCAGCGCCTGCGTCAACCCCGGGTCATAGGTGTAGAGCGAGAGCGGATAGCCGAACTTCTCCGAGGCGGCGTGGTCGACCAGATCCAGCAGCTTGCCATCATCGTCCTTGTAGCGCTTCAGGATCCAGGACGTGACATCGCCGCCCTTATTGGAGAAGGTGATCCTGTACAGCTCGTTCTCGACCACCGTCGTGGTCGCGGCTGTTGCCTGCACCGCCGGGGTCTGGGGAGCGGAGGCAGCCTTCGCGCGCGCTCCGTGCGCGGCAGGAGCCTGCGCAGTCGTCGCCGCCGGAACATTGGCAGCCGATGCGGCGGGCGTGGGATTCGCAGCGGTCGCGGCGGTCTTCGCCGGCGGTGGCGGAGCGTGTGCCGTTCGCCAGTACTGCAGGCCGAAGATGACGCCGATCATGACGATCATCATCACCAGGAACGAACGGTTCTCCTGGCTTCCGCCGCTGCCGCCTTGATTTGGATTACGAAACTCGGCCAAGTGTGGAAATTCCTATCGTTAACGGGCGGCGCGGGAGCGCATCACCTCAACCCTTCTATCGTACCTGAGCTAACCCGCCCGACCGCGG
>Ga0207933_1002986_pt1 | contig 10406 bp, 9 predicted proteins | sample NGESurdeep092012_4_FD_184488 | JGI IMG/M metagenome (GOLD analysis project Ga0207933, IMG submission 184488) | Arctic peat soil microbial communities from Barrow, Alaska - NGEE Surface sample F53-3 deep-092012 (SPAdes) | ecosystem: Environmental > Terrestrial > Soil > Wetlands > Peat ...
GGTCAAGGCGGTCAGCACCGTGGGCGAGTCAATCACCTTCTCCGCCATGACCGTGATCGTGGCGCTGCTCAGTTTGGTGCTGGCTCAGTTCGGTCTCTACCAGAGCCTGGGGCCGGCTCTGGCGATTGGGATCGGTCTCATGCTTCTGGCTGGCCTCACCCTGCTTCCCGCCCTGCTCGCCATCTTCGGGCGGGCCGTCTTTTGGCCCACCCGAGCTCGTTTGGAGGAGCGCCAGCGGAGTGGGATCTATGCCTGGCTGGGGGATCGGGTGGTAGCGCGCCCGCTGATGATCCTGGTGGTTGGCGTCCTGGTCTTCGGGGGAATGGCAACGGCGGCGTTGACCAGCACCACCGCCGGGTTTGGCAACACATCGGCACCCAGCGGAACCAACTCCGCTGAGGGGGCGGCGGTTCTAGCTCGCGACTTTCCTGCCTCCAACGTGCAAGCCTTGGCAGTGCTCTTCCGGTTGCCGGAGTCGGTCTGGAGTGATCCCTCCGTTCTCGCCGCCGCCCAATCCGACCTGGTGGCGACCCATCAGTTCCGCCGGGTCGTCGGCGCCTTGGAGACTTCCCGTCTAACACCGTCCCAGGTAACCAGCCTCCACGCCCGGCTGGGACAGCCCAGTCTCCTGTCTCCCACCGAGCCGGTCGCAGCTACCACCTCGCCCGCCCTGTACAACGCCTACCGAGAACTCGCCCAATTCATAAGTCCCGACGGACACACGATCCAGTACTCCACGCTGCTCCTGCGCAATAACGACAACTCCGCCCGAGCCCTCGCAGCGGTACCGATGGCTCGGTCGGCGGTCGCTCAAGTGGCGGCGCGAATCGGGGCGCGAGAGAGCGGAATCCTCGGCGTGCTGGCGTTCGCCTACGACGTGCAGAACTACAGCAGCAGCGACCTGGTCCACATCATCCCAGTGGTCACCATTCTGATCGCCCTGCTCTTGGCCCTGGTGCTGCGCAGCCTGGTGGCGCCGGTGTACCTGGTGGTGAGCGTGGTGCTCTCCTACCTGGCCGCCCTGGGGCTGGTATCGCTCATCTTCGTCCACATCCTGGGCCAGGACGGCGTCAACTTCCTATTGCCGTTCCTCATGTTCGTCTTTCTCATGGCCCTGGGATCGGACTACAACATCCTGATGATGACGCGCATCCGCGAGGAGGTGCAGTTGATGCCCTTGCATCAGGCCATCCGCCGCGCCGTGGGCATGACCGGCGCCACCATCAGCACCGCCGGGCTCGTCTTGGGTGGCACCTTCGCAGTGCTGGGGTTAGCCGGCGGAGGATCGTCGGGAGGCTCGGAGATCCAGCAGATTGGATTCGGGGTCGCGGCCGGGGTGTTCATGGATACCTTTGTCATTCGTACCCTGCTGGTGCCCTCCGCCGCGGTTCTGCTGGGGCGCTGGAACTGGTGGCCTTCCCGGCTCTCTCATCTCCCCGAAGGCGCGCCCTAGCCGGGAGGCGAGACGCAGCGTCCTACTCGGCCCTGGCCGCCAGTTGCCCCCCTGGGGTTGCCCAGCTTCCGCAGCGCCGGTGGGTCTCTCCAAGTCCGCTTCCCAGCACTTCCCTGAAACACCACCTCTAGGGCCACCTTACGAGACTGTGACAGACGGTCAATTGCCAGCCAAATCTATTTGCGATCCCGATGCAACTGTGCTACGGTGGCGTGGTTGCGAGGTGGAGACCTGCAGCGAAGGAGTCGAACATGGCAACGGTCGGATTGACCGGACCGGTCGGGCGCCTGGAGCGCTTTCGCCAGGCCCTAACCCCTGCCGAGTGGCGCCGTGCCCAGTTCATGTTTGGCACCATCATCCTGCTCCACGTCGTCGGGTTCGGCGTCTTCCTCTTCTTCGTCGTCCCTTACCACTACAAGGGCCTGGGAATCGGGGTCAGCGTGTTGGCCTACACCTTGGGGCTACGCCATGCCTTCGACGCCGACCACATCGCAGCGATTGACAACACCACCAGGAAACTGATGAGCGAGGGCCAGCGCCCCCTCAGTGTTGGCTACTTCTTCTCACTCGGCCATTCCACCATCGTGGTCGCCATCGGCGCCGGAATCGTGATCGCCGAGAAGACGGTGTATTCCGCCATCTCCCACCAACATTCGGGACTGGAGCAGTTCGGGGGGATTTTCGGGACGGTGGTGTCGGCCTGCTTCCTCTACCTGATTGCGGCCTTGAACATCGTGATTCTGGCGGGGATCGTCGCCGTCTTCCGAAAGATGCGGCAAGGACACTACGATGAAGCGGAACTGGAGACCCAGCTCAACAACCGCGGTTTAATGTTCCGCTTCTTCGGCCGCTGGATGAAGGCGATCACCAAGCCCTGGCAGATGTATCCGGTGGGCGTGGTCTTCGGTCTCGGTTTCGACACCGCCACCGAAGTTTTGCTACTGGCCACCACCGCCGTGCTGGCATCGGAGGCGCTGCCTTGGTACGCGATCATGTGCCTGCCCATCTTGTTCATGGCGGGCATGGCGCTGATGGACACCTTCGACGGTTGCTTCATGAATGTCGCCTACGGCTGGGCCTTCTTCAATCCCATCCGCAAGGTCTACTACAACCTCGCTATCACCGGTCTCTCGGTGGCGATCTGCTTTCTGATCGGCACCATCGAGGTGCTGGGCCTGCTCCCTCGGGAGCTTCACCTCAAAGGACCTTTCTGGCATTTCATGGCAGAGTTCAATATCAATGCCGCCGGCTTCGTGATCGTCGCCCTGTTCGTTCTGACTTGGACCGCTGCCGTCCTGATCTGGCGCTTCGGCCACGTCGAAGAGAAGTGGGCGGCCGGCCTCAAGGGCCACGGCGACATTGCCAAGGCTTGAGCGCCTAGCTCACCACTGACCTAGCTCGGCATCTGTCTCCAAGACAGTCTTCAGGCCACTGAGAACCCAGTTCCACCCTCCGCCGGCACCCTCGTCCTCCATGCTGCCGGAGAGGAGCTTGAAGAGCAGGGGCGCGCCCGCCAGTTCGTGGGTGACAGTCAGTCGACTCACTCCACCTTTGCCTTCCTGAATCTCGTAGGTGAGACGGCTGAAGCCCTGTGCTTTCATTGCCTCATCCATCAGCATGCGCCAGGTTTGCACTAACTTTCGGGGCGGATCTACCTCGAGCACTTCTCCGTCCACAGCGAGCTCAGGTGCTCCCATGGCACGCATGGCTTCGCTGCTCTTGCCGAGGTAGGCCCCACCGGGCCGCAGGTCGTACTCGGCCCGGCCGCCGTAGCCGAATCGGTCCGTCCATTCCGGATGCGTGAGCGCGTCCCAAATCGCCTGGGGGGTGGCTTTGATATACACCCGATAAACCTGAGTCGAGTCGCTGTTCGTCATGCCGTCTCCTCCAGTTGATTCTTCAGGTCGGCGAGAGCCGACACCTGGCGCTCGGTGTACTTGTCGATCCAGCGGTCGTGGAGGAGCCGGATGGGCACCGGGTTCAGGAAGTGCAACTTTTGTCTCCCCGACCGTCGCGTCACCACCAGCCCGGCCGCTTCCAAAAGACGGAGGTGCTTCATCACGCCAAAGCGCGTCATTTCCAACTCCGATTCAAGGTCGGTCAAAGTGCGCCCGTCGCGGGCGAAAAGCAGATCGAGCAGAAAGCGCCGGGTGGGGTCCGCGAGGGCCTTGAACACCAGGTGGTCTCCGCTCACTGAGGGACCATATGTGACCAGATGGTCACATGTCAAGATGACCTCGCCGGGTCTATATTGGGAAGCAGACCCGAACAGGCGGGCGCGGTCCCGGCAATCGGTAGGGATTCGCCGTCGGCGGGTATTGGCGGAGGCCAGCTCCAACAGGCTGCCGCTTGGCGAGGCCGGGTACGCGCGTGGCATTGGAGGCAGGATTGGGCAGTCCGGGCGCTCGCGGCGGGAGGTGGCGGTCGGCGCGCCACCAGAGTCTCGTCAAGACACCGCCCGGCCAGGGCTACAAGTGGGTGGCTCTCTCCAACACGACGCTGGGGGTGATGGTGGTCACCATCGACGCCACCATCATGATCATCGCGATGCCCGACATCTTCCGGGGCATCCACCTCAATCCGCTGCTGCCGGGCAACAGCTTCTACCTACTCTGGATGATCCTCTCCTACCTGATTGTCTCCAGTGTCCTCGTGGTCAGCTTCGGAAGACTGGGCGACATCTTCGGGCGGGTGCGCATCTACAACCTTGGCTTCGTCGTCTACACCGTAGGTTCGATCCTGCTTTCGATCACCTGGATGACGGGACAGTCGGGAGCCCTCTGGCTGGTCCTGATGCGAGTGGTACAGGGTGTCGGGGGCGCCTTTCTCATCGCCAACTCGGCGGCGATTCTCACCGATGCCTTTCCCGAGCACCAGCGTGGGCTGGCGCTAGGAATCAACAACGTCGCTGGGATCAGCGGATCCTTCATCGGGCTGGTCCTGGGCGGCATCCTGGGAGCGATCGACTGGCGCCTTGTGTTCCTCGTCTCGGTACCGGTTGGGATCGCTGGAACCATCTGGTCCTACCTCAAGCTGCGCGATCTGGGCATTCGTCGGCGCACCCAGATCGACTGGTGGGGCAACCTCACCTTCGCGGTCGGGCTGATCCTGGTGATGATCGGCGTCACCTACGGGATCGAGCCTTACCAGCACCAATCGATGGGCTGGACCAGTCCGCCAGTGCTCACCGCACTGATCGTGGGGACGCTCTTGCTGGCGGTCTTCTGCATGATCGAGCTGAAGGCGCCAGCGCCCATGTTCCGACTCTCACTCTTTCGCATCCGCGCCTTTGTTTTCGGCACGCTGTCGAGCTTTCTGGCCGCCCTCGGCCGGGGTGGTCTGATGTTCATGATGGTCATCTGGCTGCAGGGAATCTGGCTGCCGCTGCACGGTTACAGCTTCGCCACCACGCCGCTCTGGGCGGGCATCTACATGATGCCGCTCACCGCCGGGTTTCTTCTCGCCGGACCTGTCTCGGGAGCGCTTTCTGACCACTTCGGTGCGCGCCCCTTTGCCACCGGGGGGATGCTCGCGGCAGCCTCCAGCTTCCTCTTGCTGGAGTTGCTACCGATCAGCTTTTCCTATGGCCTCTTCGCGCCCCTGTTGCTGCTCAACGGGCTCGGTATGGGCGCTTTCGCGTCACCCAACCGGGCCGCCGTCATGAACAGCCTGCCCCCCGAGCACCGCGGCGCCGGGGGTGGCATGAACGCCACCTTCCAGAGCTCGGCTCAGGTGCTCTCGATCGGCATCTTCTTCACGCTGGTCATCGTTGGCCTCTCCGGCACCCTCTCGACCAGCCTCGAGCACGGGCTGATCCGGCATGGGGTGCCCCAAGCCCTAGCGACGCATGCCGCCGGGCTACCGCCGGTATCCACTCTCTTCGCCGCCTTTCTGGGATACAACCCGATGCAGCACCTGCTCGGGGCTCAGGCCCTGAGCCAGCTGCCCCATCACACCGTGGCAGTGCTCACCGGGCGCAGTTTCTTCCCCCACCTGATCTCGGCGCCCTTCGCCGCCGGGCTGCACACCGCCTTCGACTTCTCCATCGGCTGCTGTCTGATCGCGGCGGCCGCCTCGTGGTCGAGAGGCAAGCGCTACGTCTACAAGGCCAAGGCGGTTCCCACCAGCGGGGTCGAGGTCCTGCCGGCCCAGGACAGCGTCTAGCCAGTAGGGCTAGGGTCGACTAGGCTCGGTCACCTAGCGCCGGCCGCTGGCGACCAGCCGCGCCGGCACCTGCTTGGTGCTCTCCGCCGGGACCAACGCGTCCAGCAGGCGGGACCCTCGGAGCGCCAGCTCCAGTCGCAGCCGGTCCTCCGCGTCGCTCCAGTTTCCGACCAAGTCCTCGATCCTCTCCATTCGGTAGAGGAGGGTGTGGCGGTGGACCCCAAGCGATCGGGCAGCCGCACTCAGGCCATCGTGACTGAGCACCGCCTCCAAGGTCTGGCGTAGTGGCAGGCTGCGGGTACGCTCCCGTTCCAAAAGAGGCCCCAGGGACCCCTCGACGAACTCCCGGAGGCCGTCCAGGTCATGGACCCAGGCGAGATAGGGGTGGAGCTTGGCGCTGTCGTAGACGGCCTGACCGGGCATCAGGATCTGGCCCACTGTCAGGGTGTCCCGGGCCGCCCGTACCGCGGACGGCACCTCGCTCAGGCTAGCCACCAAGGAACCGATAGCCATCTGCCAGGGCGGTCGGTCTGAGCCCACCGCCACCTGGAGCAGGCGCTGCAGGGTCCCGATCCGCGCCTGACCGGGGACCAGCGCCACCACCGAGGACTGGTAAAGAGCCACGTGCGCTCCTACCACCATCCAGGCGGTGGCGATGGTCGCCTCGGCGGACGCATCATCGGCCGCCACCACCACCAGCCGATAGGGAAACTCGAGCACCGTTCCGCCCTCGGCGGCCTTGGCCACCATCTCGGGGTCGGTGGTGCCGCCCAGGACGTCGCTGAAGAACTGGTCGTATTGGCGATCCTGCTCCCGACGGAGTCTTTCCCTGGTCTCCAGGTAGCTGGTGCTGACGGCCACGCTGATGGCGTCCAGGTAGTCGAAGAGCGGCCCGACGGCGGTGAGCACCGACTGGGCCTCGATCTCGGGATGGATGCGGACCGCGTCGATCACGTGCTGCCAGATGACCAGGGCGGCCACTCGATAGGCACGCAAGATGGCATCCAGGGGCACCCCGGTGCTGGCCAGCCGGCCGCCCATCCGCGACAGCTGCTGGAGTTCGGCGTGGGAAGGGGGGCGCGACTCTGCCCAGAGCGAGAGCATCGTCCCCACTCCCTCCCGGCAGGCCGCCAAGACCTCGCTGCCGAAGGCCGAGCCTTCCCGGACCCCCTCGTCGAGGGGGATGGTCCGGGCCATTTCGATGGCCATTCGGCGGGCCACCCGATCGACCCGCCGGCGCAGGGATTCGATGATTATTGGGCTGACCGATGGCGTGGCTGAATAGCCGCGGCGGTCGCGCTGTCCGGCGCGTCGACCCTCAACCTCGGGAGACATAGCCTCCCCAGAATAGATCAGCCTCGCCGACCAGGCGGACGGCCTGGCCCCACCCGGCTCTAGGGAACTGTCCATGATCCGCTCGCTGGTGACATCGCCCCGGGCTCGCCTCGCCTCCATTCGCCGGGGGACCCACCACCTGGCCTTGGCCCTGGTCCTTTCCGGGGCCCTCCTGCTGTCCGCCTGCGCCGCGAACCCAGCCTCGGCTCCCGGGGCGGCGCCCCGGGCCAGCCCTGGTACTGGCTGTCGGCTGACGGTGACCATCACCTCCACTGCCGGCACGGTCTGGGGAACCGTCAGGGCCACAGCCTCCGGGACCACCTATACGTTCGATGGGGCCGGCCGCACGGTCACCGTCCCTTGCGGCGTCAGGGTTGAACTGAGAGAGCGTCCCACGGACTCCACGGACTGGCCCTTCCACGCCTGGAAGATGGGCTCGCGGGTCGTCTACGGAACCAGCACCTCGACGATCGTCACGGCTGCTGTCCAAGTCGCCGCAATCTTTGTCGCTGGGCCCGGCGTCACCGTCTCGCCTGCAGCCTCGCCCTCCGGTAACTAAAGTCGCAGGCAAGCTGTAGGCCCGAGCTGAACAAGAGGAGCGTCCCGTGTTAGCCGCTTTCGCCACCGCGGCCGGTGGTCCCGAACCGCTAGACAACCTGACCGTGGGCGCCCGCGAGGTGCCTGCCCCCTCGCGGGGAGAGGTCCGCCTGCGCACCCGCGCCGCCTCCCTCAATCGACACGATCTCTGGACGCTGGCCGGAGTGGGCACCCCCACCAGCTTTCCCTGGACCTTGGGATGCGACGTGGCAGGCACGGTAGACGCCTACGGTCCGGAGACGCCCGAACGACTCCCTGTCAGCACTCCTGTCGTGGCCCATTCGGTCATCACCTGCGGCGTATGCGAAGCTTGTCTGGGCCCCGACGAAACCTCCTGCCGCAAGTTCGCCATGCTCAGCGAGGGAAGCTGGGAAGGCACCTTCGCCGAGTACTGCATCGTTCCCGCGATCAACATCTTCGCCCTGCCTGCCGATCTAAGTTTTGAGCATGCGGCCTGTCTCCCGACCAGTTTCCTGACCGCTTACCGCATGCTCTTCACCAAGGCTGAGCTCCGGCCCGGAGACACGGTCCTGATCCAGGGCGCAGGCGGCGGGCTGGCCACGGCCGCCGAGGCCCTGGCCCTGGCGGCGGGGATCCGGGTGATCGTCACCAGCCGCGATCCGGCCAAGCTCGAGGCCGCGCTAGAGCGCGGAGTTCACCATGCAGTCGGAGTCGGCAAGGACGCGGTTACGGAAGTCCTCCGGCTCACCGGGGGAACTGGGGTGGACGCGGTCATCGAGTCGGTCGGAGAGCCCACCTGGGCGACCAGCCTTCGGGTGCTGCGACGGGGAGGCACGGTGGTGGTCGCCGGCGCCACCGCCGGAGCCGACCCTCCTGCCGACCTGCGCCGGGTCTTCTGGCGCCAGCTCCGGATCATCGGCTCCACCATGGGCACCTGGGCTGAGTTCGAGGGTTTGCTCAACACCGTCCGGACGACCGGGCTCCGCCCTCTGATCGACCAGACCTACCAGCTAGCCGATGCCAGGACGGCGTTTGCCAGGCTCGAGTCCGGGCAGGTCGTCGGTAAGCTGGTCCTGATCTCAGGCTGAACTCCGCCCAACCCAGCGGCTGTGCTGGCGAACACCGGCCGCCGGGATCAGTCGGGCTGGGCTGGCTGGCGCTGAGATTGGTAGTCCCCTACCGGAGCGCGGAGACCGACCGCCAGGCGGTTCCAGCCATTGATCGAGACCACCACCAGGGTGAGGGCCACGATCTCTTCCTCGGTGAAGTTGGCCGCCAGGGGCTGGAATTCGGAGTCCGGAGCTCCCGTCGCCGCCAGCAGGGTCAAGCTCTCGCACCACCGCAGGGCGGCACGTTCCCGCTCCGTGAATCCGGGCGCCTCCGACCAGACGGACACCAGCGCCAGGCGCTGCTGGGTCTCGCCCAGCGCGGCGGCATCCTTGGTGTGCATGTCCAGGCAGTAGGCGCAGCCGTTGATCTGGGAAGCACGTATCTTGACCAGCTCCAGCAGGAGGGGCTCAAGCCCGGCTGTCTCCGCCACCGTGAGGAGCTGCCGCATGGCCGGTATCAGGCCGGGCAGCTGATGAACGTAGTCAGCCCGCTTCATTGCGCTGCTCCAAAACCTCAGCTTTACATCTAGGGTCCCGCTCCGGTCCGATACGGCTCACCAGGCGCGAGGTCCGACTGACTAGCATCGCTAGAGGATGACCAGTTGGCGGAATCTCCTGGCGAGTGCGGTCATCGTATGCACCACCGGAGCGGTGCTGGTCGGCTGTGCCAGCAACAAGCCCACCCCGCACCCGAGCTCTCGCCCAAGTCACTCCCATGTACCAAGCGCCTCCCCGTCTCCCAGCCCCACCAGCGCCAGGCTCACCTTGACTGTGATCAGTCTGCCCACCACTTATGGGGTGCCTGGAGCTCCCGGCCCCTATCCGGCAACCGTGCGTGTCCTGGCGCCGCCTTCCGCGGCGGGAGAGATCGCCGCCTACGGCGTGGGCGGCGCGGTTGTGGTGGGGCCATCGGGATGGGCCGGGAGTGGGCAGGTGGGAGCAGACGGTGGCGTGAGCTTCACCCTGGAGCCGTCGGAGACATCCCCGAGCTCGGGGGAATCGCTCGTTTTTCAATTCGATGGAGCCTGCGTCGGCTGCAGCTGGGGCGACGCCAGCGCCTACTACCCGACAGTGGCCCAGGCGCTTCCCTCGGCCGGCACGGGTCCAGCGAGCACGCCCCCGCCAGGCCTGCGCTCCGTGAGTTTGGGTAGCGGTCTGCTCGGCTACAGCCTCCCGGCGGCCAACACCACGCTCCAGGTGAACGGAGTCGCCTACACGAACTTGCCAGCGGGGACAGCCTCGCCAGTCTTCGAGAACCTCGCGGTCACCCTGCCCACCAGCCAACACCCGCTGGCGACGGTGATCCTCAACGCTCTGATCGCCAACGAAGATCGCTATGTCTGTGCCAGTGGGTCAGCCCCGGCCACCACCTCGCTGGTCCTCACCACCGGCGGGTGCTGAAGGCTCGCTGACCCCCGCCGAGCTAGGCGGAGAGCTGCTCAGTCGGCTGGAGCTGGTCCACCTCGGGCCGGAGGCTCCGTCCCAGGAGCGGGTGGATGGCGCTGGCCGGGGCGGGTCGGGCGAAGAAAAACCCCTGCAACTCCTCACAGCCGTTCTTGGCGAGGAGATCGGCCTGAGCCTGCGTTTCCACCCCCTCGGCAACCACCTTGAGGCCCAGGCCGTGGGCTAGGGCCAGGGTTGCTGCCACGATCGTTGTGTCGTCGGCCCGGGTGCCGATCCCATTGACGAAGGAGCGGTCGATCTTGAGCACCTGGAAGGGGAACCGTTGCAGGGCGGTCAGCGATGAGTTGCCGGTGCCAAAGTCGTCGATCGCCAGGGTCACGCCC
>Ga0207933_1002987_pt1 | contig 10405 bp, 9 predicted proteins | sample NGESurdeep092012_4_FD_184488 | JGI IMG/M metagenome (GOLD analysis project Ga0207933, IMG submission 184488) | Arctic peat soil microbial communities from Barrow, Alaska - NGEE Surface sample F53-3 deep-092012 (SPAdes) | ecosystem: Environmental > Terrestrial > Soil > Wetlands > Peat ...
CCATCAATCAGAAATTAATGCAACACTTGCAACATGCACCGATTTGTACTGAAACCAATAAATACTTCATTTTGATTTGAAGTCAAACCAATAAAATGGAAAATTATTTCGTTATCAAGCTGGACTACTACAAGGCATATCTAATAATTTCAATAGGTATCTTTTTGAGAAGATTCAATGGAATGACCGTTTTGTGGGTATCAAAGGATTAAGAGGTGTGGGAAAAACAACTCTTCTGCTTCATGTATTAAATGCTCAATAAAAAATTCTCTAACTGGCCTTGTGATGAATATTTGTAAATTGGAATGTTCAAAAGAGTATTGAACTTTTTGTTTTGAGTTTTTGCAACAGCGTTGAACATGCGCATTACCGTTTCATTTGTATTAGAAACAATTATATTTTTTTTCAATTTTATTGCACAATTCATTTTGTCGGCATAAAACTGATCAGCAAAAGATCTGCTAATATACTCAACCTTAGAAAAATCAACCTCAATAGAATCACATTGATTTTGTTCAATAAGTTCCATCAAAATTTTAGATGATTCTCTTGTATGAACTGAAGGGCCAATTGATTTAAAAACTGATATGGTAGTTGTATAATTCATAAACCGGATGCAAATCTAATATAAATAAAGCTATTCATTATTCAACGAAATTATAAAAATTAAACTCGCCAGGAATAATCGTTGGTAACCGCAAAGCTACAAATGTGCCCTGAAAATAACCATTCTTGCCAATATTTACAATTGCTTCCTTATTAACGGCTTGTAAAAAGGTGGTATTGCCTGACCACAAAAACAAAATACCTTTTAATCCATTTACGAGCATATCCCTTGTAGTTGAAATTCCAAAACCTCTCACCTCCGGTCTGTCTTTGGTCGAATTACCGGATAAGGCTAACTGCATTGCCTCAATGTCATTTGCCGGATTAAATTTAGCATTGTCTAAAAACGATTGGTAAATTCCCTTACCGGAATCACAAATACATAAATCAAGATAGTTGCTGTTTGGATAGAATTGAGCAAAAACATAGCCCTGTTCAGTTTCTGAATGATCATTAATATTATTCGTGAGGTCATCAAGAAAATAAGACAGTGGTTGTCTATCCTTCTCTGAAAATTTTAATTGATTTTTTAATAATTGTGAAATTGAATCTAAAATATTCTCCCTGATCAAAGTACAGCTTTCACTAAATCCAGTTTTAAAGGTACTAATCGGTATGTATGTTTTTGCTCTATACTTTATAAGAATGCTTGAAGTGTCGTTGACGTCAGAAGCTGATTAATACGTTTACTGTAAATAGCTATCAGAATTAGGTTTCACACGATGAAAAGATAAACCGGATTTTTCTTTCAAGGTTGCCAACCTTGGAAGGTTGGGAACCCTGATAACAGCGATTGGCAAACATTTTAAATTACCTTTACTGAAATCCGAAAATGGAAACAAATAGAACGTGAAGAAGCTGAAAATAAAAATGAATTGAAAAGGTATATTGTTGATAAAGATTTGCATCTTTTAATCAACTTTAGATTTGGGATTGTTTGTGATGCCGATGGGTTGTTATTATAATTTACTTTGCTTTCTCCTAAACAAAAATATTCAATCAAATATCACCATATGAATTTGTATGGATCATATTGACATTCATCCTTCTTCTATTGCGGTAAGAACAACCTTATATGGCATTGCTGTAAGTGTTATACTGATTTTTGTAAAGGGTATTTCTGGGCACTTAGGGCATTCTTATGCCTTAATGGCTGATGCAACAGAATCCGGCGCTGATATTTTAAGTTCTGGGTTATTATGGTTGGGATTACGGATAGCCATAAAAGAACCAGATAATGAACACCCTTATGGGCATGGGAAAGCAGAACCATTAGCGGCTATAGCAGTTTCTCTTTTTTTAATTGGCGCTGCTGCATGGATTGCTTATCATTCAATAAATTTTATAGGGACACCTCATGCTTTGCCCAAAAGCTTTACTTTATGGATACTACTGATTGTGATTGGAATTAAGGAAACAATGTTTCGCTATGTTTTAAGAGTTGGAAATAAAATAAACAGCCAGGCAGTAAAAGCAGATGCTCAACATCACCGGAGCGATGCAATTACATCCATCGCTGCCTTTATCGGAATTTCTATTGCTCTAATTGGTGGCAAAGGATATGAAAGCGCAGATGATTGGGCAGCGCTTGTTGCTTCTGCATTAATATTTTATAATGCTATCGTAATACTGAGGCCGGCACTATCAGAAATTATGGATGCTGCTCCTTCTAATGAAATCGTTGAAAAAGTAAAAAAAATAGCTGGGGCTGTTCCTATGGTAAAAGGCATAGAGAAATGCTATGTAAGAAAGATGGGTTTTCACTTTTATGTTTATATTCATATTGAGGTAGAGGGACAATTAAGTGTTACAGAAGGCCATAGGATTGCGCATTTGGTAAAAGATGCCCTTCTTGAAAGTAATTTAAGAGTTACAAAGCGTTTTGGTTCATGTAGAACCGTTTTAGAGGACAAAAATAATTACCCGAAATACCATCATTCTTTCATTAGTAAGGCTTTTTACTGATGTAGCCAGTGAAATACTTTTTCCTACATAAACGTTTTGGTTCATGTAGAACCATTTTTAAACAATTGAATCTAACAAAAAATTTTAAAAGAATTGCTGGCAGCCATCAAAAGCAAGAAATTCTTAGATTTCCAAATAAATATAAATGCCTAATCCATTTAGCCCGCTGAAAGAAAAGATATTTTTAAAACTTTATCTTTCCCAAACAATCAGCCTTCTAGGGGACGCTTTTACATGGGTAGGAATTGCATTATTAGCTTTTCAATTTGGAGGCACACATTCTGCGGCAATTCTTGCCACTGCATTAACGATAAGAGTCGTTGCCTTCATTATTTTTGGCCCTTATGCCGGAGTTCTTGCAGATAGAATAGACCGCAAAATAATTCTTTATACTACCCATTTCGTAAGAATGGCGATAGTAGCGTGCCTGCCTTTTGTAACAACAGCTTTACAGATTTATTTGCTCATTTTTTTCTTAAATATTTTCAATGCTTTTTTTACACCGGCTTATCAGGCCGCGATCCCTCAATCTATAGAGAGCGAAAAGGAATATAGTTCAGGAATTGCATTATCCAATGCAACCAATCAATTACTTGGTGTTTTAGGCCCGGGGTTTGCCGGTGCAATTGCGGCGTGGCTTGGAGCCAGGGAAATTTTTTTTGTAGATGCTGCGTCATTTATTATTGCAGCCGTTATTATTCTGACCCTACCCTCATTAATGATAATTCAAAAAGAAAAAAAGAGTGGTGCTCATCCACCAAAAATCTGGGCAGATATTGTAAAAGGAACACGCCAGCTATTTGAAAATAAAGCGGTAAGATTTGCATTGTTAATAGAGTTGGTTTCTGCCATTGCAGGAGCACAAATATTAGTAAACACAGTTGGTTTTATAAAAGGCCAATTGCATTTAGGAGATAAACAGTATGGCTATGTAATGGCTGCATTTGGCGTAGGTGCAGCAATAGCAGCTTTTGCCTCAGGCAATTTTGATAAATCAAAAAACCGGATTATTTCTTTGTTTACTGGCGGCATCTTGGTTTGCCTTTCCATTGCTTTCGCCAATTATGTTGTTTTTGTTCCATTGCTGGTTCTATGGCTAATAGCAGGTTTTGGCCAAACTCTTGCAGAAATGCCTTCTCAAATATTGATAGCGGAGAAATATCCAGAAGAAGAACATGGTAAAATTTATGGAGCGCACTTTGCCTGGTCACATTTGTGGTGGGCATTTGCTTATCCTATCGCAGGATTTACCGGTTACCATTTTCAAAATATGGAATTTTTAATTGGTGCCATACTTAGTCTTACACTTTTGATAATAATAACTTTGCTTTTTTATCCAAAAAATAATTATTAATTCAGAAAAAGAAAACACATGACAGGCAATTTCGCTAAAAGATTTTTAATATACATTAACCCGATGAAATGGATATTTTTGATTGCTTTTTCGCTGTCGCTTGCTCATGTTGGCTGTGCACAAAAAACAGAATTAAAAAAGCCGTTAAAGGAAAACTTAATCAATAACAATCCTACTAATCTTACAAAGTATCTTGACCAAAAAAAATGGAACGAATTATTTCCTCACAGATATGGAATCGGATTAAAAGATTCAATAAACCACAATCTTGATTTCTATTCTTTTAAAACATTTATTTTAGCAGCAAAAATATTTCCATCCTTTCTTTCAGAAGGAGATGAAATTGTACAGAAAAGGGAGCTTGCTGCTTTTCTTGCCAACATAGCACAGGAAACAAGCGGTGGCTGGAAAACTGCACCGGGCAGCTATTTTAAGTGGGGATTATATTTTCTTGAAGAAAACAATATTGATAAAAATAATTTCTACAATGACACTTCAAAGAAAAATTACCCTGGTGTTGAAGGAAAATATTATTATGGCCGCGGCCCAAAACAATTAACCTGGAATTATAATTATGGGCAATTTAGCGAAGCCTGGTTTGGCAGCAAAGACACCTTATTGCAACATCCTGAATTATTATCCAAAGGTCCAATTCTTTCTTTTGCATCTGCCATTTGGTTTTGGATGACACCGCAATTTCCAAAGCCATCATGTCATGATATTATGATTGGCAAATGGATACCAAATGCCAATGATACGCTCAAAGGAAGGATGTCAGGTTTTGGCGCAACTGTAAATGTTATTAATGGAGGCGTGGAATGTGGGAGTGAAACATCATTAACTAAAACCCAATACCGGTATGAGTATTATCAATATTTCTGTAAATATTTGCATGTGCCGCCGGGTGAAAATATTAGTTGTGCAAATCAGAAACCGTTTGGGCAATAAATTGGATTTTGATGGGCACATATGGATTATTATGGCTTAAATTTTGTTGCCATAATCAAATATCTAAATCATGAAATGGATAACGCGTGAGAAACCAAAGATTGACCGCATTGCATCTCCATGGCTTATTCAAAATTTCGTTGATGCCGATGCAGAATTTATATACGCGCCGGTTGAAAAAGTAAAAGAGCTAGCTAAAAAATTAAATGCAATACCCTTCGACATGCCGGATGTTGAGTTCTCGCATCATGAAGACAAATGCACATTTGATTACATCATTACAAAATATAAGATAGCAGACCCTGCTATACATACACTGGCTGTAATTGTAAGAGCGGCAGATACAGACAGGCATGACCTTGCAAAACAGGCATCAGGGTTATGGGCCATATCAGCTGGGCTTGCCTATAACACACAAGATGATTACGAACTGCTACAAAAAGGAATGCTGATTTATGATGCTCTATATAGCTGGGCAAAGTATTTGCAAAACGTAAAGCACACTCAAAATTCTGTTGATCATTTATTCCTTGACGTCTTTAATAAATTCATTAAGAAAAAATATTCACAAAAGAAAACTCCTTCGTGGGTAAAAGAATTAAAAGAAATTATACAAGATCAGATTGATACCAATCTTAGTCTCACTGACATTTCAAAGAACCTTAACATTAATCCCTCCTACCTATCAAGAGAATTTTCCAAACATTTTGATAATCTTTCTTTTGGTGAATACACAAGAAAGCTACGGATTGAAAAGGCTATTGAATTGATGAAAACCAGGAAATACTCCCTAACAGAAATTGCCTATCTCACAGGATTTTCCGATCAAAGTCATTTTACAAGAATTTTTAAACAGCAGACAGGAAAAAATCCTTCTATTTTTAAAAAAGAAATTGCAAAAAAGTAATAGATATACAAATAGTTAATTCTGTTCTATTTTTTCCGGCTTCAATACCGGAAACTTTGCTTTCAATGAAATGCCACATACATTTTACAAAGACGCCTCTTATAAAATATACTTTAATTATTGTGGGAACTTCAATGATTATTTATGGATTTGTAAAAGATGTTGACCTTGTTACCTTTATAGGTATTGCTATGTTATGTGTTGTTCTTTTTCTTAATAACATCAAAGTTGGTTAAAATGAAGCATATTGTTTTTTACTTTTTGGCAATTATAAGCGCTTGTTCATTCTCGGGTTGTAAAGCGCAAGCATCATTTGGAGAAAACTATTTGCATTTGACAAAAATAATTTCATTACCAGGAGTAAGTGTACGCATAGATCATTTGGATATAAATTTAAAGGATCAAATAGTTTACATAGCTGCTTTAGGAAATAATTCTGTAGAAGTTGTTGATCTTAATAAAGAAAAAGTTTTGCATAGCATAGTTGGCCTTAATGAACCACAGGGCGTGGCTTACATTCCCCAAACCAGAGAAATTTTTTTAGCTAACGGAGGAACGGGAGACTGTTATTTTTATAATGCCACTTCTTTTGAAAAAGTTGCTGCCATTCATTTAAAGGAGGATGCGGATGATGTGCGTTATGATTCTGTGAACAAGAAAATTTATGTAGGATACGGAAGAGGAGGTATTGCCATAATTGATGCATTAAGTCATAAACAAACGGGTGATATTAAGTTGCCCGGACATCCCGAAGGATTCCAGGTTGATAGAAAAAGAGAACTTCTATATGTTAATCTTCCTGGCTCCGACTTAATAAGTATTTTAGATTTAAAACAATTAAAGCTGAGCCGAAACATCAGCGAAAATTACCGGTCAGGAAATTTCCCCATGGCTTTGGATTCGTCAGGGAATATACTTTTCATTGGCTATCGCCATCCGGGGAAATTAGTGGTGATGAATGCTCAAAGCGGCCACAGGGTAATTACTAACGAATTAACAAATGACAGTGATGATCTTTTTTATGATGAAGCGTCTCATCGGATATATGTAAGTTGTGGAGGAGGATATTCTAATCCTGGATTTATAAATATTTTTCAAATGCAAAGCGGAAATAAGTGCATGCAGATTGCAAATATTCCTTCAAGGAATAACGCAAGGACATCTTTACTCGTTCCGCAATTGCATCTTTTTCTTCTTGCTGAGCCAGCCGGTCATAATCAAGAAGCGCAACTTTTAGTTTATCGAACTCAATAGTAAAATAAAAAATATCCAAATACATTCTAAAATTATAATTATGAAAAAAACGATTCAATTAATCATTATCTTTTTTTTGTCATCAATTTTTTGCTTTGGTCAGAATCCTGCAAAAAAAGCAAATACTAAGAATATGGAAATGAGTTCTGTAAAGCCACTTGATATTGCAGCTATAGAAAAAATTACCGGCATGAAAGGAAAAGAAAACGGTGGCCAGTACAAAATAACCGTACCGCAAAACGATTTACATGTTGTGGTTGATGGGTTTAAAATAATTCCTCCTATGGGATTGGGTAGCTGGGTGGCATTTACACCTACGAAGGAAGGAGCTATGATAATGGGTGATATCATTCTTACGGAAACCGATCTGGGTCCGTTTGAGCAGGAAGTTATTCACCAGGGTTTAACTATTTCAGCAATTCACAATCATTTTCTTCGCAACCACCCTGTAGTTATGTATATGCACATTGGCGGAATGGGCAAAACTGATGCTATCGCAGAAAAAGTAAAAGCGTTGTTTAATAAAATCACAGAACTACGAGGAGAAAATCCTTCATCTTCGCCTTCAGATAGTGTGGAAAACACAATTGATATAAAAAAGCTGGATGCAATTTTGGGCTATAAGGGTGAAATGAGTAAAGGTGTTTATAAATATACTATTAGCAGGCCAGATGTTAATTTGAGAGAGCATGGTTTACGGGTTACGAGTTTCGGAGGTTTTAATACCTGGGCTTCCTGGCAAGGAACCGATACAAAAGCAGCCGTTGCCGGAGACTTTACTATGTTAGAAAACGAGGTAGAACCTGTAATAAAAGCGTTAATTGAAAACGGGATTGAAGTAGTAGCGCTGCACAATCACATGGTACATGAAAAACCAAGAATTTTCTTTCTGCATTATTGGGGAGTGGGACCAGCTCAAAAATTAGCAATGGGATTAAAGGCGGCATTAAATAAAACTGGAAAAGGAAGATAAAATATATTATTAAAATCGACTTCACTAAACAACGTTTATCTTCCTGCTGCTGTTAGTAACCTCGCCAACAGATTTGCTTTCCTTTGCCTGAATCAGGATTTTCAGGATTTCGGATCATTAATCCTGCTCATCTTTCTCATCCCATAAATCCTGGTTCAGACAGTCTCATAGTAAAGCAACAAAAAAACTGGATTTTTATTTTAATGTATTACTAAAGAGACTAAGCCATGAATAAAATTATAAGTTATCGCTAATCTTTTTAACAGTATTTTCTTTTTAAAATCAAGCCACAAAAATAAACATACTTAGCTTTGTTAAATTGATACAGAGATTCAATGACTGAAATAAAAAATATAATACGCAAAGTTTTCCTTCTTTTTATCGATATTTTAAGTTTCGGATTTGTTACAGCGAGGCAGGTTATTTTACCCCGTAAAAGAAAAAAAGGGAATCTTTTATCAAGTTTATTTATTTTTTTTGTGGGGATAATAGAAAGAGTTGGCAATTTCGAATATGGTGTATTTCACATGGCCAACTTTTTAAGGCGAAAGTATATTAAACAAAGCCTGCTAATAGTTGCCTCAGTTTTATTTCTATTGTCTTCTCTTGAGTGGACTGGCGAAAAAATCCCTAATAACAATTCTTGTAATTACATAGAGCAGCTTTCATCTGCTGACTTACAAAAGGAAACTGTTTATGAGCAAGAGAATATAAAAGAACAAACACAAGAAATATTCGCAGGAAATGCCTACCCGGCTTATAAAAATGTACTCTTCAGACGTACTCAATTTTCAGCTTCCATAAAGGGCTACCTTCTTTTTCGTAGTATTCGTATTTGATACCATTTATAAATTTTGTTTGTTATCCTTCATTATAAGGATAATAGTATAATTTATTTTAAATGTGCATCAAATAATTTTATCAATGAAAAAATTAATCACTCTCCTGTTTTTATTTCCTCTTTTTGCTCATGCCCAAAACAGTTTTAAAGCAATTATTAAAGACAACGCTACCAAAGAAAATCTTGTTGGTGTAACGGCTTATATTAATAAATTAAAGCTGGGCAGTTCCTCGGATTCCAGCGGGATGATATCCATCAATAACATCCCGAAGGGTGAGTATGAAATTGTCTTTTCTTCAATCGGTTATACAGAAAAGGAAATGGAATTTTCATTTCCATTATCACAACAGCAACCGGTTGAAATTCTTTTACAAAAAGAAACCAACGAATTAAGCGATGTTATTGTTTCAACCACCAGGACTAATTCGCGTATAGAGGATATTCCAATCGGGGTAGAGGTAATTGGGAAAGATGAGGTAAACGAGGAAACCAATATTAAACCCACCAACATTTCAAAACTGTTATTGGAATCATCGAGCATTCAAGCGCAGCAAACTTCCGCGGTAAATGGAAATATGAGCATGCGGTTACAGGGCCTTGACGGTAAATATACCCAGGTACTCAAAGACGGTTTCCCACTCTATGGAGGATTTGCGCAGGGGTTGAGTATTATGCAGATTCCTCCGCTTGATTTGAAGCAAATAGAAATAATTAAAGGGTCTTCTTCTTCACTGTATGGCAGCGATGCAATCGGTGGTATCATCAATTTAATTTCAAAACAACCACATGAAAAAAGAGAATTGACATTTTTGGGAAACCGGACTTCCCAATCAGGGACAGATGTTGATGGATATTTTTCTCAGAAATGGGAAAAAATTGGTCTTACTTTTCTTACAGCCAATAACTTTCAAAAAGCGGTAGATGTTAGTAAAAACGGCTTTTCTGATGTTCCTCAAACCAAAACTTTTACTATTACACCCACCTTTTATTATTATTTTAATCCGAAAACCACCCTGCGTTTCGGACTTAATGGAACTTTTGATAATCGCAAAGGGGGAGATATGCTTGTATTGAAAAATCAACCTGACAGCTTGCACCAATTTTATGAGCAAAATATTTCCAATCGTGTTTCCTCACAATTCTTATTTGAGAAAAAATTTGAAAAAGGCAATTCATTAACCCTCAAAAACAGTGTATCATATTTTGATAGGGGGATTATTCAACCTGCATCAACTTTTAAAGGGAATCAAACCAGTACCTACTCTGAAGCTTCTTACAATTTTAAAATAGCAAAACAACAATTTGTTGCAGGGGTAAATGTTACTTCTGAAAAATTTACAGAGGACAGCAGTAAAAGTCACCTTCAGAGAAATTATAATTATATAACCACAGGGATATTTTTGCAGGATGACTGGAAACCCACTCAAAAATTTACTTTAGAGGCAGGATTGCGAACCGATTATCAAAACCAATTCGGAACTTTTGTGTTGCCGCGTTTGGCCGTAATGTATAAATTCAATAAAGAATTTTATGTGAGAGCCGGTAGCGGGCTGGGTT
>Ga0207933_1002988_pt1 | contig 10403 bp, 8 predicted proteins | sample NGESurdeep092012_4_FD_184488 | JGI IMG/M metagenome (GOLD analysis project Ga0207933, IMG submission 184488) | Arctic peat soil microbial communities from Barrow, Alaska - NGEE Surface sample F53-3 deep-092012 (SPAdes) | ecosystem: Environmental > Terrestrial > Soil > Wetlands > Peat ...
TCAACCTGACCGCCCACAGTGTTGTGGTCCGCAGCAAAATTGAACGCGCGCGTTGCCCCGAGCAGGCGTGCGCGGCGTTGCTGTCCGTTCGTATTGACGGCCATGACTACGCCGAAATAGCCGTCGAGAAGGTGATAGGCCGAGCGATCAGCTGGCCCGTAGCGGTCGTCGAAGCGCGAGCGAAAGCGTGAACGCCAATCGCGGAGCCGAAACGGCGCAAGCTCCGGATCGTCCCAACGCACCAGGCTCCGGTAGCCCTCCTCGCCTTCGAAGCCGCTGACCTGCACCAGCCCCCTGCGCAGCGCAAACAGCTCTCCCGTCGCATAGGATTCGTACTTCACGAGGTCGAACAGTGGCGAGCCTTGGACCACACCCGCCACGGATACAGGATCGATCAGCAGAAGCCGCGGGCCAAGCGCGGACGCCTCGCGTCGGAACAGCACGTTCTCGAGAAAGAAGTCGCCATGCAGCCTAACTTGCGGCGTCGCATCCAGCGCGCGCAGGGTCTCGGTACGGCAAAAAGCGCGCGCCAAGGCTGCGCGCGTACCCAAGCGCCGCCCGCCGTCGAGCTCAATGGTCTCGGCGCGAATCAAACGCTCGAGGGGCGGCTCTTCCTCCAGTAGCTTCAAGGCGTGCTCAATGGCGGACACGACGTGTGCTGACAGCAAGGGCCCGTCGCTCGTGACCGGCGCGTGTACTTGCTCGAAGAGTACATCGGCGAGCTGGTCCTGAAACTCGTCGACCTGCGGCTGCGTTAGCGCACAGGCTCGTGCCAGCTGCCCCGCATCGACATGGTCGGGGTAAAACGGGGCCTCGTAGCCGACGTGAGGCGGTTCGAAGCCTTCATCGTCCCAGCGCGCGAGAAGCGCTGGAAAGGCTCCGCGAGCGCCATCCGGCAGCGTCTCTAAATATTGGATCTCCAGCCGCAGCGCGGCGACTCCCCATGGTCCCTGCGGCGCGTCGGCCCGGGTGCTCTTGCGGACACGAAGTGAGCCGTCAGCTCGCTCGATGACCTCGATGCGATCCCAATAGCCCTCCTTCAGCGTGCGCACGACGCGCGCGTCATCGCTCGCTGCCGCGGCCGCCTTTGCGTCAATCATGACTTGACGCGCTCGGGCTGGGCGAGAGTACCCTCGGGCCATGGGCGAAGTGCCGCACGTGATCCGCAACGCAGCCGGGGAACGCCTCGACTTCGCCTACCATCCTGGTGCCGAGCCGAGCGGTCCGGTGATCGTGATTGGCCACGGCGTGACCGGCCACAAAGATCGACCGTTTCTGGTCGCGCTCGCCGAGGGTTTGGGCCGCGCGGGAATTGCCGCGTTGCGCGTGTCTTTTTCGGGCAACGGCGCGTCCGAAGGCCGGTTCCAAGATTCGAACATCTCCAAGGAGGTCACAGACCTCAGCGCGGTCCTCGACGCGCTCCCGGGACGCACGCTCGGCTATGCCGGCCACAGCATGGGCGGCGCCGTGGGCGTGCTCCGAGCCAGCAAGGACCCACGAATTCGGCTCTTGGTTTCGCTCTCGGCCGTGGTCCATACCCAGCGCTTCGCCGAGCAAACATTTGGGCACTTGAAGCCAGGCAGCGGGCTGATGCTCGACAAGCCCGGTTGCGTGCTGTCGCAAACCTACCTTGACGACATGCGTGCGATCGGCTCCGTCATTGAACAGGTACCGAACGTCACGGTGCCCTGGTTGTTCGTCCACGGCGGGCGCGACGATCTGGTCCCCATCGATCATACTTTGGATGCTTTTGCTCATGCGCGCGCGCCGAAAGAGCTGGTCGTGCTCGACGAAGCAGACCACGTGTTCGAGCCTGGGCTCACCGCTCGCATGGCCTTCGCTGTCACCAGCTGGTGCCACCTGCAGGTCGCCGTCTAGCCCAGCTGTGCGAACACCTCGCGGTAGAAGTCGGGATGGCTACCCCAGGTTTGCCCGGTGATGATGCGGCCGTCTCGAACGCACTCACGATTCACCCAAGCTCCGCCGCAGCTCTCGAGCTCGAAGCGCACGTTTTCGTAGCAGGTGAGCTTGAGCCCACGACCAATGCCGGCAGCGAGCAGAATCTGAATGCCGTGGCAGATCGCCAGCAGCCACTTCTCTCGCTGATGGAAGCTTCGCACGAGCTCGATCAGCTTCTGGTTGTGTCGCAAAAACTCGGGCGCACGGCCGCCGATCAGCAGCACGGCCGCATAGTCGTCGACGTTCACGTCGTCGAAGGTAATGTCGCTTTGCACGAGATACCCGGGCTTCTCGATGTATGTGTTCCATCCGGGATAGAAATCGTGAATCACGGCGTTTAGCAGCTTCTTCTGCGTCGCCGCCACGACCGGTTCGTAGCCCGCTTCCGCGAAGCGATGCTTGGCGTACAAGATCTCGTACGACTCGCCCGCATCGTCCGTGACGATCAAAATCTTTTTCGCGCTCATCTTGTTGCGAAAACCAATACCGCGACTCCGTGATGATGTCGACTGCGCCGGCGAGCCGATTGCGGGCATCGTCGAGGCCGCCCTAACTAGCGGGTAAGGTAAGAGATATTGCGCGCAGGAGGCCGCTTGCCGACCCGAGGACGGTGTCTTGGCTACAGCACGGGCCCGCGCGTAAGGTCCCTACGCCGGCACTCTTTTGCGTCGTTCGGACGATCAGCTACACTTCCGCGGTGCGCGTCGGGGCCGTACTCACTCTCCCGCTCCTTCTTCAGGCCGTGGCGTGTGGTGGCGTGGTGGCGCGCACGGACGCGGGCGGCGCGGGTGCAGGCGCAGGCCGTGCGGACACCGGCGGCGTCGACGCGGGCCGCGCGTCGACCGCTACGGCGGGCACGTGCGCCGAGCCCGCATTCGTAGTGCCGGACGCCGGCGTCTTCCACGCGCCGCCAATCGACGCGCTCGGGACGTACCAGGTGACGTTTCATAATCGCTGCGCGCAAACGGTATGGCCGGCGTGGGCATCGACGGGTGGTCTCGACGCTAGCGTCGTCGACACACAAGTGTGGCTCCCGATGGCCCCGACGAGCGATCGAACCGTCACCGTCTACGGCGGAGTACGCGAGGTCGCGTTTTGGGGCCGCACGGGCTGCAACTTCGATCAGACGGGCAGCGGGACTTGTCAGACGGGCGAGTGCGGCGGCTTTATCTGTGGCAGGCCGGGCAGCGCCGAACCGAACCGCCTGGTCGCACTGAGCACGACTATCTTCCTGCTCGAGCAAGGCTTTTCTGGTGGGTACAACTTGGGTCTGCGCGTCGAGGGGCCGACGTGCGGCGACCACGAATGCGTCGCAGACCTCCGCACTTGCCCAGCTGCTTCCGCCGCGAGCGACGCTTGCGGACAGACGATCGCGTGCAGCGACATCTGCGGCGGCTCGAGTTCGGACTGTTGCCCCCGGCCCGGATCTGGATGCAGCGAGGGACCGTCGGCAAGCGGTGCACCGGACGTCGGCGATCTCGTCGTCACGTTCTGCCCTTAACGTCCAGGCGCGCAAATTTTTCGTCGGCCGCGACGAGCGCGATATCGTCGTCCCGAGATCGGCAGAGCGAATCGGTGTTGGCGTCACCGCTGTCCCAGCGCAGCCCGCCGTCGCATTGCAGCCAGCGTGCGCCGGATGGTTTCCTCTACCTGCTCTTGCCTGATCGAGCCCAGGAACGCGCCGTATTCGTCAAGCCGCGCTCGGACCGCTTGGCCTGCCTCAGAATCGTCCTCGACCAGGGCTGCGTCGCGATCGCTCAGATCGAAATTGATTAACCCGCGGCAACGGGCTGCGCCGCACAGGCACGGGTCGCGGCCCGGCTCGTTCTGGGTCACCCAGCCGTAGAAAATCGTGACTTCTTCGCCGGGCGCGATGCCTCGGGTGCACTGGATCCGGCCCTCGCCATCGGAGTAGATAGCCGCGTTCGGATTGCAGCTGTGATTGCACAGCCAGCCGCCTGGCACACTGGTGTCGGGAACGATCACGGTCCATTGCTCGGAGAGCAACGTCAGCTTGCTCTCCGCGGCGAGCGTCGCCTCCGGATCTTCCACATCGAGGCGGCGCTGTTTGGGCGCGTAGGGCACGATCACCTCGCCCGGCTTGAAGCGGCGCTTGGCGAACACGACGCGGCCCGCGATGCTCTGTTCGCGAAACGCCACGGGCGCGAGGCTAAACTTGACCTTGTGAGGCTTGGACATTGGTCAGCCGATGTGGCGAAGCATTCGCTGCGCGACGTCGATCAGTGCAAACGCAATGCTCAGTTTTTCTGTCGGCGTTTCGCAGCCCGCTTCGGACATGACGCAAAGGATACCATGGCTCGCACGCGGGGCGAGCCTCGCGGCAGGACACGAACGTTGGCACCAAGCGCGGGACGAGCCGCTCGCCAGTGGGCTACGTAGCAGGGCGGCTGCCGTTGCACGGTAACGCCTACGAGATTTTGGCGCGAAGTGAGAGCGGGAGTCCGAACTCTTGCTCACCAATGCCCCGAGCGGTGTTTAATGAGCAGCATGCGTGTTAGTCGATTCTGGATAGCGCCGCTGGTGCTCGGTTTTTTGGGGTGCCGCGCCCGAGGGAGCTCTGCTCCCGTGTCTATCGCGAGCAGCCACGCGACCGACAGGACCATGGCATTGTCGAGCGCGGCGCCCCCACGAGCTTCAGCTTCGGCCGTCCCTAGTCCAGCGGCGCTGGCGCGCTACCAGGCGGAGCTCGAGCGCGGCGTCCAGGCAACGAAGGACGGCGACTATGCCGCGGCCGACAGCGCATTCGGGGAGGCACTCAAGGTGCGACACCAGGACGAGCTCGTACTGGCCGAGCGTATGCACGAACGTATGTTGGCGGGCCGTAACGCCGAGGCGCGCAGAGACGCGCGCGGGGCTTGGTCGGCGGACCTCACCATTCACGCGCGCATCTATTTCGACTTGGGCGTGCTCGCTGAGCGTCGCAAGGATGAGCTCGAAGCGCGTGACTATTTTACGAAGAGCCGCAACGTGCTGCCGACGCCGGAGGCGATGAGCAAGCTCGCCGGCAGGATGCAGTGCCCGGGCGAAATCACACGCATCGAAGATTGGCGACTCAAGGAGTTTCCCAACTGGGTCGCGGCCTTCAGAGGTCTGTCGTCGCGGGAAACCAACGCCAGTACGAGCAGTGGCCTTGCCGAGCAGGGAGCCAAGTCGCGACTGAGCGTGGCGCCGAACCCGCCTGGTTTCACACTGCAGAGCGACGCTTCCGACGTCATGTACGACCCTCCGGTGTGGCACTACGCGCTGCAGGCCGCTGATGGGAGCCTCGCCGTACTCGGCGATCTCGACTACGGCCAAGAATTAGCCGGGTGCGGTGGGGGACCAAGCGTGACCACCCGCGTGCGAGAAGGAGTGCTCTGGGTCACCAGCGAAACCGAAGACTACGCGAGCGAGCTAGACGAGGAAGGCGCCAAGAAGAGGTGCCGACTGACCGCTTGGCGTCGCAACGATTTTTTCGTCGCTCAAAAGGCTAAGCGCATTCTGATGCGCATCCGCCAAGAGGATACGGACTTGTCAGCGAAGACTCGCTTCCAATACTCACTAGCAAAGAACGCCCTCACACTGCGCGGCAACGGCTGCAACTGGACGATACCGCTCGAGCCTGATGCCGAGCCCGAGCCCGAGCCCGCGCACGACGCGGAGTGATTCGCGGGCAATGAGTACCGGGACGCTCGTATCGGAGTGGGCACCGGGCGGCGGTCGTTCGACCTGCTCACGCTTGGCGCAGGTGCCACGCCTTGGGCTGTAAGAAGGCGCGAATACCGAGCGTCGACAGCGTCGAGCCGACGCCTGAGTGGCCGCGACCTGTCCAGGGCAGGCCGGGAGAGACGCGGTCGCAGCAGTTCCAGTAGGCCGTGCCGACGCGCAGCTGTCGCAGCAGCCCCTGGGCGCGCTCGCGGTTCTTCGTGTAGACGGCCGCGGTGAGACCGTACTCGGTGTCGTTCATCAGCCGCACGGCTTCGTCGTCCGAGGAGACCGTTTGGATGCCGATGACGGGGCCAAAGCTCTCGTCACGCATCAGGGCCATGTCGGACGTGACGCCGGTGACGACGGTCGGCTGGAACCAGCCGGGGCGCGTCTCGTCGCGCTGGCCGCCTACGAGCACCTTGGCGCCCTTGGCGACGGCGTCCGCCACCTGCGCTTCGAGCACCTCGAGCTGTTGCCGGCGCGCGAGCGGTCCGATGTACGTCTTCGGGTCCAGCGGATCGCCTGAAATGAAGCCGCGCACCGTCTCGAGGAAGGCGTCGATGAACGGGCGCGCGACCTGCTCGTGGACGTAGATGCGTTCCACGGAGCAGCAGCTCTGGCCTGCGTTGTACATGGCGCCGTCGGCGAGCGACGCCGCTGCAGCGACGACGTCGACGTCGTCGGCGACGTAAGCCGGATCTTTGCCGCCGAGCTCGAGCTGCAGCTTCATCATGCGCCCAGCCGTCGCCTCGGCGATCTTCTTGCCCGTGCCGTAGCTGCCGGTGAAGAACAGGCCGTCGAGGGGCTGCGCGAGCAGCGCTTCCCCGACGGCAGCGCCACCCACCAGCACCTGGAACACGTCGCGCGGTACGCCGGCCTGGTGCCACAGCTCGCCGAGCGCGAGGCCCGTGCGCGTCGTCAGCTCCGACGGCTTGTAAAGAACCGCGTTGCCCGTGAGCAGCGCGGGCACGAACACATTCGAGCCGACGAAGTAGGGGTAGTTCCAGGCCGAGATGTTGGCGACGACGCCCAGCGGCTCCCAACCGATGCGTTCCTCGGTGGCACCGCCCGCTTGCACGACTTCGTCCTCCATAGCGCGCGCGGCATTGGTGAGGAAGAAGTCAACGCGGCCCGTCAGGGCGTTGAGCTCGTTGCGGGCCTGCTGCAGTGGCTTACCCATCTCTTCAGTGAGCGTGCGAGCCAGCCGCTCCTTGTTCTCGGCGACGAGGGCGTTCCAAGTCGCGACGGCGCGCTTTCGCGTCTCGAAGGGCGTCGCCCACCAGCCGGGCTGCGCGCTGCGTGCGGCGGCGAACTTCTGCGCGACGGACGCGGCAGTGTCTTCGGGGACGTCAGCGATGACTTCGGTCGTGGCGGGATTCACAATCTTCATGGGGTCTTTCCGGAGGGTGCGGGCGCGCCCGCGTCGACGGCGGCGAGGAACGCATCGAGCAGCGGGCGCGGGCTCAGCAGGCCGGCGCCCCCCGCGCCGCCCGCGCCAAAGATGAACTCGGGATGCCATTGCACGCCATACGCAAACGCGCCCGTGCCGTCGTCGAGCCGCACGGCCTCGACGACGCCGTCGGGCACAGAGCGCGCCTCGACGGTAAGCCCGCGCCCGATGCGGTTGAGCCCCTGATGGTGGACGCTGTTGACGAACGGCGGCGATGCCGCGCCCGCGTACCAGCGCGCCAGCGCTGATCCGGGCTCGATGGCTAGCTCGTGCGCGTGCTGATCGTAGATCTCCCAGCTGCGGTGGACGCGCTGCCCGGGATGAAGCGTCTCTATGTCCTGGAACAGCGTGCCACCCAGGGTGACGTTGAGGACCTGCGCGCCGCGGCACACACCGAGCAGCGGCTTCTTCCGCGCGAGAAAAGCGCGCACGAGCTGCATCTCGTATTGGTCGCGCGCGGCGTCGCCCGACCACTCGGGACGCACGGGCTCCTCACCGTAATGCTGCGGCGCCATGTCAGAGCCGCCCTGCAACACCAGACCGTCGACGCTGTCGACGAGATCCTCGAGCGTGACGCTGCCTGCGGGGCGCGGCAACACGACCGGCAGCGCGCCCCCCGACATGATCCACGACAGCATCGATTCTTCGGCGTACAGCAGAGTCTTGCCCTTGAAGATGGCCCGCTCCGGATCCGCGTGAAAGAAGCACGCTGACACGCCGATGCGCGGCTTACTGGAAGCCCGCTGCGCCGCGCTCATCCCAGCGCTTCCTCGAACAGCTGGCGGAAGTCCTGGGCCGTCACCGGCTGACGCGGCCCGAAGGTGTGGCAGACGTCGGCCAACGCGTTCTCCACGAGCGCGGGCACTTGCGCGTCGGTGACGCCCACCGCGCGCAGCGAGCGCGGAATGCCGATCTGGCTGCGGAAGGTGTCGAGCCAGGCGATGAAGCCATCGGCCGTGGCGTCTTTGGCACCCACGGTGGCCGCCATCGTCGCCATCTTCGCGGCGCTCACCGGCTGGTTGAAGCGCATGCCGACGACGATCATGATGCCGTTGGCGAGCCCATGGTGCAGGTCCGCTACTGTCGAGAGCGAGTGCGCGCACGAGTGTACGACCCCTAGATCCTTCTGGAAGGCCACGGCGCCCATCATGGCGGCGCACAGCATCTCGCCGCGCGCCTCGACGTGCGCGGGATCGCCCAATGCAGCCGCGTCGCCGGCCTCTACGCGCTCGGCGAAGGCGAAGGCGCGGGGCAGCGAGCGCGCAATGAGGCGCAGCCCCTCGAGCGCGATGCCGTCGCACATCGGGTGGAACATCGGGTGCAGGTAGCTCTCGACGCAATGGGTCAGGGCGTCCATACCGGTGGCTGCCGTCACCTTGGCGGGTAGCGAGAGGCTAAGCTCGGGATCGAGGAAGACTCGCTTGGCGAGCAGCTTGGCCGAGAAGATGATCTTCTTCTGGTGGGTGACGTCGTCGGAGACGACCGCGCTGCGTCCGACCTCGCTACCGGTGCCCGCCGTCGTCGGCACCGTGAAGATGGGCGGCACGTCGAGATCGATGGGGCGCGGCTCGGGCAGGAACGCGTCGTACTCGAGCAGCTTGCCGGGGTGCTTGGCCAGTACGGCGACGCACTTGGCGACGTCGAGCGCCGCGCCGCCACCAATGGCGACGATGCCGTCCGCGGCGTGCGCCTTGTACGCCGCGGCCCCTGCCTCGGCCTGCGAAGCCGTGGGGTTGCCCCAGATGCCGCCGAAGACCTGCACCGCAAGACCCGCGTCGGCCAGAGCGCGCGTCGGCCCCGTCACGGGAGGCAGGTTCACGATGCCCCTGTCGGTGACGATGAGTGGCCGCGCGACGCCAAACTCGCGCAGCGTGTCCGCGAGCAGGGCGACCGCGCCGGGGCCGTACTTGATGGGCGTGGGGAAGTTGAACTGAACGACCGACAAGGGGACTCCGGTTTTTCGGGTGAGGGTGAGTTAGATGATCTCGAAGTAGCGTTCCATCTCCCAAGACGTCACGGCCGTCTGAGATTGGCGCCACTCCCACAGGCGACTGGCCGCGAAGTGCTCGACGAAGGGCGCGCCGAAGATCTCGCGCGCCGCCGCGGACGCCGCGAAGCGCGTGGCCGCTTCGTATAGGTTCGCGGGCAGCTTGACGGACGCGTCGTCGGCATAGCCGTTGCCGGCAACTGGGCCCGCGGGCAGCTCCAGCTGATGTTCGATGCCGTACAGGCCACTGCCGACCGCCGCCGCGAGCGCCAGGTACGGGTTGACGTCCGAGCCCGAGACGCGCGTCTCGAGGCGGGTCGACTTCGCGCCCGCTGGGATCACGCGGAACGCCGTGGTGCGGTTGTCGACGCCCCAGTTGGAGCGCGTGGGCGCCCAGGCGCCCTCGACGAGGCGTTTGTAGCTGTTCACCGTGGGCGCGAACAGGGGCAAGAGCTCAGGCAAGAGGCGCACCTGACCGGCCAGGTAGTGGCGGAAAAGCGCGCTCATCTTGTGCGGATCCGCGGCGTCGTAGAACGCGTTCTCACCGGCGTCGTTCCACAGCGACTGGTGGATGTGGCCCGAGCAACCGGGCAGCTTCTCGTGCCACTTCGCCATGAAGCTGGGCATGATCCCGAAGCGCTGGCCGATCTCCTTGGCTGACGTCTTGAAGAGCACGGCGCGGTCACCCGCTTCGAGCGCATCCCCATATTGCAGCGCCGCCTCGTACACGCCGGGGCCAGTCTCCGTGTGCAGCCCCTCGATCTGAACGCGGAAGGCGGCCAGCTCGTCCATGAGCGCATTCATGAAGGGGCGGTTCTGCCCGGCACGCAAGATCGAGTAGCCGAACATGCCCGGCGTGAGCGGCTCGGGCCGCATATAGCCCTTGTCGCGCCACGATTGCGAAGTCTCGCGGAAGTTGAACCACTCGAACTCCATGCCGCAGGCCGCGCGCAGCCCCCTGCCCTGGGCGCGCGCCAAGACCGATTTGAGCAGCTGGCGCGGGCAGATCGAAAGCGGCGTCGCGCCGTCACCCTCGACGAAGTCGCCCAGGAAGAAGGCGACGCCGCCGTCCCAAGGGACGCGGCGGTAGGTCGACAGATCCAGCCGGACGAGCGCATCCGGGTAGCCCGTGTGCCAGCCGGTGTAGCGCACGTCGTCGTAGCAGGCGTCGGCCGAGTCCCAGCCGAGCACGACATTGCAAAAGCTGAGGTTGCCCTTGGCTACGGAGAAAAATTTTTCCTTAGCGAGGTACTTGCCACGCAAGATGCCGTCGATGTCCGTGACGGCGACCTTCACCTT
>Ga0207933_1002992_pt1 | contig 10394 bp, 10 predicted proteins | sample NGESurdeep092012_4_FD_184488 | JGI IMG/M metagenome (GOLD analysis project Ga0207933, IMG submission 184488) | Arctic peat soil microbial communities from Barrow, Alaska - NGEE Surface sample F53-3 deep-092012 (SPAdes) | ecosystem: Environmental > Terrestrial > Soil > Wetlands > Peat ...
AAACGAAAACCGTGCCGTCGTGCAATCAACTGCCTGACTGACGGAACTCCCACAATCCAGCCCGTTTACACATTCAACCGCCGATTTTCAGCAACCTGTTAGGCAGCTCACTGGTGGCGTGGTTTGTTCCGGCGGCACGACATAGCGAGGCTTTGGGTCTTCTCGGAATAGTTGTTGGCATACCGGCTGTGCTGGGCCTTCCACTTGGCGTATGGTTCGCCGTTCACGTGGGCTACATCCCGGTATTCGCCACGGGCGCCATCGTTCCGATTGTCGCGCTGCTTGCGATTCCTGGCTTGCCTCGCCGCGACGCAGCGCTCGCCCCAGCAACTGCTGCCCTTTCACAACTTCGTGCGCACGGTCAATTCGCGCCAGCAACGATATTTGCCGTCACTTCGATGGCCGCCGGCGTCGTCGTGACATTTCTTCCACTCCTCGTGACTCAAAGCGCAGGGAACGTCGCGGCGCTTGCCCTACTTGTGCAGGCCATATCCATGACCCTGATGCGCGCGTGGGCTGGTCATCAGGGCGCTCGGCGCGGAAACGTGAAGATGTTGATCGCAGCTGTCGTGATGACTTCGGCGGGTATTTTCGTGCTGGTCGTGAGCAGCGGCACTATGTCTGTACTCGTGGCCATGGCATTGTTCGGTGGTGGTTTTGGTGTTGCGCAGAATGCCAGCCTCGCACTCATGTTCGAGCGAGTTTCCAATGCACACTACGATGCAGTGAGCGCGCTGTGGAACGCCGCTTACGATACAGGGCTCGGCTTGGGCGCAGCAGGATTCGGCCTGATAGCGGCGACTACCGGGTACCGGGTCGCACTTGGCCTTACCGCCGTGGTAGTGCTTGCTGCGTTAGTGCCAGCGCTGCGCGAGCGAGCGCGCGATCAGATCAGGCGCGACTCAGTCGCCGTTGATAGCTGACGGTTGAGCCTGCGACAGTCGCTGGAATGACATACCCATACGTTGTTATCGAAGCCGGGTTAGAGGTCGCGGCCGATTTCCGTACGCATCCCCTAGCCGACGATTCACAACCAACCCGACTGCGTCCTGACAGGCAATCGTCCAATTCTCGCGATTGCTGTCGGCATTCCCATTTCGATCGCGAGCGAAGTGTCGCTGATACTGCCTTCCTATATTCCCGCTCGTGGACAGTGACAGTCTCTTCAATAGGCCGATCAGTCGCCGAGAGGTCATCGTCTCAGCCGCGGCGATTTTGGCACTGATGAAGATCGGCCCCTCCGTACCACTTCATTCATCCGACAGGAGACCATCCGTGACTATCGCGTGCTTCATTCGCTACCAGATCGATCCGTTCCAGCGCGACGTGTTCAAGACGTACGCAGAGAATTGGGGACGCATCATACCGAGATGCGGAGGTTACCTGATCGGCTACTTTCTTCCGTACGAAGGAACGAATGACATCGGGTGGGGGCTCATCGCTTTCGACAGTCTCGCGTCATACGAGAAGTACAAGGCGCGCCTGAAGACGGACCCGGAAGCACGCGAGAACTTTCTTCTTGCACAGAACAAACGCTTCATACTTCGCGAAGAAAGAAACTTCGTGGAAGTCGTCGATGGCACGTTCGATATTCCGTCGAAGCTCGCGGGAGCATGAGGTACGACTTGCCACTCACGCGAGCACTCACGCGAGCACTCACGCGAGCACTCACGCGTGCGCTGCGCGTCGCTTCCACACTCCGCTTCGCCAGATCAATGCCATCGCCAGTCCGCGCGCGGCGGCTGTAAGAACGATCACCCACCAGACTCCTATCAGTCCGTACCGCGCGGCGGCCCAGATGGCGAGCGGTACGCGCGACGCAGTAAGTGCGGTTGACGTCAGCATCGGTGGAAGTGTCGTCCCTGCTCCGCCAAGCGCGGCCTCGAGAACTATTTCGGCGCCGAGAAACATGTTCGACAACGCGCTGATCCGGAGATACTCCGCTCCCATCAGCTGGGCCCGCGCGTCACTTGTGAAGATCGCGGCGAAATCCTGCGCAACGGCGAGCTCCATCACGCTGAGCAGCACTGCCGGTATCATCACATAGCCCACGGTCAGCCAGCCGCTCTTCTCCGCTCGCCCCACCTGGCCGGCGCCGATGTTCTGCCCCACTATCGCTGCAACCGCGGCACCGAAACCAAGACTGATCGTGTAGAGCCAGCTTTCGACGCGGTGTCCGATGCCGAGCGCCGCAAGCGCGTCGGTTCCGAAAGGCGCGATGCTGCGAGTGAGTACGATGTAGATGAGCGAGAACACGACACCTGTAGTAGCGGTCGGGAGTCCGACACGTGTGATTGCGGCTATCGTCGCGGCGCGCACTCGGCCAAAGGTCACCATGTTGCGTTTCCTCAGCACGATGATGCCGAGTCCAAACGCGAGTGCGCGCGTGATCGCTGTCGCAATTGCTGCGCCCTCTATTCCGAGCTTCGGCGCCGGCCCGATCCCGAGGATGAGGACCGGATCCAGGATCATGGTGATCGCAATCGAGACGGACAGGATCGCCAGGGGCGTGCGCGTGTCCCCACTGGCGCGGAAGCCGGCGTCCACCGCAAAAAATCCGAAGAAGAGAGGTGCGCCCAACAGGTATGTGCCCAAGTAGCGACGACCCAGTGCGGCGATCGCGGGCGACACGTCCATGATTGCGAACAGGTGATCCAGCAACAGCGTGCCGAAGATCGCGACACCGCAGCCGAGCAGAATCGAGTAAACCATCGCCTCGCCAACGACGCGCGATGCTTCGGCCGGATTGCGCTCGCCGTGCCTTCGCGCAGCGACCGACGTGAGTCCGATGCTGACCAGCTCCGCAATCGACACGATCAGCCAGATCCAGAACACGCTGGCCGTGGCTGCGGCGAGCGCTGTAGGACCAAGGAATCGACCGATCCAGAGCAGATCGACCGTGAAGAACAGCGTCATGAGGAGCGTCGAGGCTACCGCTGGCAGTCCCAGGCGCAGGATCGTTCTGCTGAGCGGCTGGTGCACGAGGCGAGCGCCTTCCCACTCGTCGATCGCGATTGATGTGACGCCTTCCTCGTGCGATTCGAGGACTACAGTGGGCTCATCGGGCACGGGCATTGCCCAATCTATCTGCCCATACCAGGAGCGAGCGATGAAAAAGGACAATCCGTACGGCGATGACGCAGGTACGCGTGTGGGCAAGCCTGACAAGCCAAAGCGAGAGAACATTGCCGGCGCCCGGGGCGCGGGTAACAGTGGCGCTGGCAAGGAATCGACGGGTGGAGTGCCGAAGCATGGGAACCCGGGGTCGTCTGGGAGTCCGTCCCCGTCCCGTCCCCTCAAGGACGAGGGTCCGGACAACGGTTCCGGCTACGGCGGAAACAAGGGGAGCCCCAAGACCAGCAGAGACGAGCGGTAGCGGATCCGTCCTGTCCCGGAGTCCGTCCCCGCTCCGTCCCCGGTAGATTTCGCACGATGCTCGTTCCGTCAGGAATTCACCATGTCACGGCGATCGCCAGCGATCCGCAGCGCAACATCGACTTCTACGCGGGAGTCCTCGGACTCCGCCTCGTGAAGCGGACGGTGAATTTCGACGACCCCACTACATACCATTTCTACTTTGGCGACGAGATCGGCAGGCCAGGAAGTCTCCTGACCTTCTTCCCCTGGCCGAACGCTCGACGCGGGCGACAGGGCGCAGGCCAGGCGGCGGTCACTTCGTTCGCGATTGTTCCCGGATCTCTGGGTTTCTGGCTCGAACGCTTGCTCAAGCACTCGGTCGAGTTCGAGCAGCCAACGACTCGCTTTGACGGCGAACGCGTAATTGCGCTCAAGGATCCGGACGGACTCCTGCTCGAGCTGGTGTCGCATCAACGTGTGGAGCAGTGCGAGCCGCCCACCGACCTGGAGGCGGGCGCGCAGGTACCATCGATGCATGCAATTCGCGGCGTGTATTCTGTGACGCTGTGGCAGGATGGCCAGCAGCATACCGCAGAACTGCTCACCGGCTCGCTCGGCTTTCAGCTCGCACGTGAGCAGGGGAGCATATTCCGATACACCTCGAACGAGAGCAGACCCGGATCAATCGTCGATTTACGAATAGTCCCCGGACTCTGGCCTGGCGTGATGGGCGCCGGAACCGTGCATCACGTTGCGTTTCGTGCGACCGATGACGCGACGCAAGGCAGCGCGCGTGCGGCACTCGAATCCAACGGATACAATGTTACGCCGGTGCTGGATCGCGACTACTTCAAGTCGGTCTACTTTCGCGAGCCTGGCGGCGTGCTGTTCGAGATCGCGACCGATGGTCCGGGCTTCACCGTCGACGAACCAGCGGCGACCCTTGGACGCGGACTGAAACTTCCCGGTTGGCTTGAACCTCGCAGGTTCGAGATAGAGGCGCTCCTTCCCAATATCCATCTACCGGTCGACCTTCCGGGGCCGAACGCGTAGTCTCGTTTCGTTATCAATCTCAGACCAAGCTTCGTACCAATGACAGACAAGACTCCAGTAGAACTAGAGGTCGCGTGCATCAATGCAATTCGTGTACTGGCGATGGACGCGGTGCAAAAGGCTGACTCCGGACATCCCGGGACGCCGATGGCGCTGGCTCCGCTCGCGTACGTGTTGTGGACGCGGCACCTGAGATACAACCCCGCCGATCCGCACTGGATCAATCGCGACAGGTTCATTCTGTCGTGCGGTCACGCGTCGATGCTTCTGTACAGCGTCTTCTATCTGACTGGCTACGATCTCTCGCTGGATGACATCAAGCACTTCCGGCAGCTGAACAGCAAGACGCCGGGCCATCCTGAATACGGCCACACACCGGGCATCGAGACGACGACGGGACCACTGGGGCAGGGATTCAGTAACGCGGTCGGCATGGCGATCGCTGAAGCGCACACAGCGACGATCTTCAATCGGGCGCAGAAGATCATCGACCACTACACGTACTTCATCGCCAGCGATGGTGATCTCATGGAAGGGATTTCCAATGAGGCTGCATCGTTTGCGGGTCACAACAAGCTGGGCCGGATCATCGGATTCTACGACGACAATCACATAACGATCGAAGGCAACACCGATCTGACATTCAGCGACGACACACGCCTGCGCTTTGAAGGCTACGGCTGGCACGTTCAGTTCGTGGGCGACGTCAAGGATCTCGATTCTATCGACGAGGCGATCGAGCGTGCGAAGGCCGAGACGGACAAGCCATCGCTCATCATCACGCGTACGCACATCGGCTATGGAAGTCCGAACAAGCAGGATACTTCAGCAGCGCACGGTTCTGCGCTCGGCGTGGAGGAAATCAAGCTCACCAAGGAGAATCTCGGAATTCCATCGCAGGAGCCATTCTACGTTGATCCTGACGCGCTCGCGTTCTGGCGCCTCGCCGGGCTCGCTGGCGCTGACGAACAGGCGGCATGGAACCAATTGTACCAGGAGTGGAAGACTGCGAATCCCGATCTATGCACCGAGTTCGAGCGTCGCAGGGCCGCTCACCTGCAGGACGGATGGGAAGCTCTCATCCCCACCTTTAACGAGACCAACGGCAACGTAGCAACGCGCTCCGCGTCTGGCGCAGTGATCAACGCAATCGCCGGCAAGATCCCGGAGCTGATTGGCGGTTCCGCCGATCTGTCGAGCAGCACCGATACGATAGTGAAAGGAGCACCCAGCTTCGAGCCGGATAGTTATGGCGGCCGCAATTTCCATTTCGGTATCCGCGAGCACGGCATGGGTGGCGTCATGAACGGCATGGCGCTCTACGGCGGAATCATTCCCTATGGCGCGACCTTCCTGATCTTCAGCGATTACATGCGTCCACCAATGCGACTTGCCTGCATGATGCGCCAGCACGTCGTGTATGTGTACACTCACGATTCCATCGGACTTGGCGAGGACGGTCCGACGCACCAGCCTATCGAGCAGCTGTCCAATCTCCGTGCGATCCCGAACATGACGGTCATTCGACCAGCGGACGCGAATGAAACCGCAGAAGCATGGCGCGTTACGCTCAAGCTTGACACTCCAGTCTGTCTCGTCCTCACCCGCCAGAAGCTGGCGCTCATCGACCGGTCGAAATACGCAGCCGCGAGCAACGTCGCGCGCGGCGCGTACGTTCTGGCCGACATTCCAGGCGGAGAGCCGGAAGTCGTGCTGATGGCCAGTGGCTCGGAAGTCGGCATCATTCTGCAGGCGCAGGATGCCCTCGCACAGCATGGGATTCGCGCTCGCACTGTGAGCGTGCCGAGCATGGAACTGTTCGCGAAGCAGGACAAGGCTTATCGCGACAGCGTGCTGCCGCCGGGAATCCGGCGCGTATCGATCGAAGCATCGCAGCCCATGTCCTGGTACAAGTGGCTGGCGCAGGAAGACATCGCGCTCGGCCTCGATCATTTCGGCGCTTCGGCCCCGTACAAGGAACTGTACGAGGCGTTCCATCTCACGCCCGAGAAAGTCATCGCTACCGCCAGGTCTCTAATCGGCAAGTGACGGCGCACTGAATGAATGACCGCCGAGTGATCGACATCTCGGTGATGCTGTCCCAGGCCACGCCAGTGTGGCCCGGGGACACGCCGTTTTCGTGTCTGTGGACGTGGAACATGGCTGACGGTGCGAGCGTGAACTTGAGCGCTGTCACGTCCAGCCCGCATGCGGGCACTCACGCAGATACGCCGTTGCACGTGACACGAGGCGGCGCGGGATCCGAGTCGCTCTCCCTGGCTGCGTTTCATGGTAGAGCGACGGTACTGGACGTAACTGCGATCGATACGCTGATCGAGATCGACGACATCGACAGCAGGTCCGGAAGCATTGCGGAGCGATTGCTCCTGAAGACAGGTCGCGGGATCGCGAATGGAGTATTCCCGGAAACGTGGCCGCGGCTTTCCGTGCAGTGCGCGACGGAACTTGTACGCCGCGGCGTCGTTCTGGTCGGCATGGACTGTCCCTCGGCGGACGATCGCGATAGCAAGACGCTGAACGTTCATCGTGCACTGCTGGACCATGGCGTCTGCGTCCTCGAGAATCTCGACCTTCGCGGTGTCGAGCCGGCTGAATATCTACTGGACGCCCTGCCGATGAAGGTGGCCGGGCTCGACGCTGCACCAGTACGAGCTGTGCTCATCGCTGACTGATGGCGGCGCCTGCCCGACAGCCGTGCGTAATGGATCAAGCCGCAACGGCGGAGCTTCGCACCTTCGGTAGAACGACACGTTACTGTTGATGTGATGGACAGACGCGTACTCATCGCTCTGACGGCGGTTGTCTTTATCGCCATGATCGCATACGGCGCAGTTGGCATGCGCGGCTGGAACGGTGGATTGAGCGTTGCGGCGCGCATCGATCCTGGAGTCAAGGATCCACCAGCTCCCGCCATAATCGTACGCGATCTCGACGTGGGCCAGGGTGACGCGACGTACATCCACAACGGCAACAGTCGCGTTCTCATCGATGGCGGTCCGAATCCCCGACGCATGGGTTTTCTGCTCGATTCGCTTCGACTCAACGATACGACGATCGACGTAGTCATCCTCACCCATCAACACTTGGATCATTACGCCGGCCTGCTTCCACTGTTCGATTCACGCAGGCACATCAGGATCCGGTACTTCTTTGAGGATAAGGATCCAGCCGCCGCGAAGACACTCGCTCGCCTGCGCGATTCGATCCTTGCGCGGGTCCAGAGAGACAGCCTCGACTACCGCAGCACGGACGATCCGTGCGGTGACGGTAAGGCGATGTGCAGCATCACTCTCAATGGCGGCGCGATCATGCACATTCTGCGGCCGTTGCCGGCGCCTGCCAAGCCGAACAATCGCTCCGTCGCTGTAAAGCTCGTTGGTGCCGATTCGGCGTCGTTCACGATGTGGCTTGCCGGTGACGCCGAGCAGGCGGCCATCGCTCACTTCGTGTCCGAAGGCTATCCATCGAATCCTGGTATGCGTGTTGATGTACTGAAGGCCGATCACCATGGAAGCTGCAATGGTGTGACGCCGGAGTACCTGGCACTGACTCGCCCGGCGTGGGTTGTTGCGTCGGTGGGCGCCATCAACGATTACGGTCACATGCACGACCAGGCAAAGGCCGAATATCGGGCTGCTGAAATCTCGTGGTACCGAACCGATCAGAACGGGACTGTCACCATCAGGTCCTCTGGTGTGCTTGGCAGCGGCTACACGATCGAGCCGTCGCGGCCGGGCAAGGATCTCAACGGGCCGAGTGATCGTCATGCAAGCGCACGAGGTTGTGCCGACGACTGACGCGGAAAATGTCGTCGTAGCGGATTACTTCGGCGGTGGCTCCAGATCTGCGATCGCTGGGCCGTTGACGACCCGTCCGTAAGGATCATAGCGCGATCCATGGCACGGACAGTCCCAGGTTTTCTCGGTATCGTTCCAGTCGACGATACAGTAGAGATGCGTACAGACCGCTGATCTTTCGGTAATCGCACCGTTCGCATCGCGGTATGCAGCGATCTTGTGCATGCCGCGTCGTATTACGGCCCCCGAATCGTTCGGGATCTCGTCTACGCTTTCAACACTGCCGGGCGTCAGCCAGCTGGAATATTGTTCCGCCACGTTCAGGCTATCGCGTACGTAGCCAGGCGCTGAGCGGAGGGTGATTCTGGCCGGATTGTAGAGATCTGTCCATGGGTTTTCGCGTCCGCATATCACGTCCGTGAGCAGCATTCCTGCGATCGTGGCATGTGTTATCCCGTTGCCCGAGTCCCCGGTTACGATGTAGATGTGCTCGTCCGGCCCCGGATTCCTGCCGATGAACGCGAGATAATCCACGGGTTGCATCACCTGACCAGACCAGCGATACAGGACATCCTCCGCCATGGGGAACCGCTCTCGCGCCCATGTCTCGATTCTCAGAAATCGTTCGTTCGTGTCATCGGCCTGCCCGGTTCTGTGGTCCTCTCCGCCCACGAGAAGAACTTCGTAATCCGAATCGTCGCGACCCGATGAATGCAGACTGGCATAATGGTAGGGATTGCCGGTGTCCCACAGCATGATCCGGGGAATCGCATCCTTCTTCACTCGCAGTGCGACGACGTAAGTTCTGAATGCCGCCTGTTTCCCATGCATCACCATCCAGTCGTTAACCGGAGAATTGGTAGCAACGACCACATCATCTGCAATAATTGTGTGTCCGGCGTCGGTGGTGACGCGCGCTGGCGTTCCATCCTCGATATCTCTTGCCTTGGTGCGACAATAGATTTGACCGCCGTCGCGAATTATTGCGCGTGCAAGGCCGTTCAGATACCTCAAAATGTGAAATTGCGCCTGTCTGGGGAAACAAAGCGCGGGGCCGGTATCGAAAGCATCGAGCGGTGCGCGCTCCAGCAGTGTCGTATCCGTGAGGCCGGCCCGGTGCGAAGCCTCCAGCTCGTCTTCGAGCATGCTGCGCGAGCCATCCTTGTGAAGAAAGAGAAATCCGTCAAGCCGCCGGAAGCTGCAGTCAATTGCCTCGAGCGCAACGATCTCCTCTATCTTCTGAATGGCCGCGGTGTGTGATTCCGCGGCGAGTCGTGAACCATCTTCGCCGAACAGCTTCTCGAGCCGCTGGTAATAGTCGTCGAGCGCATTGCAGATGTTCGCAGTCGTGCGTCCGCTCTCGCCTCCGCCGACGGAGCTGTCGTCGATCACGATCACCGCCTTCCCGGCCCGCGCCAGGAGGTATGCAGTCGTCATTCCCGCGATTCCGGCTCCGATCACGCAGACATGCGCGCGCGCATCCGTGTCGAGCGGCGGATAGGGCACGGAATCGGCAGTGTCCATCCAGAGAGATTCGGTGGGGCCGGACGCAGGGGTCATGGGTCGCTCTGAGGGATGGGACATAATTCAGTATCTTTACCAAAGCATTCGGTATGCCACGTCAACGCGGACCTAAAATGACCGGTTCTTCGTCCTCACAACAGACCGCTGCCACGAGCACTTGGGTCGTCGATCAGATGGAAAATGGCGTCGCATCCGTCGAAATCGACGGCGACCGTACTGCGACTGTGCCGCTCGCCATTCTCCCAAGAGGTGTCAGCGAAGGCGATGTGCTTCGCGTAACCATCGAGCAGGATCCCGCGGAGTTGGTGCGGAGGCTGGCCCGGTCCGCGGCTCAGATCGCGAAAGGTGGAAGCGGCGGAAAGGGAAATATCAGTCTCTGAAAATGCAGACGTGCTCGAGCGTCTGCATTCCCACGACACCGGGAACGCATCCCGGTCGCGTCAACCCATTTCGACGATTACCGTATGCCGTGCACCGTCGCCGTTCATCTGGATCACACCATCGGCCACAACCGCCCCGTCAACAGTAACGCTTTTCACGCCGCGCTCGACGTGTGACGAGTTTCTGACTTCTATCGCGTAAGTTGCGGTCTCGAACGCATACTCGATCGTGAATCCATCCCACGTCGGTGGAATGCACGGG
>Ga0207933_1002993_pt1 | contig 10392 bp, 6 predicted proteins | sample NGESurdeep092012_4_FD_184488 | JGI IMG/M metagenome (GOLD analysis project Ga0207933, IMG submission 184488) | Arctic peat soil microbial communities from Barrow, Alaska - NGEE Surface sample F53-3 deep-092012 (SPAdes) | ecosystem: Environmental > Terrestrial > Soil > Wetlands > Peat ...
ATCGTGTAGGTCAGCATGAACTCGTGGGGATACTGACGGCGTGCGGCGTGCGCTCGTCTTGGTGCTGGTCGCCACTGGCGTGGTCGGCCTAGCGGTGACCTCCGCCCGAGGGCACGTCAGAGCGCGGGTGGCGACCGCGGGGGCGGTCTGGAGCCCACCCCAGGTCCTGGTGCCCGCGTCTCAGTACGCATCGAACCCGCAGCTCGCGGTGAGTGAAGGCGGCGACACGCTCGCGGCATGGGACGGCGGCCCGGAACCTCAACCGGCCAGGGCCGGCAAAGCTGCGAGGACCTCGTCCGGTTCGCCTTCCGCGAGCCGGCAGGCTTGGTCTGGCTCGGATGTCGTCGTTGACACCGGCACGGTCTCGGGCGGCTTCTCCCCGCCGGTCGTGCTCGCCGAACACAGTGCCGACAGTAACGACGGGCTCGACGTCGCAATCTCCGGCACCGGGGTGCGCTACGTCGCGTGGCAAACCTACGCCGGCGGGTCGATGATCGCGAGTGCAGCCCCCGGGCAAGCCTTCACAGCGGCCCACGCGCTGCCGGCGCCCTCGGCTCGGCTCCTGGCGAGCCCGCAGGGGCCAGTCGCCGCCGTATGGCAGACAGGCGCGGCGCTGCACTACGCCCTGCTCGCGGCGGACGGCGGCCTCGGCCGTGTCGTCAATGTGCCGGGCAGGTTCGAGCGCACAGCACAGCCGCTTGCTCTGAACGACCGCGGCGCTTTCGCGGCGGTCGAAAATACCGCCGAACAAGGCGAAACCAGAGGCCCGCCGCATCCCATCGTGTACTTGTGCGAGCCCTCCGGGCACTGTATGGCACCTCACCCGCTGAAAATGGGGCATCCACCCGCCGGCTCGGAGGAGAACGATGCCCTCGCACTGAGCGACGACGGGACACTAACGGTGCTCGCCGCGTTCTCAAAGACACCCAGGAATCCGGCCGCAAACACGCCTTGGGGGTTGTGGGATTCGACACGCCGTCCCGGCGGGCGCTGGAGCGCCCCGCAGGAGCTCTCTAATGGAGGTGAATCGCCGCTGGCCGCGAGCGACGGAAAGCGCTCGGCCGTTACCATCTTCGAGCACTTCTGGACACCGAAGGTGCACTGGCTCGGAGACAGGATCGAAATCTCGGTGCTGCGCGCTCCGAGAGATCGCTTCGCCGCTCCCGATCTGGTGCGCGGTGAGGAAGCCCCGAATCCCGCGGCGCTCGCCACCACGATGAGCGGAGGCCTTCTGGTCGCGTGGATCAATTCGGGGGGCATCGTCGGGGGCGAACACTCCAAGCCTGGCATCTACGCCGTGACCGGCAGCGCCGTGGATCCGGGTGCGCCGCAGCTCGTCGCCAGCGGTGAAGTCAGCGATGAGACGCCCGCTGCCGGCATCGACCGCGACAGGCAGGGTGTGATCCTCTGGACCGGATCGGCTCAAACTCCTCCACGCGACGCCGGCGTGTATGCGTCGGTCTACGGCGTCCCGTGAACGGGACCTCCATCGTTACGAGTTTCACGCCCAGATAAGCGTGCAGCGCAACGAGGCAAACGCATTTCTGGGGCGTTCCGAGGTGCGTAAGGAGCTACGGAGCTGCACGCTCAGACTTCTGGCGAGAAGACTTCGAAGGTCACTGGAAGGGTGAGCGTGCGCGTCGACGCCGCGGTGTGGTTCTCGGGCAGCTGGCTGATCGTGATCGAGAGGGACACGTGCTTGTGTCTCTTGAAGTAGCGCTTGAAGAACCGGCTTGGTCGCAGTTGCAGTGAGAGGTCTCCCGCTCCTGTCGCGGTGGCGCTCCCGTAGAGTCGCCGCGAGGGGTCGCGCGCAACCACCTCGAAGTGCGCCGGGACGGCGCTCCACAGCTGGATCTGCACGACGCCTTCGTAGCCGACTCGCGGGGAGGGTTCGATCTCGAACCCCGCCGTGGGGATGGGTGTGATTTCGGAGACGAGCACGGCGCCTCCCGGTTCCGGGCCCGGCGTGCGGCCCGATAGCAGGCCGATCTGCCCGTTACCGGACAGGGCCGCCCGCGCGCCGAACGACGCTTCGCGAACGAGCGGCAGCGGTTCCCGCACCCACGCTTCTCCCTGCCGTGTGAAGGCCCACACCGTCGCTGTGTCGCTGCAGATCTCGTTGTCGTACCGACCGCAGCCTTCTTCCGCCGGGGCCCCGATCAGCGCGCGAGTGCCGTCCCCGGACAGCGCCACGATCGACCCGAATGCGTTAGGCCCCCCATAGACAGCGTTGTCTTCGTAGGGAGCGGCTTCCAACGCGGGCTGGTGCTCACTCCAGCCGGCTGGTCCGCCGTAGTAGACGATCGCGCGGCCGTGGTCGCCGACGAGGGCGGTGCTCCCGTCCGCGGAAAGGGCGACGGTGCTGCCCAATCCCCACCCGTGGTCGTGTTCCTCCTCGATGAGTTTCGCGGTCTGCGCCCACCCGCCGGCCGTGCGCGTGAATACATCGGCCGCGCCTTCAGGTGGATCGCCTTCGGTAGGGCGCTGCCGGTTGCCCACCGCTCCCACCAGCGCCATGTCGCCGTCGGAGGAGAGCGCGACGCTGTCGCCGAATGATTCGCCTTCGGATGGGCTGGTCGCGGTCAGCTTGGGCCCCTGCTGGATCCAGCCGGCACCGGAGCGGGCGAAGACCCATGCGGCTCCGGTCTTGCCCGAGTCCCAGTCGGCTCCTACCAGCACCGTGTCGCCATCGCCGGAGACGGCGACGCTCGAAGCGAAATTTTCCAGTTCTTGGGTGCTGCCGGGTGGCCGGGGGCCTGCGCCACCGGCCACCAGCGGGATACCGTGGCTGCTCCAGCCTCCCGCTTCGCGGGTGAACACCCAGGCGGCGACGGGTCCCGGCGCCGAGGGCCCGGCCAGCACCGCCGTTTCGCCGTTGGCGGAGATTGCGACGAGCGTACCCGCCCCCATGGCTGCTTCCAGCTCGAGCCGGCTCTGCCGCACCCAGGAATTACCGGCGCGGGCGAACACCCAGGCGCCGTCGCCTTCGGCCACGAGCGCCGTGCTCCCGTCGGCGGAGATCGCGAAGCTGGCGCCGAACGCGGAGGCGTCGGCGCCGGTCGCGTCGTTCGGGTCCGCGGCAGCGTCCTGCTCTGCCCAGCCGGTGTCCGAGCGCGTGAAGATCTTCCCGGGCGTGCCTGTTTCGCCGCCCGGGGAAGCGAGGATCGTGGAGCCGTCCGATGCCAGCGCAACAGGCCCTTCGAGGCCCTGCAGGCTTGCCGTCTGCACCCATCTCGTTGCGCTGGTGCGGGTGAAGACGGACGCGGACCCCGTCGTGCCGTTCGCAGCGGGGGGCGAGACGTGAGCCGGTGCTGAGCCGAGCAGCGCGACGGCGCCGTTGCGCGACAGCGACGCCGATTCTCCGTAGCTCGAGGGAGCGCTCACCCGCTGGAGCCTCCTCCAGCGGCCGCTCGAGCGCCCGTAGAAGACGGCGGAGCCGCGCGTGGGGCCGTAAGCGCTGGCCGGGGTCCAGAGCAGCGCGGTCTTGGCGTTGGCGGACAGCGTCGCGTCGGAGACGCTTTCGCCGCGCCCAAGGCCGCCCAGCGTGGCTGTCTGCCTCCATCCCGCGCGCGTCCGGGTATACATGCGCGTGCCGAGCAGCAGGGTCTTCCCGTCGCCGGAGAGCGCCGGCGGCGCCGGGGACTGGAGGGATGGCCCGTGAGGACGCCAGCGTCCAGCGGCGCGCACGAACGTCCAGACCCTCCACTGCGCCGAGCCCAAGTTGGCGAGCGCGGCCGTATCGCCGTTTGCGGAGAGCGCCACGCGAGCGATGTTCGAGCTGCCTTGCAGATGCCCGACAGGCGTGAGCGCCGATCCCTGCTGATGCCAGCTGCCGTTCGTTTTCGTGAACACCCAGGCGGCCAGCGGCCCGTCGAGGGGGTTATCGCCGACGAGCAGCGTCTCGCCGTCCGCGGACAGCGCCAGGCTGGCGGCGAAATCGGAGACTCGCAGCGGCTTTCCGTACGCATTCTCGAAGCGCTGCGGGCTGGGCGTCAGCTTCGCTCCAACCTGTACCAGGGAGTCCGCGCCGCGCGCGAAGATCCAGGCCGCCCCCCGCCCTTCGTCGTCGCCTTCGCCCCCGATCGCGACGGTATCGCCGTCTTCTGAGGCGGCGATGTCACTCCCGAATCTGCTCGTGGGCAGGCTCGGCCCGGTGAACGTCGTGGAGGGCGCCAGCAGCGGGTCCGCTGAGATCGGGTAGTTCACGAGCCGAGATGCGCCTGACACGGCCGGCGGCCAGAGGAGCAGGGCGATGAGCGTGAGGACGAGGAGGGGCGCCGCCGGCGCGAGCCAGCGCAGCCGAGGAGCCATCGGGAGCCCGATCACCATGTCTTCCTCAACAGCGTAGGGTGTCGACCGATGCGCACGCGCGTTTGGCGACCATGCGGCCTGCTCGCTGCGCCGCTGCTCGCGATGATCCTGCTGAGCGTCGGGCCGGCCGGCGCGCTGGCGCAGCCGCCTCCGGCGTCCGCGCTGCTGGCAACGCCCCAATCGAGCTGGCTCTGGAGCAACCCGGCCCCTCAGGGCGACGGTCTGGAAGGCGTCGAATTTGCGGGTGAGACCGGGTTCGCCGCCGGCGAAGACGGCACGGTCCTGAAGTCGGTCGACGGTGGCGCGTCCTGGACGGCACTCGCGAGCGGCACGACCGAAAACCTGTCCCTGCTGCAGGTCATCGATCCCACGACGGTTCTCGTGAGCGGCGGACTGGGCCTGCTGGAGTCGACCGACGGCGGGAGCAACTTCAAGGAAATCCGCTCGGAGAGGCCCTGCTATGAGTGCTCCTCGATCAGCGGGTTCTCGTTCCTCAGCAACACGAGCGGGTTCGTCGAGACCTATGACAGCTTCACGAAGAGCGACTCGCTGCTGTGGACCGAAAACGCGGGCGCGAGCTTCCAGGCGCGCACACCGCCCCCCTTGTTCGGAGCGACACCCGGCCAGATCAGGTTCCTCTCGAGCGCCGAGGGCTTCGCGCTCGCCGACGGCCAGAACGTCGGCAGGATCATGCGCACCGTCGACGGCGCGCACACATGGACGATCGCCGCCGAAGGACGCCACCAGCTCGCCGCGGTGGGATTCGCGACGCCGCTGGTCGGATACGCGGTCGGAGAAGACGACACGCTGCTACGCAGCGAGGACGGCGGGGCCACCTGGCAGACGATGCCGCTGCAGCTGCCAGCGGGAGCAGAAACCCTGGACCTGACAGGCATCTCCTGCGCCGACGCTGAATCCTGCCTGATGAGCACCACACGCACGGCGGCAAACGAACGAGGACCCGTCCTGCGCACCACCAACGGAGGGCGCAGCGCGAGCATCGTCAGCCCCTTCGCGGACTATCCCGGCCGGCCAGGCGTGTTCGCGACCTCCTACGGGCAGCCCGGCGACGCGGTGGCGGTCGGCGGGGAGGGCGCAACCGCCGTCTCCACCGACGAAGGCGTCAGCTTCACCGACGATGACTGGCGCAGGACAGAACCCTTCTATGAGCTCTACGAAGAACCCCCGACGCGTCTACGGCTCGGCCGCACGGCCCACGACGCCTACCTGCCGAGCATGTACGGGCGAATCGCGGCGACGACCAACGCGGGACTGTCCTGGAAGGTGCTGCGGCTCCCGACGCTGCGCACTGTGCTGGATGCAAGCTTCCCCACCGAGTGGAAGGGGTTCGCGATCGTCAAGGGGGGCGGGATCTACACCACCAGCGACGGCGGGCGCAGCTGGCGGCGCTGCGGAGCGGCCGCACGCACCGCCGGCGCGGTGCTGGCGCCGAGCTCGCGCGTCGTCCTCGTGACCGGCGAACACGGCATCTGGCGCTCGATCGACGGGTGTCGCACATTCAGGGAGCTCGAGCAGGAGCTCCCCTTGGACGGGCGCCCCCGGTCGCTGCAGAGCCTGTATCTCGGCGAGGTGCAACAGGTCGATCGGCACCTGCTGATCGTGTTCGGCGCACAGATACTGCAGTCGACGGACGCCGGGAAGCACTGGACGTTGGTCCCCCGCCCCGCTCAACAGGGGTCGCTCTACAACGGGTACCTGGAAGCCGTCTCGTTCCTCAGCGCCCGAACCGGCTATGTCATGAGCGATGGGATACTTTTCTTCACCAGCGATCGAGGTCGCCACTGGCGTCGGATCCTCACCGTCGCTCCCGATGAACGCGCTGAATACCCGTCGCTGTCGTTCGCGAGCGTTCGCGACGGGTTCATCGCAACCCACAACAGCGAAAACCGAAGTCCGAGCATCATTTTCCGCACGGAAGATGGGGGGCGCAGCTGGATACCCGAGGAAATGCCATATCCGATCGCCACACTCGTCGCGGCGCCCGGGATCGCATACTCCGCCTCCACAGGCGCGGTAGACATGTTCGTTACGCGCGCTGGCGGCTACACCGGAGCGCCCTCACGCATCACGCTCAGAATCGCCGGGCCAGCAACCCTGAGCCCGCGGGCTCTCGCGCACGCACACGACAACGTGACGGTCCGCGGCAGCATCGACCCCCCGTTGAGCGGCGCACGCATAACGATTGCGGTGACCACGGGATCTGGAGGCTGGAGTGAAGAATCGATGGAAACCGGCGCCGGCGGCAGCTTCTCCCACACCTTTCAGGAGGTGGAATCGACGAGCTTGTTCGACGCCTATTGGACCGGCAGTCCCGGCTATCGCGGCGCCGCAGCCGGCCCCGTGAGGCTGCTCGTTCGCCGCTGAGGAGACCGCCGACGCCCACACGGCATCGCCGGAAATAAGAGACGAATCCGGAAATCGGCTTACCATCGGCCGCCACCTGTCGTGTGATCCAAGATCCTGGGGCGGCTCAGGGTTCGTAGTCTGCCGTTTCGATCGACTCGCTAAACGAAGGCTGTTCCTGCGGACCAACGCTCGAAGGTTCCGGCAACGGTTCCTGGTGAATCCAGGCTGCTGTGGCGTCGCCGTTCGTGGTGAGGGCGATCGAGGGGGTGAAGCTGGCCGGGGGCGAGATCACGACCGGTGTCTGCCAGGCTCCTTGCGGACTTCTGATCGAGGCTTCGATCACGGCCGGCGCGGACGCGACGCTCGCTCCCCATACGGCCATCAGCAGACCGCTGGTCGGGCCGGCGGCGAGCTGCGGGGCGAAGGTGGAGCCCCTTCGCGGCGGCGCCACTGGCTTTGGCGCGCTCCAGCGTCCGCGGGCAGGGCGCGTCGTGGCTTCCACAGCCGTCGTCGCCGGGTGGATGCGGGTGAAGAGGATCGTCGCATCCCCGCCCGGGTCGACCGCGGCCCTGGGGCCGGTGTCCTTCTGACGCGAGATCGTCACCGCGTTGGCGAAGCGCCGGCCGGCGAGGCGGGTCGCGGCTTCTATCGGCCTGGCGTTTTTTCCTTCCTCGCGCCACACCACGACCGCGTCACCGACAGCGTTGGCCGAGAGCTGCAGTTCGGTGATGGGTCCCTTTCTGGAGAGCGTCTGTATGGGGCCCTCAAGCTTGCCGTTAGCGCCCACCACAAGCGCCTGCACACGCTTGCCTGGCTGGTCATGGACCCACGCGATGATCGTCTCGCCGCGCGCGTCGATCGCGACTTTTGGTTCATAGACACCGGCACGGGGGATACCCGGTAGCGCGCTCGGGGCGCGCCAGGCACCCCCTCGGCGACGGGTGGCGAGTTCGAGGCTCAGATACTGCTCGAACACGGCCGCCGCGTCGCCGCGCCCGTCGAGAGCCAGATGGAATGCTTCTGCTCGCCGGCCGCGCCGTGAAATCGTGACCTTGCGGCCCCATCTCCCGCCCACGGGATGACTGACGGCTTGGACCCCCGAAAGGGTTTGCCAGGCCGCCGTTGCGTTTCCGCTCGAGTCCATCGCCACTTCCGGGGCGTATGTGCCCCCGCCTCGCGGCCCGTGCAGCGTGACCGGTGAAGACCACGCCGCGTTCGCCCGCCGCGTCGCGGCTTCGACGCCAGACAGCGTTTCGTTCAGTTCTTCCTCGCGATGCCACACCACTACCGCATCCCCGAACACGTCTCTGGCGAGCTGCGGCCTTTCATACTGCCAGACCTTGGATGAGACGATTTTCTGCGGCACGCTCCAGCCGGCGGCATGCGCCACAGAAGTCGCCGGCGACACGCATGCCACCAGCGCCGCGAAGCTCACGAGCAGCGCGAACCACCGCCGGCACGGGCCTCCCCGGAGGCTGCGTCTGATCCTCATACCGCCACTAACACCCACGTCGTGACGCCGATGCGGGGCTTTGAAACGGCCGCGTCCTCATCGCGTGGTCGTCGAAATGACGTGGGGGATTCGCCGGGTCGCGTGGCTCGGGTCGGCGCGAGTCCACGACGCGGGCAGCGGAGGGGTGTCTGCTGGGCGGCGCGTCAGAGCGCGGACGCTGCCCGGTTCAGATCGAGCCGCGGCGGGCAAGCTTGTGGTGTGCGGTTGATTACGATCTCATCGTCTTTTGGGGCTGGTGGAAGCGAGGTCGGCCCGGAGCTCGCCAAACGTCTCGGTGTGCCGTTTCTTGACCGTGGCATTCCCGCCGCCGTGGCCGAACGTCTGGCTGTGCCGTTGGCGCAGGCGCTCGAGCACGACCAGTCGGTGAGCGGTGTGCTCGACCGTCTGTTGCGGGGGTTCGCTCAGGCCGGGACCGCCTACAGCGTCTACCCGCTCGCTGCAGAGGATCCGGGAGACCAGACTTATGCGCAGGCGACCGAGCAGGTGATCCACGAGTACGCCGCCGACGGCCAGGCGATCATCCTCGGGCGGGCCGCCGCGGTCGTACTGCGAGACGACCCGCGGGCCCTACGGGTCCGCCTGGACGGGCCAAGCGAACTGCGCATCGCGCAGGCGATGCGCCTCAAGGGCATCGACCGGGAGACCGCGGAGCGTCGCATGCACGAGACCGATCGGGCACGCGAGGCATACCTCAAGCACTTCTACCATGCCGACGTGCACGACCCGGGCCTCTACCATCTCGTGATCGACTCCACCGTGATCGCACTCGATACCTGCGTGGAGCTGATCGCGATGGCGGCACTCCGGCCGAGCCCGACTTGATCACGCGGAGTATTGATCGGCGTCTGCTTTAGGGAACTGTCAGTGCTTGCTGTCCAGCTCCTCGCCGCGCTTTTGCAGAAAGGTGCCGAACGCACCGGCGAGTGCCGCGATCACCGTGATCGCCCAGATCTCCATGAAGACATCGAGGATCCGTCCACCTACCGAGATCGGGTTCTTGATTTGCGAGGAGACGGTCAGTAGCTGCGTGCTCGTCCAGAAGAAGGCGCTACCAAAGGTCTTGATCTCGGTTTCCGGCGAATGGCGCTCGAGCAGGAATGCCGCGATCGCACACAGCAGGTCGATACCGACCGTCACCGTGATGATCGTTACGAGGTGGTCGCGCAGCCGACGGTGCGTGGCCGTCGCCGCGCGGAGAACGTCACGCAACTCGCGCGCAGCGGACCCCAGCACTCCGACCAGCATCCGTCAATCCTCCCGGGCAACCCGGACGTCAGGCGAGTCCCAGCAGCGACGGCAGCTCGCCGAGAGAGCTGAAGACCTCCGCGCCGGCTAGCGTCAGCGCCGCCTCGTCGCTGTCGGCCGCGTAGCCCAGGGCGCGCATCCCGGCCGACACGGCGCCGGCCGCTTCCCTGGCTTCCTCCGCGAGCTGACCTCCAAGGACTGAGGCGCGAGCAGCCGGCCCTTCTCCCAGCGCCAGTCGCGTTCGCCGAGCTGGTCGCGCAGGCGCCGCAGCGCCAGGTCCTTCGCCTTCACCTCGAGCAGCAGGTCGGAAGTCGAGCCCGGCGGCCGCGCCGCCGAGGAAGTCTTCGAAGCCGATCGGGTCGATCAGGTCGGCATGCGCCCGCCGTCTCGCCCGGTTTTCGTTTGGGCCGACGAACCCCGCTCGTCGGCCCAAACCCCCCGGCATCTTCGGGTATCCGCCGGTATCTCGGCAGGCCGCGCGGCCCGCCGCTGACGCCGGAGGCCGCGCGAAATGCCAGCAACCGCGGGGCTTTTTGCTAGGTTCCGCATGACGAGCCAGGCTGGTCGCCCCACCACTGAAAATCGAGGTGTCGGCGGTTCGAGTCCGCCTCTCGCCATTAGCTCCTCCGCGACGAAGGGCTCCTCGAACTGCGCCCCGGTCACGGGATCCGCGTCAGCGGCACACCCCACCGCGGCGCGCTGCTCGCCAAGGCGATCGAACTCGTCAAGCTCAGCCGCGGGAGCGGCTACGACCGCGCCGAACTGCTCGAAATCATCCAACGGCTCCCGTAGCCGCGAGCCGACCAGCCGCGCCGCGGCAGCCCCGACTTCATCTTTGCCCGGTAGGGCCAACAGCCGTGCCTTCGGCGTGCAGCGCGTCGAGCAGTAGCGCGTCGATCGAGGTTGACGGTCCTTGCACGACGAGCCACGCTCGTCCGGCGCGTCTGGCCAGCAGC
>Ga0207933_1002994_pt1 | contig 10386 bp, 8 predicted proteins | sample NGESurdeep092012_4_FD_184488 | JGI IMG/M metagenome (GOLD analysis project Ga0207933, IMG submission 184488) | Arctic peat soil microbial communities from Barrow, Alaska - NGEE Surface sample F53-3 deep-092012 (SPAdes) | ecosystem: Environmental > Terrestrial > Soil > Wetlands > Peat ...
GAAGAGCGCCGCTGTGAAGCCCAGCAAGCTGACCCCGAGGTTGCCCCAGAGGCCGACCTGATCGAAGAAGCCCAGTGCCTTGGCGGCTGGTTGGTCGAGCGTGATCGGCGCCTCAGCGTGCGCCGGCACGGTTGCCGTCATTTGCCACTCCCTACGCCGGCATTACCCGGACAGGTTCGAGCGGTCGGCAGCCCTACCGGAGATTTCCGGCCAGCCACCCTCTCAGCCCGGTTTTGCCCGAGCTCCCGCGGTGTGCGGCTGCCAGCGTACGCGCTGCGGTCGGCCCGCCACGATGAGCGTCCGGCCACAGGTCCGGGGTTGGTCTGACACTGCGGTGTCAGAATCGCCATGTGCCTGCTCTGCGCGTTCTCGTCTTGCACAACCGGTATCGATCCGACCAGCCATCCGGTGAGAACGTGGTGGTCGACCTTGAGATCGACCTCCTGCGCGACGCCGGCGTCGAGGTCATTGACTACCAGCGCTCGAGCGACGAGATCGCCGGTTACTCCCCGCGCCAGCGACTCGCCCTCGCGAGCCGACCGCTGTACGCACGGGATTCCGTCGCCGCCGTTGCGCAGCTCGTCAAAGACCACCGGCCCGACGTCGTCCACTTGCACAACCCGTACCCGCTACTCTCACCTGCGGTGCTGCGCGTCGCCCACGGACTCGGGGTCGCCACCGTGCTGACCGCGCACAACTACCGGCTGGTGTGTGCCAAGGGCACGTTCTTTCGCGACGGCCATCGCTGTCACGACTGTGAGGGCAAGCTGCTGCCGTTGCCCGCGGTGGCGCACGCGTGCTACCGGGGGTCGCGAGCGCAAAGTGTGGTTCTTGGCACCGCACTGGTTGTGCACCGCCGCACCTGGCGCGGCGCCGACCGCTTCATTGCGCTGACGCCGGCAATGGCCGACTTCTTGACCCGCAGCGGCGCGCCAGCAGATCGAGTCGTCGTCAAACCCAACACGGTTCGCGATCCAGGTCCGGCGCAATTCGGTGATCGCAAAGACTTCGTCTTTGCCGGCCGGCTGTCGAGGGACAAAGGTGTGGATCTGCTGATGGAAGCCTGGGACCTGCACCCACTCGGATCCCTCGGCACGCTGCACATCGTCGGTGAGGGCGAGTTGCGGGAGTCGGTCGCCGCGTTCGCTTCCCGACGCGCGGACGTGGAGCACCACGGGATCCGCGACCGGAGTGAGATCCAGCAACTGCTCTCAACAGCAGCGGTCGCGGTAGTGCCGTCGCGTTGGGACGAGATCTGCCCGATGATCGTGCTCGAGGCGTTGTCACACGGATGCCCTGTGCTTGCGACAGCGCGTGGCGGCTTGCCGTATCTGGTCGGCTCTGGTGGGTGGGTCGTCGACGACTCTGTCGACGCATTCTCGGCTGGGTTGACGACAGCAGCGCGCGAAGCGTCACGTCGAACGGCCGACGCGCGGGCGCGTTACGTCGACACGTTTGCGCCGGAGCCCACTGTCGCGGCACTGCTGTCTGCGTACAAGGCGGCACAAGAGCGATGACGATTGCGATTATCGAATCGGACGCCGGCGGGCACCGTCTTTTCTATGTGCGACTCGCCGTGCTCGCAGCGTCTGCTCCGGTCCTCTTCGTCACCACTCGGGCGTGCGTCGACAGCGCCGAGTACGCGACGCACCTCAGCGACTTAGCGGCGTCCGGACGGCTGGCGGTCGTCGAAGTGGAGGGCCGCCGCAACTTCACCCAACGCGCAATCCGCGCGGCGCAGGGCGGTGCCGCCGGTCAAGCAGTGACGATCGTCATCCCCGAAGCAGACTCCTGGCTGCCCTCGCTCTGCCGCTACGCGCTCACGCGGCAACAGCTACCACGACTTCGCGCACTCGTGATGCGCCCAGCAAAGCCGTGGCCACCGACGGCGCGCGCGGGCCGTCGAGCGATGGTCAAGGCGATGACCGCTCGGGCGCTCGGCATTCTCTGGTCGGACAGCGCCGTGCTTTTCCTCACGGATTCCTTTGGAGTCGTCAACCACCGGCCAGGCTACCGGCATGCTCGCCCGCTACGAGATGCACCGATCGGATTCCCGTCGCACGACCGCTCCGTTGCACGCGACCAGCTGAACCTGCCTGCGGATGCCTTCGCCATCGGCATCCTCGGTGACGTGTCGGAGCGGAAGCGCCCAGACCTCACGTTAGCGGCGCTGCCCAACCTGCCGCCACATGTGCACGCGGTGTTCGCGGGGCGCCAGGACGATGAAGCAGCGCGCGCAATCACGGCCGCGTCGCGTGGCCCGCTGGCGTCGCGCATTCACGTGCTGGACGGGTACGTAGACGACGACCAACTCGGCCTTGTGCTGTCTGCCATCGATGCAGTGGTCCTGACGCACACGTTCGACGCTCCGAGCGGCATCCTCACGGCCTCCGTTCGCGCAGGAGTGCCCGCGATCGTCGGTGGGTCGTTATGGATGGGCCGCGTCGTGCGCGAACTAGGCATCGGTGTCGTTTGCGAACTGACGCCAGAGGGCGTCGCGACCGCGGTGCGTTCGGTTCTGGGCGCTCGTGATCCGTACGCCGGAAAGCTGACGGCAGCGGCGAGCACGCTGCTGTCCAATGACTTTGGTTCCCGGCTGCTCGGTGTCAGTGACGAACAGTCACGCGATGCCCACGCAGACACCAGCGCGAAGGTGGTGATGCTCGAAGGCATTGCGTCGGACTACCGGGCGCCTCTATATCGCGAGCTCATTCAAATCCTTGACGCTGACTTCGTGCTTGGCGCCGACACGGCCGCGCCGGCCGTCACCGCTGCGGTGATCGAGTCGGGAGGCCGGTTCGAGACCCTTCCGGCCCGTCGGCATGGCGCGACCTTTAGGCATTCCGACGGCTTCTCCGAACAGACCTCCGTGGTCATGTACACGCGCGCTTACTCGTTGCTGCGCCGTGAACATCCCTCGGTCATCGTCACCACGGAGATGGGCTTTCGTACTGCGCAAGCAACGCTGTATAAACTGCTGCACCCGAAGGTAAAGCTCGTTGTGTGGGCGCGTGTTTCGGAGCGTTCGGAGAATGGCCGATCGCTACTTCGGGTCGTGTTGAGACGATCGCTCGGACGATTTCCGACGACCGTCATCGTCAACGGAGAGTCCGGCGCACGGTACTGCAGGTCGATCGGTGTCGCTGCAAAAAAGATCGTCGTAATACCCCAGGTGTCGGCGATCCTCGCAGCGTCACCGAAGGAACTCGCCGAGCGGCTCCCGCGTGCAGAAATACGAACAGTGCTCTACGTCGGACAACTCGTGCCGCGCAAGGGCGTCGATCTTCTGATCCGCGCCGTTGCCAAGACATCGCCCACGTTGCATCTGCGCATCATCGGCAGCGGGCCCGAACTCGAACGACTGAAAGACCTGAGCTCCGAACATGCAGTGTCCGCAGACTTTGTCGACTGGATCGACGACCCAGCCGACCTGCGTCGGGAGTACCTCGCGGCGGACTACTTCGTTTTGCCGTCGCTCGCGGACGAGTGGGGGCTCGTGGTCGTTGAGGCCCTGAGCCAGGGAACGCCCGTACTCGGGAGCGCCTATGCACAAGCTGCGATCGAGCGCGTGAAACCCGGCCAGAACGGCTTTCTGTTTTCGCCCGACGACGCACAGCAGTTCATTGCCGCGCTCACCGAAGTAGCGACCCTCGGTCCGCAAGAGTGGCGACGCGCGAGCGCAGCCGCCGCCGAATCAGTTAGCGAGATCACGCCGGCGCAAATCGCGGAGCGATTCCGCGCCGTCATCGGTGGGCCATGAGATCGTCGAGTGTGCCTGTATCGAAGGACGCGGTATCCGGTTTGGCAACCAGCCGTCGGTATCAGATCCGCCGAACCGCAGTCGCTACCGTCGCTGCTCGCGCGGCGGCGATCGGCGCCTCACTTGTCGTCGTCCGACTGATCTTGCACACCGTTGGGACTGAACGGTTTGGACTATGGACGGCGATCAACGCGTCCATTGCACTGCTGAGCTTCGCCGACCTGGGGATAGGCAACAGCCTCCTGACAGCGTTGAGCAGAAGCCGTGCACGAGATGACACTGATGACGCCGCCAAGCTCATTTCGAGTGCGAGTTACGCATTCGCTGCCATTGCGGCGGTGCTTGCGGCCGCTCTCGTGGTGCTCTTCTTCACGGTGAACTGGGCGGCCGTATTTCGAGTCAATGGAACAGCTGCAGCACGAGACGCGAATTCGACTTTCCTCGTCGTCGGCCTCTCACTGGTCGCAGCATTGCCGCTGACGATCGTTGCCAGGTCGCAGCTGGCCTACCAGCAGGGCTATCGCACCCAACTCTGGACGATCGTCGGTCAAGCGGGTGCGTTGCTCAGTCTGGTCCTAGCGGTAGGGGCGCACGCGTCGCTACCGGTCCTGGCCGTGTGTGTGCTCTTCGTTCCATTGGTGGCACAACTGGTGAACGGCGCACTGTACTTCGGACGAGAGCACTCTGCGCTGCTGCCGCGTCGCGCGCTCGTCGATTCCGCGACAACTCGCGCACTCCTCGCAACCGGCTTGCTCTTCTTGTTCCTTCAGCTCTCCTGGACGGTGGCGTTCGCGTCGGACAACCTGATCATCGACCGCATCCTTGGCCCAGACGCGGTTGCCGGGTATGCGATTCCGTATCAGGGTTTCTCCGCCGTGGCGACGTTGGCTGCGCTGCCGCTCGCGGCGTTGTGGCCCGCGTATACCGACGCGGCTACTCGGCGCGACCTCGACTGGTTACGAAGACGCGTTCGGCGAACTATCGTCGGCATGGCCGTCCTCGGTGTCGCTCTCGGTGGCGCGTCCTTGCTGCTGGCGCGCCCACTACTCGGCCTGTGGGTCGGACACGCAACTCACTACAGCACCTCGCTGCTGTGGGGATTCGCGCTATGGATCCCGGTCTTCTGCGTCGGCAATGCTGTGGCGGTCTATCTGAACGCCATGGGTGTGGTCCGCTTTCAGGTTGCCACTGTCTCAGTGATGGTCGTGGCCAACCTCGCATTGAGCATCGCGCTTGTCCGCGCATGGGGCCCCGCTGGCGCGATCTACGGATCACTGATTTCGTACACCGTCTTCGTGGCGATCCCGTGCGCGTGGTACCTCCCGCGCCATCTGAAACGTCTTGGCGAGACGCCGGATCAGGTGGTTGCAGCGGCAGCGGCGTCACAGGCGTCCAGCAGTCCCACGCCGTAAATCTCTGTTCGCTGCCGAGTGGCCTCGAGTGCTGCTTGCGTCACTTCCGGGCTCGGTGCCTGCGCCGTTGTCCACATCGACTGCAGCACCTTCGCGAGGGAGCTTGCGCTTTCGACATCGAAGAATTGTGCGCCAAATTCGGCCGCCTGCTCGCGATGGACAGGAATGTCGGAACACAGCAGCGCTGTCCCGAGCGCCTTCGCATCCTCGACTGAGGTATTCCAGCCCTCGTAGCGCGACGGTTGGAGGATGACCGCTGCGCAGCGCATCAGAGCGACGAGATGGTCATAGGGCACCTGGCCGAGAACGATGACCTGCCCGCTCAAGCCGGCCTTCGCGATCTGCTGCAGGACGTTCGACACAGAGCGGTTCGCCGGGTCGCGGTAGTCAGCTGGCAGCCCTGTCATCACGACCGGAATTACTACCCCTGCGCTTGCAACTTCCGCTATTGCGTCGACCACCAGCCCGTGATTCTTGTGCTGCCAGAACTGGTTGGCTACAAGTACGAATCGGGATGGCAGGTGGTACAGCCTGGCAACTGCATCCGCATCATGGTCAAGGGTCGCGAACGCGAGTGCAGACGGAAATGGCAACACCTTCAGCTTCGGTGAGTACATCGGGTAGATCGCGCGAAACTGCTCCGCCATCGCGTTGCTCGACACCAACACCACGCGAGATCGGGTTGCGACCTTGGCAGAGGTCTGATCACGAACCGATCGTTCGGCCTCCGAAAAGAACTCCGGCATCGCGCGGTACTGGAAGTCAGGTATCCATCCGACACTGCCCGAGAACCGAGGCCGCAGCGGGGCAGAGAGCAATGGCAGGACCGCGTCTGGATTACGACCCCGCAGATACGCGAGCGGATCGGAAGTGTCGGGTAGGGACAGCGCCCGTCGTACCTTGCGATCGGTCGGAGACCGCGACCCGGCCCAACTCCGCAACCTGCTCGAACCCGTGCCATTCGAGCTGGCAAGGTCGACGACCTCAATGCCAAGCTGCGTGAGTCCAACGTCGTCCGGTTGCGCCTTTCGGGATACGAAGAGAACGGATCGACCCGCCGATGCGGCGGAGGAAGAGATGGATCGGGCAATCATCCGGCTGACCTGCCCCCCCGCCGTCCATTCGTCGCCTCCCGCATCGACGACGGCGATGCACCTGGCTTGGCCGGCCGCCTTCATCGCGACGACCACTCGGTGACGCAATCGGCGATCGCGGCAGCCAGTGTGCGCGGCCGCCAATTCGGCAACAGCTCTCGCAGCGTGCTGATGTCGGCCTGCCAGTGGTCGGGATCTCCCGTGGCCTGCTTTTCAAGGAAGCGCACCGACTTAGTCGACGCCGCGGCAGCACAGACTTCGCTAGCGACCTGCCCGACTGTCGAACGGTTACCCGAAGCGATATTGACGACACCAGGATTGCGCGCGGTCTCGCACAACGCGACGACCGCAGCCGCAACGTCCTGCACGTGCAGGTAGTCACGCGAGGAACTGCTTGACCCGTTGAGCAGGACCTCGTCAGTGTCCGCGGAGCCGACCTGGCGGTAGATCTCCCACACGAGGAGTCGACGCTGGTCGGGGCCAAGGACGGAGAAGAGCCGGCACGCAAGCACGTCGAGTCCAAAACACGAGGAGTACTGCTGCCCGAGCGTCTCGGCCATGGCCTTCGCGTATCCGTACGGCGAAATGGGCTGCGCGGGTGCCGTCTCGGCCACCGGCAAAGTCGCGGGCTGACCGTAAATAGCGGCGCTCGACAAGAGCACTGCTCTGGCGGGGATGCCTGTTCGGCGAACCGCGTCGAGCACGTTTGCCCAACTCATCAGCCCGGTTCGAAGGGAAGGCACCGGCGACAAGAACGAGTCGCCGACCGAGGCGGGCCCGGCGGCGTGGATGACCGCGTCGGGCTCGTAGTTGGCCACCACTTCGGTCAGGTCGTCGTCCACCACATCGACGCAGTGGTGAACGCCGAGCCATCCCGCCGCGGGCTGCGCCGACCGGCTCAGCCCGATCAAATCGTGGCCTCGCGCTGCCACCGCGGCACCTAATGCTTGGCCGAGAAATCCACGACTACCGGTGATCAAGACCTTCATGTCGTCTGATCAGCCTTCGTCAGTTCTCGAATGACGCGTGCTGGTGATCCGGCGACAAGCGTCCATGCCGGCACGTCACGCGTCACAAGGGACCCCGCCGCAACCACGCTGCCCTCACCAAGATGGACGCCCTTGAGCAGTATCGCCCGCGTGCCCACCCAGACTTTGTCGTCGATGTGCACCGCGCTGCGTGGCACGTGCGTCCAGTCCTTGCGACCCTTGACCCACTCACTGACATCGTGTCGCCGGTGATCGAACTCCAACGAGTGCGAGTCGTGATCCATGATGAGCGCGCCGAACGCGATCAACACGTCGTCACCGATGACGATCTCTTCGGCGGCGTCGAGAAGCGTCCCGCCCCCGACGTGAGTACGGTCGCCGATCTGAATCCGGGCACCCCTGGCCTCCAGCACCATCATGGCGGCGATATCGCTGCCGTCACCGATACCGAGGCTGCAGCCGGGAGCGTCGCGCACAACCAATGAAGCGCCAAGGAGTCGCGTGTCGCGACCTATATTCACGCGACCCTGAAGCTGTCGTCGCCACGACGCCACGCGATACGGGACCAGCAACCGCTGCTTTCGGGATCCCATAAGCGCTATCGAACCAGACCGTCGGTGCGAGACCCCGCATCCGCGCACTTTCGCGGCGGTCGGCGCAGGATGCCGACTACGAACGCTGGGTTGGTGCGTAGGTATCGACGCCACAAGCGGCGAGGCTCGCGGCAAAGCCGGTACATCCATTCGAGCCCGTGGCGTTGCATCCAGAGCGGAGCCTGCTTGACCACGCCAGCATGGAAGTCGAATGCTGCGCCGACGCCAATCAGGGCACTCGCATCCAGCGAGTCACGGTGCGTCGCCATCCAGTACTCCTGCTTCACCGCACCGAGGCCGACCCACACGACGTCCGCACCGCTGTCGTTGATGGTTCGCACGACGTCCGCGTCTTCAACTGGCGTCAGTGGACGGAACGGCGGCGCGTAGCTGCCGGCGATGCGCAGGCCAGGGAACTGCGACGTCAGCCGAGCGGACAGCAACTCCAGAGTTCGCGGCGTGGTTCCGTAGAGGAAGACGGAACGATGTGACGCCGCAAGCGGTTTCGACAGCGCGAGCATCAGGTCGGGTCCGTAAACCCTGGTGACGTTCAACACTCCAGCTCGTTTCAGGCACCACACGATCGGCATGCCGTCGGGTGTGGTGAGCCCCGATGCGTTGTGGATGCGGCGCAGCTCCTTGTCGTGCTGGCACTCCATCACGGTGTGCACGTTCGTCACACAGACGTAGTGGCGCTCGCCGTCGTCGATCCATCGCACGATCTCGTTGACAGCACCATCGAGCGAGATGGCACTAATGCCGACACCAAGCACGTCGACGCGACCGGATTGCACGGCGAGGTCAGTAGGCACCGCTACCTCGCAGCACGGCGCGGGCGGTCTTCCACAAGATCATGAGGTCGAAGGCCGGTGACCAGTTCTCTACGTAGTAGAGGTCGAGTCGGATCGACTCGTCGAACGGCAGATCTGAGCGGCCGCTTACCTGCCACAGCCCAGTCATCCCCGGCCGCACCAGCAACCGTCGGCTGACGTCGTGACCGACTTGCACAACGGACGCCGGCAGCGGCCGCGGTCCGACGATCGACATCTGGCCAAGCAATACGTTGAGCAGCTGCGGTAACTCATCGAGCGAATAGCGGCGCAAGAAACTGCCGACCGCTGTCACCCGATCGTCGACCACATCCTTAACGAACATGCCTCCAGGCTTTTCGGCGTGCTCTGCGACCAGGAGGTCGAACGATTGGTCTGCGCCAACGCGCATCGTCCGGAACTTGTAGATCGTGAACAGCGACCCGCCACGACCGGACCGCTGCTGGCGAAAGATTGCCGGCCCAGAGCTTGTCGACCGGATCGCGATCGCAATGCCAAACAACAACGGCGACGAGACGATCAGCAGCAGCAGTGCAGCTGCCCGATCGAACGCCGACTTCGTGAGCTGCTTGCCGCCGTCCAGTGTCGGCTCTTCGACGTGCAGCAGCGGCAGACCGTCGACCGGCCGCATGTGGATCCGCGGCCCCGCGACGTCGGTCAACGCGGGTGAGACCAGCAGGTCGACGCCGGTGCCCTCGAGCTGCCACGCGAGTTCACGCAGCGCGGCAGGACTGAAGCCCGATGGCGCCACCGCGACGGTGTCGGCTTGCGTGCGGGCCAGCACCTCGAGCACCCGGCCGCGATCACGCGCGGTGCGGTCGGTACCGGCAAAGTCGACTGTGGCCGGCGACCACGTACCGGCGACGTGATAGCCGGTGTAGACGGAGCGACTGAGTCCTTCGGCGAGTTTGGCTGCAGCCATTGGCGTCCCGACGACTAGCACCCGATGCAGGCAGTGCGACCCGCGCCGCAGCCGATGCAGCACCCGCCGAGCTGCGTAGTGCCCGGCCAGAGTCGAAAGCAGACCGATCGGCAGCGCCATCGCCACGAACCCGCGTGACAAAGGCAGCTTGCCGACGAACGTCACGAAAGCGACGAGAGCAGTGACGCGGATCGCCGCATCGGCGACCCGGCGGAACTCGTCCGACCCGATACCGAGGTAACGCGCGTCGTAGGAGTGTGTGCTGGCCAGCAACGCCAGCCAGACAGCGGCAACCAGAGCAGCGATCGCGTAATAGTCGAGGCCGCCGACCTTGACGCTGCCCGCGGGTGCACCCCAGCGGAGCAACGCAGCGATCGTCGTCCCGCCGAAGAGCAGTACGGCGTCGAGGACCACCAGCACCGCGGTGTACCTGCGCTGCCACGACGCCCGCGCCGCAGGTCCGGTGGAGAGCGGCCGCAACGGTCGCGGCGGCGCCTGCGTCGCGGTATCGAGCGGGTGCGCACTCACCCTTGATCTCTCGGCGCATCGAAGCGCCAGCATGAGGCCCGGACGGCGCGGTGTTGCGCCATTTGGCCCAGTGTCTCCTCAGGGCCGGCAAGCTCTCGCCTCGCCGGAGCCACTCGCCGTCCCGCATGTCGCCGTGGTTCGAGCCTCGAGCGAAGGAATTACGTCGTCCCAAGGCAGAATTCGCACAGAATTCCTTCAGCCGGCGGGGGAAAGGCTCGCGCCGAGCGACCTACTTCAGCAGCCTCGACAGCAGATCGG
>Ga0207933_1002996_pt1 | contig 10382 bp, 14 predicted proteins | sample NGESurdeep092012_4_FD_184488 | JGI IMG/M metagenome (GOLD analysis project Ga0207933, IMG submission 184488) | Arctic peat soil microbial communities from Barrow, Alaska - NGEE Surface sample F53-3 deep-092012 (SPAdes) | ecosystem: Environmental > Terrestrial > Soil > Wetlands > Peat ...
AATGGATGGTTCCAACACCTCTTTGGAATATAACGGTTGTTTTGCACGCACACATGCAGGTCCACCCACGCACAAGTCTTTTGATCAGTTAAAAGCATTACACGCTAACATTAAACATGAGATAACAGAAGGAGTTCAGCTGTTTGGAGAGTGGTGTTACGCATTACACTCTATTCCTTATAATGAATTGCCAGGATACTTTTTATTGTTTAATGCGAGGTATTTGAACCTTGCTGCTGATTTAGATGAGTGGGCTTCTTGGGAAGAAGTTGAAATTTGGGCTAAGGAATTAAACCTTCCTACTGTTCCAGTTCTATTCAGAGGAACTGTTAATTCTGAAAAAGAATTAAAAGATTTAGTTGAGTCTCTTATGCAACAACCATCGGCATGCGGTGGTATAAGAGAAGGCGTAGTGGCCAGAGTAGCTGAAGCCTTTGATGATAAAGACTTTTCTACTAGTGTGATGAAATGTGTTCGTAAGAATCATGTACAAACATCTGATCATTGGAAAGATCAGGAGATTGTTAAGAATAAGTTGAAAAGGACTTCCGAATAATTATATGAATATCAAGATATAATTATAGGGATTAAAACAAGGATACTTTATGTTAAAACGTTTTCATTTCGATAGAGTTGAAGATGCAAGTGGAGTTTCAGGTACTGGCGTGGTAGCAGAAGGTTGTCTGTTTGAAACTGGAGAAGCGGTTGTTCATTGGTTAGGTAAATACGGCAGTATCAATATTTATCATTCCATTGACGATGTTATCAAAGTTCATGGACACGAAGGTAGGACAAGAATTGTTTTTGATGATTAAAACGGAGTATTATTGAAATTATGAGTAAGTTGCGTCACATATTTGTTGGCGATATACACGGTTGTGTAGATGAGTTTAAAGAGTTATTAATTAATATTTCTTATAATCCAAAAGAAGATAGGCTTATTTTATTAGGAGATTTAATTGATCGTGGCCCAGATTCTGTTGGAATGGTCAAACTAGCTAGAGAAATGAACTTAGAATGTTTAATGGGCAACCATGAACATAAGTTTGTTAAGTGGTATCGATCACAAGGCACACGTGTAGACGTGTATGACTCTAAAAAGTATTACAATCAATTTTCAGACGAAGATGTACAATACATTCACAACATGCCAACTTATATTGAGTTGGATGATGTTATAGCAGTTCACGCCGGGTTAAAGCCCGGCATTCTTTTATCTAATCAACGAAAAGACGACCTCATGTATTTGAGGTATACTGATGCAGATAAGAAATTCGTTAGTTTAAAAAAGATTAACAGTATTGGCAAAGAAGCAGCAGGCGCTATATTTTGGACAGAATATGGTCCGTTTACTAAAAATATAGTTTATGGACATAACGTTCATTCTATGACGGATATTAAAGTGGATACTTTTTATGAAGGGAACGCCTGTTATGGAATTGACACTGGTTGTTGTTTTAACGGTAGACTTACCGCATTAATTTGGGAAACAAAAGAAATCATTCAGGTTCAAGCACAAAAAGAATATTATAAATCGAGTTTTGAGATAAGATGAGTTCAGGTAAAAATGTTGTTAGTATTTGGGAAAGTGAATTTGACAAACATATAAAGGAGACATATGAAAGAGCTTAAAAAAGATCTATTTGAATGTATTAACGATCCCAATGTAGATGCAATATGCATTACCACTAATGGTATGTATAATAAAGAAGGTCGGGCCGCGATGGGTGGTGGATGTGCTGGGGTTTGTGCTAAACGATGGCCTCAAACATCAACAAGATTAGCTACCTGTTTAAAAAATAGAACGGATAATGTTCCGTATGTAATTGGAGCTTTGGATGAAAAGGGCGATTATATTGAACCAACCCTTAAAATGATTAAAGATCAGAAGTTTAAATGTTTAATTATTAGTTATCCGACTATTGATGATTTGATGGATGGAGCCAAATTAAATTTGATAGAGCGCTCAGCTAAAGAGTTAAAAGTTTTAGTGGAGCGTTTTGAATTACGAAATGTTGTCTGTCCACGTCCAGGCGTAGGTATTGGAAATTTACCGTGGGCTGATGTTAAGTCAATTATTGAAAAATATTTTGATGATCGATTTACTATTGTTTCATTTGATCACGAAGAATAATCGTTAACTGCGTCTACGCATAATAATGACTTCTGGCTCTTTATGGGTCGTATCATTGGTATGACCGCATTTATTACACTTGGTCTTTTTAATAATAGAACGATCATTTCCAACAATGTCCACTTCACCGGAACACAATTTACATTTTAATATTTTCATAATACCTTATTTGTGAGATAACAAAATCTTTTCGTGCTGTGCCAATTTCAAATCGCAGCTAATCATCTCATCTACTAATTGCTCAAAATTATACTTAGGTGCCCAACCTAAATTGTCTTTAATTTTACTAGCGTCTCCACACAAAGAATCTACTTCAGATGGACGCAGATAACGAGAATCTAATTCCACATAATCGTGGTAATTTAGTCCTAGTTTGGTGAAGACAACGTTCAAGAATTCTTCTACTGAATGCATTTCGCCACTGGCGATAACATAGTCATCAGGTGTATCTGCGGTAATAATTCTATACATCCCCTCTGCTACATCAGCGGCATGAGACCAATCTCTTTGAGCTGATAGATTACCAAGATACAATTTATCTTGTAAACCCTCTTTAATACGGGTGGCTGCCCTGGTAATTTTACGAGTTACGAAGGTTTCTCCCCTGCGACTAGATTCGTGATTGAAAGAGATGGCATTGCAAGCGTGTAGGCCGTAGGCTTCTCTATAATTAATTGTAGTGTAATATCCTGACACTTTAGCAATCCCGTATGGTGAGCGAGGGTGGAATTTAGTAAGTTCATTCTGTGGGGGCGGGGAGCTGCCAAACATCTCCGAACTAGAAGCGGTTAAAAATTTAGTTTGTGGACTATGTATTCTAATAGCCTCTAAAACCCTAGTTACTCCAGTTCCAGTAATATCCATGGTATACTCTGGAATATCGAAGCTAACCTTAACGTGACTTTGGGCTGCCATATTGAAAAATAAATCGGGCTTAATGCTACTAATCCAATTAGACAGCGAAGAATAATCACATAAGTCACCATAAGCTAAATGTAAGTTTCCATTATGTTGAGGAATATCATATACATGGTCTATTCGATCTGTATTGATGGAGCTACTACGACGTTTTAAGCCATAGACCTTATAGCCTTTATCTAAAAGTAAGTCACATAGATAACTTCCGGTTTGTCCGGTAATTCCAGTTATACACGCTGTCTTCATTATTTTTCTTTCTTAATATGATATTTTACGTCCCATGGACCTATGTATTCGTATGTTAATCCAGCTTTATCGCAAATAATATCTAGAGACTTTCCTTCAAAAAAGAATAAATGATATTTGGTTTGAGCGTGAAGGTATTTATAACACTCAGTAGAGTGTATCATACTGGCATTTGGCTTAAGCAAAGATGCCATAAATTTTAAATCTTCAATTGGATTTTGAAAATGTTCTAATAGATTATGTGATATAATTCCATCAAACTTCATCTGTTTTATTTGTTCTGTATTTAGATAATTAGAGGATAATGTGCTCGTTATAAACGGGTCATAATTATATAGTGAAAACCCCAAATTTTTTGCTTTATCTGGGGCCGTAGATTCTTGTGCTCCCCAATTAAGATATATCCCTTCTTTAGTTGGATTGAGTGCCAACAGATCGTTTACTTCAGCGTTGACAGTAATTTCACCAGGATCTCGATGACCAGTATCAAATAATTTTTGATATGCTGAGCTTAACTCTTCTTTGGTTAAATTCAACATTTGTTGTGTTCCGAAAATAACTCCACAATCGGGACATTTATGTCTAACTAAATGTTGATCTAATCCTTCAATAGCTACAAATTGACAATCACACTCAAATACTTCAAAGGTACCTTGTTGACATTGGCAAATAGGACATTGAATGGTCATTTTTTGTCCCTATTATATTTGATATAGGCTTCAACTGTGGTTATAATATGATCTTGTTCTTGCTTTGTTAGCTCAACATAGCTTGGTAAAATAAAACATTCTTTATTTAATAGTTCTGCATTATCACAATTGGACCAAGAGACCGAATAATCATTTACTAAATATTGATGAGCGTGAATTGGGTAAAACATGGGTCTTATTTCAATTCCCTGCCCCTTGAAATATAACTCAGCTTTCTCATAGTTTTCATTACCAGGAATTCTAACGCCAAACATCCAATTGGAGTGTGCAGTATCTGGAGCCATAGTTTGCATAAAAATGTCTTGACGCCCATCTAAAGCATTACGATAATTTTCAAACAAAGATAATTTGCGGTCCCAGATTTCTGGTAAAACTTCTAATTGGCCCAACAAAATAGCGGCTTGTATATTGGTCATTCTAAAATTATTGCCCAATATATCATGAATAAATCTAGTGCTAGATTGACCCTGTGCATGGGTAGATTTAATGAAGTTGTAAGCACTTTCATCATTGGTAATAAAAGCTCCACCTTCACCACAGGTAATATTCTTATTTCCAAAGAAAGAGATGGCTGAAGCAAATCCAGCTGTACCAGACTGCATCCCATTGTAAGTCCCTAAAAATCCCTCACAGTTATCTTCTACAAAAACAGTATTTGGATACTTCTTCTGTAATTCTGGAACATTAATAATATTACCAACGTTATGAACTACTAAAACTGCAGCTTCAGGATACATTTTAATGGTGATATCTAATTCTTGCAAATCAAAATTCCAAGTATCCAAATCGGCATCTATGCCAAGCAACTCATACTCTTTATCAAAAAGAAAAGCGTTCCAAGCGGCCACATACACATTATTAGGGACAATAATCTTATTAATACCATGTTTATGAGTTAAGGCTTTGGCTACTAGATGACAGGCACTTGTTCCATTATTAACTAACAGAACATGTTTAGTATTTAATAGTTCTTGTAGTTTTTCTTGAACTATTTGAATGTAATCTCCCTTAGAAGAAATCCAAGTAGAATCTAATGCTTTATGGGCGTAATCAAGAGATTCTTTTGGCAAATATGGTTTATAAATTGGAATTTGCATTATCATCTAACTCTTCCTTCTAAATCCTAAAATTATAATTCCTCTAATTTTTTGAGAAAAAATCCCCAATCTCTGGTAGAGATGTTGTGTGGATATGTTTTGCTATCAAAAATAGCATTCGCACACGGCTCCTGATCTACTCTATATCCCACCGTTTTGCCAACTGCATTAGCCATAGTAAAATTACCGCCAATTCCAAAAGTTATAATGGACACTGCATCTCGCATAATTAGACAGTCTTGACGTAATTGCGTCATGTTTGGACTGGTAATACCCAAGACAGGAATAGTTAAATCGACCAATCTCTCGGTAGGTACATTTGCTATGATATCATTGTATATGCTATAAACCATTCTAGAAGTGTTGCCTTGATATTCAACATTCATCTCTACTTCTCGTTCACCTAGAATTACTACCTTATATTTTTGGCTTAATTGCTGAACTACATTCCAAAGTTGTGGAAAATTAATATCATCTCTAGTAATGTATCTATTTTTAGTAGTCATGACAATATACTTGCCAATATCCAAGGATTTTCCATCACAAAGAATTGGTAGATTGGGTTTTGATTGTTGCAAATTATGTTCTGCATAAATGTCAGGCATAGGTCTGAATTCGGGACCCTCTGACACAACCTGATATGGATGTCCTGCAAATAATAAGTTTGCTAATTGAGAAATGAAATAAACATAATCTACATTTCTCCGGCTCCAACCAATTAAATCTAAAGCTAAATGAATTTTTATTTCCGAATGTTGATCTTTGATATCATCTAGGGCCGCTTTTAAATATATAAGATCTCCAATACCAAGTGCTGTGGTAATAATCATGATTGTTGCCCTCGATACCACTTAATAACATTTTTTAGTCCCTCTTTGAAATCTGTCTTATCTTCCCAATCAATAAGCTCTTTTGCACGTGAAGTGTCCAGAAGTCTTTTTGGTTGACCATCTAAATCATGATTGAAAACTAATTGACCAGAAAACTCAGTTAATTCAGCAATAAGATTGGCTAATTCTTTAATAGAAATATCTTTACCTACACCTAAATTGATTGGTAATGGTGTATCCAAATTCATCAATACAGATTTAACAATAGCTTGTGCGGCGGAACGAGCATGCAAAAATTCACGAGTAGCTGAACCACTGCCCCATACTTCTACAATTGGAAGATTGTTCTCTTTAGCATGTAGACACTTTTTAATTAAGGCAGGAATAACGTGGCTGGTAAGAGAATTAAAATTATCATGTTCACCATACAAATTCACTAAAAGAAAATGAGCCCCTCCAATATCATATTGTTGACGATAGCCTTGCTGTAACATCATAAGAAACCTTTTGGAGGCACCATATGGCGCATTAGTTTCTTCTGGCATTCCATTCCAAAGATCATCTTCTTTAAAAGGAACCGGACAGTGTTTTGGATATGCACATACGCTACCAATACCATAGAATTTTTTGCAATTCGATTTATGACAAGCTACCATAATGTTGATGGCCATTTGTACATTCTCTAACATAAAATCAGCAGGACGCAAACGATTAGCCATAATACCACCCATTAGTGCGGCCATATGAACGATAACGTCTGGCTGATAAGAATTAGTCCACTCATTAGAATTACAAGCATTAGTTAAATCTAACTCTTGTCTATTGGGAGACCAAATTATATTTTTTGTATTTTGGTGGTTTTCTAAATCTTTTAATTGAGTAAAAACAATATAGTTATGTTTTTCAAATTCGGATATGACATGTTTGCCTAAAAAACCATGTCCACCCGTTATTAACAGTTTCATATGATGGCCTTGATATTCTCAATAAAGTTTGACCAATCGCCTTTACTAATTTTAGAATTTACGGCACTTTGACAGTGGATATCACAAAATGGGGTACCAGCATAATTATCATCACGAAAGGCAATATGTTTGCCTTCAGAAGATGTTGCTAATAGAAAATTTCCACCGATACCGACTGTAATAGTAGCTAGAGCGTTCTGCATTATAAGACAATCTTGCTGAACTTCTGCTAAAGATGATACGGTTTCTGATAAAGCTGATTTAGTTAAATCAATAACCCTATCTTTTGGAATAGCATTAATCAAATCGTCATATAAACAAAAGAGAGTGTTGTTTTGTTGAAGAATAACATATTCTTTTCTGATTTCTAATATTCTCTCCCCCAAAATAACAATAGGGTAAGATTCACTAATTTTTTTCAGTAAATCATATAGCTCTTGTTTATTCTGATCATAACGAGCTTTAGGAACCTCTCTTACTTTGGTTGTGATGACAACATAATCTCCAATATTTAATGGGGTTCCCTTACAAAGATATTTGGCCATCTGGGGCATTTTGGGAGTCAATTTCCAATCATCGATTAGATATCCGGCATGATACAAGCGTGGATATGGTAAGTACATTCCGAAAGTGAATGGTTTTTCAGTAAAAAGCAAGTTGCCTAATTCGCTACATAGTTTATTTAGCTTGGCTTCTTTTTCTGGCCAATCAGGAAGGTGAGTATTCATAACCTCACTCCAATATATTTTTGGATCAAAAGTGATATTGATTTGGTCATATGTGTCAAATAATTGCTGTAAATTCCAGCGAATATTAATCACCTCTCCTAAAGCAGTAGGGATTGCCATAGAGACTGATTTTGTTCCTGTTGGTAACGCTCTTTGATTCATTTATTTACATATGTTTTTATGGCGTGATGAAGCGTCTGTGCTTCTCCCGAAGAAACTATATGATTGATCTTTTCGTCTATTTCTCTTATTAGAGCATTACGTTGAGCATTGAGAACATTGTGATTTTTAACAGCCTCAAAAACGACATCTTTGTCATCATCTCTGAATTTTTCTAAAGTGAACCATAATTTAATATTGATGATGGATAGTTTATCCATTAAGCTACCGATTGTATCCATATTTTACTCCTGTCATTTATGCATCATTAGCACTATAAAATTTTTCTAAAAGACTAATGAAATAGTCCCAATCTTTAGTTACGATCATATTTGGATACTCTTTGCCGTATACTATATCTGCAATAGGAAGCGGATCGGCTCTAAATCCTATTGCCATCTTGGCGGTAGAATGAGCTAGGCAGGAATTTCCTCCAACACCTAAAGTGATAACAAATTTCGCTTCATTCATGATGAGGCAATCTTGTTGTATTTGTTTTAAATCTGATACGGTTTCTCCGAGAGCAGGAACTGTTAAGTCTATAATACGATCAGCCGGTAAATTTACTATAAGATTATCATATATGCCAAATATAGATGATTGGCTAGATAAATATTCTCTTCTCATTTCTACAATACGCTCACCTAAAATAACGATCTTATATTTTTCAGAAAGCTTATTTAATGCTTTCCATAGTTGAATAGAGCGCGGAAAGAAAATATTCTTTTCTACATATCTTAGCTTTGTTGTAATTACAATATATTCTTCACCCAAATTTAATGATGTACCCTTACATAATAGGGGTGCCATTTCTACTTTTATTGGGGTGATATTAAGTTTTTGTACCATAGTACCAAAGTCACCACCAAACCTAACAGAATTAGGTAGTAGAACATAAGGATGTTCTGAGAAAAATAATTTACCTATATCTTCTAGATATTTATCCCATAATATTTTTTTCTGAGCCCAATCAGGGGCATTCATATGCAAACCTTCATGCCATAATTGTTTATGAAAACTTAATATGATTTTGTCATACTGATTTTTGATTTGATCAAAATGATATTTGATATTAATAATTTCTCCAAGAGAAGTTGGTATGCCGCCATAATCTAAAGTCTTCATTATAAACCTTCTAATTCTTGTATAAATTCTGACCAAATTTTATGCATTTTTACATGCATAAAATTTGGATTCAATAATAAATCTGCACTTTGGTCGTTATCATCTCGATAAGCAATAATTTTATTGCCCGTAGCTACTGCGTGCCATAAATTACCGCCATCCCCTAAAGCAATAACGGCCTTAGCATGTTTCATAATCAATCCATCTTGTTGTATCTTGACAAGATTGGGGGCAACAATTCCTAAAGCAGGTATGGTTAAATCAACTATACGATCAGCAGATAAATTGGAAATAATTTGATCGTATATACTATAAGTGCTATTTTCAGGCAAATCACCTCGATACTGTGGGCTCTCTTTTAACTCTCTTTCTCCCATTATTATAATTTTATACTTATCGCTTAATATGTTTAATATTCTCCATAACTTAATAGACAATGGTAAAAATTTATTTTTGGGAATCATTCTTATTTTAGTGGTAATCACTATATATTCTTCATTTGTTTCCAGTGGAATGCCTTTACATAGAAGATGTTGCAAATTAGGTTTAGCAATTGGCGAGAAATTTTGAATGGTATTCATAGTGTGAATAGGTGAATACGCATTATGATCGAAAAAATAAGGCGGCTCCGTAAACAACAAATTACCCATATCTTGTAAAAATTGTAGATACTTTACATCTCCTTTTTTGTAATGGTTAATTACATTTTGATCATGCGATATTCTAATCTCGCTGTATTGATGTTTGACAGTATCAAAAATAATACGAGCTATAATATTATCGCCTAACCCTAAACAGATGGATGCAGATGCCTTTTTCATTCAATATGTTTTATGTTGATCTTGAATGAATGAACCGTTATTAATATCTTCGGCTTTAATAGCGGCGCTAACAATTTCAGCAATCTTTTTATCAACTTCTAAAATCATTGCCTGTCTTTGAACGTTTAAATCCATATTCTTTTTGAAAGCAGTATGTAGTTTTTGTAAACCTTCATCTGTTCCAAAAGCCACTTTAAACTCTTCAAAAGACATTTTTCTAATTATATATAAGTCTTCTTGTGCCATAAATAATTTTTGATTGACAGTTGCTAATTTGTCAATTAATGATCCGATCGTATCAGCCATTTTTCTTCTCCAGTTTTTTTGCAGGAACTCCAACGTAAATTCCACTCTCTGTAATGTCTTTTGATACGCATGCGGCAGCTCCAATTGTTACATCATCGCAAATATTAATGTTTTCTACAGTAGAAGCATTAGTTCCAAAATAGACCTTTTCACCAGTTTTTACTTTTCCACTAATATGAACTCCTGGTGCTGTAGTGAAAAAATCTCCAGTTACCGTATCATGACCAATAGTAGTTGATAAATTAAGTTGCGAAAACGCACCTAACTGAATATCACATGTTAAAACACAATTTGCACAAATAACTGAACCATAACCAACTGTAATATTAGGATCCATTAGATT
>Ga0207933_1002998_pt1 | contig 10378 bp, 7 predicted proteins | sample NGESurdeep092012_4_FD_184488 | JGI IMG/M metagenome (GOLD analysis project Ga0207933, IMG submission 184488) | Arctic peat soil microbial communities from Barrow, Alaska - NGEE Surface sample F53-3 deep-092012 (SPAdes) | ecosystem: Environmental > Terrestrial > Soil > Wetlands > Peat ...
GCAGGATGCCACCCGCGATGTCGCCGATGGCGTAAATCGCCGGGTCGCCCGTCTGCTGCTGCGCGTTGATCTTCACAAAACCGCGCTCGTCCAGTTCGACTTTCGTGTTTTGCAGGCCGAGGTCCTTGCTGTTCGGCACGCGCCCGACGGAAACCAAAACGCGGTCGTAAAGTTCGGAAAATTTTTCGCCGTTGTATTCGGATTCGACTTTGATCTGTTTTCCGACGGTCGCCATTTTTGTGACTTTGGCTTTCAAACGGATTTCTTTGAACATCTTTTTTGCGTTCGTAACAACCGGACGCGCGAGGTCGGCATCCGCGCCAGCGAGAATCGCATCCATCGCTTCGATCAAAGTAATTTTGCTGCCGAGCGCGGCGTAAACCGTGCCGAGTTCCATGCCGATGTAACCGCCGCCAACGATGAGCAGATTTTCAGGAATGTCCTCGATCTCCAGCGCCTCGGTCGAAGTCATCACGCGCGGGTTGCCGAGGTCAAACGCCTTCGGCATCGCGGGAACCGAACCGACCGCGAGAATCGCCTGCTCGTATTCGATGAACTGCTGCCCCTGCTCCGTTTCGACTCGCAATTTGTTCGAGCCTTCAAGATAACCGCGCCCGGCGATGACTTCCACGCCGCGCATTTTCGCGAGCGTCGCCACGCCGCCGCTCAATTTGGCGATGATGGAATCTTTCCACTCGCGCAATTTCGCGACGTCCACCTTCGGCTCGGCAAAAGTAATGCCGCGATGGACGGACTCGCGCGCGTTGACGATCTGATGCGTCGCGTAAAGCAGCGCCTTCGACGGAATGCAGCCGCGATTCAGACACACGCCGCCGAGCTTTTTCTCTTTTTCAATGAGAATGACTTTTTTGCCCAAGTCCGCCGCGTAAAACGCCGCCGCGTAACCGCCGGGGCCTGCGCCAACAACTACGATTTCTGTTTTGATCGAATCCATACAAATTAAATCTTCACAATTTCTTCGCCGAAATTTTCAAACGCCTTCGCCAAATCCACCGCGAACCGCGCCGCGTTGCCGCCGTCAATCACGCGATGATCGTAGCTGATTGCAACTGGCGTGAGCAGGCGCGCCTCGATTTTTCCGTCGCGCGCGACCGGCTTCATCGCGCCGCGACCAAGGCCAAGAATCGCGACTTCCGGCAGATTGACTATCGGCGTGAAATGCGCGCCGCCGATCGCGCCCTGGTTGGAAATGGTGAACGTGCCGCCTTTCATTTCGTCGGCCGTGATTTTACGGTCGCGCGCCTTGGCCGCGAGCGATTCCAGTTCCTTCGACAGGTCGAGCATGGATTTTTTGTCCACGTCGCATAGGACGGGAACCATCAGCCCCTGCTCCGTGTCCACCGCGATGCCGAGATGGATATATTCCTTGATGATGACTTCGCCAGCCACTTCGTCGAGGCTCGAATTAAAGATCGGATGCTTCTTCAAAATTTCCGCAACCACTTTCAAGACAAACGGCGTGAGCGTGAGCTTGACGCCTTTTGCCTCGTAAGCCGCTGCGAACTTTTTCCGCAATTCGCCAACGCGCGTGAAATCAATGTCGTCGAACTGCGTGACGCGCGGGACGGTGTTCCAGCTTTCCGCCATTCGCCGCGCGATGACCTTTCGCAGCGGCGTGATGGATTTCTTCGTGACAGGCCCCCACTGTGAAAAATCAATCTGCTCGGCGACGGGTTTCGCAGGAGCGGCTCCGGCCACGGCCTTCGGCCTTGCCGCCGCCGCGACCAGGCGGTGGATGTAGGCGCGCAAATCGGCGGTGACAATGCGCCCGTCCGGCTGGCTGCCGCGCACCTTGGTCAGATTGATGCCGAGTTCGCGCGCGATTTTGCGCACCGACGGCGACGCGGCCACCGGAGCATTTGAAACTTCCAGTTCTTCATTTGTTTCCTGCTCATCCTCGTCCTCAACCTCGTCCTCAACCGGTGCGGCCTGTGCGACAGGCTTTTTGGCAGCCGCTTTGGGTGCAGGCGCGGCAGCCGGAGCAGCAGCGGGCTGTCCGCTTTCTGTGATTGTGATGAGCCGCGCGCCGACGCCCACGCGGTCGCCAGCCTTCATATGAACTTTGGCGACGACACCCGCCGCCGTGGACGGGATTGACGCCACGGCCTTTTCATTTTCAAGCTCAAGAATGGCCTGACCCTTCGCTATCGTGTCGCCTTCTTTGACGAAGACATTGACCACGACGCCGGAATCCGCGCCCTCACCCAGTTTGGGAAGTTTTACATCCATAAAATCAGCAACGGACAGCGTGTAGAAAAAAATGCGGTCTTTCCAGAAAATAATTTTTATTTTGAAAACTCCCACGGTGGCCGTCCGCAAGGACATTCCCAGAAATAAATTTCAGTCAAGCTTTTTCCCATCGGCATGATTTTAACATTATTTTTCCGTGGCCGGGAAAACTGGATTCGGGTGTGACATCCGCAAGAAGTTGCCGGACGATGGACGTTCACTATTCTGTGGGAATTTGGCTTGTGACCGGAGTTTCCATCGCCCGGTTTGCGTCTGGGTATTGCCCTTGGCAAATGGTTCTCTCTCCAATCCGATTAGAGAGGGCGGCGTCAGACTGCGGGAGAGGAATCGCGTTCGAGGCAGAGTGGAAGAACGAATCGAGCCGCCGGCTCGATGCTAGACCGAATCAAGTTCCGCGTTCGTTCACGATCTTGTTTCCCGTGCCCAAGACGACGACGCGCGGCTTCCAATTCTTCGCCTTTTTTTGGCTTACGGCGGCGAAATTCATGATGGTCAGCAAATCGCCCTTCTTGCCAAGATGCGCCACCGCGCCGTTCATGATGATATCGCCGGCGCCGCGTTTGCCCTTGATGACGTAGGTTTCCCAGCGTTCGCCGTTGGCCATGTTGCCGCAGAGGATCCGTTCATATTCCTGCAGGCCGCATTTTTCCATGAGGTCGGCGGAAATGGTCAGGCTGCCCTCGTAATTCACGTTTCCGCCGGTGACGGTGGCGCGATGGATCTTGGATTTGAGCAAATGGATTTGCATGAGCCGTTGATTATAGCGCATGGCGCGGCTACTTCAACTTGAGAAAATTTTTCAGGATTGTCCGGCCGCTCTCGGTGAGGATGCTTTCGGGATGGAATTGCACGCCCCAGATCGGCAGTGTTTTGTGTTTCACGCCCATGATTTCGCCTTCATCGGTCTCGGCTGTGATCTCCAGAATGTCCGGCATGGTGTCGCGCTTGAGGACGAGCGAATGATAGCGCGTCGCCAGAAACGGGTCCGGCATGCCGGCGAACAAATCCTTGCCATTGTGTTTGATGGGCGAGGTTTTGCCGTGCATCATGCGGTAATTCACGACGACTTCCGCGCCGAAGGTGTGTCCGATGCACTGATGGCCGAGGCAGACGCCAAAAACCGGCACGCCTTCGTTTGCGAACGTGCGGATGACTTCGTTGGACAAGCCGGATTCGCGCGGCGAACAGGGTCCGGGCGAGACGAGAATGCGCTCCGGCTTGAGCGCGCGGATTTGTTCGATGGAAATCTCGTCGTTGCGTTTGACCGTCAAATCCGCGCCCAGTTCGCCGAGATATTGCACAAGGTTGTAGGTGAACGAATCGTAGTTGTCCAAGACCAGAATCATGTCTCAAATAATTTAGCCACAGATTGACACAGATAAAAGCAATTCCGCGTCCGTGGTCATCCCTGCGCTTCCGCAGTTAACACTTTTTCAACAATGGCTTGTGGCGCTCTTTGTTCGCAAATGACGCTGCCGATTTCTTTTGCGAGGACAAATTTGACTTCCCCGCCGCTGACTTTTTTGTCCAGCTTCATCGCGGTAAAAAGTTTTTTCCGCCGCGCCGAATTCAAATTGATCCGCGCCGGCAAACCGGCTTGAACAAACAGATTTTCAATCCGCCCAACATCGCGTTCCGGCAGGCCAAGAATCTTCTGCGACAGTTTTGCCGCCGCAACCTGGCCGATGGCAATCGCCTCGCCATGCAAATATTTTCCGTAGCCAAAACTGTTTTCAACCGCATGGCCGATGGTGTGGCCGAAATTCAGGATCGCGCGCAGGCCGCCTTCGGTCTCATCTTTGCTTACGACTTCAGCTTTGATTTCGCAGCAGCGCGCAATGACTGCGGCAAGTGTCTTTGGCTCGCGCCTGATCAACTCCGGCAGATCGCGTTCCAACTGCGCGAACAGTTTTGCGTCGTAAATGATTCCGTATTTGATGACCTCGGCGAGACCGGCGCGAAACTCGCGTCCGGGCAGGGTTCGCAAGGCATCCAAATCGCACAGCACCAATCGCGGCTGGTAAAATGCACCCACGAGATTTTTTCCCGCGCGCAGGTTCACGCCGGTTTTTCCGCCGACCGAACTGTCCACCTGGGCCAGCAGCGTCGTCGGGACTTGAACGAACGGGATTCCGCGCAGATAAGTTGCCGCGACAAAACCGGCCAGATCGCCGACGACTCCGCCGCCGAGCGCGACGATGAAGGATTTTCTTTCCAGCCGGTGCAGCGCAAGCTGGCCGCAGCATTTTTCCACGACGGACATGCGTTTTGATTTTTCACCCGCCTGGACGGTGACAAGAACCGGTTCAAATCCGGCTTTCACCAGCGATCCATAAGCCGGCTTGGCAAAATGTTTGCCTGCGTTGGTGTCCGTGATGATGGCGCAGCGATCACCGAGTTGCAGTCGCGCACACTCGCCGCCGAGCTGCTTGAGCAGACCCGGCGCGATTTTAATCATGTAACTGCGATTTCCAAGCTGGACGGAGACGGTGCGCACGCGAAGAGAATAAGAATTAAACCGCGCGTGTCAAAGGTTGGGTGACGCAGCACGGAGCGCTGGCGCGTCGCAGATGTGTCCGGCACTTTCGTTCTCCAGCGTTTCACGACAAGTCCGGCGACTCTCATAGTTTCACGTTTCGCAGGCGAAGAGCATTGGTGATTACCGAGACGGAACTCAAGCTCATCGCCGCGCCGGCAATGACCGGGCTGAGCAGCCAGCCGAAGAGCGGGTAGAGCACACCCGCCGCCACCGGAATGCCCAGCGCGTTGTAGAGAAAGGCGAAGACAAGATTCTGCCGGATGTTGCTCATCGTGGCGCGACTGAGGCGGACGGCCTGGGCAATCCCGCGCAGGTCGCCTCGCACGAGAGTGATGCCCGCACTCTGCATGGCCACGTCGGCGCCCGCGCCCATGGCGATGCCGACTTCCGCTTCGCTCAAGGCGGGCGCGTCGTTGATGCCGTCACCGGCCATGGCGACACGCTGGCCTTCCGCGCGCAGCTTCCTGACATGGGCAACCTTCCCGGCGGGTTTAATTTCCGCTTCCACCGCATCAATGCCCAGTTGTTTGGCAACTGCGGCGGCGGTGCGACGGTTGTCGCCCGTGAGCATGACGAGTTTCAAGCCGAGCGCGTGGAGTTCTTTGATGGCTTCGGCGGTGGTGGATTTGATCGGGTCGGCGACGGCGAGAATTCCCGCCGATTTTCCATCCACGGCGACAAATATCACGGTCTTGCCTTCTTCCTGAAGTTTCGCCGACGACGCTTCAAGCGGCTCCACACCCGTGATTTTTTCGTTATGCAGAAAGTCCGGTTCTCCAATCATCACCGCGCGACCGGAGACATTGCCGGCAACACCACCGCCCGTTACCGAGCGAAATTCTTTCACTGCCTCAAAGTTGAGATTCTGTTCTTTCGCACCCCGCACAATCGCGGCGGCGAGCGGATGTTCGCTGTTCTGCTCCAAAGAGGCGGCGAGACGAAGTAATTCTTTCGCTTCAAAACCGCCGGCGGGCAGGACATTCACAAGTTTGGGTTTGCCCTCGGTAAGCGTGCCGGTCTTGTCCACGACGAGCGTGGTGATCTTCTCCAGCCGTTCGAGCGCCTCTGCATTTTTTATGAGCACACCGAGTTGCGCGCCGCGTCCAACGCCAACCATGATGGACATCGGCGTGGCCAAACCGAGGGCGCACGGGCAGGCGATGATGAGCACCGCGACGGCGTTGACGATGGCGTGCGCGAGCCTTGGCTCCGGCCCCAGCCACATCCAGACAGCGAAGGTGATCACCGACACCGCCAGCACCGCCGGCACGAAGATGCCCGCGACTTTGTCGGCAAGACTTTGAATCGGTGCGCGGCTGCGCTGCGCTTCGGCCACCATTTTCACGATCTGCCCAAGCAACGCGTCGTTGCCCACCCGCTCGGCACGCATAATGAAACTTCCCGTGCCGTTGACCGTGCCGCCCGTCACCTTGTCACCGACGGATTTTTCCACCGGAAGCGGTTCGCCTGTGATCATGGATTCTTCGACGCTGGAATGACCTTCGACCACCGCGCCGTCCACGGGCACCTTGTCACCCGGCACCACGCGCAACCAGTCGCCGGCTTTCACCTGGTCGAGCGGGATTTCATGATCGCCACCGACGGCGACTTGTCGTGCGGTGGGCGGGGCGAGATTGAGCAACGCCTTGATCGCGCTGCCCGTGCGGCTGCGGGCGCGAAGTTCGAGCACTTGGCCAAGCAGGACCAGAACTGTGACCATCGCGGCGGCCTCAAAATAAATGCCGACGTTGCCCTCGTGCTGCATCGTGGATGGGAACAGTCCTGGCGCAAGCATCGCCACGGCGCTGAAGACGAAAGCTGCGCCCACGCCGATGGCGATCAGCGTGAACATATTCAAGTGAAGTGTCACAACAGAGCGCCAGCCGCGTTTGAAGAACGGCCAGCCTGCCCAGCAAACCACGGGAATAGCGAGCGCGAATTGAGCCCAACGCGACGCATCGCTCATCACCCACGAATCAGGACCAATCGCGGGAACCAGATGCGCCATCGCGAGGACAAACACCGGCAATGTCAGCGCGGCGCCGATCCAGAACCGCCGCGTCATATCGTCCAATTCGGAGTTGTCCTCGTCATCCGCGCCGACGGTCATCGTTTTCGGTTCCAATGCCATCCCGCATTTCGGACAATCACCCGGCCGGTCGGACTCAACGCCGGGACACATCGGACAAAAATACTTCGCGGCAGCATCAGGCTTCACCTCTGCATGATCGTGGTGCGCGTGAGCGTGAGCGACGCCGCTCGTCTTGGCGGACGCGCTTTGGGACAGAAATTGTTCCCGGCAATGTTCGCAGCAAAAGTAGAATGTCTCCCCGTTGCGTTCAGCGTGCAGCGCCGTCGTTTCGTCCACCGTCATTCCGCAAATCGGGTCTTTGGCCATATCCATCAGGAATCAGTCATGGTTCGGCAGTTTATTAACTGTGAACGGTTCTGACCAGTCAATCGCGGCGCGGTTTGGACGAGATAATTGCCGATGAGTGCATTCGCGCCGGTGAGCTAAACCAATTTAGAAACCCGTGTAATCACAAATTAAATTTGTAAAATTACCACGAGTGTGAACGCCTGTAATTCTCAAGTTGTTGGTAGGACCGTTTTGCACCCCCAATGCTTTTATCCAAATCATCAAACCTGCTTTTCGCCGCTTCTTTTTGCTCCGATGACATTCCTGATTCAACTTGCTCCAACTCCTTGCGCGCTTCATCTAAACTTTGATTCGACGAGAGGCGAAGCCAAGCGGCAGCTTCAACCAAATTTTGGGGAACAATCTTGCCTTGAAAATAAATCTGGCCGAGCAGAAATTGTGCTTTTGCCGTTGTTACAGGATGGTTTCTTTTAATTTCGGTCAGTTGCTGATTAACCAAATTCGTATCATCCGGAAAACCGCGTCTTTGAACGTAAAGACCGAGCAAATTCTCGATGGCTGTGCAGCGGGCGGTGTCGTCGGATGTGGGGAAAAAACCAAACTGCAACGCTTGATAATAATTTTCTGCCGCCAGCCGATCATCCTGTGGCACACCCTCACCATTTTCATACATTTGTCCCAAGCGAACAAACGGTTCTGGCTTGTTCCCGCCAACAGCCGCTTCTTGGTAAAGTTGGAAGGCGTTTGTCAAATTTTTCGTCACGCCTTCTCCGGTTTCATACATCACTCCGAGATAATAATGCGCATCAATTGTCAGAGTGACTGGCGATATGTCATGTTGCGCGGCTTTATCCATCCATTTGAAAGCTTCAGCCGGATCTTTTGGCACACCATCGCCAATATGATAACGATGTGCCAAATCAAACTCCGCACTCAAATCCCCTTGCTCTGCCGCCTGTTTAAGACTGTCAATCGGGTTGACCGACTTGAGTAAATCGCTGTTGGGATAAAATTCGTGCAACTTGCCGATTTCCGCTTGTGCCTCGGCATCTCCATTTGCAGCGCTTTTAAGATACCAAGGAATACAATTCGAACGCTGGTCATTCCCAAGTTTTCCGTAGTTATACAATTCGGCCAATTGGAATTGTGCCTTAGCATCGCCTTTTTCCGCAGCCAATCGAAACCATTCGGCAGCCCTGAAAAAATTCGCGTCAATCTCATGACCGTTACTATCGAACTCGTGAGTGATAAAATCACCCATTTTATATTGTCCTTCGACAGAATTGGTGTCAAAGGTTTTTAATATCCATCGTTCAGCCATTTCATTATTGCGTTCAACCCCATTGCCATAAATATACATCCACGCGAGATTTTCTGCTCCCATCAACTCTCCTGATTCCACAGCTTTCTGAAACCATTTTGCAGCCTCAATGTAATTCAGCGGCACTCCCCATCCATTTTTGTATAGCCATCCAAGATTATTTTGACCATCCGCATTCCCCTGCTCGGCAGCCAAGCGATAAAAATTTGCCGCTTGAGCATAATCTTGAGAAACACCGTTGCCATTTTCATACATCAAACCTAGTTTTACTTGAGCCTGGGTATTGCCCTGTGCGGCAGATTTTTGATACCACCCGAAAGCTTCATTTACATTCTTCTCAGTTCCAATGCCGCTTTGATAATCATAGCCTATATCCACTTGTGCCCAAGCATCGCCCTGCTGCGCAGCTTTCTGATACCATCCGAAAGCTTCAGCGGAATTCTTTTCAACGCCAGTGCCATTATCAAGCATCTCACCTAGATTTCGTTGTGCTCTGGCCATTCCTTGTTGCGCTGCAAGTTTCATCCATTTGAATGCCTCCGCAGGATTTTTTTCAATACCCAATCCATCACTAAAACTGCAGCCGAGATAGAATTGGGCCGTGACCTCGTTGGTTTCTGCTGCCTGTTTGACGCTATCAATCGGCATCCCTCCCCATCGGTTTGATATTGTCAGCCAGCTTTCTTGGAAAGACGCCGGAACATTGGTTGAATTTTCCGCCTGTAAATGAAAGATGTTAACCAAAAAAATCGTTGCAACAAAAAATCCGAATCGTGGTGTCTTCATATATGCTATGAAAAGCAGAAATTTGAGTGCTAGTCAACCAACCGCTTCGTCAAATTTCCATACGCATCAATCCGGCGGTCGCGCAGGAACGGCCAGTGCGTGCGCGTCACGTCCACTTTGGCGAGGTCAACGGGCACGATCAAAATTTCTTCCTTGTCCGCCGAGGCTTTCGCCAGAATTTCGCCGGACGTTCCGGCCACAAAACTTTGCCCCCAGAATTCAATGCCGTCGCCGCGCACGCCGGAAATTTTTTCGCGTCCTACGCGGTTTGGCACGGCGACGAAGCAGCCGTTGGCGATGGCGTGCGAGCGCTGGATGGTTTCCCACGCGCTGTGCTGGCGTTCGCCGTATTCTTTTTTCTCGCCCGGATGCCAGCCGATGGCGGTCGGATAAAAAAGAATTTGCGCGCCCTGCATCGCGGTGAGACGCGCGGCTTCGGGATACCACTGGTCCCAGCAAATCAGCACGCCGATTTTTCCGTAGCGCGTGTTCCACGTTTTGAAGCCGAGGTCGCCGGGCGTGAAATAAAATTTTTCGTAGAACAGCGGGTCGTCTGGAATGTGCATCTTCCGATAAATGCCGAGCAGCGAGCCGTCCGCATCAATGACGGCGGCGGTGTTGTGATAAACGCCGGCGGCGCGTTTCTCAAACAGCGAGGCGATGATGACGACTTTGCATTTCTTCGCGAGTTTTTGAAATGCTTCCGTGCTTGGGCCGGGAATTTTTTCGGCGAATTCAAAATTTTTGTGGTCTTCGCTCTGGCAAAAATACTGCGAACGGAACAGTTCCTGCGTGCAGATGATGTTCGCGCCCTTTTTCGCGGCGCGTTCGGCAAGCGAGATCGTTTTCTTCAGGTTCGCATTTGGATCGGCGGAGCAGCGGGTTTGTATCAACCCCAATTTCACGGCTTGCGCGGCGTGTTTCATAAATTTTTATATTTGATTATTCGCTTACTCTTTGATGGCCCACAAATACCAAACAAGGCCAGCCTGCGTCAAGATCAGGACTTGTATCTTGGACTTGACCGGTGAGTTGGGGAGAATCCGCTTGTCGGTTTGTCCGGGAGGCTGGCCAGCCTCCC
>Ga0207933_1002999_pt1 | contig 10377 bp, 11 predicted proteins | sample NGESurdeep092012_4_FD_184488 | JGI IMG/M metagenome (GOLD analysis project Ga0207933, IMG submission 184488) | Arctic peat soil microbial communities from Barrow, Alaska - NGEE Surface sample F53-3 deep-092012 (SPAdes) | ecosystem: Environmental > Terrestrial > Soil > Wetlands > Peat ...
ACCTACGCAAGATCGATACCCACCATCACCAGATGATTCATCGTGACGAGCTCGAAGCGAGAAAACGCGCCCGCCGCCGACGGGTGAGTCTGACGGACTACCTCGCCAGCTGACGTCGTTCACGAGAATCGCCGTCCGAACTGCGGACGTCGAGTCAACCAATGACCAGAGCGAATGTCGCAGCGTCATGGCACACTGTTGCGACCGACTTTTGTCGGTGCAGTCAGCCGACTTCTGTCGCTAACTTTTTGGACCCCCAACGGGATTCGAACCCGTGCCGCCACCTTGAAAGGGTGGACAGATGGCGATTGGTAGCTGAGTGAAATCACTGATCAATTGCCAGTTCTAGTAACTTATGTTTTCGAAGATTTCCTTTTGAGCATTCCATGGGCATTAGCACTTTCCAATGCGTCCCTCGCCAAAGGGGTCGGCGGCTCAGTTGAACCGTACGGAACTATCGAAGAATGAGTTCGCCATCGTGGCTGTCAAAGACCTTCCTATTGGGATTGACCGAGTTCGAAGTCCACTTGAACTCAGCTGGTTGACTATCGCACCACCAATTCCACAGATTTCGACTGCGACGTGGATGTCCAGGCCCTGGCTATTGGAACTCATGTTCCATCTCGGCGGATAAAATTAGCCGACTTCTGTGATCTCGCAAGCTGTCACGGGTGCTCGAGACTACCGCCGCCGGAGACGTTTCGTATCCGGATTTCCGGATTACTTGCTTCTATCCGGATTTCCGGATACGATATGTGTCATCCGGATTTCCGGATACGAAAAGGAGAAACAGATGGAGCATGTAGCGCGTGTGCGCACTCCAGCCGACCTCGGACTCGCGGTTCAACAAGCACGTCTCGCTCGAGGGCTTTCCCAGAGTGAACTTGCCAAGAAACTCAGAATACCCCAGAGCCGCATCAGTGAGTTAGAGAACGGCACCTATACAGCCTTCTTACGAAGGCTCCTCAGCATCGCTCGGGCAACCGGCCTTGAGATCACCGCTGCATGGGAGGGCGGCGATGCGCCTCGCGGTTGAACTTTACGACACGAATTTCGGAACGTTGGAAGGCGACTCGCGCAACTTTGATTTCTCCCCGACACCGGAAGCCATTGACCGCTTTGGCGTCAACAGCGCAGTGCTCTCAGTCGCGATTCCACTGGTCCCGAGTCAACGACGCAACCACTCCGAAAGGCGTCGCAACTGGTTCGCTGAGTTACTGCCAGAAGGCAACCAATACGACTACATGCTTGCGCACGCAGGTCTCCGTGACGGTGACACCCTTGGCTTCCTCGCCCGGTACGGTCGGGACGTCGCCGGGGCGGTTCAGTTGTGGGATTTGGATGATCCAACCGAGCCAAAGGTGCCAGAGGCACGGCCCGTAAACGACATCGAAATCCGATCGTTGTTGGAAGATCCGATGGGCTCACCGCTGGCCAACGAGCCCACGTCGGGGAAGTCGTCACTACCTGGAGTGCAACCCAAAATCGTGCTCGTGAAAACGGTTGACGGCTGGGCGCAAGCGCTCGGTGGCTATCCGAGCACTCACATTCTGAAGCCTCAGTTGAAGGATGAGAAAGCTTCCGTCATCTTCGACGAGGAGTACGGGGCGCGGATCGCCCGTGCCATCGGACTTGCGCACTTTGCCACGAACATCACAGTCTTCGATGGCCTGGCGGCGCTCGTCATCGAACGGTACGACCGTGTCGGCGGTCACCGACTCCATCAAGAGGACTTCAGTCAGGCGCTCGGAGCACGGGGCAGTCAAAAATATCAAGAGTTCGGTGGGCGAGTAACGCTCCTGCGGGTCGCCGAAGTCCTGAAGTTGCATTGCCCGGAAGAAGACCTCTCGGGCCTTGGGCAAATGGTCGTGCTTGCGGTCGCTCTCGGAAACCTCGACATGCATACCAAAAACATTGGCTTGCTCCATCTCTCAAGCGGTGAGGTGCGTTTAGCTCCCACGTACGACTTTGTTCCCCAGGTGCATCGGAGTAACAGCGACGGGAGAATGGCATTGGCGGTCAACGGGAAGTATCAGCACTCCGAGATCACAAAGAGCGACCTTGTTAATGAACTCAGCTCGTGGGGTCTTCGCCATTCTGTCGAAGTCGTTCGGATAACTCTCGGCGAGATTGAAACTGCGCTGAGGGCTGAAGTCCCCTTGAATGGGGCGTACACCGACTTACGCGGCAATTGTCTCAGTTTCACCACGGCTCTCCTCGCCGGACATCAAACGCAATCGGAAGCGGAAAGGTGAGGCGAATCGCAGCGTACCTTGTCAAGCGCGCCGAAAGGCCCTCGCCTCTGTCTCAGTCGACATCTTGAGAGCGGACAACGAGTAATGGATCTTCGTGGTCACGGTTTCGAGAGTGCCCTTAGCTTCCAAAGCTCCGAACGCCGGTTCGCTGTGGTTCGCTGCGGCGATTTCGCTGTCAATTCCTTTGATTGCAATGGCTTGATTCAACCGCTTTCTATAACAAAAAGTCGGTGGTTGTGTCGTTTGGATCGTTTTCAAAAAGCATCCTGAGTTGGGCCGCGTAAGCCTCACTTATCGCTATTTTGGTGGGAAACGCCCTCGAGACCGCATGCCAACCCTCGGCGATATACCGGCCGTGAGCCCTCGATCGAAGACGATCCGACCAAACACAAGGGTCCTGGACATCAGGCAGTTTGAGGCGATTCCAACAACGGAAGCTCTTATCAACCGTATGTTTGGCCGAGCCAAACCATCGAAGGGGTTCCCCTCGTAGTACTGCAGTTTACGGAGGTTGCGATACACACACGAAGTCTGTTTCCCCTTAAGGGGTTTGGCCTGACTCAACGGGCTCCAAGCCGAACAATTCAGGCTCAAACTTTGGCGCTTATTGGCGTTAAACAGAGGTCACTCGTGGTTACTCACGGTCACCAGCGGTAACACTAAAGCCCTTGGAAATACTGGGTTTTCACCGTATTTCCTTCGCACCCCCAACGGGATTCGAACCCGTGCCGCCACCTTGAAAGGGTGGTGTCCTAGGCCGCTAGACGATGGGGGCCTATGTTTCATTTCACCTGCGTACTGCGTGGTGGTCGGGCTGCCGGGATTTGAACCCGGGACCTCTGCGTCCCGAACGCAGCGCGCTACCAAGCTGCGCTACAGCCCGCGGCGAGTTCCCTCGCAGCCTGATAATCCTACTCGTTGGCTCGTAACGCCGACAAAGGCTAGAGCGTGCTCGGGACCTCGGGTACGAGCGGCGGATGGAATTCGACGACGAGTTCGCTGATGCGCCGCTTCTCCACCGACTGCACCCGGAACGTCCAATCGCGGTACGTGAAGGTCGTGCCGGCGACGGGAATCTCGCCCGCGAGGTCGAGGACGAAGCCCGCGATCGTCACGTACTCGCCTTCAGGGATCTCGAGACCCAACTCCTCTTCGACACGGTCGACGTGGGTCTGACCGTCGACGAGCCAGCGGTGTTGTCGGATCTTCACGATGGTCGGTTCGTCGTCTTCGTCGAATTCGTCGTTGAGGTCGCCAACGAGTTGTTCGAGGATGTCGCGGATCGACACGACGCCGGCCACCCCGCCGTGCTCGTCGAGGACCAACGCGAAGGTGCGATGTTGCTTGCGCATCTCGCTCAAACTCTCGAGTAGGTCGAAGGTCTCGGGTAGCATGAGGGGGCGGCGGATCTTGCGCGCGATCTCGTCGGTGGTGGGCAGGGAGACGCCGATCGCCCGTTTGAGTGTGGAGCTTCGAAAGAGGTCGTTGACGTACAACACACCGATCACGTCGTCGAGGTCGTCGCTGACGACCGGAAAACACGAATGACCCGTGTCGCGCACGGCCTCGGCGATCGCTTCGGGGGTGACCGGGAGGGTGAGGAAGGCCACGTCCACGCGCGGGGTCATGACGTCTCGAAGTTCGAGTTCGCTCAGCTGATCGACGCGGACGTGGATGGCCTCGGCTTCAGGAGAGGGTGGTCGAGTGTTCTCGCGCCCCGACAGTCGCGCGCGGAACCGCGCGAGGCCCGAAGGGGGAGGCTTCGAATCGCTCATCGAGCGTCGGTACTGCCGACGCGGACGGTTGCTGGTCGCAACGAGTCGTCCTCGTAACTCTCCCCACGAAGGAGCGCGCGAACCGCGCTGCGAAGTCGTTGAGGGTCGAGTGGTTTCACGACGAAGCCCTCCGCGCCCGAACGTCGAGCGAGGAACACGTCGGGACGGCGGTCGAGCAGCATGAGCACCGAGACGGGATCGGCTCCGCCGTAGGACTCGAGGTTGCGCAGTTCCATGGTGATCGCCATGCCGCCCATGGCGCCGATCTGCAGATCGACGATGACGAGATCGACGCCGCCCTCCTTGACCCGTTCGATGGTCTCGGGGCCGCTTGACGCCTCTTCGATGTCGACGCCAGGCCCGGACAACATGGTCTCGAGTTCGCGACGGAGCGAGGCCAGATCACTGGCGAGAAGGACGGTAGCCACGAGAATCAGCGTAGCGGAGTCCCGATTTGCGCTATCTGAGGTCCCTCTTCTTGGCGGGAAATCTTCCCTTGTGCTTACGGGTCGGTGGTGGTTAGTCTGCGAGTCAGGGCAATACGGGGGGCGGAAATGGCGACGACGTCAATGGATTGGTCGAACGCCGCGGCTTGTCGTGGAAGTGAAGGCTCGCTCTTTTATTCAGCCGACAGCGCTGAGCGCAAGGAAGACCGTGTGGAGCGAGAGCTGCTCGCGAAGCGCATCTGCGCGGGATGTGGTGTCCGCGAGGACTGCCTGCGCGCCGCGCTCGATCGCCACGAGACCTACGGCATCTGGGGTGGACTTAACGAGTTTGAACGTCGGGCGCTAACGCGCGTGGTCTAGTCCAGCCGAGTTGAGCCGGACTGACGATGGTGAGCACGATGAGGAGCGCGAACGTCGTCACGTGCACCGCGGAGCAGTAGAGACAGATGCTCTTGATGATGATGAATTCCGCGTAGACCAGCCACAACACGAAGCACATCGACACGACGGACAGGAAGAATCGAGCTTGGTGGAGCCAGCGCGCTTTCGAGTGCCAAGCCCAGGGTGAGTTGATCGCCGCCATGACCGCGTAGGTCCCGAGTCCCAAAAAGGCCACCGGAACGTGCAGGAAGTACGACTGCGGTGACGTCGTCACCTTGGCGCAGTCCACGAAGCCCGTGCCCGAGCACACGAGGAGTTGCTTGGCGAAGTGCGTGATCGTGAGGTAGATCGAGAGACCGAGTCCGAGGAGACTCAGTAAGAACGTCGTTACTTCGGCCCAGCGCGGAACACTAAGTTCCGAGTCGATCACTTCAGACCCATCACCTTGTCCGCTGCCTTCACGCCGGGACTGGCGCATACGCTGCCGGGCTGTTGTTTGGTCATCGTGCAAATCGCCGCTGTCTGGTAGTTGGCTGACGCGATGATGGCCTGCGTTATCGGACTCGTCGGATTACTGAGTCCCGCGGCGATGGTGCTGCGCGTCGACCCAGCGAGCGCGGCGGGAGAGTAACTAGCACCCGCGACGAGGAACTGATTGCCGAAAGTGAGGAAGGGAATCGATCCCGCTTCTGACGGCGTGAGCCCCGGGATGTACTTCGGCGCGTCGTACTTCGTGATCAGCGCCGTCTCTTGGGCCGTCGGCTTTTGCAGCGCGGTGTAGAAGTTCAGTGCAGTACTGAAGATGTTCGTGTACTCCTCGACGCCCTTGAACACGATGTACGGCGACGTGTACGTGGCGTTGACGAACGTGAACGTCGGCGTGTTCGGGTCCTGGTCACCGGAGTAGCTCGACATGTTGCCCAAGTTCTTCCAGGTGCCGAATCGGCTCAGCGCGACGATGGTCGACCAACGTTGCGCGGCGCAGAAGGGGCAGTACTCGGCGCCGATATAGAGGATCTTGGGTACACTCTTGCCCGAGGCGTTCGTGGCCGTGAGGGCGGGCTGGCCCTTGACTTGGTGGGGCGGCGTGACTGGCGCGACGGGAGAGGTCGTGCCCACCGTATTGAAGACCGACACCGGCACTTTCGTGAGTTCGGCAACGGTGGTCGGGTCCGTGGCCTGGAACGTGGCGGAGCCATTCTTGCTGGGGGTGCCGCCGCTCGCGACCTTGATGATGACGAGCGCGGCGACGACGACGACGACGAGTCCAACGGCGAGCCAGGTGAAGAGACCAGCGGGGCGCCCACCCTTCGCGGGTGGTCGGGGCGGCGTGGAACGCTGCTTCGTTGTCGAGGTCTTAGCCACGATGCTCCTTAGGGATGTACGACTCTCAAACTTAGTGGACGTAAGCGGCGTGAAACAGAGAGGGGTGTGGACTCGGTAAGTTGACCAGCGTGGTCGAAACCCTGATTCCACGCCCTGCGGCGACCGTTCTCACGCTTCGTGATTCACCGAATGGTTACGAGATTCTTATGCTCCGCAGAAATACGCGCAGCGACTTCGGTCGTGGTGCGCACGTCTTTCCCGGCGGCGCGGTCGACGACGGTGACCGCGCCGCCGCACGCCAGGTCTACGGGCTCAGTGACGAGAACGCGTCTCGGCGTCTCGAGCTCACCTCCGGTGGTCTTGCCTTCTACGTCGCGTGCCTGCGTGAGCTCTTCGAAGAGGCGGGCCTGCTCATCGCCTGTGACGAGGATGGTCGCGCCGTCAAGTTCACTGACCCCGACGACGTCGCGAGGATGGCGGCGCATCGTGGTGCGGTGAACGCGGGCGAACTGGACTTCTTCTCCATGATGGACGTGGAAGGACTTCGACTGGATCTTCGGCGACTTGAGTACGTCGCGCACTGGGTCACACCGGCGGGTCTTTCGCGCCGCTACGACACACGGTTCTTCGTCGCGCTCGCTCCAGGGGACCAACTCGCGACGCACGACGCGGGTGAAACGGTCGCCGACCTGTGGACGAGGCCAACAGAAGCACTCGAGTCGCACGCTCGTGGGGAGTTCGAGATGATGTTCCCCACGATACGAAATCTCCAGTTAATCGCCAACTTCTCGAGCAGCCGGGAGGTGCTCGACTACGCCCGATCACTGCACTCCATCGTCCGCGTCGAACCTCGAGTGGTGCAACGAGACGGTGAGCAGGTCATCCTGACCCCCGGTGACGACGGATATGAGGTCACGGACCCGTAAATGTCGTTAAAACTGCGGTGTCCATTCGCAGAATCCTTCGCTACCATGGAAGCAAGGATTTCTAAAGGAGCTGAGTCGAAATGACCACTACCAACGTGAACTTGACCTCGAAGGTCACCGAGCCCATCACGCTGACCGCCACCGCGATCACGAAAGTCGCCGAACTCATCGCCGACGCGGGTGCGGACGAGCCCTTAGCACTGCGTGTCGCCGTGAAGTCGGGCGGCTGCTCTGGCTTCAACTACGACATGTACTTCGACTCCGAGATCGCCGACGACGACGTCGTCAGCGCGTTCGGTGGCGTCAAGGTCGTCGTCGACCCGGCGAGTGCGGAACTCTTGAATGGAGCTGCACTGGACTTCACCGACGGTCTTCAGGGCGCGGGATTTCACATCACGAATCCCAACGCCACTCGTACCTGCGGGTGCGGCAACTCCTTCAGCTAACGAACGTGCCTTCGAAGCGTCCTTATTCGCACTGGCGTCGCGCGGGCGATTTCATCATCATCTCAGGTCAGTTGGGCGTGCTGCCCGATCACGAGACGACGACGTTCGCCGAAGGCGGCACCGCCGCTGAGCTTCGTCAAGCCCTCATCAACGCCACGACCGTGCTCGCCGAAGCGGGTGCCACGTTGGCCGACGTGGTGAAGGGCTCGCTGTTCGTCCTCAACATGCAGGACTGGGCGGCGTGCAACGAAGTGTGGCTCGAAAACTTCCGTGATCCGTTGCCGACACGCACTGCCATCGCGGTGGCGGAGTTGCCACTTGGCGCCAAAGCTGAAGTCGAACTCTGGGCGTACCTGCCCGAGAGTTAAACGCCGTACTCGTTCGACGTGCCGAACTTGTAGCCCACCGAGCGCACCGTTTGAATCAAGTGCGCGTACTCCTCACCCAACTTCGCGCGAAGACGACGCACGTGCACGTCGACGGTGCGCGCACCGCCGTAGTACTCGTACCCCCACACTCGACTGAGCAACGTCGCGCGCGTGAAGACACGATTGGGATTGGTCGCGAGGAATCGCAGTAGCTCGTACTCCATGTACGTGAGGTCCATCACGCGCCCCGCGATGGACGCTTGATACGTCTCGAGGTTCATCGAAAGCTCCGCGTGTTCGATGCGCGGCGCCACGCTCTCGTTGCCCGCTCGCCGCAGTCGGTGGCGAAGTCGCGTCGCGAGTTCGCTGACGTCGTAGGGACCAACGACGAAGTCGTCGAAGAGGTCTTCACGGAACGTAAGGTCGTCGAGCTGGTAGTGGTCGAGCAACAAGATGATGGGTCCGACGCCGCGCTCGCGTTGACGCAGCTGACGACAGAGGTTCATGGCGTCGGTGAAGGGCAGCGCCGCCGCGTTGATGACCGCGCCGGCGAAACCGTCGGTCGGCTCGAGTGCCGTGATCTCGTTGAGGTGCGCCGAAGCGGCGATGGCGGGCGTGACCCCGGTCACGTCGAAGGCCTTGCGCACCGGCCCTTCGCACGAGGGAACGCAGAGTACGACGTCGATACTCACAGCAGCGGAAGGTACCTCTCGAGTTCAAAGGGAGTGACCTGCACGCGGTACGCGTCCCACTCGGCGCGCTTGTTGCGCAGGAACCACTCCACGAGGTGACTGCCGAGTGTCTCATGCATCAACGATGAACACTCCATGAGATCGACAGCCTCGGCGAGTGACTGGGGGAGGGCCGCCGTGCGCTGACCTTCGGGCGGTAACTCGTAGTTGCCGATCACGCCGCGTAGCCCCGCCGCCAAGATGACGGCGAACGCGAGGTAGGGGTTCGTCGCGGAGTCTGGTGAGCGGTACTCGATCCGCGTGGAGTCCATGCGTCCGGGCTTCACCGAGGGGACTCGCACGAGCGCCGCCGCGTCGAAGTGCGCCCACTCGGCTCCGACGGGAGCTTCGGCGCCCGGTACGAGACGCTTGTAGGAGTTGACCCACTGGTTCGTGATCGCGGTGATCTCGGGCGCGTGGCGCACGAGGCCCGCGATGAACTTCGTCGCGAGGTCACTGAGTCCGTAGGTGTGCTCACCGATGAAGGCGTTCTTGTCGTCACGCCACAAGGAGAGGTGGGTGTGCATGCCCGAACCTTGCACGTTGGCGAGAGGCTTGGGCATGAAACTCGCGGCGACGCCGGACTGGCGCGCGAGTTCTTTCACGACGTGGCGAAGTGACATCACGGTGTCGGCCATCGTGAGCGCGTCGGTGTAGCGAAGGTCGATCTCGTGTTGACCGGGGGCGTCCTCGTGCTGGGCGTGTTCGACGCCGATGCCCATCTCTTCGAGCGTGAGGACGGTCTGGCGTCGCAGTTGGCTCGCGGTGTCGTCGGACAACAGGTCGAAGTAGCTGCCGCGGTCGATAGGGACGGGCTGTTCGTAGGGGCTGAGGTCGTTGAAGTAGAAGTACTCGATCTCCGGGGCGACGAAGAACGTGAAGCCCTGCGCGCGGGCGTTGTCGAGGACGCGACGCAGCTGTTGGCGAGGACAGCCCTCGAAGGCGGTGCCGTCGATGTTCACGATGTCACAGAAGACCCGCGCGACGCCCGCGCCCTGCTCGTACCAGGGCAGGAGTTGGAACGTCGTGAGGTCGGGCCGGGCGAGAAGGTCCGACTCCGTCGTCCTGGAGAACCCGTCGATCGCGCTGCCGTCAAAGGTCATGCCCTGATCGAGGGCGTCTTCGAGTTCGGCCGGCGTGACGTGAAAGGCCTTGTGGCGGCCGAGGACGTCGGTAAACCAGAGCTGGACGAAACGAACGCCCCTCTCCTCGACGGTGCGTAGAACGTACTGCGCCTGACTTTGCATGTGGGTCATTCTCGCACCTTCTCTCTAGGACCGCGATTTGACGGAGAAATCAAGAAGCCCGCCGCTGATAAGCGGCGGGCTTCTTGAGATCCGTGGGACTTAACGCTTCTTTGCTGCTTTCTTGGCGGGGGCCTTCTTCGCAAGCTTCTTTACGGTCGCCTTCTTCGCAGGCGCCTTTTTGACGGCTTTCTTCACGGCCTTCTTCGACGCTGAGGGCTTCGCGGCACCGCAGATCGTCTCGACCATGATGGCGGACACGACGTAGGGGTCGATGTTCGCGTTCGGACGACGGTCTTCGAGGTAACCCTTCTTCTCACGAGCGACAGCGGCCGGGATGCGCACGGAGGCGCCGCGGTCGGAGACGCCGTAGGAGAACTTCGAATAGGGCGCCGTTTCGTGCGCACCGGTCAATCGATCCTCGATGCCCGGGCCGTACGCGGCGATGTGCTCTTCGACACGAGTCCCTAGGGCCTCGG
>Ga0207933_1003000_pt1 | contig 10373 bp, 8 predicted proteins | sample NGESurdeep092012_4_FD_184488 | JGI IMG/M metagenome (GOLD analysis project Ga0207933, IMG submission 184488) | Arctic peat soil microbial communities from Barrow, Alaska - NGEE Surface sample F53-3 deep-092012 (SPAdes) | ecosystem: Environmental > Terrestrial > Soil > Wetlands > Peat ...
GGCGAAGAACACGTAGACGCCGAAATCGTACCATTCGAGAACGTTGCCGATCGCGGCGGCGGCCACCGCCTTGCGCGTCTCGTGGCGCGTCGGCACTTCGGAGCGTGTCATCCTATTGCCTCCAGATGATACAGCGTGACCGTGCGTAGGGCGCGGTCCTCAAGTTCCAGCGTCGTCGGCACGGCGTAGCGGGCGAATGCGGTCAGGCCCGATGTCGGCAGGTAGGCGCGGCCCGGATCGGCCAGCCAGACCTCCGCGCGCGCCGCCATCGCGCGCAGCCAGGGCAGGATGTGGGCGGTCATCGGCGCCTCGTAGCAGACGTCGCCGCACAGGATCAGATCCCAGCGGCACGGCTCGCCGACCAAGTCGGCGGACGTTGCGTGGAGCGTCACGCGGTTGGCGGCTGCGTTCAGTCGCAGCGCGCGCACGGCGAGGGCGTCGATCTCGGTGGCCTCGACCGTCGCCCCGGCCCGCGCACAGGCGATCGCGGCGATGCCGCCGCCGGCGGCGAAGTCGAGCACGCGGCGACCCGCGACGGTCGCGGGATGATCCAGAATGTGGCGCGCCAGGGCTTGCCCGCCGGGCCAGGCGAAGGCCCAGAACGGCGGGTCCACGTTGCGGATGGCGAGCCAATTTTCGGTCGCCTGCCAGATCGGGGTGATCTCGCTTGCAAGGAGCAGGGCGATCTCCGGCACCAGCGGCGCGTGGCCCGGCGCCGTGTGCGCGCGGACGAACGCCTCGGCATCGATCACAACCATCCGACGAGGATCGCCGCCGCGACCGCGATTCCCGTCTCGCGGTTCAGCCGGAACAGGCGCAGGCAGCCGGCCGGGTCGTGAATGTCGAGCGTCACGAGCTGATAAGACAGCAGCACGGCGGGCAGGACCAGCGCTGGCCAGAACCAGACGCCCAGCCCCGCCAGCCAGCCCGCGATCCCGAGGGCGACCAGTGCGGCGGCATAGCAGGCGGCGAGAAAGGGGCGGGTGCGTTCGCCGAACAGCCGCGCCGTCGATTTCACTCCGGCGAGCGCGTCATCCTCGCGGTCCTGATGGGCGTAGATCGTGTCGAACCCCAAATCCCACAGGATCGCGGCGGCGTAGAGCGCGGCCCAGGCGGGATCGATCCGCCCGGCGGCGGCGGCGTAGCCGAGCGGGGCGCCGAAGCCGAAGGTGAGTCCCATCACGAGTTGCGGCCACCAGGTCACGCGCTTGGCGAGCGGATAGAGCGCCACCAGGATCAGCGAGGCGGCCCCCAATGCGCGCGCCAGCGGGTTCAGTTGCAGCAGCACGATCAGCCCGCACGCCAGCAGCACCGCGAGGAACGCCAGCGCGTGGCGCGGCCGCAGCGCGCCGGACGCGAGCGGGCGGGCGGCGGTGCGCGCCACGCGGCGGTCGATGTCGCGGTCCCACAGATCGTTCACCACGCACCCGGCGGCGCGCATGACCACCGCGCCGATCGCGAACAGCACGGCCAGTCGCACCGCGGCCGACGGCGCCGGCCGGGCCAGCAGGATGCCCCACGCCCCCGGCAAGAACAGCAGCCACGCCCCGATCGGGCGGTCCATCCGCGCGAGCAGCACGTAGGGCCGCCACGACGCGGGCAGGCGGGCGACCCAACCCTCGGCTTCGATGTCGGTGTGGGCGAGCATGGAGGTAGTGTGCGCGAGGTGGGGGCGGGGTCAATGCAATAGGATTGCAGTGGCCGCGACTGTCTCGCCATAGTGCGGCTTCATGGCGACCCCGGAACAGAAAGCCCGCTTGCTGATTGACGGCCAGCTTCGCGCCGCCGGCTGGGTCATCCAGGATCGCGACGAGATGAACCTCGGCGCCAGCCTCGGCGTGGCGGTGCGCGAGTACCCGCTCGCGGCCGGCCCGTGCGACTACCTGCTGTGCGTGGACCGGCGGGCCTGCGGCGTGGTGGAGGCCAAGCCGGAGGGCAAGACCCTGTCGGGCTTCGCCGAACAGGCGAGCGGCTATCAGCACCGGCTGCCGTCGCATCTGGCGCATTGGGGCGATCCGCTCCGCTTCGATTACGAGGCGAGCGGATCGGAGACGCTGTTCAGCGACCGCGCCGATCCGGAGCGGCGATCGCGCTACGTCTTCGGCTTCCATCGTCCCGAGACCCTGCTGGCGTGGCTGCGCGACGGCTCCTCGCTCCGCGCCCGGCTGACGGCGCTTCCTTCGTTGGTCACCGATGGCCTGCGCGAATGTCAGGTGGAGGCGATTGTCGCCCTGGAGGCATCGCTCGCCCAGGCGCGGCCGCGCGCCCTGGTTCAGATGACGATGGGCGCAGGCAAGACGTTCACCGCCGCCACGCTTGCGTACCGGCTGCTCGCCCACGCGAACGCGAGCCGCATCCTGTTTCTGGTGGACCGCAACAATCTCGGCCGTCAGGCGCTGAAGGAGTTCCAGGCGTACCGGCCGCCCGGCACCGGCCGCCTGTTCACCGAACTCTACAACGCCCAGCGCCTTGGCCCGGCCGGGCTCGATCGCGACGCCAAGGTGGTGATCTCCACGATCCAGCGCGTCTTCGCCCAGCTGACCGGGGCGCCGCTCGATGAGGCGGAAGAGGAAGCGAGCGCATACGAGGCGGATTCCGACGGCGCGCCGAGGCCGGTCGCCTACAGCGCCGCCATGCCGCCCGAGACGTTCGATATCGTCATCGTCGATGAGTGCCATCGCTCGATCTACGGAAGCTGGCGCCTGGTGCTCGACTATTTCGACGCCTTCATCGTCGGCCTGACGGCGACGCCCTCGGTGCATACGCTCGGCTTCTTCCAGCGGAACCTGGTGGCCGAGTACCCGTACGAACGCTCCGTCATCGACGGGGTGAACGTGCCGTTCGAGGTGTTCCGTATCCGCACCGAGATCGGCGAGCGGGGCGGGCGGGTGCCGGCGGGCTTCATCGTGCCTCGCCGCGACCGTCACACTCGTCGCCAACGCTATGAGGAGTTGACCGACGATCTGATCTATTCGCCGACCGAGCTTGATCGCTCGGTGATCGCGCCGAACCAGATCAGGATGGTGCTGGAGACCTACCGCGACACGCTGCCGACGGAACTCTTTCCAGGCCGCGCGGAAATCCCCAAGACCGTGATCTTCGCCAAGGACGACCACCATGCCGAGGAGATCGTGCATATCGCCCGCGAGGTGTTCGCCAAGGGCAACGAGTTCGCGCGGAAGATCACCTACCGCGTCTCCGGCGTCTCGCCCGAGGAGCTGATCGCCGCGTTCCGCAACGACTACAACCCGCGCATCGCCGTCACCGTCGACATGATCGCGACGGGCACCGACGTGAAGCCGATCGAGGTGCTGATCTTCCTGCGCGACGTGAAATCGGCGCTGTATTTCGAGCAGATGAAGGGGCGCGGCGTCCGGACGATCACGCAAGCCGACCTCGTCAACGTGACGCCCGACGCGCCCGCCAAGGATCGCTTCGTCCTGATCGACGCGGTGGGCGTGAGTGAGAGCGCCAAGACCATCGCCGCGCCGCTGGAGCGGATTCGGAAGGTCGCTTTCGACAAGCTGCTGGAGCAGGTGGCGAGCGGGCGGAGCGACGCCGATGCCGTCTCCTCCCTTGCCGGGCGCCTTGCCGTACTCGACCGCAAGCTGAACGAGGACGTCCGCGCGCGAATTGTGCAGGCGACCGGCGGGCCGACCCTGAAGGACGTCGCCGCCGGCCTGATCGATTCGCTCGACGCCGAAGGAACGGAGGCGGATGCCGCGCGCGTGCGGGCCGTGGCGCTGCGTCCGCTCGCCGACAATCCGGCGCTGCGGCGGCTTCTGGTCGAACTGAAGAGCCAGAGCGAGGTGACGATCGACCTGTTCAGCCGCGACGCGGTGATCTCAACCGGCTACGATGAGAAGGCCGCGACGACGCTGACGATCCGGTTCCGGGAATTTCTGGATCAGCATCAGGACGAGCTGACGGCGCTGGCGATCCTGTACGGCAAGCCCCATGCCGCGCGCCGCCTCACCTATGCCAGCCTGGAGGAGTTGCGGGCAGCGATGGCGCGTCCACCGTGGCTGCTGGAGCCGATCGCCGTCTGGGCCGCCTACAAGCGGCTGTCGAACGGGGCGATCAAGGCCGATCCCGGACGGGTGCTGACCGACATCGTCGCCCTGGTTCGCTACGCGCTAGGACGCCGCGATAGCCTCGCGCCGCTATCGTCGGAGGTGGCGGGGCGGTTCAATCTGTGGCTCGGCCGGGAGGAGCGGGCCGGGCGCGATTACGACGCGGAACAGCGTGGCTGGCTGGAGTCGATCCGTGATCATTTGGCGGCCAACATCGACCTCGGTTTGCGCGACCTCCAGGACCAGCCCCGCTTCGCCGAACGCGGCGGCGTCCTCGCCGCGCGCCGGGCGTTCGGCGCGCGGTTGGATGGGCTGATCGAGGAATTGTCGGACGCGCTGGTGGCGTGACGGCGGTGGCGAGCCCCTGTGATTCACACATCGTTGGGGTTCTTCGCGCAGCTTGGTGCGATGAGCGAGGATGCCAGCGAGAGTCCCCCCTCCCCTTGCGGGAGGGGGTTAGGGGGAGGGGTCGGCGCGAACCGACGACTGGGATTCGCGCGTGCAATGCGCCACCGGCCAACGACCGCCGAGGCCCTGCTCTGGCTCGGCCTCCGCAACCGTCAGATCGGCGGCCTCAAGTTCCGACGGCAGGCGCCGATCGGCCCCTTCATCGCCGACTTCTTTTGTCCGTCGGCTCGATTGGTTGTGGAAGTCGACGGTATCACGCACGCCGAGTCCGCAACGGACGCCGGGCGCGACGCATGGATGCACAACCAGGGCTTGCGCGTCTTCCGAGTCTGGCACGATGACGTGCTGAGGAACCTCGAAGGCGTGGTTGCGAGCATCCGGATAGCCGCCTCCGACCCCTCCCCCTAACCCCCTCCCGCAAGGGGAGGGGGGACTCGCTTTTGCTGGCCTCACTCATCAAGCCAAATCGCGCCACGATGCCAGGAGAAGGGGAAGCGAGTGCCAAGGGACGGACACGCGGGCGCGCGGGCGGAGCCGATCGAGGGGCCGTGGGAGTTGCCGGACGGGTGGCGGTGGGAGCGACTTGGCGATCTCGGTACCTGGTTCGGCGGAGGCACGCCATCCAAGGCGAACGCCGCTTTCTGGACAGGCGGCACGCTGCCGTGGGTTTCTCCCAAGGACATGAAGACCGCCTTCATCGACGATGCCGAGGACCACATCACGTCCGACGCGCTGGCGGCATCGGCCACCAGGCTTGTTCCCGCTGACTCGGTCATCTTCGTGATGCGCTCGGGCATCTTGAAGCACAGCCTGCCAGTGGCCGTGACCAGGCGGGAGGTATCGCTCAATCAGGACCTTCGCGCTCTGCACCCAAGGCCGGACGTACTGCCCGGCTTCGTTGCCCATTATGCGCGACGGGCCGCACAGAGCATCCTGCATCAGTGCTCGAAGGATGGCACGACAGTCGGTAGCATCGAGACGGGCCGTTTGATGAATTGGCCCGTTCCCGTGCCGGGTGTTGATGTTCAGCGCGCGATCGTCGCCCGCGTCGACGCCCTCTTCGCCGAAATCGACGACGGCGAACGTGCGTTGGCCGAGGCGCGGGCGGGGGTGGAGACCTATCGCAAATCCCTCCTGAAAGCCGCCGTCACCGGCGAACTCACCGCCGACTGGCGCCGCGCCAACCCGCCCGCCGAGACCGGCCAAGACCTCCTCCGCCGCATCCTCGCCGACCGCCGCGCCCGCTGGGACGCCGACCCGAGGAACCGCGGCAAGCGCTACATCGAGCCCGCCGCGCCAGACACGGGTAGCTTGCCCGATCTACCGGATGAATGGTGCTGGGCGGAAATTCGACAGTTGACTTGGCTCATTCGGAACGGCCTGTCAGTCAAGCCAACCGGAGACGCCGGCGGCTCGCCGATTCTCCGCATCTCCGCCGTTCGTCCCAATTTGGTGGACGCCAGTGATCTTCGGTGGTTGCCACCATCGGTCGACACGAGCGGATACTGGGCGCAGCCGGGTGATCTCTTGGTAACACGTTATAGCGGCTCGCCAAAGTTCGTTGGCGTATGCGGTCGCTATCGGGCGTGAGTGCGGTCGTCCATCCTGACAAGCTTATCCGGCTGATTCCTGCTGAGGGCGGCCAACTGGCAGATTTTCTGGAGCTTGCCGCGAACGTAGGTGCGTCGCGCCGCTTCATAGAAGCGAACACCAAAACGACGGCTGGTCAGCACGGGGTGTCAGGAGAGACGATAGGATCAACTCCTATCCCGCTGCCACCAAGAAGCGAGATTGCGGTGCTGGTTTCGCGTGCTCAAGCAGGCATGTCATTAGCGGGAAAGCTTGAAAGCGAGCTGACCCGAGAGAGCGACACCCACATGCTCCGCCAATCCATCCTCGCCGCCGCCTTCCGTGGAGACCTGATCGCGTGAACGAACAAGCCCTCGTCTCCAAGGTCTGGAACTACGCCCACGTCCTGCGCGACGAGGGCGTGTCGTTCGGCGATTATGTGGGTCAGATCAGCTTCCTGCTATTCCTCAAGATGGACGAGGAGCGCACGACCTATCTCGGCGAGCCATCGCTGATCCCCGCCGAGTACCAATGGTCTACCTTGCGGGCGAAATCCGGGGAGGCGCTGGACGCCCACTACAAAGCCGCGCTGACGACCCTCGCACGCCGCACCGACTTCGTCGGCACGCTGTTTCTCAAGGCCGAGAGCAAGATCAACGACCCGGCCCGGCTCCAGCGGCTCGTGACGCTCATCGACAACGAGACCTGGATGGGGATCGGTGTCGATGTGAAGGGCACGATCTACGAGGGGCTGCTGGAACGCAACGCCGGCGAGGTGAAAAGCGGCGCGGGCCAGTATTTCACCCCGCGGCCGCTGATCCAGGCGATCGTCGCGGTGGTCGATCCCGAGCCGGGCCAAACCGTGTGCGATCCCGCCTGCGGCACCGGCGGCTTCCTGCTCGCCGCCTACGAGCATATGAAGCGCAAGCCCGCCGCGCAGGACCGGCGCATGGTGGCGACACTGCGGGAGAACACCTTCACCGGCCACGACATCGTCGCCGAGGTCGTGCGGCTCTGCGCCATGAACCTCTATCTGCACGGGATCGGCGGCGCGGTCTCACCGGTCTCGCCGCGCGACTCGCTGCTATCGGATACCGGCGAGACGTTCGACCTCGTGCTGACCAACCCGCCCTTCGGCAAGCGCCAGTCCTTCAGCACCGTCAACGAGGCGGGCGCGATCGAGCGCGAGCGGCAGGACTACGTCCGTGAGGATTTCACCGTCACCACGTCGAACAAGCAGCTCAATTTCCTTCAGCACATCATGAAGATTTTGGAGCAGGGCGGGACCGCGGCGGTGGTGATGCCGGACAACGTGCTGTTCGAGGGCGGCGCCGGGGAGACGTTGCGCCGCCGGCTGCTGCACGCCTTCCGCTTCCACACCTTGCTGCGGCTGCCCACGGGGATTTTCTACAAGCAGGGCGTCAAGGCGAACGTGCTGTTCTTCGAGAAGGTGGCTGGAGGCGAGCGGATCGCGACCGACGCGCTCTGGGTCTACGACCTTCGCACCAACCAACGCTTCACCCTGCGCGAACGCCCGCTCAAGCGTGCCGACCTCGACGACTTCGTCGCCTGCTACCGGTCGCGCCGCCGAGATCGCCGCGAGGACAGCGAGCGGTTCCGGCGGTTCGGCTACGAGGAACTTGCCAAGCGCGACAAGCTGAACCTCGACATCTCCTGGCTGAAGGACGACGGCCACGTCGATCCCGACAGCCTGCCGCCTCCCGACGAGGTCGCCGCCGAGATCGTCGAGAACCTGGAGCTCGCGCTGGAAAAGTTCCGCTCGGTCGCGGCGAGGCTCGGCGGCGTCGAACGGGCGGTTTGATCAGGGCGATCGGCGCGCCGTTGTGTCCACGAAATGCTGCACTTGCGAACGTGGCGTGTCCACGAAATGCTGCACGCGCGAAGGCGGTGTGCCCACAAAATGCCGCACCTGCGAACGCGAAGTGGCCACAAATTCGGTGCCGGCGATGCCGATGTGTCCACATATTCGGCTTCAAGCGAGTCCCTTGGGAGGCATGATCGCTCCGATCCGCCTGTTCGTTGAGGCGCCGCTGGAGGCTGGGGCGGAGGTCACGCCCAGCCCAGGACAGGCGCACTATCTCGGCGCCGTCATGCGGCGGGGCGCCGGCGATGCCTTGCGCCTGTTCAACGGCACCGACGGCGAGTTCCTTGCCCGCATCGCGAGCCTCCGCCGCGGTCACGCGAGCCTCGTTGTCGAGCGCCAACTCCGCCCGCAAGCCGCCGAGCCAGACCTTTGGCTGGTTTTCGCCCTCCTGAAGCGCGACGCGACCGATCTGCTGGTGCGCCAGGCGACGGAGCTTGGCGTCGCCGCGCTGCATCCCATCTTCACCGAGCGGACCAACGCCGCGCGGGTCAACGTCGCGCGGCTGGCCGCGATCGCCACCGAGGCGGCGGAGCAGAGCGAGCGTCTGACAGTGCCGATGGTCCACCCACCACGCCGCCTGGGCGACCTGCTCGCCACCTGGCCCGCTGAACGCACGCTGTTTGCCGCGTTCGAACGCCGGTCGGCTCCGGCGATCGCGCCCACCGCGAAGCCGGCCGCGTTGCTGATCGGGCCGGAGGGCGGCTTCACCGAGGCGGAGCTTGACGCGCTTGCCCGCCACACGTCAGTTGCGCCCGTGAGCCTCGGGCCGCGCGTCCTGCGCGCCGAGACCGCGGCCCTCGCCGGACTGGTGCTATTGCTGGCACCCCGGCCCGGCTGAATACTCAAACGCAACCCGCGAAGACCACCCGGAGCCCGATGTCGAACCCCGGAGACGCCGACACGACCCCGATCCGCTCGGTGCGCCAGCTCGCCGATTATATCGCCGCCGGCTGCAAGCCGCGCGGCGCCTTCCGGATCGGCACCGAGCACGAGAAGTTCGGCTTCCGGCGCGCCGACCTGGCGCCGCCGCCCTATGATGGCGACCGGGGCTCGATCCGCGCCACGCTGGAGGGGCTGGCGCGGATCGGCCGCGGCGCGCCGATCCTCGACCATGCCAACCCGATCGGGATCGCGCTGGAAGGCGGCGCCTCCGTCTCGCTGGAGCCGGCGGGTCAGCTCGAATTGTCGGGCGCCCCGCTGGAGACGCTGCACGACACCCGCGCCGAATTCGATGCCCATTTCGCCGCCGTGCGGACGGTCGCCGAGCCGCTGGGGCTGGGGTTCGCCCCGCTCGGCTTCCACCCGACAATGCCGCGCGAGGCGATGCCGTGGATGCCCAAGGGGCGCTACGCGATCATGCGCGGCTACATGCCCAAGGTCGGCGGCCTCGGGCTCGACATGATGACCCGGACCTGCACGGTTCAGGTCAATCTCGATTATGGGTCGGAGCAGGACATGCTCCGCAAGCTGCGCGCCTCGCTGGTGCTGCAACCCTTGGCGACGGCGCTGTTCGCCAACTCCCCCTTCACCCTCGGCCGGCCGAACGGGTTCCTCAGCTACCGTGCCCATGTCTGGACGGACACCGACAACGACCGCTCCGGCATCCCGGCGGTGATGTTCGAGGACGGATTCGGCTTCGAGCGGTATGCGGAATGGCTGATCGACCGCGTGCCGATGTATTTCGTCTATCGCGACGGCCGCTATGTCGATGTCGCCGGGCAGTCCTTCCGGGCCTTCATGGAGGGCCGGGTCGATAGCCTCGGGGGGGAACGGGCGACGGTGGGCGACTTCGCCGACCACATGACCACCGCCTTCACCGACGTCCGCATCAAGCGCTTCCTCGAGATGCGGGGAGCGGACGCCGGCACGCCCGAGATGATGCTCGCCCAGTCGGCCCTGTGGGTCGGCCTGCTGTATGACGATGCCGCGCTCGACGCCGTCCTGGCATTGGTGAGGGGCGCCGGTTGGGCCGACGCGGTGGCACTCCGCGATGCCGTGCCGCGTCTGGGCCTCGAGGCGCCGTTCCGCGGCCATCGTCTGCGCGATCTGGCGCGCGATGTCCTCGCCGTGGCGTCCGACGGGTTGCGCGCCCGCGGGCGCCGCGACACCGCCGGCGCGGACGAGCGGATGTATCTCGATCCCCTCCGCGCCAGCCTGAGCGGCGGTCCGGTCCCCGCGGAGTATTGGCTGTCCCGCTATCACCGCGCCTGGGATGGCGACGTGCGGCGAATTTTCGCCGAAGCGGCGATTTAGTCGCCCAGGGACGCGCCGAAGCGTGTAAACACGCTTGCGTCTGCAACCCAGGTGGGCAGAATGCAGCCATGATATCAAATCTTGTTGCGCGGGCCCCCCTTGTTCCCGCTGCCTCATCGGCCTTGTCGGCGGTCTCGCCGGGCCCGGTCGTGCTCCGTCTTCGGCTCATCGGCCAGATGGAAGCC
>Ga0207933_1003001_pt1 | contig 10373 bp, 9 predicted proteins | sample NGESurdeep092012_4_FD_184488 | JGI IMG/M metagenome (GOLD analysis project Ga0207933, IMG submission 184488) | Arctic peat soil microbial communities from Barrow, Alaska - NGEE Surface sample F53-3 deep-092012 (SPAdes) | ecosystem: Environmental > Terrestrial > Soil > Wetlands > Peat ...
GAACCTTCTCTTCCATCGCACTGCTCGTTTTCCAGGCCATGAACTCGTTTTTACGTCCTCATGACCTCGTCGCAGTGTCAGATATCTCCCCGGTTCAATCTGTCAGCCTTGTCCCCGGTCCGTACCGCCCGCCGCCCTGCAACCCCACCCTTCCCATTTCCCCCGCAACCCACTGAAAACACGCCCTAAATTCCTTTTCCAACTTTGCCGATAATTACCCCCGTTCGGCGCACAATGGTCTCATGATCCACGAGCACAAATCGGACGACCAAGCCACAACCGCCCCGCCTTCGCCCACCTCGCCAACTGACTATTGGCTACTGGCTATTGGCTATTGGCTATTCCCAGTCCTCAAGGTATGGCAGGTATGCATACCGTATGGACGAGGTATGGAAAAGGTATGAGGCCCTTCCTTAACTCCTTCACAATCAAATATGGAGGTATGCCATACCGGGGGGAGGGGGCGGGTCCAAAAAAAACAGGCCGGATCGCCGGAAAGTACGCTGACTGCTGAATCCTGACGGCTGAGAGTTGAAAGCGGGGCTGAGGCACAAAGCACAAAGGCCACCCGATCCCCTGGGCGGCCTTCCTGCTGCTTATTTCAGTAAAGCCAGTCTCACTTCGATGAAGCGATCTGGTCTTCCACCTTGTAAAGGACCGTATGGTCGATGGTGCATGATTTTTCAATCTCCGAAAAGGCTTCGTCGCGGGCCATCTCGGAATGGACTTTCTTCCAGCGGGTGTCAAAGTCGGGGCCGAAATAATTGAACATCGCATCCCAGCTGGGGTAGATGTCGACGGTGCTGACGCGGTTCGGGTCTTTGGCGCCGTTGGGGAATCTCTGGATGTTCACGGCCCAGCCGTCCTGTGCGCCATCTTTCACCCCCTGCTCGGCGAGAGGCTGCCATAGTCTTTTTTCCGCGGCGACGCACTGGCCCACGTTGGTTACCTTCATGGAGTTGAAGACCAGGTAGTCACCCTTTTTCGAGCTGCCAACCAGCGCCTGATACTGGGTGATGTTGTTGGAGACCAGCTCGCCAACTGCGGAGAGGTGATCGCGCCATTGCTGCACCGTGGAAGCGACGCCGGCTTTTTGCAGGACGGCCGTCATTTCCTCGTCGCCGTGAGGCGCAGTGGGCAGGCCGGGGTAGAAGCTGACGAGGACGTAGTCGCACCCCGCATCGGTCCCCGCGGGGATAACGGTGCGCAGCGCAAGAAAGGTTGAAATCGCTCCCGAGTCAACGCGGGCCTGCTCAACCTTGTGGTAGTCGCCATCGAGAAGAGCGCGAAAGGCAGCGGATTGCCCGGGTTTGACTCGGACACAGGAAATCATGTGATAACCAACCGGCGCTTGTTGGGCAACAAGCGTCACGGGAAGTGCCGTCGCCAGTGCGGCGGCAAAAGCTATGTGACGTATTCCCATTGCAAAACCTCCTTGGTCGTTGTGGTTGCGTGTTCATTACATGGTACTCGACGTTCGAAGTGGCGGGGGAGGCAAACTTGAACGTTGGCTATGCTTCGGTGAAGATTTGGGACTGGCCGTCGCGCTAGCTTTTGAGCCAGTCTTTGACTTTCTGAGCCATTACGTCGCGGTTCACATCGCTGATCGCGTTGGTCAGTGGAAGCTGTTTCGGGCAGATCTCGACGCAGTTCTGCGCGAAGCTGCACTCCTGAATGCCGCCGTCGCCTGCCATCGCTCTCAGGCGCTCTTCCTTCAAGACTTTTCCCGTCGGATGGTTGTTGAAAAGCTTGACCTGCGCGATGGTCGCCGCTCCGACAAAACCTGTCACGTCATTGAATTCCGGGCAAACCTCCATGCAGCAGGCGCAGGAGATGCAGTTCGAGAGCGGGTAGTTGATCTCCTGCTCCTGCGGGTAGACGCGCGGCCCTGGGCCAAGATCGTAGGTGCCGTCGATGGGAACCCAGGCCTTGACGCGCTTCAGGTTCTCAAACAGAACCGATCGATCGACCTGCAAATCGCGGACAAGAGGAAATTTGGTGAGCGGCTCAACCTTGATCGGCTGCTCGAGATTGTCGACCAGCGCAGAACACGCCATGCGCGCTTTGCCGTTGATGCGCATCGCGCACGACCCGCAAATCTCCTCAAGGCAATTGGAGTCGTAAGAGATCGGCGTGGTCGGGCGACCGTCGGCGGTCACGGGGTTCCGGGCGATCTCCATCATCGCCGAAACGACGTTCATCCCCGGCCGCCACTCCAGCTCAAACCGCTCCCACACCGCCGCCGCCTCCGGGCTGGCCTGGCGCTTGAATTCAAAATTGACTATCCTCGTCGCCATGATCCCTTTCTACTGAATCACAATTCGCACTCGCACTCGCGTTCCCCTTTTGCAAAATCCTCATCCAAAAGTCTGCTGCATGCAATGCCTTCGCCGCGTCAGTAATGTCTCGGCCGCGGCTTAATGTACTGCACATCGACATCTTCATACTCGAACTTCGGCCCTTCCACATCGCCAGTAAAGCTCGCCTTGGTCGTCTTCAGGAAGCGCTCGTCGTTGCGCTCGGGAAACTCCGGCTTGTAGTGCGCGCCGCGTGACTCGTCGCGCAGAAGCGCACCGAGCGTAATCGTCCGCGAAAGCTCCAGCATGTTCTTGAGCTGCCGCGCAAAGGCAAAGCTCGTATTCGCCCACTGGCTCTTGTCGCTCAGGTTCACATTCCTAAAACGTTCAAGCAGCTCCACGATCTTGTTGTCGGCCTCTTTCAGATCCTTGTTATAGCGGATCACGGTTGCGTGCTCGGTCATGGTCTCGCCCAGCTCGCGCCACAGCCTGAAGGGATTTTCTCCGCCCTCGTTCTTGATCAGCTTGCTGTTGATCTCGGCCTGCCGCGCCACTTCCGCCGCCGCTCCGCCATCGCCTTCCATCGCCGGAACGCTCTTCGCATATGCCAGCGCGTTCGGCCCAGCTACAAATCCGCCAAAGATGCAACTGACCAGCGAGTTCGCGCCCAGCCGGTTTGCGCCGTGGTACTGGTACTCGCACTCGCCGGCGGCAAAGATACCGGGAACGTTGGTCATCTGGTTGAAGTCCACCCAAATGCCGCCCATGGTGTAGTGCATGCCGGGGAAGATCTTCATCGGCTCCAAACACGGATCGACTCCGACAAACTTCTCGTAGATCTCGAGAATGCCGCCGAGCTTGTAGTGCAGCGTCTCGCGGTCAATGTGCGTCAGGTCGAGATAGACCATCGGCTGGCCGTCGAGGCCGAGGCCCATTTCGAATACGACTTTATGAATGGCGCGCGTAGCCACGTCGCGTGGAACCAGGTTGCCGTATTTTGGATACCACTCCTCGAGGAAGTAGAAGCGCTCGGCCTCCGGAATCGCCTTGAACGCTCGACTGTCGCCCGGTGAGCGCGGAACCCACACGCGTCCGCCCTCGCCACGCGCCGACTCCGACATGAGCCGCAGCTTATCCTCGCCGGGAATGCACGTCGGATGAACCTGAATGAATTCGCCATTGGCGTAGTACACGCCCTGCTGGAAGACAGCCGACTGGGCAGACCCCGTGCATACCACTGAGTTGGTGCTCTTGCCGAAGATCGCCCCGTTGCCGCCTGTCGCGATGATGATTGCATCCGCCGCGAACGCCTTCAGCTCCATTGAGCGCAAGTTCATGGCCACGATGCCGCGTGCGTGGCCGTTGCTGTCGATGATGGCGGAGAGAAACTCCCAGCCCTCGAACTTGTGTACTTTGCCCTCGGCCTCGTAGCGGCGCACCTGCTCATCGAGCGCGTAGAGCAGCTGTTGGCCGGTGGTCGCGCCGGCAAATGCCGTGCGATGGTAGAGCGTGCCGCCGAAGCGCCGGAAGTCAAGCAGCCCTTCGGGCGTGCGGTTGAAGGGCACACCCATGCGGTCCAAAAGGTCAATAATTGCGGGCGCCGCCTCGCACATGGCCTTCACTGGCGTCTGGTTGGCCAGAAAGTCGCCGCCGTAGATCGTGTCGTCAAAGTGCTGCGCGGTAGTGTCGCCTTCGCCCTTCAGGTTTTTGGCGGCGTTGATGCCTCCCTGCGCGCAGACCGAGTGCGAGCGCTTGACCGGCACAATGGAAAACAAGTCCACATTGCCGCCGGCTTCGGCAATCTTGATGACGGCCGCAAGCCCCGCCAGCCCTCCGCCAACCACGATGATTTTGGGTGCTGCCATGTCTTTCCTCTAGAGGTTTCAGGTGTCAGGTTTCAGGGTTCAGGAGGCGGAGTCCATGCCAACTTCAAACTGGCCGCCCAGGACAACCGAGTTTTCTTGTTGCAGCTTCAAGATTGACCCCTGATCCCTGAAACCTGACCCCTCATAAGTGAGCGGCACGTTGTCGGGAGCATTCTGGAACTTCGGCCCCACAAACGCCCAGATGCTGGCCAGTCCCATGCCGGCAAGCAGCACCCCAAAGGCGACGCATACATAGCCGAAGCGGCGCCGCGCAGTTTCTCCCGGCGTAATGCCCCACTTGGCGGCAAAGAGCCAAACGCCGTAAGCAAAGTGCCAGCAGACCGCAATCATCGCGATAACGTAGACGGCAAGAATCCATGGGTTCGCAAGCTCGTGCTGAACTTTGGCGAATGCCATGCCGGGATTTTCAGGCAGGTTCGCGCCCATGAAGCGCTGCGTCGCCACGTGATAGCCGATATAAGCGAAGGCGATCAAGCCAGTGTAGCGCTGGGCCAGGTACATCCAGTTGCCGGCCCACGGGTAATACACGATGTTGGATTTGCCGCGAAGCCAGATGTAGACGCCGTAGAACGCGTGGTACAGGATGGGCAGAAAGATAAAAACCCACTCCAGCACGCGTACCAGCGGCAGGCCATTGAGAAACTTCACCTGCTCGCCGTATGCGATCGGGCCTTTCAGCGCTTCGAAATTTGAAAGCAGATGCTCGAGCAAAAACGCGCCGATGGGAACGACGCCGAGAAGCGAGTGCAGCTTGCGCCAGATGAAACTTGTGCCCCGCCCGGCGCGCAAAGGCTCAACGCCGCGACCGACAGTATGCGCAGGTGGAGGCGCGGCAGGTTGAACGGTTGCCATGGAGAATTTGGCTCCTAGAAAATGCGGACCGAAGCAGTCTTAACCGAGGCAGCGTGGCCCATGCTGTCCTATATTGAGGGACGGAAGTTCGCGCTTTGATCCACTCGCATTATTCGAGGCCGACGTTGGGTCCGTCAAGGCGGGCGCACAGCGCTTTTGCGTTTTGGATGAGTGCGATGGAGGATCAGCGCGACAACATCGGCAACAGCGCTTCAATCGCCCGTCCGCGATGGCTGATCGAAAGCTTCGTTTCGAGATCGATTTCGGCCATCGTCTTGCCCAGTTCCTGCAAGTAGAACAAGGGGTCATAACCGAATCCGCCGTTGCCGCGCGGTGCGTCCAGAATCATCCCTTCCACTGTGCCGTCGGCGACGTTAACTACGTCGCCATCGCGCGCGACAACCAGCGTGCATTCGTAGCGGGCTGTCCGGAGTGCCGCGGGAATCTCAGCCAGCTTCTGCAACAGCAACATGTTGTTCCAAACGTCGGTGTTGTCGTTGGCATCGGGCGAATCCACAAGGCCGGAGTCGGCCGCAAATCGCGCCGAGCGTACGCCGGGCGCCCCGCCGAGCGCGTCCACTTCCAGGCCCGAATCATCCGCAACCACCAACTCACCGGGCGCGAAACGCGAATAGTACAGAGCCTTTGTCGCAGCATTAGCCAGAAACGTGTCGCCGTCTTCTTCAGGTGCGGCGATTGATTCGATCCCCGGCAGCGGCTCGATGCTGACGGAATATTTCTCCGCGGCCGTGCGGAAGTCGCGCAACTTGCCCGCGCTGGTGGTGGCGGCGTAGAGCCGGAGAGCCATGGTCAGAGTGTAATGGCCACGTCGGCTTGGGATGCGCGCAGGGCTGGATTCGCGGCAAGCCCGCTACGCGGGCGACATACGCTAGCCCCGGTCGCGAGACCGGGGAACCCATTGCCAAATGAGAGGCGCAGCTCGCTTCAGCGGGCGTAAGAACCGGCTGCGAAATCATTCAATCACCCCGATTTGCCGCGCTGTACAAAGTGCACATGCAACCGATAGCCTTTGATTGCTCTCGCGGCACCACGAATCGGGGACCAATGGGAATCTTTGGAATGCCAGTGATCCTAGCAGGAATCGGGTGGCACATTATCGGAGCGGCATGCGCTGCGTCATTCTATGCACCCATCGAGAAGGTGAAGAAATGGTCCTGGGAAACCACCTGGGCCATCGCCGGATTCTTTTCCTGGATTCTGCTGCCGATCAGTGTGAGCTATCTTCTGCTGCCCAGCTTCCCCGGCTTCTACGCCTCGCTCGATTCCAGCCTCATGATTAAAGTCGCGCTCTTCGGCGCCATGTGGGGAGTGGGCAACGTCAGTTACGGACTCACCATGCGCTACCTCGGCATGTCGCTCGGCATCGGCGTGGCCATTGGCGTCACGCTCGTCGTAGGTACGCTCGTGCCGCCGCTAATGAGCGGCGAGGGCGCGATGCTGTTCTCCACGCGTAGCGGCCTGCTTACCATGGCCGGGGTTCTGGTGGCCGTGATCGGCGTTGCCATCGTCTCCTACGCCGGCCATCAAAAAGAAGTGGAACTTGGCGCCGGGGTGCAGGAGTTCAATGTAAAGCTCGGCCTCGCGCTGGCCGTCATGTGCGGAATTTTTTCGTCCGGCATGTCCTTCGCCATCGATGCCGCCAAGCCCATCGCCTCGGCCGCGCAGCACCTGGGCGTCAATCCGCTCTATGCCGCGCTGCCCAGTTACGTGCTCATCATGGGCGGCGGAGCGGTCATCAATATGAGCTACTGCTTCATCCGGTTGGCTTTCAAAAAGGAGCTTTCTCTCCGCGCCGATCTGGCCCAGCCGTGCGTGACACTCCTTAAGAACGGCTCACTGGCCGCTGCCGGCGGAATCATGTGGTACCTGCAGTTCTTCTTCTACGCGTGGGGCGCGGCCAACATTCCCCAGCGCCTCGGTTACGTGAACTGGATGCTCCACATGAGCATCTACGTCCTCTGCGGCGGCCTCGTCGGCCTCGCGCTCGGCGAATGGAAGGGCGTGCAGAGGCGGCCCATCCCCCTCTTGTGGGTTGGGATTCTGGTTATCATTGCCGCGGCCAATCTAGTCGGCCTCGGATCGGCATCCTAGGTTCAGTCGAATCGTGCGTCAGGGCAACGGCAGTTCATTGCTTAGGCCGGAATCGATAAGATCTGCGCGCAGCTTTTCTATATCCGAAAAAATGATCCCCTTCATTCCCAGCGCGACGGCCGCATCGACATTCTCCGCTTTATCGTCGATAAACAGCGTCTCCGCTGGCTGGGTTCGCAGCTTTTCCAACGCAAAGCGATAAATCACCGGATCGGGCTTGGCGGTACCAAGTTGGTAGCTCCAAACCAGCACATCGAAGCGCGAAAGCCAGCGGAGCTCGCGGACCATATGCTCGTGCACGGAATCGCCCATATTGGAGACGATGGCCGTGAGCAGACCACGTTGCTTGATCGCGAGTTGCCAATCGAGCATCGCTGGGTCCCCGCGCGTCCACATGCGCGCGTCCCACAGACTCAGCTCTTCGATCGCCGGCTCGCTCAACTTCAACCCCTCATCGCGCGCGATTTGTCGCCAGAAGCCAAGACCGGTCAGCTTTCCCTCGTCGTAGGCGTTGCGATCCTTCCAATAAAACCGGTCCAGGCGATCCGCTGAAAGCTCCGTGATGCGCAGGAGCTCGGCGTACGCCGCGGGGTCTGGCGGCCCGGTCAACACTCTTCCGTAGTCGAAGATCACAGCGCGCAGAGCCAAGTCCGCCTCGTCAACATCACACCCACGCCCCATGTATTCCCCCATGTATGGTTGGAAGAGACGCTTCTTTCATTGTGCATGATTAAGATTCAAGAGCGCGATGAAACGTGCGCGACCTGTCGCAGAGACGAACCCGATGCGCTTTTCGCAAAGAACAAACTGGAATACGGCGGAGAGCGAACTGGCCCGCGCGCATCGCGAGCGCGTTGCGGCCGGCTTGCCGATTGCCGATCTGACGGCTTCAAATCCTACGAAATGCGGATTCGCTTATCCAGCTTCCCTGCTTGATGCGTTCACCGATCGGCGCGCGCTCAAATACGATCCCCAGCCCAAGGGTCTTCACTCCGCGCGCGAAGCCGTCTGCCGTTATTACGCAGCTCACGGCGCCGCTCTCGATCCAAACCAGATCGTTCAGACCACGAGCACCAGTGAGGCGTACAGTTTTCTCTTCAGGCTGCTCTGCGATCCCGGGGACGAAATTCTTGTACCGCAGCCAGGTTATCCGCTCTTTGACTTTCTCGCCGGCCTCGACGATGTGAGCCTCAAGGCCGCGCCGCTTGTTTATGAGAACGGTTGGCAGATTGACGCTGAAGGAATTCGCCGGGCAATTACACCGCGGACGCGAGCCATCGTGATTGTGCACCCCAATAATCCAACCGGCCATTACACCAAGGCATGGGAAGCCGAGGAGCTGGCGCAGATGTGCCGCGAGTTTGGGCTCTCGTTGATCGTCGATGAGGTATTTCTCGATTACAGTTTCGGCGTCGAGGCCGAGAGCTTCCCCGCGCAGCCGGACAGCTTCATCGATAGGCCCAGGAGCTTCGGCCTGGGAATTGAAGGCGTTCCGGTTTATGTGGTCAGCGGGCTGAGCAAGATTGCCGGGTTGCCGCAGATGAAGGCGGCGTGGATTGTGGTCACTGGTCGGGAACACGAAGAGGCACGCGAGCAGGCTCTTACGCGCCTCGAAGTTATTGCCGACACGTTCCTCTCCATGAACGCTCCTGTCCAGTTGGCGATCCCGGCGTGGCTTGGTGGGCGCGTGGCGATTCAGGAGCAGATTCGCAGGCGCGTGGCGGCGAACCTGGCTGAGCTGGATGGTGCGCTGGAGGCGGTCCAGTCTATCCAACAGCTCAAGGCTGTCCGGCGGCTGGCGGTCGAGGGCGGTTGGTACGCGGTGCTGCGGATTCCGGCCGTCGAGCCGGATGAGCAGACGATTTTAGCGCTGCTCGAGCGCGGAGTCTGGGTTCATCCGGGCTACTTTTTCGGGATGCCTGAGAGCGGCTGGCTGGTCGTGAGCCTGCTTGCGCCGGAGGCGGAATTCAGTAACGGAGTTGCCATCATGATTGACTACTTGGGAACGAACCACGGACGTAACGTGACGGACAAATTCTTAAAACTATCGCTTAAAGTAATCTATAAATAGTGCTCATTACAATTAAGTTACTTCTTCATTAATTTTCTTTGCGAAATTTGCATAATTCGGTGGTGTAACTCGCTGGATCAGTTTTTCTGCCGCGTTTATGGGGCAGGCTCCCGGGTTTGCTGGAACGGATTCCGCGTCTGCAAGAAGGGATTTGAGGCGCGCTCTTCGCCGATTGTGGTGGCGGGGCCGTGGCCTGGCAGGACCCGGGTTTCATCGGGCAGGGTCAGCAGGCGGGAGCGGAGTGAGGCGATGATCTGGTCGGAGTTGCCGCCGGACAGGTCGGTGCGGCCGATGCTGCCGGCGAAGAGCGTGTCGCCCGCGATCAGCAATCCGGCCGGAGCGAAATGCAGGCAGATGGAGCCCTGTGTGTGGCCCGGCGTGTGCAGCACCTGCGCGGGATAGTGTTCGAGGCCGACGAGCTGGCCGTCTTTCAATCCTTCATCGGGCGGCGCGGTTTCAGGCGGAGTGACTCCGAGCCACGCCGCTTGCGTGTCCATCATTTCTAGCTGCGGAAGGTCGTTTTCGTTGAGGTAAATCGGCGCGCCGGTCAGGCGCTTGAGCTTGAGCGCGCCACCGACATGGTCAATGTGGCCATGCGTGACCAGGATCTGCTTGAGCTTGAGTCCCTGCTCGGTTAGGCGCTTATGAATGCGGCTCACGTCATCGCCGGGATCAATCACGATGGCTTCGCGGGTTTCCTCGTCGCCCAGAATGGTGCAGTTGCAGGCCAGCGGACCGACGGGAAACGACTCGAAGAGCATGGAGTGATTTTAGCGGAGCTAGCGGAGTCGGCGGAGTTTGCGGAGTTGGTCCGCTGCGGCGGACGGAGTTAGCGGATTTGACAGCAGCTTTCAGCAGCCAGGTTTCACGGCCAGGATGCTGTCCGGCGATTCGGGCTGTCTATTTCGTACGGCCGGGCAGATACCTGACATTTCAGACCGGGCACATCCCTGACACTTTTTCCTTCTCAGGAAGGTTTTTGCTTTTGTTCTGGGGTCGAGGGCAAGCTTGCCCTCGACCCCAGGACGGGTGCTTTAGCCAGCCGGGATTGCTCAGCGGGACCAGCCTGGACGGAGGTGGCCGGCGACGAGCACGATCGGGGAGATGGTTAAGCGCGCGGGGCTGGTGGTGGCGCCGAAGAAGCGCCGGCGCACC
>Ga0207933_1003003_pt1 | contig 10368 bp, 7 predicted proteins | sample NGESurdeep092012_4_FD_184488 | JGI IMG/M metagenome (GOLD analysis project Ga0207933, IMG submission 184488) | Arctic peat soil microbial communities from Barrow, Alaska - NGEE Surface sample F53-3 deep-092012 (SPAdes) | ecosystem: Environmental > Terrestrial > Soil > Wetlands > Peat ...
CGGGCGTCACGCGAATGGGAAATGTGACGCCGCCCCTGTAGCCGAAGGCCTCAAGCCCATCCTCGTCAAGGCGCTGCGGCGTCGGAAAAAGAAATTCCGCGCGTGCGACATTTTCCGAACCCTGGAAAGAGAATTGTGGTGGCACCCCGGCTTCGCCTGGCTGACGCCAATAGGTGATCGCGTTTGGTGTCAGCTTGATCTCTACCGCGGCAACGTAAACAGGCTCACTGCCGGTCGAAAGCGGCAGGGAAATGAGCCGCATCCGAGCGATACCGCCCGCTTGCGTGGACCAGGAACTCGCGAAGGAACCAACTGGCGCAGCGGAACTTGAGTTCGTTTGCGCGCCGGATGTGGATGGGATCAAGGCCAAGCAAAAAAACAGCCCGATGGCGGGCGCATTGGCACAGAGGGTCTGGCAAAAGCGGCCGCCCGACACCAACATATTAACGAGCCGCGACGCCGCGAGACGATCCGCTGTGGCGCCGGAAAGACTTTTGCATAGAATCGTCATAGAATGCCACGGTCCTTCCAACGGTCTTGCATCCAGAAGCGCCTGTTTAGTTTGGTATCCCATGTCCCCTTTTGAGAAGGCACCGATGAGGCGCGCATGATGGCGTCGATAGCACATAACAGTGATCCAGGACCGAAAGATGAGCGCATCGGCTATCTTGACGGTCAGTTGCTGCTTGCCATGCCCGGCATGCCGGACGGCCGCTTCGCCCGATCGGTAATTTATATGTGCGCCCATTCGGACGAGGGCGCGATGGGTATTATCATCAACCGGCCGGCGCCGAGCGTGAACTTTTCAGAGTTGCTGGTGCAGCTTGAAGTCATCGCCCCGGACGAGGCAATCGAACTTCCGCCGAAAGCCGGCAGTGTGCCCGTCCTTAAGGGCGGCCCGGTGGAAACGGGACGCGGCTTCGTGCTGCATTCCAATGATTTTTACATCGACAATTCAACCTTGCCAATCGACGCGAGCGTATCGCTGACGGCGACGGTCGATATCCTGCGGGCTATCGCGCGCGGCGACGGTCCCGGCCGCGCCGTCCTGGCGCTTGGCTACGCCGGCTGGTCGCCGGGCCAATTGGAAGAAGAGCTGCAGCAGAACGGCTGGCTCACCTGCCCCGCGGATTCCTCGCTGATCTTCGATACGCCGCTTGAATCGAAATATGACAGCGCCCTGCGAAAGCTTGGGATCGATCCGAGTTTTCTATCGGCCGATTTCGGGCACGCCTGAACCGCGCTTTCGCCGGGCACTGCGATGCTCAAGCCGCGATGGTTGCAGCCCCGACGAGCTTGCGCGCTTCGCCCGCGCTGATCGGATGCCCGAACAGGAAGCCCTGAGCATATTCGCAGCCGAGCTGATAAAGCTCGATCGCATCGGATTCCGACTCAGCGCCTTCCGCGACGACATCCATACCGAGATCATGCGCAAGCGCCACGATCGAGCGCAGAATAACCGGCCGCGCGCCCTTCCCGTTCTGATGCACGAAGGATCGGTCCACCTTGATGGTATCGAAAGGGAACCGCTGGAGATAGGACAGCGATGAATAGCCGGTGCCGAAATCGTCGAGCGAAAGCCCTGCCCCCAGATCGCGAATATGCGTCAGGATTTGCGCCGCGTATTCCGGGTTCTCCATCACCAAACTTTCAGTGAACTCGAGTTTCAACGTGCCATGCGCGACATTGGTGCGGCTCAACACGGACTTCACGTCGTGCAGAAGATCGTGCCGCAGCAATTGCCGCGACGAGACATTGACGCTTGCGAACAATGGCGGATCGACGTCGAGCGCGTTTTGCCAGGCGGCAAGCTCACGCGCCGTCCGATCCATGACGAAAAGGCCGAGATCGATGATGCTGCCTGTCTCTTCCGCGATCGGAATAAATTCCGCCGGACCCAGCCGTCCGAGCCGCGGATGATCCCATCGCAGCAGCGCCTCGAAGCCGGCAACCGTCCGGTCTTCAAGCCGCACGATCGGCTGGAAATAGACTTTCATCTCGCCGCGATCGAGGGCGCGCCGCAAGTCCGCTTCAAGCGTCATGCGATCGGTGCCGAAGGTCCGCATTGACGGCCGGAACACTTCAATGCGATTGCCGCCACCGCGTTTGCCGAAGCGCACCGCGATTTCCGCATCGTTGAGCATGTCTTCCCGCTTGGGATGCAATTGCGGATCGAAGAGCGCAATGCCGATGGACGCCGACAAAGGCACCTCGCTCTCGCCAAAGGTAACCGGCGTCGACACGGCGCGCTTGATGATATTGGCGAGCGCGATCACCTGATCCGTCTCGGATTCAGATATGACGACGATGGTGAATTGATCGCCGGAGAGGCGCGCCAAAGTATCCTGCGGACGTAACACGCGGCTAAGCCGGCGCGCCACTGTCAACAGGATCGAGTCGCCGGCCGAGAGGCCGATGGCCTCGTTCACCTGCTTGAACCGGTCTATATCGATGCACAGCACCGTCGGTCTTATCCGCGAGTCTGTCTCGGCAAGCAGCAGCGCCGCCTCGAGCCGGTCGAAGAACAATTCGCGATTGGGCAGACCGGTCAGATTGTCATGCACCGCGTCGTGCAGCAGACGTTCCTGAGCATTCTTCTTTTGGGTCACGTCGGCCAGCGTGCCGACGACACGAATCACGTCGCCGCCGTTGCTCACCACGGGACGCGCCTTCATGTGATACCAGAAGTAGTGGCCATCGGCGGCGCGCAGACGAAATTCCTGATTGATGCGGCCGCATCTTTGTTCAAGCATCGTGTCGAGACAGGTACGATAGCGATCACGCTCGAAGGGATGCAGAAATTCGAGCCAAACGGAAGCAGGCCCTTCTAGCTGACCGCGCGCGAGGCCCAATTGCGTCTCCGCCTCGGGACTGAGATAGACGCGGTCGGCGTCCACGTCCCAATCGAAGATGATTTCGCCACTGCCAGCGAGTGCCAATGCCTTGCGCTCGACATCGCTGATCGTACCTTGCGACAGGCCGCCGCTCGCAAAGGCATTTTGCATCACCGTGAATCCTATCAGCATCACGATGAGAACGAGACCGCCAATCAGCGCCGGCGAAACGAGATCATTGGTCAGCGAGCCGGTCACGGTAAAGCCGGCGGCGGCAATCCAGACGAGCAGCAGGAACCAGGTCGGAATCAACATCACGGCACGGTCGTAGCCATGCGTTGAGAGGTAGAGGACGAGAATGAACCCCACGGCGCCGATGGAGGCGAGCGAAATCCGCGCGACGCCAGCCGCGATCGGCGCGTCATAGACGGCGAGCCCGACCAGGGCGATCAGGAAGGCGAGCCAGCCGAAAGCGACATGCGAGGCCCGGACATGCCATCGATTGAGATTGAGATAGGCAAACAGGAAGACCAGCAGCGTCGCGGCAAGCGATGTTTCGGAGCCGGCGCGCCAGATCCGGTCGGTATGGACCGAAGTGTTGAAAATCTTGCTCCAAAAACCGAAGTCGATGCAAACATAAGCGAGCACCGCCCACGCGAGTGCCGCCGCGGCGGGAAAGATCACCGCACCTTTGACGACGAAAACGATCGTCAGAAACAGCGCGAGAAGACCCGCGACACCGATCACGATGCCCTTATAGAGCGCCAGACTCGTAATCTTGTCCTTATAGGCGTCGGGCTGCCACAAATAGAGCTGCGGCAGGTTGGGCGTGCGCAATTCGGCGACATAGGTCACCGTCGTCCCCGGATCGAGCGTCAGGCGGAACACATCGGCATCGGCGCTTTCCTGCCGGTCGGGCGGAAAGCCCTGGCTCGCCGTGATCGCCGAGATGCGCGTCGCACCGAGATCCGGCCATATCACGCCTGAGCCTACCAGACGGAAATGCGGCGCAACGATCAGTCTCTCGATCTGTTCGTCGGTATCATTGGTCAGCGCGAAGACGATCCAGTTCGGATGCGTGCCGGGCTCGCGTGCGCTCACTTGAATGCGACGCACAATGCCATCGGCGCCAGGCGCCGTCGAAACGAGAAGGCGATCGCCTTGGGAACTGTAGTGCTGGATCGCCGTCGTGAGATCGATCGCGGCGGCATCGAGCGGCACCCGGATCGATTCGATCGCTTGGGCGGGCACGTTCGTCACCGTCAACAGAAGCAGCGCAAGCCACATCCCACGCCGAAGCGTGCGCGCCCAGGAAAGGATGGGCGGCCATCTGGTGTCGAAAAGTCCAAACGATGTTTTCAGAGTAAACCAGAGCTCCCCGTAAGCACTGCAGCCACAGGCAATATTATATGCTGCAACGCTTCTTCATGAATTTAGACGGTGTTTTGGCGAAAGTAGGGCTTTCTGCCGGATGCTCTCACAAACCCCGGTTGGCGCGGCAGCGAAGATCATCCGATTTTCGATCCAGAGATGGAGTCCTAAAACCAATGGCCAAGCAGGGCAAGCCGGAACGGCTGTTCTCACCGCTCGTGATCCTCAACGGCGCTCCTGTATGAAGCCGCCTATGAATTATCGCGGCGCGGCACGCGCAAGGGAAGCGGGTCGGTCTCCAAAAGCGCGTAAAGAAGATGATCCTGCCAGACCCCGTTGATCCGCAGATAGGCACGCGCAAAGCCTTCCCGCTTGAACCCGATTCGTTCCAATAGCTTGATGGAGGCTTCGTTATGCGGCAGGCAGGCGGCCTCGATCCGATGCAAACGCAAAACCGTGAATGCAAACCCCGTCACTGCCCGCACGGATCGCGACATCAGGCCCTTGCCGGCATAGGGCATGCCCATCCAATACCCGAGCGTCGCGGCCTGCGCCACGCCACGCTTGATCTGGCCAAGCGTCAATCCGCCGACCAGACTATTATCGGTCTCGCGGAAGATCATGAATGGATAGGATTCGTCACGCTCGATTTCCTGCGCGTGGCGGCGCAATCGTCTGCGGAACGCAGCGCGAGTCAGATCGTCGCCGGGCCAGGTTGGCTCCCAAGGCGTGAGAAAAGCCCGGCTGCGCTCGCGCAGGCCCGCCCAGGCCTCATAATCGCGCATCTCCGGCGGCCGAAGATAAACACCGTCGCCGCGTACGAAATTGACGGACTCGTTTACAGGTCCCAGTCGGAAAAGCGCCAAGCCTTTCTCCCTCAGCTACAGCGGTAAGCGAACAAGTGGCCGCGGCCTTCGGTGCAACCACGTTCAGCCGATAAAACTCGATCGCGATGATCGGGACCGATGCAATCCAACATCATCGCGCTCCGGTCCGCAGACGTTCGGCGATGCGATCGGGCGAATAGACTTTGCTGATCGGTCCGACCGCCGCAACCGTCGGCGCCGAACACAAGGCTTTGGCACCGGCGCGGCGAATCTCGTCGACACTCAACTGGTCTATCTTTTCGATCATTTCAGCGCGCGTCAAAACCCGGCCGAGGGCGAGAGTCTGCCGGGCGATCTGTTCGGACCGCGAGCCCGGCGATTCAAGGCCCGCAAGAAGGCCCACTTTAAGCTGCGCTTTCGAGCGTTGCACCTCGGCCTCGTTCAAATCCACCGTCGCAGCGGCGATGCAGTCGAGCGCGACCGGCATCAATTCGGTAATCTGGGTTTTTCCGGTCGCAGCATAGATGCCGAACAATCCACTGTCCGAATAACCCCAATGAAAAGCATTGATCGAATAGGCCAGGCCCCGCCGCTCGCGAACTTCCTGAAACAGCCGCGAGGACATGCCGCCGCCGACCGCATTCGCGAAAGCATGCAGCGCATAATGGTCGGGATCGCCATAGGCGACGCCTTCGAAGCCGATGACGATGTGAGCCTGTTCGAGCCGCCGCTTTAGGCGGTGCTCGCCGCCGACATAGCGCGCGGGAACAGCCGACGCGATGCTGTCGACCGGTACTCCGCCGAAGCTCTTTTCGACTGCGTCCGCGATCCGTGCATGCTCGACGGCGCCTGCAGCACCCACCACCATGGCGCCAGCACGATAATGACTCGCCAGATAGGCTGCGATGCGTTTGCGGTCGAAGGAACGCACTTTTTCAGGCGTCCCGAGAATGGGCCAGCCGATCGCCTGATCGGGAAAGGCGGCTGCGTTGAAGAGATCGAAGACGAGATCGTCCGGCGTGTCTTCGACTGCACCGAGTTCCTGAAGGATCACATCCTTTTCGCGTTCAAGCTCTTCCGCATCGAAAATGCTCTCCGTCAAAATGTCGGCGAGTATATCGACGGCCAGGGGCACGTCTGCGGCAAGCACATGCGCGTAATAGGCCGTCTGCTCGACCGAGGTCGCCGCATTGAGATCGCCGCCCGCCGTCTCGATCTCCTCCGCGATATCGCGCGCCGAGCGTCGCCGCGTGCCCTTGAAGGCCATATGCTCAAGCAGATGCGAAAGTCCGTGTTCGTCGCTGCGCTCGTGACGCGACCCGGCTGCGATCCAGGCGCCGAGCGACACGGTCTCAAGATGATCCATTCGATCCGTAACGATCCGCAAACCGGAGGCCAATGTGGTGACTTCGACGCTCATGAAGCCACCCGCCTCTGCCCTTGCATACGCTCACGCAAAAAAGCCTCGATGCGGGCCTGATCGTTGGGCAATACGTCGAAACGCTCGGCGCGTGCGAATATATCCTCAAGATGCGGCGGCAGGGGCGCGCTGATCCCCGTGGCCGCTTCGACTGCCGCCGGAAATTTTGCCGGATGCGCCGTGCCGAGGACGATCATCGGAACCTCTGGTTGCGCGGCAAGCCTTTGACGTGCGGCGCCCACGCCGACAGCCGTGTGGGGGTCGATGAGCCTGCCGCTCTCGCGCCAGACACGGCCGATCTCCTGGGTCGTTTCCGGTTCACTGACGCGCACGGCGTCGAAATCGCGCCGCAGCGCCGCAAGGATCGCAGGATCAAGTTCGAAGCCTCCCGACTGCTGCAATGTCCCCATCAGGCGGCGCACCGTGGCTGCATCGCGGCCATGCACTTCGAACAGCAGACGTTCGAAGTTCGAGGATAGCTGAATGTCCATGGAAGGCGATTGTGTGGCGCTAACCGGGCGTAGATCGTAACGGCCGGTTTCGAGCGTGCGCGCAAGAATATCGTTGCTATTGGTGGCGATGACGAGCCGCTCGATCGGCAAACCCATCGCCTTGGCAATCCAGCCGGCCAGAATGTCGCCGAAATTGCCGGTCGGCACGGCGAAAGAGACAGGCCGGTATGGCGCCCCCAACGCGACGGCGCTGGTAAAATAATAGACGATCTGCGCCGCGACCCGCGCCCAATTGATCGAGTTCACACCGGCCAGGGCGAATTCGTCGCGGAAGCTCTTGTGATTGAAGAGAGCCTTTACGATCGCCTGCGCATCGTCAAACGTGCCTTCGAGCGCAATGACGTGAACATTGTCATCCGCGACCGTCGTCATCTGCCGGCGCTGGACGTCGGAGACGCGTTGATGCGGATAGAGCACGAAAACATCGACCTGTTCGAGGCCGCGAAAGGCTTCGATCGCGGCGGCGCCGGTATCGCCCGATGTCGCACCGACGATCATGGCTCTCTGGCCGCGGGCCTTCAGCACGTGATCCATGAGCCGGGCCAGCAATTGCATCGCCAGATCTTTGAAGGCGAGCGTCGGGCCGTGAAACAGTTCGAGAAGAAAGAGATTGTCGCCGATCTGAACGAGCGGCGCGATCGCGGGATGATCGAAACGCTCATAGGATGAAACGAGCATCGCCTTGAGCGTTTCCGGCGCGATCGTTGCGTCGGTGAACCGCGTCATGACGGATTCCGCCACCGCAGCGTAGGATTGCCCGGCAAAGCCGGCGATCGTCTCGCTGGAAAAATTTGGGTAGGTCTGCGGCAGATAAAGGCCGCCGTCGGGAGCGAGCCCGGTAATCAGTGCATCGGTGAAGGTGAGCGCGGGCGCGTCGCCGCGCGTCGAAATATAATGCACCTTTGCTCCTAGGACGTTTCGCGGACCGGGAATGGGGTGGCTTTATCATGAAACCGGGTGGCAAAGGCGAGGTTTTTCCCAGCGGCCCGCGCCCCGGCGCCGATCGTAAATGCCGCTTTGGTCAACGATCATGCAGGAATTGAAAAATATCGTCTCAAGTTATTGTTATAACTGATTTTTTTAGTCTTGCTGTGGTCCGGGCCAACCTCCGCGGGCTTCTGCAAATTTCCGGAAGACGAAGGAAACGAAAACGCCGAGGAGGCCCACCGCAAGACCGAACCAGGTCAGCGCATAGTTAAAGTGATTGTTCGGCAAGTCGCGTTCGGTCGTGCCCCCCCTCGGCCAGCCGGTCGCTCCGGGCACCGCATCGACATCGACCGTGAAGGGCGCCATCGGCGACAGATGGAAATAGCCGGCTATAACGGCCGGATCGCGGGTGAAATACGTGCCCTTGTCTGGATGATCTGGCGGAGTGAACGCGTTGCGTCCCTGCGGCGGCCGCATCAGACCCGTAAAATGCGTTTCGCCAGGCGCATTGGTTTGATGCCGAAGCTTCGCCGCGAGCGCCGCTGGAACGAAGCCCCGGTTGACGATCACATAAGCGCCCGAAGCAAGCCGCAGCGGCGTCAAGAAAAGATAGCCCGGCCCCACCTCTTGCGGACCCGCGGGCGTAAAGACGAGCACCGTATCGTCGTAGACGAAGCGGCCCACCAGCGTGACATGGCGATAGTCGTAATCGATAGGCTTGAGTTTCGGCCAGTCGGCGACATCGGGCGGCGCGACCACCGGCGCATCGGCCCGCGCGGCAATCTGCGCCAGTAAACCCTCTTTCCAGGCGAGGCGATGCAATTGCCAGGCGCCCAGTGAAACGAGGATGGCTCCCGAAACGAGCGTGAACAGGAACGGCCAGAGGAGCTGCCGCCACACACTCGTTCGCTGATCCGCAGATGCCGCCAGAGCCATGGCTAGAGCACTATGCGCTTGGCTTGGATCGTCATGATCTAACGCTCTCATGTGTCGCACGACGCGCAAAGACGCGGCGGCGTTGGCCCCGAAAGGCGTGCAGGGCGACCCCTTCTCTGGAAGGAGCCGCCCCGGCGTCAATTCCTGATAATCCGGCTCAAATGCGCCGGCTTAATGCTCGATGACGCCGCCCCATGAACCCCACACATAGATGCAGGAGAACAGGAACAGCCACACCACGTCGACGAAGTGCCAGTACCAGGCGGCGAATTCGAAGCCGAGGTGCTGTTTCGGCGAGAACTGCCCAAGATAAGCTCGCAACAGGCAGACAGACAGAAAGATCGTGCCGATGATCACATGGAAGCCATGAAATCCCGTCGCCATGAAGAAGGTCGCACCATAGATCGACCCTTTGAAGGCGAAGGGCGCATGGATGTATTCATAAGCCTGGATGCAGGTGAAACTGATGCCGAGAAGGATCGTCAGGATGAGACCCTTCTTGAGGCCGGCCCTGTCGTTCTGCAGCAGCGCGTGATGCGCCCAGGTCACCGTCGTGCCGGAGGTCAGCAGGATCAGCGTGTTCAGCAGCAAATGCCAGGGATCGATGGCTTCGATACCCTTCGGCGGCCAGTGGCCTCCGGTGAAGGCATAGCGCAGATATTCGATCTTCTCGCCGGAGAACAGGCTGGCATCGAAGAAGGCCCAGAACCACGCGACGAAGAACATGACTTCCGACGCGATGAACAGGATCATGCCGTAGCGATGGCTGATCTGCACCACCCGCGTATGGAAGCCCTCATATTCGGCCTCCTTGATCACATCGGTCCACCAGGACGCCATGATATAGAGGAGGAGGATCACGCCAGCGCCAAAAACATAGCCGCCGGGCTTGGCGCCATAGAATGGAATCGCCTTCATCCACATGATGCCGCCGAGAGCCATGATGAAAGCGCCGAGCGCGCCAAGAATCGGCCACGGGCTCGGACTGACGAGATGATAGTCGTGGTTGGGTTTTGAGTGCGCCTCCGTCATGACAGCCTTCCTCTTCCTTTTCCTTGTTCGCAACCGCCGCCGACGTCACGGTCGCGGCCATTTTCAAAGCACGGCTGGAATTCCAGCCATTTTTCCTCAACGCGGAGCGGCTCTGCTCCAAACTCAATTCCATGCGGCTGGCGCGCCGCCGAATTGTTTCGAAACCGGCGACTCGTTCAGAGAGCCAGCGCGGGCTTTTTGCGCCCTTGATCTTGTCCCGACTCTGCGCTCGTCAGGCTATCTGGATAAAACGTATAGGACAAAGTCACCGTATCGACGGCATTCATCGTTTTGTCTTTTTCAAGCGCCGGATCGAGAAAGAACACGACCGGCATATCTGCCGTCTCATGCGGTCCGAGCTGCTGCTTCGAAAAGCAGAAACAGCTGAGCTTGTCAAAATAGCCGCCAGCCACGCCCGGCGTCACGTTATACGCCGCCCGCGCCGCGACTTCGTGATCGGTGCGATTGGTCACCTTGAAAAAGACCGTCGCCGTCTGTCCTGTGCGCAA
>Ga0207933_1003005_pt1 | contig 10364 bp, 6 predicted proteins | sample NGESurdeep092012_4_FD_184488 | JGI IMG/M metagenome (GOLD analysis project Ga0207933, IMG submission 184488) | Arctic peat soil microbial communities from Barrow, Alaska - NGEE Surface sample F53-3 deep-092012 (SPAdes) | ecosystem: Environmental > Terrestrial > Soil > Wetlands > Peat ...
GCTCGAGCCCCGCGCAACTCATACTCCTGACGAAAGTAGCGGCCATAGATCTGGCTGCCGTGGACCTCGAGCATCAGCCCGTCGGAGATGTCCGGGGTGAATTCCACATAACTCTGCCGCGCTCCAAATAACTCGCTCAGCCCATAAGTAGGCTGTGTGGGAGCGACGTGGCCGCCGTTGCCGAAGTATGCCGGCAGCCCCTCACTCACCAAGAGCCCTCCGTCCTCAACATATTTGCGCAGCTTGGCCGCGGTCTCGCTGCTGAGCATAACCGGATAAGGGAGATAGATGAGCTTGTATTCGCCGATGTTATCGATGGCGACAAAATCCGCCTGAATGTTGGAATCGAAAAATGCGCGGTAGGCTCCGCGAATCGATTCGGAATAGTAGGCTGTGCGTCCCTGCTGCACATAATTGAAGATCTCCGACTCGGGAACGAAGGGCAGACCGACGTCGCCCTTGACCGGCTGCGACTTCCAAAGATCGGGATTCGCATTGGCCCAGCGCGCCACCCGCCCGGCCATCTCCGCTTGGGGAGTCACCGAGCCGTCCATCGCGAAGGGGCCGAAAGCGCCGAAGAGCGGGCCGTCCAGCAGGGGGCGCCAACGGCAATAAAGAATCCCTTTCGCTCCGGCGGCGCAAGAGATCAGGTTCCAAAGGCGAACGTCCTCCGGGTCGGGAATGCGCCCATCGTCCCGGGGGCGGCCGATGACTTGAGGCTGCATCCACAGCGGTCCTCCCTGCGCCTCCGCGTGCCAGAAAGGCTTGCCGCGGGCTCCTGCGCGAACCAGATCGACGGCCTGAAACTGCTTCCACGGTTCGTCGCCTTTTCTGGCCGCTATCCAGGTGAGCCCCCAGACATCGACCAGAGCAGCCGAACGCCATTCGTCGTGTGCGGCGGAGGGCAGGTCTTCCAGCGTGCCGGCCACTCCGTGAGCAGTGATGAGATGCCTGGGATCGAGCCTGCGGAAGAGCTTCGCACGCCACGCCTGGAGATTGTAAGCATTGTCGATACGAAATTGCAGCCAGTCCAGGCTGTCGGGATAGCCGCTGAAGGAGAGCGGAGGCTCGACGTCGTCCCAGCTTTCGTACCCATACCGGCGCCAGGCTGCTGAGGTCTTCTCCAGAGATCCGTAGCGGGCGCGCAGCCATTCCCGCAGCTTCGCTTTGGTCCCTTCGCAATAGCAATGCATCCGCTGCGGGCTACCGCCGTTCATGGTGTTCTCGTTCCACAGATCATAGGCATAGAGGGCGGGATGGCCGCGGTAGCGCTCGATCAGCGCGGTCAAGAAGCCTTCCGCCGCTGCATGCGTGTCCGGGTTGTCCAGACACAGGCCGGGAAAGCCGCCGATGGCGCAGCTCTCCGAGATAGCGCTATTGGTGACGGAGCCATCGCTGGCCAGATAGCGGGCATGCGCATACTTGCGAAAGGCCCACTCCGGCGCACAAGCATCCAGCACCGCGATCACGACCGCGATTCCATTCGCGGCGGCCAAGTCCATCATGCGGTCGTAGCCGTCCCAGTTGTACCGTCCCGGAGCGACCTCCACCGCCGACCACATGAACCAGTGGCGGAAGATATTCATGCCTATGCGCGCCGCTGTTTGATGATCGCGCGCCCAATCCTCCGCCGGCGGGTTGGATTTGCGGAAATAGACCCCTCCATAGGGAAACACGAGCTGGCGCGCGGGCCGGCCGGCCTGAGTGGGCGGCAACTCTGCTGCCGAAGACGGCTCCGCTTGCCCCATGGCCGCCGTGGCGGTGGCGAGTGCCGAGCTACGAATGAATTCTCTGCGCGTGATTGCCATGATTTGAAAACCACTCCTGAGAAAATAAGAGACTCCCATCAAGCGGGAATTCTCTCGGCAGCCAGTGTACGCGCGCGATATGCGTGGCCGTTCCGCGGCGGAGTCTTCTCGCTCGCCGGCCGATCTCAGCGCCGCGTCTCGCCAGTTCACCGCGGAAGTGAAAATGCTCTAGAGTGAAGAGAAAGCCAACGGAGCTGGCTGACATGAAGGCTGATCTTGCATTCGGCAGGCGCGGCATCTCCTTGAACCTTCCGGAGGGCTATCGCTATGAGGTGCTGGAGGCGCGCTCGGCGCGGCCTCTCGCCGACGTGCGCGCGGAGCTGGACCGGGCCCTGGACCATCCCATTGGGCGCCCCAGCCTGGAGGAGATGGCGCGCGGCAAACGCAGCGCGGCCATCTCCGTCTGCGACATCACACGGCCCGCGCCCAACTCGATCACCCTGCCGCCTCTACTGGACCGGCTGCATCGCGGCGGCATTGCGGAAAACGAGATTACGATCCTGGTGGCGACGGGGTTGCACCGGCAGGCAACGAACGAAGAACTGCGCACAATCCTCGGCCCGGAGATCGCCGGGCGCTACCGCACTATCAGCCATGACGCCAGGGCTTTGAGCGAGCACCGCTCGCTGGGGGAGACCCGCCGCGGCACGCCGGTCCTCATCGACGAGCGATTTATGGCCGCCGGCCTCCACATCACGCTAGGGTTCATTGAACAGCATCTGATGCTCGGCTTTTCCGGCGGCCGCAAACTGATCGCCCCTGGCTTGGCGGCGCAGGAAACCATCAAGGTGCTGCATTCGCCCCGCTTTATGCGCGAGGAGGCGGCAGTCGAGGGATCCATTGACGAGAACCCGCTGCACGATGAACTGCTGGAGATTGCGCAGATGGCGCGGCATGATTTCATGCTCGACGTTGCGCTCACCCATTCCCGCGAGATTGCCGGAGTCTTCGCGGGCGATGGCGTGCGGGCGCATGCGGCGGGAGTGGAGTTTGTGCGGCAAAGCCAGCTCATTCCTATGGAACAATATGCCGATGCAGTGATCACTAGCGGAGCCGGCTACCCGTTGGATTCCACCTTCTATCAGACCGTCAAGGGCGTGACCGCGGCCCAGCACATCGTCAAGCCGGGGGGACGAATTCTGATCTTGGGCGAATGTTCCGAAGGCGTGGGCGGCCCCGAGTTTGCCGCACAGCTCAAGGGCTTCCGGAATTACGCAGCCTATCTGGAGCAGATCGCGTCTGCGCCCGTTGAAGTGGATCAATGGCAATTGGAGAAGCTGGCGCTTGCCGGGCTTCGATTCGATGTGCTCTTCTTCGCGCCCGGAGTGACCAGCACGGCGATGGGGCGCCTGGCGGAGAAGCATTTCAGCCAGATCGACGCCGCCCTCGCAGCTTTCTTCCAAGGGTTGCCCCGGCAGGCCCGGATTGCAGTCGTGCCCGCAGGGCCTTACGCCTTTGCCAGAGTCGTCAGTGGACACTGAGCGGCTCGCAAGGGTGAGACCAACCGCAGGCCCCCGTTACGGGGAATCTTGATCTGGTTCCGCTGCCCAAACGAGCAGTCTTTCCGCTTAGCGAGCGATCTTTGATATGCCGGTCAAGCCCTGCCGGGTCTAGCCTGCTGTTCCAGCCTCCCGTCGTTCTCGAGGCCGGGTGGGATATCCTTATATCCGTATCAGGAATTTGACGCGATCGAAGACTTGTTCCAGTTTGAATGCTTTGTAATCGCCTTTCCAAGCCTTGTCCAGCTTAGGAGTCAGAGTGGAACTGGAAGCCGCCGCTTGGTGCACGATCGTGGTGCCTTGTTATAACGAAGCCTCCCGCCTTCAGACGGCAGCATTCCATAACTTCATCCAGACCGGGCGACCGATCCGCTTTCTCTTTGTCAACGACGGCAGCACAGACGCGACAATGGCGGTGCTTGAGTCCATGCGGATGGGATTCGAGCAGTACATCCGCATCCTGGACCTGGCAAAGAATGCGGGGAAGGGTGAGGCGGTCCGCCAGGGCATGCTGCATGCCTCTGGAAAGGAAGACGCTCGATATGTCGGTTTCTGGGATGCCGATCTGGCGACGCCGCTGACCGCCATTCCTCTCCTGCTGGAAAAACTGGAAGAGCATCCGCAGCTTCAAATGGCCTTCGGCTCGCGCGTGCGGCTTTTGGGCAGGGATATTCATCGCAAAGCCATCCGGCACTATCTGGGCCGCATCTTCGCGACGACGGTTTCTTTTATGCTGCGTTTGCCAGTCTACGATACGCAGTGCGGCGCGAAGCTGTTCCGCGTAACGCCGGAGCTTCACCAACTGCTGGACAAGCCGTTCATCTCGCGCTGGGTATTCGATGTTGAAATATTGGCGCGCGCGATTGCCGCGCACGGTGGCAACGCCCAGTATCTCTCGCAATCCGTCTATGAAGTTCCGTTGCCGCGGTGGGAAGACGTCTCCGGATCGAAAGTTCAAGCCGGCGACTTCTTTCGGGCTTTTCTCGATGTCGTGAAAATCTATCGCCGCTATCTTGCGCCGTAACGGCTCGCTCCCCGCAGCCCCTAACCAGTGCCGGAGGAATCAATCGATGACCGTCAAAACAGCCGTTGTCATTCAGCACGTGATGTTTGAGGATATGGGGACTTTTGCGGCTCCGTTAGAGCAACGCGGATATCGTATTTCCTATCTACAGGCAGGGGTCGACGACCTGGAGCCGGCCGCCGGAGCGGACCTGCTCGCCGTTTTGGGTGGACCGATCGCCGTCTACGAGCAGGATCGATATCCGTTCCTCGCCGCGGAGTTGCAGACGTTGCGTGCGCGGCTGGATAAGTCGCGGCCGACGCTGGGCATCTGCCTGGGAGCGCAACTGATGGCCGCCGCCTTGGATGCCCGTGTTTATCCCGGCCCGGTGAAAGAGATTGGCTGGGAGGCGCTCACGCTGACGGAACGCGGCAAAGCTTCGCCGCTTGCGGCGCTCGATGGCTCCAGCGGTTCAATGTTTCATTGGCATGGCGATACCTTCGATCTGCCGCCGGATGCAACATTGCTCGCTTCGACCAGCCACTGCAAAAACCAGGTTTTCGCTCTCGGCCGTCATGGATTGGCCTTTCAGTGCCATCCCGAGTTTGACGCCGTGCGTTTGGAACAGTGGCTGATCGGGCATGCCTGCGAATTGGCGGGAGCGGGAGCCGATCTTGAACTGCTGCGCCGGGATTCTCGGCAGCACGGTCCCCGCCTGGCCCTTCAGGGAAGGCGCACTTTCAGTGCATGGCTCGATCAGTGCATGGCTTGACCAGTGCATGGATTTTGATCGCCTCGGCGAATCGAGAGCTACAAACGAACCCCGGCCCGCGGAGTCATAAATTTTGAAGCTCCCCGTTCGGGCGCATCACCGATAACTGCGCTGATACATGCGGCTTAGGCGGTCGTGCCATCCCAGGCGGGCAGCATCGAACCACGCCCAAATGAAACCCATCCCAAAAGGAGCGGCGGAAAGGATCAGGAAAAGGATGCGGCGGCGCATGGCCGGTCGCGCCGGATTCTCGTCGTCAAAGGTGCACAGCGCGATCTTGGCGTAGCGCATGCCTGGGGTTCCGTCGGCAAGGCGGAAAAAGATGTATTGGTAGAGTAGCGCCAATCCACCCAGCACCGCGCCGGCGGCAATCAGGGCGACCCGTCCCGTAGGCGGATGCCCGGTACAGGCGGCGAAGACGAGCACAAAAAGGACGAAGGCAAACGAAACTAGCGCCAAGTCTACGATACCGGCCATCACGCGGTCTTCCAGGGACGCGGCCTCCAGCCGAAGCTCGCGCGATGCAGTCGATTCACGTTCACGCCGCGCAGAAGCAGGCTTGCCGTCCAAGCGGATGGACGACCATTCCGCAGCGGCAGCATCCGGCTTCACGACCGTCGAAATGTTCTCCTGCTCCACCTCAAAGATTCGCAGCTGCGATGGGTCGTGAGCCATGTCTTCATAGGTATCTCTCAGCGGGCCCTCGGCGAGCCGAGGACGCGCCCGGCGCGCGGCAATCAGCTCGCGCGGAAATTCGATGAGGTTGACGGGCAGCGGCTCCGCGATCGAGATAGAAGCCTCCTCTGCTGGAGAATGTTCACGCTCGTCAACATCGGCTGAAGCCGCGCCCCAGTCACCCGGCACATCATCAAGAGGCTGATCGCATTCCGGGACCAGAGCAGGTGCAGACGCTGCCTCAGACTGCAAACGCGCGCTCTCCATCGCCTCCACTGCAGCGCAAACCTGGCGCGCGGCGGTGGCCGCGGCCTCCGCCGCGCGGGCCGCCGCCCTGGCCTCGGCGGCAAGGATTTCACTGTATGACGGCGCATTGGCATAGCGCTGAGCCACTTTGGCGGCCAGACGGGAGGCGCGTGTCTCCGGCTTGGCCAAGTGTTCCAGCGTGGGTAGCGGCGGTTGCTCAGCTTGTTCCATGGTCTTCCGGGTATGCCGATTGCGAGTCGCTTGCAGTCGCTCATTCAATTCATGTTTCCAGGCGGGCGTCCCCACCACCGCATCCGCGGCGGAGGTATCTAATACGAAGCGGTTGGACGAAGCGCTCAATGCCGATCTCTCATTTCAGGTTGATGCGGCTACACCCCCGAGGGCCTAGCCAAAATTGCTCGCGGCGCACCTTTAAACCACCGGCTTGGAGGTATCTCCCTATGTTCTTTCCGACAATTAGAGAAAGGGTTCCCGCCGAGTCTAAAGCCTCATTCACGAGCGATTTGTTATTCTGACGTCGCGCCCGGTAATGAGAATCCGCACCCTTTTGTTTATCACGTCGTTACTAGCCTGTCATCTTAACCTTTGGCCCCAGACGTTGACCAAACAGTTTCCTCCGCGCGAGCGGGAAACTTCGAGGATCAACGCCTCCGTGACCGGGGATCAAGCCGGCAGACAGGCTCCCAGCGAGGCTTCTCCCAAGGCGTCGGGTTATCCGGTCGCCGAGCTCGTCCCCAGCCCGCCCTCGGGCGTTCCGGTGCGGTTTGAGTATTCCCGGCTGGAAAAGCATGGGGACATCTATACGCTGACCGGCAACGTTACCATCCACTACAAGAACTACACACTGCGCGCCGACAAGATCGTCTTCAACCGCAAGACGAGCGAGGCCGCGGCCCAGGGCAATGTGGAACTGGCGGGAGGGAGGGACGACGAGCTGATTACGGCCGCCCGTGGCTCCGTGAACCTGGACCGCGAGACCGGCACTTTCTACGACGTGGTAGGCACCATCGGGGCCCGCTCGTCGGGCAATAAGCGCAAACCGGTCTATACCACCGCCAATCCATTTTTGTTCACCGGCCACGAGGTGGTGAAACAGGGGCCACTTCAATACCGCGTGATCGGGGGCACCATCACGTCATGCCGCCTACCGCATCCGGACTGGCGCATCCTAGCCTCTCTGGTAACGGTGAACCAGGGAAAGGCTACGGCCAAGAACGCTTACTTCAAGCTTCTTGGCGCGCCGATTCTATACCTGCCCTACGTCTCGCACCCGGTAGATACGAAGTCGCGCCAAACCGGCTTCCTGATCCCGGTTATCGGGACATCCTCCACCAAAGGAACGGTGCTGGGGGAGTCAATCTACTGGGTTATCAACCGCAGCACCGATGTGACTGTGGGCTCCCAGTATTTCTCTCTTCGGGGCTGGTCTCCGAGTGCCGAGCTGCGCTATCGCGGCAGAGGGGAGGACTTCGCCAACTTTCACTTCACCGCCTTGTTTGACCGGGGAGCGCCGGGAACCCATCTCAACCAGGGCGGCCAGGATATTCTCTTCAGCGGCCGCCGCGACTTCGACCCTGAGGGCAACACCCGGCTGGTGGCAACCGGGGAGTATCTCAGCTCCTATGTTTACCGTGAAGCTTTTGCTGAATCGTTTTCGCTTGCCGTCGCCTCCGAGGTGGCCTCATCCGCGTACATAACGCACAACCACGATGGCTATCTGGAAAGTCTCCGTTTCGACCGTTATCAAAATTTCCAAGGCATCAGCCAAATGGGCAACGCTTACTACACGCCCCAAATACGCATCTTGCACCTGCCGGACCTCGATCTGGATGTATTGGACCGGTCCCTGGACGGGACCCCCGCTGTATGGGGATTTTCCGGTTCCTTTACCGGGCTCAGCCGCACCGAACCTAATTTCTCTTCCGGATATGCGGGCCGGTTCGACTTATATCCTCATCTTTCAGTGCCTCTCCACTTGGCGGGCTGGAACTTCCGGCCGGAAATAGGTGCGCGGGAGACTTTTTATACGCAGAGTCAAATCCCCACCGGCGGCACACGGATCGTCGAGCATACTGTAGCCAATCGAAAAGATATTGAAGCCGATTTCGAGGTGCGGCCGCCCGCTTTGGAGCGGGATTACAGCTTGCCCTGGCTAGACCGGCCGTTAGGCGGAGAAATGCGACATGTCATTGAGCCCAAGGTTGAGTATCGCTATGTGGGCGGCATCGATAACTTCTCGTCCATCCCCCGCTTTGACGCAACCGACGTCGTCAGCGACACCAATGAACTCGACTACTCCCTCACGCAGCGGCTTTTCTTCCGTCACCTTCATCCCCGGCCCTGCACAAACCAGGAGCTGCCCCCCCCGACGAGTGGAGTCATCCATGTGCCAGCGACTTACAAGGAATGCGGCGGCCAATCGTCGGAGTGGATAAACTGGACCTTGGCGGCAAAGTATTTCTTCGATCCCAACTTTGGCGGCGCTGTAACTCCCTTTCACCGGAATGTGCTGGATACCACGCTGGACCTTACCGGCGTGGCATTCCTGGGAAGCGCGCGGAATTACTCGCCTATCATTTCCCGGCTGAAGGTCCGCACCAGCGAGCAGACGGATATAGAGTGGGACGCCGATTACGACACCAAAGCGGGACGCTTGAATGCCGACAACATCTTCGCTGACTACCGGCGCGGGAACCTTTTTGGCAGCTTTGGCTACGCCACCCTTCAGGCGCTCAACCCGGCGTTCAACGCCAATCTCGCTTCTCAGGTGACGAAATACAACCTGCTGCGCCTCCTGGGAGGTGTGGGAAACCCGGCCAAGCGCGGGCTGAGTGCGGGAGCCAGCGCCGGCTACGACTACACCGAGGACGCGCTGCAATATGGAGGACTGCAGGCCTCCTACAACTGGGATTGCTGCGGCTTCAGCATCGAGTACCGGCGCTTGGCCCTGGGCTCGGTACGCAATGAGAACTCCTACAGCTTCAACTTCACCCTCGCCGGAGTGGGAGCTGCGGGCAACCTCAAGCACTCCGAACAGATATTCTGAGCCTGTGCCTATTCTGAACCTGGGCCAGAATGCCGCATCTCCGGCTACCCGGCCGCCGTGCCCCTCAGAGGGGGCGCTGGACACAGAAACCGTAAAAACGGTCTAATAGGCGATATGCGTGGAGGCGCCCTTTTTGTCCTTGTTCCGATCCCTGGTTTGTTGTTTGCTAGCAGCCCTCGCCGCCGGCTGTAGCGCTCAGAAGGCCTCTCCGCCCTCCACCCTGACCTCCCAACAAGCGCGGAGGATCGAAGTCTTGATTCGCTCAAAATTCCAGGTTGATCCGGGCATCGATGTCACATTAGGGCCGGTGACTAAGAGCACCCTGACGGGATACGAGACGCTTCCCGTCACATTTTCCGGCGCCAGCGGCAGTAAGGAGGTCAGTTTCCTCCTCTCCAATGACGGCAAAACTCTGGCGCGGATGGAAACCTTCGACCTGACGAAAGACCCCTCCTCCATCTCCACGGCGGGCCGCCCTGTACGCGGGCCGGCCTCTGCAAAAGTCGAGATCATAAATTTCGACGATCTGGAGTGCCCCTATTGCGCGCAGTTGCACGCCCAGCTCTTTCCTGCGACTGCCGACCATTACAAGGGGCTGGTGAAGTTCGTCTATAAGGATTACCCTTTGGTCCAGATCCACCCATGGGCAATGCATGCCGCGGTTGACGCCAATTGTCTGGCTCAGCTGAACGGCGGAGCTTACTGGAATTTTGTGGATTATGTGCACGAGCATGCCGATGAAATCAGCTCGTCAACACATGATGCAAAGCAGGTCTTCCCGATTTTGGATAAGCAAGCTCTCGTCGAAGGGCAAGCTTCAAAGGTGGACCCAGTCAAGCTAGCCGCATGCGTGGAAAAGCAGGACCAATCGCCGATCGAAACGTCTCTCCAGCAGGGAAGTGATCTAGGCGTAGACGGTACGCCAACGCTGTTTATCAATGGAGAAGAGATTACCGGGTTGACCTCCAGGGCCACGCTTTGGAAGGCGATCGATCGGGCGCTCAAGGCCGAGGGGGTGCAGCCTCCTCCGGAACCTGTGCAGAGCTCGGAGGCCGCCACGAAAGCGGCGGGGCCCGCTTCACCACAACACTAAGAACCGCGCTTTCGAGGCAAGGCCGGTCCAGAGCCGAATGGCCAAACTGCTGTCCGACTGTGGCACTCCCTATGGAGAGCCCGGGGATCGGGAAAGCAGACTCGAGGCTCGAAGGAGAATGATTGCACTACCCATCAGATTTTTGCAGAACCTCTTCCCTGTCTCTCCGCCGCCCCAGCAAGGCTCTCACCCTGTGCGGCG
>Ga0207933_1003007_pt1 | contig 10353 bp, 9 predicted proteins | sample NGESurdeep092012_4_FD_184488 | JGI IMG/M metagenome (GOLD analysis project Ga0207933, IMG submission 184488) | Arctic peat soil microbial communities from Barrow, Alaska - NGEE Surface sample F53-3 deep-092012 (SPAdes) | ecosystem: Environmental > Terrestrial > Soil > Wetlands > Peat ...
CCAGAGCATTTCGGCCGATCCATCGGCACCCCGCAACAGCGAGCGTTTGGCGGAGACGATTTCCGACATCGACAACACCATTCGGCAGGTCCGCACCACCATCTTCGAGCTCGGGTCGGATGGAATCGGTCGCGGAGTGAGAGACAACGTCCTCGAGCTCCTGCAGGAATTGAGACCGGTCGTCGGATTCAAGGTCCAGGCATCGTTTGAGGGTCCGGTCGATGCCGCCGTCCCCGACCCCGTCAGGGAACACCTGCTCGCCGTAATTCGCGAAGCGGTCACCAACATCGGGCGCCACGCTCAAGCCAATGAGGCCACGGTAACCCTCGCGGTGAGAGAGGGTCGTTGCCAACTCCGGGTCATCGATGACGGCTGCGGGATCGCAGGGTCCGGCCCCGGCACCGGGGGCCTCGGGTTGGGCAACCTGCAGCGCCGCGCAGAGAAGCTACACGGAGAGTTCATGACCGATAGCCCGGAGGCGGGTGGAACAATTCTCACTTGGAACGTGCCCCTCAAGCAGTAGCACTCCCGAGACATGTGCTCGGCCAAGTCCCGACCTCACAGCAGCCGTCGCCGACCAGCCCGGCTGGGAATGGGACCTCCTGCCCTATCGGTGGCGCACTCGATTCCGTAGCGTTCTTGATGTCAGCAATGTTCTGGTGATTGCCAAGGCAAGAGCCCTGACGAAGCGTGATCCCGGAACGACCGGAAAATAAGGAGATAGCCGTGACCAGCGTTCAGCCAGAAGGTAGCCATCGGATCGTCGTCGGCGCCGACGGTTCACCCTCCTCCATCGCCGCGGCGGAGTGGGCGGCCAACCAGGCCCAACTCACGGGGGCCTCCCTCGAGGTCATCATGACTTGGGAGTGGCCGTACGGTTACGGATTGTCGATGATCCCGTCCAATTTCGACCCCAAACACGACAGTGAGACAGTGCTCAACGACGTACTCAAGCCGGTTCGGGTAGCACACCCCAGCATCACCATTCAGACATCCGTCCTGGAAGGCCATCCCGCCCCAGTCCTGGTGAAAGCATCTGAGGGTGCCGATTTGCTCGTCGTCGGCAGTCGCGGTCACGGTGAGTTCGCCGGGATGCTGCTGGGGTCGGTGAGCGAACATTGCGTGAGCAATGCTCATTGCCCGGTACTTGTGCTCAGAGACCGAGAGTGAACCCGCCGATGCATCCGAAGGCGCCGAGCGAATCAGGCGATCACCAACCTGGTCTAGACAAGGCATCACGGATCGCCTCGATCATCTCCAAGCGGGCGGTTCGACCTTCCCGGATCTTTGACTCTGCTTTGCATTGGACAATCAGGTAAGACTCGACGAGATATGGGACAACAACCCGAGTCCGCGAGCCACCTGCAGGTACCGGTCATCCGGACAATCGGATTGTCCAAGCGATACGGGAGTACCTCCGCGCTCGAGGCACTCAACCTCGAGGTCACCCGAGGTGAGGTATTCGGCTACCTCGGCCCAAACGGCGCCGGTAAGACGACGACCATCCGCCTGCTCTTGGGATTGGCCCGGCCCTCTGCCGGGCGAGCGGAGATTTTCGGACTCGACTGCCAGAGCCAGCCGGTTCAGGCCCACCGGCGCCTTGCCTATGTGGCGGGGGAGGTGAACCTCTGGCCCTCGCTCACTGGTGCCGAGACGCTTCATCTTCTTGGTCAAGTACAAGGCCAGGTAGATCCGATGTATCGCGACGAGTTGATCGAACGATTCAACCTCGACCCTTCCAAGAAGGTCCGAGCCTATTCCAAGGGAAATCGCCAAAAGTTGGTGCTCATCGCTGCGTTGATGAGTCGGGCCGATCTCTTGGTCCTCGACGAACCGACGAGCGGTCTCGACCCGCTGATGGAGCAGGCCTTCCGCCACTGCATTCACGAGGCCAAGGAGCGAAGCCAGACTGTACTGCTGTCCTCGCACATCATGAGCGAGGTGGAAGCCCTCTGTGATCGGGTGGGAATACTGCGGGAGGGTCGACTGGTCGAGATGGGAACGCTGGGTGAGATGCGCCACCTCTCCACCCTCACGGTCGAGGTCACATTTGACGGAACAGTTCCCGATCTGTCCGGGGTGCCCGGGGTCATCTCGCCGGCGGTCCAAGGACGGGTTGTCCGCTGTCAGGTCGGGGGATCAATCGAACCGCTGCTGAAGGTCCTGGCCGCCTCACGAGTCCGAGAGTTGCTGAGCCGGGAGCCGTCGCTCGAAGAACTGTTCCTTGCTCACTACGGACCGATCGCCGAACCAGACAAGGTCCCGACGGATGCCGCCTAATACGGTCCGCCTTGTTCCGGCGCGGGCCCGCGATTCGCCCGGAACCGTCATCGTCCGCCTCACGGCTCGCAAAGCAATCCGGTCCGGCCTCCTGTGGGGCTACATCTTTGGCGTCGTCGTCGCCTCTTCGGCCCTCACCTACGCGACCATCTACAAAACGCAAACCGAGCGCAACCAACTCGAAGCCGCATTCGGATCAAATAACGCGACCGGCGCGCTGTTCGGGCCGGGCTCCCAGCTGCAAACCGTGGCTGGCTTCACCGTGTACAAGTCCTTCATGACCCTGATCATCCTCGGTGCCGTGTGGGGCCTTCTCACTAGCACCCGGCTCCTGCGCGGCGAGGAGGATTCCGGACGCTGGGAACTACTGGTCAGCGGACAGACAACCCGAAGGAGTGCCACGGCGCAGGCCCTGGTCGGCGTGGCCGCCGGTGGTGTCACGCTTTGGGCCATCACCGCGCTCATCACGGCAGTCAGCGGGCGGTACTCCAAAGTCGATATCGCCACCGGGCCGGCCCTCTTCTTCGCTCTGGCTCTGGTGGCGAGTGCGATCATGTTCTTGGCCGTTGGCGCTCTCACCAGCCAGCTTGCCGCCACCCGGCGCCAAGCGTCTGCCTACGCTGCGGCCGTTCTCGGCGTCAGTTATGCCGCGCGAATGGTCGCCGATTCCGGTATCGGCCTTCACCGGCTTATCTGGGTCTCTCCACTCGGATGGGTCGAAGAGCTCCAACCCCTGACCGCCCCCCAGCCACTCGCCCTCATTCCAATCGTCGCCTTCACCGGGGTGATCTCGGTCGTGGCCATCCTGCTGGCCGGACGTCGCGACCTCGGGGCCAGCATTCTTCCCGACCGGCCGGCCCATACCTCTCGGGTGGTGTCGCCTTCCGGACCGCTGGGCCTGACCGTGCGACTGGTCCGATCCACCGTCATCGGATGGGTGGTCGCCATCTCCGCCTCGGCTCTCCTGCTCGGCTTGGTGACCAAGGGGGCAAGCGGAGCCATCTCGGTATCTTCACTCAACCAGGTGTTCACCAGGCTTGGATCTCCCGGAACCGGCGTTGACGCCTACCTCGGCGTGTCGTTCCTCATGGTGGCCGTGCTCATTGCCTTCGTCGCCAACGGGCAGATCATCGCGGCCCGGGCTGAAGAGTCGGGGGGGCGACTCGACCAGCTGTTCGCTCGTCCGCTCTCCCGTTGGCAGTGGTTCAGTGGGAGGCTCCTGGTCACAGCTGCAGTCTTGTTGGGATGCGGCGTCATTGCCGGTCTCTTCACCTGGCTCGGCGCAGTCAGCCAACACGCCGGTGTTCGCTTCAGCAGCGTCATGAGTGCCGGCTTGAACATCGTGCCGCCGGCGGTGTGCATCTTGGGTATTGGATCCCTCGTACTCGGAGTCTGGCCTCGGGCGACATCGATCGCCACTTACAGCGTGCTGGGATGGTCGTTGCTCACCGAAATCATTGGCGGGATCGGCTCACTGAACCACTGGGTGCTCGACACCTCGGTATTTCACCAGATGTCCGCTGCCCCCGCCGTGGCTCCGAGCGTCACGGCCGACGCTGGACTGGTCGCCATTGGAGTGGCTTCGGCCCTGATCGGAGGCATCGCCTTCAATCGGCGGGACTTGGCCAGCGACTGAGCTGCCTGCCACACCACAGGTCTGCCACTCTGAAACGGCGGGGTGTCCTCGGCGATCAGCTCCCCGAGGGTCTTTAGACCCTACCAACCTCGGGCGAAAGAGGCCATCGTGGGATGGCAACAAGGGTGTCGAGGAGGGAGCTATGCAAGCGCGCTCAAGACGATCTTCTTCCCTGAACCCCAACGCAACTATCCAACTTTTCGAGCACGCTTGAATCTGAGACCCAATCGGGGGCGATGAAACCGTCCCCAATGAAAGGAGTCCGCATGCGAACAATCGAAGAGATCCGCCGACCCGGCATCAGCATCGGACCGGATGGGACCATTCGCGATGGCGCCGTCCTAATGGAGCAGAGCGGGATCGGCTCTCTTGTCGTTGTTGAGCACGAGGGACTGGTCGGAATCGTAACCGATCGCGATCTCGTCAGGCGGGTCCTCGCCAAGGGTCTGCCGGTCGACGCGAGAATCGACGGTGTCATGAGCTCGCCGGTGATCTCAATCGACGTGGACGCCGACCTGGCCACCGCCTTTGAGCCCTTCCGAACCCATAAGGTCAGGAGGCTCCCCGTCCTGCTGAATCGGCGCTTCATCGGAATGATTAGCCTTGACGACCTGATCGTCGAATTGGCGGTGGACCTCCGTGACCTCAGTGAACCGGTTAGATCCGAGATTTTCTTCCCTGAGCACGACAATCCGGTTCCGGCAACCCCATAGCGACTCTCGTTGGCTCGACGGCATCCACGCCCTTGGGCTTCAGTGGTGATGGCGAGAGCCAGAAACCGCGCTCAAAAATTCCTCGGATTTGAGCCGCACGATGGTCTCACCATCGCCCCATCGAGCGGCGGTCGATTGATCCACGTCGCGAAGCGGGTCTGGGGATCGCCATCAGCCCGAGACGATGCCCGGGTAACCCCCGCTCCGGGCTTGGAGAGAGGCGAGGACCTTCGGCCCTACAGGAACACCGCCGCCGGCCCCATGCTGTAGAGGGACAGTCCGAAAGAAGCCGGAGGGTGACATGAAAGCGCTCGTATTCGAGGGACCAGGTAGGAAAGCCTGGAGGGAAGTCCCAGACCCAAAGATCATCGATGACGGTGATGCCATCGTCCGAGTCGATGCCACCACCATCTGCGGAACGGATCTCCACATTCTGAAGGGCGACGTGCCGGAGACCACCGCCGGCCGGATCCTCGGGCACGAGGCGGTCGGCACCGTGGTGGAGATCGGCTCCGGGGTCAAGAGTCTTTCCGTCGGTCATCGGGTGCTGGTGTCCTGCATCTCCGCGTGCGGACGTTGCCGATTCTGTCGTGAGGGCCGCTACGGCCAGTGCCTGGGTGGCGGAGGTTGGATCCTCGGGCACCTCATCGACGGTACCCAGGCTGAACTGGTCCGGGTGCCCTTTGCCGATACCTCCACCTACGTATTGCCGGAGGGAGCCACGGACGAGGCGGTGCTGATGCTCGCTGACATTCTCCCCACCGCCTACGAGGTAGGGGTTCTCAACGGTCGGGTCCAGCCCGGGGATACCGTTGCCATCGTGGGTGCCGGTCCAATCGGTCTTTCCGCGATCATGGGTGCCAAGCTCTTCTCGCCCGGGCACATTGTCGCAATCGATCTGGCCGACGCACGCCTCGATGCGGCGAAGCGCTTCGGCGCCGATGTCATCGTCAACAATGGGCGCGACGACCCGGTGGCTGCGGTCCAGGCGTTGACCGACGGCTTGGGTGCGGATGTCGCCATCGAGGCGGTCGGGGTTCCCGAGACGTTCGAACTGTGCACCGCTCTGGTCCGACCCGGTGGTCACGTCGCCAACGTAGGGGTCCACGGGCAACCGGCGACATTGCACCTCGAGACACTCTGGACTCGAAACATCACGGTAACGACCGGTCTGGTTGACACCTACTCCACGCCGACGCTTCTACGGCTGCTCGAATCGCAACAGGTCGACGCCCAGGAGTTCATCAGCCATCATTTCGAACTCGAACAGATGGTCGAGGCCTACGACGTCTTCGCCCGGGCCGCGGAAACCGGTGCACTCAAGGTGGTACTGACCCGATGAGTTCGGCGGACGCACCCACCGCCACCTCCTGACTCCCCAGGCACCGTCTCAACTGGTGCCCGGATATCCGTAGCGTCGGCCGCTCAATGTCTGCATCTCGATCCGCACAACACGGTCAGCACGATCACCAAAGGCCCACGCCCGTATCGGGGCAGCAAGGGCCATCTCCCGCTCCAGCGGATCGATTACCTCGCGGGCCATTCCCTGGACCAGCACGCTCCAACCCGAACATCCATCCTGCTCATGGGAGTCGACCTCAAAGGCAACGACCGCGCTTGCGCTCGCCGCAGCCAGCTTGGACCCAGGATTTGTCCGGAACATGATCGCGTTATCCACTATCGAATAGTTGACCGGCAATATGACCGGCAATGCACCGACGGAGATACCGATCCGGCCGACGGGCACCTGCCGGAGGAGTTGGACGCACTCTTCGGCACTCAGGATCTCCATGGTGGGCTCGTACATCAGAACCCCATGATCGGTGAGCCAAGCACCCAGGAGTAGGGGCAAAGGTCCTTTTTTCCTTCCCCGCCGGCCAAACCTCGAATCCACGCCACCCGCAGTGCTTGATCCCGGCGCGGTCAAGGGAGGGCCAGAGGTCCCGGATTACCAGAATTGGGCACTGGTGTCGGAAACGAAGAACCAAATCCGCACCGAGCCGCGGCGAGGTGAAGGGGTGACTCATGGCCCCGGGCTGGGTCCGACGGGACTTTTGGCCCTGGTGGGTTGGGAATGAAACACCGACCATGGATGTGAGACGACAGGGTCAGGGAGCCCTCGGATTCTTCTAGAAGCCAGCCTCGCAGCAAAGGACTCTGCATCCCAATGATCCGACCGACAGGGAAAGGAAGCACGATGAGAGCAGCCGTTGTCCACGCATTCGACCAGCCATTGCGTATTGAAGAGAGGTCCATTCCCTCACCCGGCCATGGCCAGGTGAGGGTGAAGATGGAGACCTGTGGCGTGTGTCACACCGACATTCATGCGGCCCATGGGGATTGGCCAGTGAAGCCCAACCCGCCATTCGTACCGGGCCACGAGGGTGTCGGCATCGTTGAAGATATCGGGCCAGGGGTGCGCGATATCAGCGTTGGCAGCCGGGTGGCCATCCCTTGGCTTGGCTATGCCTGCGGAGCCTGTGAGTACTGCGCCTCAGGACGAGAGACGCTCTGCCCTAACCAGCAGGACTCGGGATACTCCGTCGACGGCGCTTATGCAGAGTACGCGGTGGCGGAGGCGGCATTCGTCGGGCGGGTTCCCGACGAGATCGACCCCCTGGACGCCGCCCCGCTCACTTGTGCGGGTGTGACGACTTACAAGGCCGTCAAGGTGGCCGGGACCCGGTCGTCTGACCTGGTGGCCGTCTTCGGCATCGGTGGCTTGGGTCACTTGGCGGTCCAGTACGCCCGGATCGCCGGCGCCTCCGTCGCGGCCGTCGACCTGGTCGATTCCAAGCTGGCCCTGGCCCGTGATCTCGGGGCCGAGTACACCGTCAACGGTTTGACCGAAGACCCGGTCGAGGCCATTCAGGCCCTCGGAGGGGCCGACCAGGCCATCGTCCTGGCCGTGTCACCGAAGGCGTGCGAGCAAGCCTTCAAGAGCCTCAAGCGTGGAGGCACGCTGGTCTTTGTCGCACTACCTGCCGACAACTTTGTGCAACTACCTATCTTCGAGACGGTGCTCCAGGGCATCACTGTGACGGGGTCGATCGTGGGCACCCGGGTGGACCTGGCTGAGACGTTCCAGCTCCATGCTGAGGGCCGTACCCGGGTCGTGAGGGAGAGTCGCCAACTCGAGGATGTCAACGAGGCCTTCGAGCAGATCGAGAAGGGTGAAGTCGATGGCCGACTCGTGTTCGACTTCCGCTGAGGTCGACGCGTCCCACATCCTCTCGGCGCCCACCTCTGTGCTGTCCCCGAACTATCCGGCGAGCCTCGAACGGGACCTGACCAACCGCCTCGATGCCACCTTGGCCGCCACCATCACGCGACCCTAGTTGCACGTATGTTGGACGCCGAGGATCCCGCGAGGCCGGCTGGAACCGTCATATCCCATCTGACCTGCATTTATTGTGGCGCGCCCACGGCAGGAATCGAACCTGCGACCTGCGGTTTAGGAAACCGTTGCTCTATCCCCTGAGCTACGTGGGCGGGTCCAGACGAGAGGTTGTCGACGGCCGACCGACCTCCCTTCAGGCCCTCATCGTAGGCCGTCGTACCCGACTACCCCGGTTCCGGATTCGAAGGATGCGGAGCAGCGTTCGGAGGCCGGCCTCTCAGAAGGGACCGCTCAACTCCCCAAGGGAGGCGGTGAGCCGCAGGTTCTCCGAGTAGTCGACCGGGCAGGCGATGACCGAGACGGTGTCGGACGCCAGGGCCTCTTGGAGTGCGGGCAGCAATTGGTCGGCGGCAGTGATCCTGTACCCCCGGGCGCCAAAACTCTCCGCGTAGGCCACGAAGTCCGGATTGGTGAACGCGATGGCGGTCGAATGGCCGATTTCCATCTCCATCTTCCATTTGATGAGCCCGTAGGCGTCATCGACCCAGACCAAGATCGTGATCGGCACCTTCTCCCGGAGAGCCGTCTCGATCTCCTGGGAGTTCATGAGAAACGCCCCGTCACCCACGGCGGCCAGAACCCGGCAGTGAGGGCGGGCCAGCTTGGCCCCGATGGCCCCCGGTACGGAGAACGCCATGGTTGAGAGTCCGTTGGACAGAAGGCAGGTATTCGGCTCGTAGGTTGGATACAGGCGGGCCATCCACATCTTCACGGCACCGGTGTCGGCCAGAACAATGTCATGGCGCTCGAGGGCCGCCCGGGTGTCCGCCACCACCCGCTGGGGAATGAGGGGAAAGCTGTCATCCGTCTTGCCCCGTTCCAGTTCCTCGGCCAACAGCCGGCGGATCGTCTCCCCGCTGCTCGTCGGATCGAACCGGCGGTTGGTGGCCTTTGACAATGCATCGAGAGTCCGACCGAGGTCGGCTTGGACCCCGACCTCGACGTCATAGTGGTTGTCGACCTCGGCCGGAAACCGGCTCAGATGCAGAATGTGCTTATCGGCCTTCGGGTTGATCCGAACCGGATCGAATTCTTGCAGCTCGTATCCGACCGAGACGATCACGTCGGCTTCGTCAAATCCGAAATTGACGTAGTCGTGTTGCATGAAGCCCACTGCGCCGAGTGCATTGGGGTGGTCGTCGGGAAACACCCCTTTCCCGTGGAAGGTAGTGGCGACCGGGACCCCCAACTGCTCGGAGAACCGGACGAGGGCATCGCCGGCTCCGGCTCGGGCCGCACCGTGACCCGCCAGCACCACCGGGTGTTTGGCGCTGAGCAGGACCTGGGCCGCTCTCTCGATTTGCGATTCCGACGGCTCGTCGGTCCGGGGGATGTTGACCGGCAGGGGAAACAGCGGGGCCGGAGCCGCCATCGACTCGACATCCTCGGGCACCGCCAGGTACACCGCCCCCGGGCGCTCGGTCTGCGCCAGTTTGAACGCCTTCCGCATCATCTCCGGCACCGCCCCGGGAGTGGGGATCAGCGCCGCCCACTTGGTCACCGGACCGAACATTGACACCAGATCGACACTTTGGTGTGATTCCTTGTAGATCCGGTTGAGCCCGACCTGGGCAGAAATGGCAACGATCGGGGTGCTGTTGGTGGTGGCGTCTGCCGTCCCGAGGAGCATGTTGATGGCGCCCGGTCCGAGGGTTGACGAGCACACCCCGGCTTGACAGGTGATCCGGCCGTAAATCTCGGCCATGAACGACGCCGCCTGTTCGTGCCGGACCAGCACGTACCGGATGGACGGGGATCGCTCGATGGCGTCCGTGAAGAGGATGTTCTCCTCGCCGGGGATCCCAAAGATGAATTCCACGCCCTCGTTCTCGAGACAGCGCACCAGTAGATCGGCGACGGTAGGTTCATCCTGGATCATCCGTCCGATGGTAGGCGGTCCGGTTGCGACCGGAAACCCGACGACCTGGCCCCCGCGGCTCTGTCCAGTTGCCCGACCCAGGTTGGGGCCCGCCCACCGGATAAAGGCGCCGGCTGAGCATCGAACCGGCGAAAGTCGACACGACGCCATAGAGTCGAATCCATCGATTCAGGGTGCCTTCTGCACTCCTGGCACCACGAAAGGGGGCCGAATGAGTCCAGCTGCGTCTTCCAACTACGAAGCCATCCTCTTCGACATCGACGGCACCCTGATCATCACCGGCGGCGCCGGTGCGACGTCGTGGCGGAAGGCATTTGACGAGTTGTACGGGATCCCGGCGGACATCGGAGAGTTCACCGATACCGGAATGACGGATCCCGAAGTCGGGCGAAAAACCTTCGAGGCGGTGCTGCATCGCAAGCCCACCCGACCTGAATTCACCAAG
>Ga0207933_1003008_pt1 | contig 10351 bp, 7 predicted proteins | sample NGESurdeep092012_4_FD_184488 | JGI IMG/M metagenome (GOLD analysis project Ga0207933, IMG submission 184488) | Arctic peat soil microbial communities from Barrow, Alaska - NGEE Surface sample F53-3 deep-092012 (SPAdes) | ecosystem: Environmental > Terrestrial > Soil > Wetlands > Peat ...
GTCAGGGCCGGCCGCGAGCGGCCTGACCGAGCGGGGGAGCGGCGTGCCTATTTGATCGAGGCCGCTTCGAAGCCGGAGTAATCGTCGACTGGTAGAACCAGGTCGGGCTCGATTCGCTGATGGCTCTCCGCGGTGAGGTGAACTGCCGTGCCGTAGCAGATAAAGACGAGGATGTGGCGGGAGTGGCCAAGTGGCCCGTCGATGATCTTGACGTCGACGACGCCTGCCGCGCGCTCGCCGAGCGCCGCGGATTGCATGCGCTCCATCGCCAATTCGCGGGCGTCTTGGAGCGCCTGGGTAAGGGTTGTCAGCTCGATGTTCTGTCCGGTCTGAGCGAGTGTCTGGCGAAGTCCCCGGAGCGGCGATCCGACGAAGCTCGCTCCAGCCACGAGGTCGAGCGGTGCCCAGCCCCCTCGAAGCAGCAACGCGAAGTCGCGGACCGAAAGGTCGGTCATGAAGGGTCGTCCTACGCTTGCCTTGGTCGCCCCGATCTGGCGGATCGAGGTGCCGACCATCGTCACGGTGACGCTCAGTCGCTCGATCTCCACCTCGACGGAGACGCCGACGATCCCGCTTCCGCCGGAGTTCGCAGCCTCATGGCGAATTCGCTCCTCCGCGACCCTGAAACCATCGAGTACCGCCTGGGTGGCATAGGGGAGCTCGACAGGCGAGCCCTGGCCGTAGGGGATGTTGAAGGTTCCCCACGGGATGGACATGACCGAGACGCCCGACACAAGATCGGTTGGTTCGAATCCCATGCCGTGGAGCAACAAGGACTCGTCGATGGTGAGATCCGAGGTTACCGAGCGTGTGCCCTTCGGCGCCGGCGTCGCCAGCGCGGCGATCGCTTGTTGCATGTCGGTGGGGTCGATGATCGTCATCGGTCGACCAAGGAGACGACCGGGCGCGGTGGCTCGGTCTCCTCGGGTGCCCTGAATCGGCGCACCCGGTTGCCGCGGACGACGACTTCGATCTGGGGACCCTCCTGGTTCTCATGCGATCGCACGACGAGCGCGGCGGCGTGGAGGACGTCGCCATCGAGCTGTGCACGGATGCGCTCGCGAGCTAGCGACCTGGCGGCGGTGTGGGCGCGTGCCACCTGGTCTACCTCGCCGTTGCCCACCCCTCCCCAGGCCCACTGGTTGCCGCCACGAAGCTGATACTCGGTGATGCACGAGGCGTACACACCGACCTCGGCGATCGTGAGTGCGATAGCTACTGGCGTGAAGCCCGATTCGACGAGCTTGTTGAGCTTTTGCCCGGCGAGGAACGTTGTGAAGGGGACAGCTGGGAGTGGAACGCCAGCCACACCAACCGCGGTGCCAGAGAGGGAGAACTCGAACGAGGAGGTATCGCCGTGATGTTCTGCACGTTCGACGATGCCGATAACGCCGTGCGCGCCGAGCTCGCGGGCCTCAGCTAGCAACCGGTCGGTCGCGAGCTGCAGCGCGGCGGTCCAGGTCTCTTCGATCCAGGTCTTTTCATAGTTGAGCCCGTAGCTCCGGTGCTCAGCTGAGACCATCCCGTGTGGGCAGTTGTACTGCTCGAAGTAGCCCGTTGGTCGCCGGTTGCCACCGAATCCGCCGCCGAGCGCGGAGAAGTTCGAAGTGTAGAAGTTCCACGACACGACGCAGCATCCCTGTACGAATCCGAGCGGCTTGAGCCCAGAGCTGACGCACGCCGCGAAGTCATTCGTGGACAGGCCAGACGACCATGCACCAGGCCTGGAGAAGACCTCCGGCACCGAGGCGACGTCAGACATCGACTTAGTTGTCGAGCGAGATGATGGTCTGTGGCGAGATGAGCCCGCTCGTCCCTTCGGCTTCGGCCACGGCGGTGCCGAGTGCCAGGAACTCGATCGTGTGGCTGCCCCACATGTGGGACTTCTCGATCAGCTTCACCTCGACGATCCCAGAGGCACCGAGTCGGTTCGCCTCATCTTGCATCCTCGTCATGGCGAGCTCGCGTGCGTCATAGAGCGCCTGGGTGTAGTTCGGGAGCTCCGCGTTCCTCCCCATCTGTGACATCGTCTGACCGAGTCCTCGATGGGCGATGTGGTACACGCAGGTGCCCATGACGAGGCCGAGCGGGATGTGCCCTACCTTGCGCAGCGTCCAGAACGCCTGGCCAGAGAGGTCCGAGGTGAAGGGCTTGCCCTCGGAGTTGCGGTACGACTTGCCGTCTTCAGCCTTGATCGCCGTGCCCATGGCGATGAACTCGGCGCTGTCGGCGCCGAACTCGTAGTAGTTGACGTCGAGGCGAACACCGACGACGCCGTCGGCACCGAGCTCCATCGCTTCTTCTTCCATTCGCGTGATGGCGAGCTCACGAGCGGAGTACATCGCCGAGGTGAGCTTGTCGAGCTCCTGGCTCGTGCTCCACTTCCTGGTCTGCAGGCCGATGTGGTAGATCGACGAGCCCATGACGAAGCCGAGTGGGTGAAATCCGGCGTCTTTTACGAGCAGGAACTCATTGACCGATAAGTCGGAGGTGAAGAGGCCGTGCTCGAGCTCTTCGAGCCGGTGCCCTGCGTCTTTTGGCAGGTCGGCGGGTAGCTCGTTTGGATGTTGTGACATCAGTCTCTCCCAATAACGATTGACTCAAGTGCCTGGCGGGTGACGGCGCTGTGGTTGGCCTCTTCGCGGAGCGCCTCGAGCAACGTCCGGATCCACGTCTCGGCATCGGTTCGCTCGGTGCGGATTCGAATACCGCCAGAGACGCGCCCGATGAGGAAGGTCGGCGCACCACCTCCGAGCTCGGCGACGAGTTCGGAGTCGGCGAGGTGCACCTCGACTTTTCGAATGACGTTGGTCTTTCGCAGCCTGCCCTCGCGCTCGATTCGAAGCCGGTCGCCGAGAACCTGGGCGAGTCGTTCGGTGAGGAGCCGCATCATGAGCTGGTTGTCGCCCCCGTCGGCTGCCATCGAGGACACCGCAAGGTCGAGATCAAAGGAGCTGTCGCCGCTGGTCATCGATCGAGATGTTACAGGCAGCCGGCAAGCATGCACCGGCGAGGCAGATCCTCTTTACAGCCCAATAGGCGGTTTTACCACCTAGCTGGTTAGATATCTCAGGTGCCGGATTCGTCAGCTTCATCGTCAAGTGACGGGCTACGGCTGCGTAACGAGACGACGTACCGTGATCTAAAGGTCGTACCTGGCTTTTTCCACGTGATGCTGGCGTCGATCTGTTGCAAGAGCGCGGCGCGTATGTACCAGGTGCTGCTCGTGCTCTTCGTGCTCGCGATCTTCCACTCCCCTGGACTTTCGGGCCTGATCGTGCTGGTCAGCCTGATCCCTGGCATCGTGCTCAGTCCGATCGCCGGCGCCCTCTTAGACCGCAGGGGACGGGTCCTCTTGATGGGGGTGGACTACCTCGTTGCAGGGCTTTCGGTGACCGCGGTGATGACGCTTTCGCTGCTGCACGCCCTCTCGATCCCGGCGCTGTTCGTTATCGTCGGTGCCGGATCCATCACGCAACCACTGAGTGCGGTCGGCGCGAGGGCGCTTTTGCCAACGATTGTCCCGCGGCACCTCTGGGACCGGGCGAACGGCCTCGACTCAACGACGTACGTGATCGCGACGGTGCTCGGTCCGGCCACCGCCGGCCTTTCTGTGGCAGTCATCGGGGTCCGGTGGGCGCTTGGCATCCCGATCCTGCTCTACATGTGCGCCGCAGTCGCCCTCATCGGCGTAAAGGCACCGTCACCGGCACCTCCTGACGGGGCAACACTCCTTGGTGACGCGTTCGGCGCGGTGCGCTACGTCTTTGCCAACCAGGTCCTTCGTCAGCTTGCGCTCACGATCACGATCTTTAACGCGGGCATTGCGGTCACGACCGTCGCCGTGCCGGTCTACGTGATCCGCCACCTCCACGGGGGCTCGACCACGACCGGGCTGATGATCGCCACGCTCGGCTTTTTCGGCTTCGTGTCGTCGCTAGCTATGGGTGCGGTCGGCACAGCGCACCGCGAGCGGAAGCTGATGGTCCTCGCTTGTGTGATCGCCGCGGTAGGCCTTGGACTTTGCGCGCTCTCGGTCCACAACGAGCTGCTCGGCTTCGCCGCCCTGGCAATGACCGGGACCGCGAACGGGCCGATGGTGGTGACGATGTTCACACTCCGCCAACGTGCGACTGATCCGAGGTGGTTCGGTCGAGCCTTTGCGGTCTCTATGAATCTCAACTCAGCCGGCTCGCCGCTCGCCGCGGCAGCGGTAGGGGGGATCGCTGCTCGAAGCGTCGGAGCAGCATTCCTCTTCGGTGCCGGGCTCGCGGTCCTAGCTGGGGTGTGGCCACTCGTGTTCCCGTACAAGACCACCGAGGTGCCGCGCGAGCTGACGAGGTTCCCGCCGGTGGTCGAGCGAGCAGAGAGCTGAGCCCGAGGCTTTTCCGCCCGGATTCTCCTCTTCTGCCGATACGGAAGCGGAGATGATCGGGCACACTTAAGGGATGCCACCCCAGTACATCTTCACCATGCGCGACCTAAAGCGGTTCTATCCGCCCGACCGCGAGGTTCTTAGAGGCATCAACTTGTCGTTCTACCCTGGCGCGAAGATCGGCGTGATCGGCTCGAACGGGTCTGGAAAGTCGTCGCTTTTAAAGATCATGGCCGGCGAGGACGACGGCTACAGCGGCGAGGCCAAACTCACCTCGGGCTTTAGCGTCGGCTTCCTCGCGCAAGAGCCGCAGCTCGATTCAGCAAAGGACGTCATCGGGAACGTGCGCGACGGTGTCGGCACGGCAATGGCGCTCCTTGATCGCTTCAACGAAGTCTGTGCCGCGATGGGTGAGCCAGATGCCGATTTCGACAAGTTGTTGACCGATCAGGCGAACCTGCAGGATCAGATCGACGCGGCAGGTGCATGGGATCTCGATCGCAACCTAGAGATCGCCATGGACGCGCTTCGTCTCCCGCGAGGCGACGCCGACGTCTCGACGCTTTCTGGAGGCGAGCGGCGACGTGTCGCGCTCTGTCGATTGCTGTTGTCCAAGCCGGACTTGTTGCTGCTCGACGAGCCGACCAACCACCTCGACGCGGAGTCAGTCGCCTGGCTCGAGCGCACGCTGCTCGAATATCCGGGCACGGTCGTCGCGGTCACCCACGATCGCTACTTCCTCGACAACGTCGCGAGCTGGATCCTCGAGCTCGACCGAGGAGCCGGCATTCCCTGGGAGGGGAACTACTCCTCGTGGCTGGAGCAGAAAGAGGCCCGTCTGGCGCGAGAAGAACGAGCTGACTCTGCTCGTCAGTCGGCGCTGCAACGTGAGCTCGAATGGATCCGGATGTCGCCCCGTGCCCGCCAGGCCAAGGGCAAGGCACGCATCACCGCATATAACGACCTCGTAGCGGCGGCGGAGGCAGCCGAACGACGAGCAGACCGGCTCGAGATCGCGATTCCTGCCGGACCTCGACTCGGCGACCAGGTCGTCGATGCGACCAAGCTCACGAAAGGCTTCGGAGATCATCTGCTGATCGACGATCTTTCGTTTCTTCTGCCGCCAGGCGGGATCGTCGGCGTGATCGGACCGAACGGGGCAGGCAAGACGACGCTCTTTCGCATGATCGTCGGAGAAGAGACGCCAGACGCGGGATCGCTCACGATCGGCACGACCGTCGAGCTCGCCTACGTCGATCAGTCGCGAGATCTGCTCACACCCGATGCGACGGTGTTCGACGAGATCACGGGAGGAACCGATCTGATCGTCGTCGGCAATCGGGAGATCCACTCCAGGGCCTATGTCGCGAGCTTTGGCTTCAAGGGGAGCGATCAGCAAAAGCTCGTCGGGCAGCTCTCCGGTGGTGAGCGCAACCGGGTCCAACTCGCCAAGGTGTTAAAAAGCGGCGGCAACGTCTTGCTCTTGGACGAGCCTACGAACGACCTCGACGTCGACACCTTGCGTGCACTCGAGGAGGCGTTGCTCTCCTTCCCCGGCTGTGTCGTCGTGATCAGCCACGACCGGTGGTTCCTCGATCGGATCGCCACCCACGTGATGGCCTTCGAGGGGGAGTCGGAGGTTCGTTGGTGGGAGGGAAACTTCACCGACTACGAGGTTGACCGCAAAAAGCGCCTCGGCGTCGACGCCGATCAGCCGCATCGGCTGAAGTACAAGCCGCTCGCGCGCCGATAGGCCGATCTCCGCGCCGAGCTAGCGCGACGCGGCGAATTGCCGGGTCGTGAGTGCCTCGCGCCAGATCTCCCCGGTTCGGCGTTAGCGCGAAACGGCGGCGAGGCGGAGCAGCTGGAGCGGGTGGAGTGCGTCTCGGGCAGTTCCGTCGGCGATCTGTTGGCGACACGAGGTGCCCGTCGCACAGATCATCGTGGTATCCGGCTCCAACTTGATGGCGGGGAAGAGCCGGTCGCCGCCGATCGACATCGAGATGTCGTAGTGCTTCGCCTCGTAGCCGAACGAGCCCGCCATCCCGCAGCATCCCGTCTCGAGCTCGACGACCTCGAGCCCAGGAATAGCGCGAAGCAGGCTCATCGTGGACGTCGTGCCGACGAGGGCCTTTTGGTGGCAGTGGCCGTGAAAGACGACCCGCTTGCCCTCGAGGGTGGAGTGCGCGTCGAGCAGCAATCTGCCGTCGCTAATGGCCTCGAGCAGCAGCTCGTCGACCAAGCCGCTTTGCCCGGCGATGGTGGCGACTCGCGGGTCACCTGGGAACAGCGAGCGGTGGTCGTCGCCGAGGGTCAAGATGCACGACGGCTCCCATCCAACGATGCGAGTCCCTAAAGCGGCTGCGTCAGCGAGTCGGTCGACGAGTGCTCCTGCGGTCTTTTTCGCGTCGTCGAGCAGCCCCTTTGAGAGCTGTGGGCGACCACAACAGACCGACGACTCGAGCTCGACCTGGTAGCCGGCGAGTCGCAGGAGCTCGATCGCGGCTTGGCCGATAGCCGGCTCGGTGAAGCTGGTGAATGAGTCGGCGAGCACGATGACCTTGGTCGCCTCGACACTGCTTGCTTGCTGGGAGCGGGCGAACCACTTCATGAGCGTCTCTCTCGCCGGCTTGGGGAGTGGCCGTCGGTGATCGATGCCGAGGAAGCGCTCCATGGCGGCGCGGACAATGGCCGAGGACAACATCGCCTTGGTCGCCCATCTGGCGTGTGCGCCGAGCTGATTCAGGCGCCTGATCGATCCGAATGCACGAGCGCTGAGGGGGGTGCCGTGCTGGTCGTAGTAGTGCGAGAGCGTCTCTGCCTTGAGCGAGGCCATGTCGACCGAGAGGGGACACTCGCTCTTGCAGGCCTTGCACTCGAGGCAGAGATCGAGTGCCTCGTGTAGCCGCTCGTCACCGAGCGCGCGAAGCGGGTCGTCTGCTGAGAGTGCGGCGACGAGGGCGTTCGCACGGCCTCTCGTCGAGTGCTCTTCGTCCCTCGTAGCCATGTAGGACGGGCACATCGTGGCCTCGCCGGACTTCCGGCAGGCGCCGATTCGCATGCAACGGTCCGCTGCCTTGAACATCGAGCCTTCGGGAAAGCTGAGTCGACTCGTTACCGGGATCTTCTGACGGGTACCAGGGTCGCGGAGGTTGTCGGTCATCTTTTGACCGTCGACGATCTTGCCTGGGTTCATCCGGCTTTCAGGATCGAAGAGGCCCTTTAGCTCTTGCATCGCGCCATAGAGCTCGTCGCCGTAGATACGGCGGTTGAACTCAGTGCGGGCCAGGCCGTCGCCGTGCTCAGAGGAGTTCGAGCCGCCGAACTCCGATGCCAGGGCGAGTACCTCCTCGGCGATGGTGTGCATCTTCTCGATGTCGGTTGGACTGGTGAGGTCGATGAAGGGGCGAACGTGTAGGCAGCCGACTGAGCAGTGGCCGTAGAAGCCGGCCTTGATCTCGTGGCTCGCCAACAACGCGGCGAATCGGTCCGCGTACTCCGAGAGGTGTGCTGGATCGACCGCTGTGTCCTCGACGAAGGCAAGTGGCCGACTTGGCCCGGTAGCAGAGGCCATCAACAGCCCGAGTGCACTCGCACGGACCTTTAACAGCGGTGCTTGCTGTGCGGCGGTGATCGCCCGGATCGTCGCATAGCCGTGGTGCAGCCGCTCGAAGCTGTCAGCCAGGCGGTCCACCCCTGCGGCCGCCTCCGCCTCGGTGTCACCCGTGAACGAGACGAACATCAGCGCTTCGGGCGTGCCTTCGAGGACGCTCGTGACGCTCGCGAGCTCACGACGCTGGCGGGCCAGATCGAGGATCGTCTTGTCGAGGAGCTCGACGGCAAAAGGTGTGCAGTCGAGCGCGGCTTCCGTCGAGGCGATCGCGGCCGCGGTCGAGGCGAAGTGCGCAACGGCGATAGCGGTGACCTTCGGGCGTTCGACGAGTCGGACCGATGCCTCGGTCAAGACGATGAGCGTCCCCTCAGAGCCCGTGACCAGCCGTGCGAGATCGAGGGATCCGTCGGCGGCGACCCGATCGAGTCGGTAGCCCCCCGATCGCCGCCAGTACTCCGGGAAGCGCGTGTCGATCACCGAGCGGTGACGAGCGGCCAGTTGTGGGATCTCTCGATAAAGCGATCCTTCGAGGGTGTCGGCGCGCGCCCGCCAGGCGACCTCGTCGGCGCCGAGAGGGGCGAAATGCGCGGTCGAAGCGTCCGAGAGTACGACGTCGAGCTCGCGCACGTGCTCGATCGTCATGCCGTAGACGACCGAGTGCGTGCCGCCTGAGTTGTTGCCGATCATCCCGCCGAGCGTCGCCCTGCTCGAAGTTGAGGTGTCAGGGCCGAAGATGAGCCCATGTGGCCGCGCCGCCCGGTTCAGTTGATCCTGCACGACGCCTGGCTGGACCCGTGCGGTCATCGCCTCATGATCGATCTCGAGGATCTGGTTCATGTGGCGCGCGCAGTCGAGAATCAGCGCGTGGCCAACGGTCTGTCCCGCGAGGCTCGTCGCGCCGCCGCGGGGAAGGACCGCCACGCCGTACTCACGGGCGGTCTCGACCGCGGCGACGATGTCGTCGGCGTTTCGTGGGAAGCACACGCCGACCGGCTCGATCGCGTACATGCTGGCGTCGGTCGAGTAGATGCGCTTGGTGAGCGAGTCGAAGCGCACCTCGCCCGAAAGGCGTACCTCGAGGGCGTGGGCCAGATCGGTTTCCAGGCTGAGCGTTATGACGAGCTCCCTAACGCGCCGCGGCGAGCACCGCGAGCGCGGCAGCGACTCCGCCGTCTTTGTGCGGGACATCCGCGCGTCCGAGGCTGAGCTCAACGCCTGCCAAGGCAGCTACGAGGGTGAGGTCGTCGAAGTCGCCGAGGTGGCCGATTCGGAACACCTTGCCCGCCACCTGCCCGAGGCCTGATCCAAGTGCCATCCCGTAGCTATCGAGCACCACCTTTCGGAACTCGGCTTCGGCGTAGCCGTCCGGCATCCGGACCGCGGTGACGACCGGGCTGTACGCGGCTTCGTCGGCGCACTGTGTCTCGAGACCCCAGGCGTGCACGGCCGCACGAGTCGCTTCGCCGTGACGGATGTGACGGGCAAAGATGTTCTCGAAACCCTCCGCCTCGAGAAGGCCGATGGCCACCTCGAGTCCTGCCATCAAGTTGGCCGACGGCGTGTAGGGGAAAAAGCCGTTCTTGTTCAACTCGAGGTACGGCTTCCACTCCCAGTAGGCACGGGGCAGCTTCGCAGAGCTCTGTCGGTCCAACGCTTTTTGCGAGATGGCGTTGAACGACATCCCTGGTGGCAGCATTAATCCCTTTTGCGAGCCGGCGACGGTGACGTCGACGCCCCACTCGTCGTGCCGGTAGTCGATCGAGCCGAGTGATGAGACCGCGTCGACAAAGAGCAGGGCTGGATGCCCGAGATCGTCGAGTACGCCGCGGATCGCTGCGACGTCACTCAGCGTGCCGACCGAGGTCTCGTTATGGGTGATCAGGAGCGCTTGAATCTCGTGCTTGTCGTCGGCACCAAGACGCGTTCGTAGCGCCTCGATGTCGATGGCGTGTCGCCAATCGGAGGGAAGCGACTCGACTTCGAGGCCGAGCTGGGTCGCAAGCTGGCCCCAAAGCACCGAGAACTGGCCGGTCTCAGGATTTAGCACCTTGTCGCCTGGCGAAAGGGTGTTGACGAGGCACGCCTCCCATGCGCCGGTTCCAGAGCCCGGGAAGATCACGACCGGGCCGGTGGTGCGAAACACCCGCTTCATGCCCTCGATCACCGAGAGCGCTAAGGCCGCGAACCCAGGTCCGCGGTGATCGAGCGTCGGCCTTGCGATCGCCTCGAGGACTGGTTGGGGCACGTTTGTCGGACCTGGAACTTGCAAGAGGTGGCGGCCGGGTAGGTACGGCGCGGCTGAACTGGTCATCTGACTCCTTCGGATTAACGGTGGCGCTCGCAAGCCCGACCGTCGCGGGATG
>Ga0207933_1003010_pt1 | contig 10342 bp, 11 predicted proteins | sample NGESurdeep092012_4_FD_184488 | JGI IMG/M metagenome (GOLD analysis project Ga0207933, IMG submission 184488) | Arctic peat soil microbial communities from Barrow, Alaska - NGEE Surface sample F53-3 deep-092012 (SPAdes) | ecosystem: Environmental > Terrestrial > Soil > Wetlands > Peat ...
GTTAATGGCAGGTGCCGAACTTGTCACGGAAGGTTTTAAAGCAGGGCAAGTTGGTTCGAGCGCAATGCCTCACAAAATGAATACCCGCTCGTGTGAACGCGTAAACGGATTAACCGTTATTTTGCGTGGTTATGCAAGTATGGTCGGGGAACTCAGTGGCAATCAATGGAACGAAGGAGATGTTTCGTGCAGTGTCGTGCGCAGGGTCGCACTCCCAGATGCGTTTTACGCCATTGACGGACTTTTTGAAACCTTCATGACAGTTCTTTCAGAGTTTGGCGCTTTCCCAGAAGTGATTAATGCCGAACTCACTCGTTACTTGCCATTTTTGGCAACGACAAAGATTTTAGTTGCTGCCGTGAAAGCTGGCGTCGGTCGCGAACTGGCGCACGAAGTGATTAAGGAGCACGCGGTGGCTGCGGCGCTTGGTATCCGTCAGGGTAAACCGAACACCATGATTGATGCGATCGCGGAAGATTCTAGGCTTCCGTTCAAAAAGGCAGACCTCGAAGCGCTTCTTTCAACTCCACTTGAATTCACTGGAGATGCTCGGGCTCAAACAACTCGCGTTATCAATCGCATCGAAGCGATCACATTGAAACATGCCGATGCGTCGCAGTACCGCCCGTCAAGTATCCGGTGAGCACAGTGATTGATGGCTGGGACCATCTTCGAAGCGGTAAAGTTCGCGATCTCTATACAAATTCATCTGGCCAATTGTTAATCGTTGCTAGCGATCGAATTTCAGCTTTTGATTACATCTTGCCGACAGAGATTCCAGGCAAGGGAAAATTACTGACACAACTCTCACTTTTCTGGTTTGAAATGTTTGCAGACCTGGTCCCAAATCATTTGATCAGCAGTGATGTCCCAGACGCAGTTATAGGTCGCGCGGTGATCGTCAAGCCACTTGATATGTTCCCCATCGAATGTGTTGCCCGTGGATATCTGGCAGGTTCAGGATGGGTGGAATATCAGAAGTCGCAATCGGTTACCGCGATCCCATTACCCGCAGGTTTATTAGATGGATCAAAATTGCCGGAAAGCATTTTCACGCCCGCTACAAAGGCTGAGATGGGTGATCATGACGAGAACATTTCATTTGATCGCGCGAGTGCGATTGTCGGTTTGAGTGATGCAAAAGCGCTTCGGGAACTAACTATTTCGCTATATTCCACAGCAAGGGACTATGCCGCAACGCGCGGAATCATTGTGGCCGACACCAAATTTGAATTCGGCCGAGATAACGAAGGTAAGATTTGCTTGGGCGATGAGGCCCTAACTCCAGATTCTTCTCGTTTCTGGTCTGCCGATACTTGGAAGCCGGGCGGCGCGCAGCCCGCTTTCGATAAGCAATATATTCGCGATTGGTTACTCGCATCGGGTTGGGATCGAAATAGCCCACCTCCGGAGTTGCCAGCCGAAGTCGTTGAAAAGACTCGTGCGCGATATGAAACCGCTTTCACCTTACTGACCGGAAGGAAGATCTAATGGCCACCATTATCGTGGAAGTTATGTTGAAACCCGAGATTCTAGATCCCCAAGGACAAGCTGTTGCTTCGGCGCTTCCTCGCCTTGGTTTTACCTTTGCCAAAGCGGTTCGCCAGGGCAAACGCTTTGAAATTGAAGTTGAAGGAACACCTACCGATGATCAACTCCGCGAAATTGAGAAGGCCGCTGAAACGCTACTTTCAAACCCAGTTATCGAAACGTATGTCGTAAAGGTTGAGGCCTAATGCGAATTGGAGTCGTCACTTTTCCTGGCTCACTTGACGATTCATCCGCGCTTCGAGCTATCCGAGTGGCAGGTGGCACGCCAGTACCGCTCTTTCATGCCAGCGATGATTTAAGAGAAGTCGAAGCCGTTGTACTACCTGGTGGCTTTTCTTACGGTGATTACCTGCGCTGTGGCGCAATATCTCGCTTTGCTCCGATTATGTCTTCGATCATTGTTGCTGCCGAACATGGATTTCCAGTTTTAGGAATTTGCAATGGGTTCCAAATTCTCTGTGAATCACATTTGCTTCCTGGAGCTTTGACGCGTAACGAAGGTTTGCACTTTGTCTGCACCGATCAACCGCTAATTATAGAAAATACATCAACACCATGGACTTCTGGTTATACAAAAGGTGATCGCTTGGTGATTCCAATTAAGAATGGTGAGGGGTCCTTCCAAGCAAGCGCGCAAACTTTGGCAGAACTTGAATCCGAAGGTCGGGTTGTACTTCGGTATGCAGATAAAAACCCAAATGGTTCCAAGAACGATATCGCCGGAATCACAAATGCTCGCGGCAATGTTGTTGGAGTCATGCCACACCCAGAACAAGCGATTGAATCACTCACTGGACCGAGCATCGACGGCCTGAAATTTTTCACCTCTGTTCTACAAAGTTTGGTAGGCCGCTAATGGCATTAGACACCGTCGCGATTGCATCGGCGCATCCTGATCTGGATCAACCTTGGCGTGAACTAGGTTTAAAAGAAGATGAGTATGCGCGCATCAAAGAGATTTTGGGTCGACGCCCGACATCCTCCGAACTCGCCATGTATTCGGTTATGTGGTCTGAACACTGCTCGTACAAATCTTCCAAGGTACATCTCAAACAATTTGGCGATAAGGCTCCTAAGTCCGATGCGCTACTTGTTGGAATCGGGGAGAACGCCGGAGTGGTTGATATCGGCCAGGGTTACGCAGTTACTTTCAAAATTGAATCCCATAACCACCCTTCATTTGTTGAGCCCTATCAAGGTGCCGCAACCGGTGTTGGCGGAATCGTTCGAGATATTTTAACGATGGGCGCTCGTCCAATTGCAGTTATGGATCCGTTGCGTTTTGGGCCAGCAGATGCCCCAGATACTAGGCGAGTAGTTTCAGGAATCGTTGCAGGTGTTGGTGGTTATGGAAATTGTCTTGGCCTGCCAAATATCGGTGGCGAAGTGGTATTTGATGAAACCTATGCGGGTAACCCTTTGGTTAATGCATTGTGTCTTGGAGTAATGAGACACGAAGATATCAAGTTAGCTACTGCCCATGGAACTGGCAACCTAGTTGTGCTCTTTGGAGCAAAGACGGGTGGCGATGGAATAGGTGGAGTTTCTGTGCTTGCCTCCGAAACTTTTTCATCGAGTAAGGCTACAAAGCGCCCTTCGGTTCAAGTAGGAGATCCATTTGCTGAAAAAGTTCTCATTGAGTGTTCACTAGAAATCTTTGCCGAAGATTTAGTGGTTGGCATTCAAGATCTTGGTGGTGCAGGACTTTCGTGTGCGACCAGTGAACTAGCTTCTGCTGGTTCTGGTGGAATGTCGATTCAACTCGAAAAAGTTCCACTACGAGATCCGTCATTGTCCCCAGAAGAAATTTTGATGTCGGAATCTCAAGAGCGGATGTGCGCGATAGTCGAGCCAGCTAAACTTGCTCGCTTCATGAAGATTTGCAAGAAGTGGGATGTAACTGCAACTGTCATCGGCGAAGTAACCGAGGGTACCCGATTAGAAATTACTTTTAACGGTGAGTTAATCGTTGATGTACCGCCGCGAACAGTTGCCCATGATGGTCCGGTTTATAACCGCCCGATTGCCAAGCCTGCTTATCTAGGTTCGCTAAAACCCACGCTGCTTCCAACAGTCGATACCGCCGATAAAATTAAGTCCGAACTCTTAAAATTGATTTCCGCGCCAAATATTGCCGACAAGTCGTGGGTTACAGATCAATATGATCGCTATGTTCAAGGAAATTCAGTTCTCGCTCAGCCAGAAGATTCAGGCATGATTCGAATCGATGAAACGACCCACCTAGGTGTTGCGATTTCTACCGATGCCAACGCTCGCTGGTCTTATTTAGATCCATACAATGGCGTAAAGCTTGCGCTGCTTGAATCTTGTCGCAATATTGCGACAAGTGGCGCGAAGCCATTGGCTGTTACAAATTGCTTGAATTTCGGCTCTCCTGAAGATCCGGGAGTGATGTGGCAATTTGCAGAAACAGTTCGTGGACTTGCAGATATCTGTCTTGAGATGGGACTTCCAGTTACCGGGGGCAATGTCTCGTTCTATAACCAGACAGGTGCAACAGCGATCTTGCCAACTCCGGTCATCGGGGTACTTGGAGTTATTCAAGATGTGACAACTCGAACCAAAATGGGAATTCCTGGCGCGAGATTGCAGTTATTCCAACTCGGAAATACCGCCGATAATTTCAGCGGATCTGAGTGGGCATATCTTTACGGACAGATGGGTGACCGAACTCCTACACCTGATGTCGCAACCGAAATTCGTTTAATCAATCTCTTGCTTGTCGCCCAACCACTCTTTGAATCAGCGCACGACATCAGCGATGGCGGTCTTGCCGCGGCGCTTACTGAAGCAATTCTGCGCAACAACATTGGCGCAACGATAGAACTACCCGGCGCCGATATTCCAGGTGGCCTGGCAGCTGCGCTCTTTGCCGAAACTCCTGGTCGCATCTTGATTGCAGTCGACCCCAAGAATGTCGATGCCATTCAGGCTCTCGCTGAGAAGTACGAGATCCCGCTCCATAAAATCGGAGAGTCTGGTGGGGATTCACTCGTAATCAACGACGCGGTGATTTCGCTGAACGAACTTCGCAAGGCCCACACCGAAACTCTTCCAAAGCTCTTCGGATAGCAACTAGAAGAATTATGACTCGAGATCCGTTACTACTTATCAAAGTCAAAGCGTTACTCGAACAGATTAACCAACTTGCCCCTGGTCACGCTGTGGAACTAAGGATTCCACCTTATGCAGCGATTCAATGTTGTGCTGGTCCAAAACATACTCGCGGCACGCCACCCAACGTTGTTGAAATGAGCGCAGAGGTTCTTTTCGGATTGATCGATGGATCCCTCGACTGGGCGGATGGCATCGATGATGGACGAATCACCGCAAGCGGGGGACTCTCCGATTTATCGCGGATTCTTCAACTGGCCGCGGAGACAATTAGGATTACTGAGTGACTAGGCGGCCGGATGGAAAACTCACTTTCGAGACCTTCGGTGCCGAAAAAGGTCCACAAGATGAATGCGGCGTCTTTGGCGTTTGGGCGCCTGACGAAGAAGTCGCAAAATTAACTTTTTATGGACTATATGCGCTCCAACACCGCGGTCAAGAATCAGCTGGCATTGCCACCTCTGATGGCAAGCGAATTGTTGTCTACAAAGATATGGGTTTAGTTTCGCAAGTCTTTACCGAAAATGATCTTGCCACCCTGACCGGAAAATTGGCAATTGGGCATTGTCGTTACTCGACAACCGGATCTTCGAATTGGGCTAATGCGCAACCAACTCTACGTTCTACAAATTACGGCACGCTCGCACTCGCACATAATGGAAATTTAACGAACACCGGTGATTTAGCCGAAACACTTTCCAAAATCACATCAAAGGGATTGTCCAAGAACGAGGACAGCATGAATGCCACTACCGATACCGAGATCATGACTGCCCTTATCGCAGCGCAAGAGGGTAAGAATTTCGAGAGTTCTGCGCTCGCCGTTTTGCCTATGCTTAAAGGTGCATTCTCACTCGTCTTTATGGATGAAAACACTTTATATGCAGCGCGGGATCGCAATGGAGTTCGCCCATTAGTTATCGGGAAACTTGATCATGGTTGGGTAGTTGCCTCTGAATCTGCGGCGCTGGATATTGTCGGCGCGGCATTTGTACGTGAAGTCGAATGTGGAGAGTTCATCGCTATCGATGAAAATGGCCTTCGTTCTACCCATTGGGCGAACCCGGAACCAAAAGGTTGCATCTTTGAATATGTTTATTTGGCCCGCCCAGATACCTCGATCGCTGGACGCAATGTTCACGCAACTCGCGTCGCACTTGGGGCGCAACTTGCTAGAGAGCATCCTGTTGATGCCGATTTAGTGATCCCGGTTCCAGAATCTGGAACTCCTGCCGCAATTGGATATGCACGCGAGTCCGGGATTCCATATGGCACAGGTTTGGTAAAGAACTCATATGTAGGTCGTACCTTTATTCAACCAAGTCAGACAATTCGTCAATTGGGCATACGTTTAAAGCTAAATCCACTTCGCGAGATCATTGAGGGAAAACGGATCGTCGTCGTTGATGACTCCATTGTTCGTGGCAACACTCAACGTGCACTCGTTCGGATGTTGCGCGAAGCCGGAGCTCTTGAAATCCATGTCCGGATATCTTCTCCCCCGGTTAAGTGGCCTTGTTATTACGGTATTGACTTTGCATCACGCGCAGAACTAATTGCAGCTGGTCTAGAAGTTGAAGAGATCCGTCGCTCGATCGGCGCAGATTCACTTGGTTATGTTTCAATGGAAGGACTGATCGACGCAACCACGATCGCGGAATCGAATTTGTGCAATGCATGTTTCACAGGTGTTTACCCCATTGGCATCCCAAATGATTTATCTGCTGGCAAAAACCTTCTCGAGATCGTAAATCGGTACGAATGACCTCTTACAGCGCCGCGGGAGTTGATATTGAAGCAGGGGACTTGGCGGTTCAATTAATGAAAGCTCATCTGGCGAAGGCTCGTCGTCCGGAAGTAATTGGTGACATTGGTGGATTTGCTGGACTCTTTGATGTGTCAGCCCTGAAGAAATTTAATCGACCGTTACTTGCAACGTCAACCGATGGCGTCGGCACCAAGACCGAGATTGCTCGCCTGATGGGCAAGTACGACACGATCGGTCAAGATTTAGTTGCAATGGTTGTCGATGATTTAGTTGTGTGTGGCGCAGAACCACTTTTTATGACCGATTACATTGCCGTTGGAAAAGTTTTTCCTGCTCGGATCGCTGAAATCGTTCAAGGTATCGCAATCGGTTGCCAGAAGGCGGGCACCGCACTCGTTGGTGGTGAAACCGCAGAACATCCTGGCTTACTTGCGGAAGATGAATTTGATATCGCAGGGGCCGCCACTGGTGCGGTTGATTTCGAAAATTTGCTCGGAGAACACTTAGTTCAAGATGGCGACCTCATTATTGCAATGTCAGCATCTGGTTTGCATGCTAATGGTTACTCACTGGTGCGCCACATCATTAAAACTAAGAACTTATCGCTGGATTTTTATGTTGAAGAATTTGGTACGACGCTCGGTGAAACCCTGTTGACACCCACCCAGATTTATTCACTCGATTGCCTCGCTCTGCATAACGACCTTAAAAATAAATTGCATGGCTTTGCTCACATCACTGGAGGCGGCATTGCCGCCAATACCGCCAGGGTCATCCCACAGAACCTCGTGGCCCGTTTTGATCGTGGCACCTGGTCCCTTCCCATCGAAATGGAATATTTGAGCCGTCAGGGTGGGGTGGTTCAGTCCGATATGGAGAAGACGTGGAATTGCGGTATCGGGATGGTCGCCCTCGTAGACCCTCTGGCGGCCGATTTGGCCCTTCGAAACCTAGCTGCTCGGGGCATGAAGGCATGGGTCTGTGGGAAAATTGAGCCTAGAATTGACGCTAGAACTGACGCTAGAACCGCCGATTTTGAGACTGCGTTGGTGGGGAGTTACAAGGCGCGATAACCTTCGTGCCTGACGATACTTTACGGGTAAGAATAGATACATAGAAAAAGGAGGTCTCGCTATGGGGCGTGGCCGACAGAAAGCTAAAGCGACCAGAGTCGCACGCGATCTTAAATATTCTGGTCCCGATATGGACTTAGAACGTTTAGCGAAAGAGCTTCACGGTGAGGCACCAGTAGTTACTACAGTCACCGATACGAGCGATGAAGATCCGTATGCAGATGACAATTATGCCAAGCGCGCGTAATTAATTCCGCGCGCTTAATTTTTTATGCGTCCAACTCCCTATGTTGCATCCCTACGGGTGTACGAGCCGATGGACGCATTTGAACCCGCGGAACAGTTACGTTGGCAGGCGATTCCAATTACCGCTTCAACTGGATATGACGAACAGATTCGCGCACTTCGTCGCCTTATTTCATCGCAACCGCCATCACTTTCTGCAGATAGCGCACACATTCTTGAATTCGACGGTAAGCGCTATGCCTCTCCGTGGTCTACAGCGGCGCGATGTTGGGTTGCACTTTCATCTTTTAAAGAGTCAATCCCGTTAAGCGTTGCAAGTTTCTTTGTGCCAACCAGCGTTGAAGAATCAATCGCGATCAACTCTGAAACTGTTGAAGATAAAGTTCCACACATCATTACTGAAACATGGATGATTCCACCACGTTGGTTTTCACTCTTTGAACCGAGTGAAAGGTTGCGGGGACATAACGAAGACGGACCTTTCTCTCTAGCCCGCACGTCGATTACCAACGCCAAGCAGCGTTGCATCTTTACCCATCAAAGCGTTGTAGAAACATTTGGCACTGGCCCGATAGAACAAGAGATCGCGGATTTACTTGAGTGGCTCACAATGTTCCACGCCGAATCTTTAGTCGAGTTAGATTACGGCGGATTGGCCGCTTATTTAGAGCAGACGCTCAAAGAAGATGGATTTGAGGGACTCGAAGCAGATACCTCGATTGAAGATATCCAAATGTCACTCGGCGGCCTCGCCACGGGTGATGGCGCAAAGGCTGGAATGGGCTATGAGCGCTTGATATCCAGATGGCGCAAGGTAGCAGCCCTAGAACAGGCGACATAGACATAAAAATTTTTCTTCCTATCTCTTGTCATTTGTCATAGTAAGCAGAATACTGCACCCATATCGGTGCGAAATGGACATTTCGCCAAATCACCAATGGGGGCGACGATGAGCGATCAAGAGACTTTGCTAACGCCATCGGAAGTGGCAGCGCTATTTCGAGTTGATCCCAAGACCGTCACGCGGTGGGCAAAAGCAGGTAAGTTAACGAGTATTCGCACTCTCGGCGGACATCGCCGGTATAAAGAATCAGAAGTGACGGCGCTTTTGAAATCAATCCCCGGGAGTTCTGCGAGTAACTAGTTTTCTTCACTTACAAGAGTGGCTCGGGACAGGATCGAACTGTCGACCTCACGATTTTCAGTCGAGGTCGGGTCGTTTTATGCGGTATTTCTTACACCATGCGACCCACTTTTAAGCGTGAATCGTTTGGAAAGTGGGTCACACTTCCCTAATCGTTTCCTTGGATTTTCTGCTTAGTGTTAGCAGTTGGAGCTTTGAAATTATCGTTTATTTATTAATCTCTTGCCCAGACGTATTGAACGCGAATGACTTCTCGCCAACAGTCAGCGATTCAGGCATTTCAGCGCCGATTCGCAAGAAACCGAGAGTTACTGGTGCGACCCCAAGCCGATTAGCCAAATCTGCTGTCAACGCACGCAAATATGGTTGCGCCGCCATGTGTGCGTAGCGAGTTATTTTCCCCTTCAATTCTTCATTTCCCGTAGTTAGATTCTCCGCATCTGACAATCCATAAATTACCAAGAGTTCGCCGTTTAAAGTGAGGAATGGAATTTGGTCAGCCGCGAAAACGTTTAAATCCTGCCTCACTTTAATTATTACTTGATTCTCTTGTGTTGCAAATCCAAAAGAGAAGTCCAACCGAACGGTTTCGGCGGGTCCATTAGATTCCCTTTTTGCATCCATCGCGGTACAAAGGACATTCACTAACGTCATTCGAGCAAGAATTTCTGGAAAGGAGTTTGCTTCGGGGGTCATCAAGCAGCCAGTTGAAAGTTGTTACTGGAGGAAAAATAACTTTGATTAGTGAAGGCAGAGACGTGCGGAATATCCCGAGTCCTTTCTTGGGGCTTCATGAGGCCATGGCTCGTTATTTCAGTGGTAACGGCAAAATCAAGCGTTACAAAAAGCGCTGACATTGCTTCTGCCAGTGTCACTGGATCAGATTGGTCGGCATCAGCAACGGTCGTAGAAGCTGGTCGCGGTCTAACAGTGAAACGACTTGTATCAAAAACGTCGCTTCGCCTTCCTGCTCGGGCTCTCAGTAAGGAATCTAGTCGAGAGAATTCATCTCTACTTAAACCGACTTCTGTGGAATCTAAGCGGTTATGCTCTTTTAGCCATTGGTTCACCGTTGGCCAATCCCAAATTTTTCGTTCTCCACCGAGCCTAGCCAGTGGCGTTGGAAAATCCCCGGAACCTCTGGAAGCATTCGCCCAAGTTCGAATAGTTTCCCTATCAATTCCGGCTCTAAAAGCGATATCACTAGTACCAACTAGGTCTGGAGCGACTGCCAAAACCTCGATAGTTGGATTGAGGCCATTCAAAAACGCCATGGCATCCAAGGCGAATTCCACTCGGTTCTCCACTTCCACGGCGGATGCCACCGTTAGGGTGGTTTGTCCGTCAATTTGCGAGGCGTAGAAATCGGCTTTCGTCCAATCTAATTGATTGGCTTGCTCAGCGGATTCGATGTCCAGATTTTTG
>Ga0207933_1003011_pt1 | contig 10338 bp, 6 predicted proteins | sample NGESurdeep092012_4_FD_184488 | JGI IMG/M metagenome (GOLD analysis project Ga0207933, IMG submission 184488) | Arctic peat soil microbial communities from Barrow, Alaska - NGEE Surface sample F53-3 deep-092012 (SPAdes) | ecosystem: Environmental > Terrestrial > Soil > Wetlands > Peat ...
TTTCCCACGATGAAGTCAGGGATGCCGTCGCCGTTCATATCTGCAGCGGTAGATCCGTGCAGTTCTGAGAATGCCACCCCTCCCGCATTTTCCTTCTGCGTTCCCAGATCGTCCATGATCATGTGGCGCACAAAGGAAATGTTGCCCTGGGCGTCGCGCTTCTGTTCAAACCAAGCGAGACCCCAGCCATGCGCGTTCAGCGATGTCACGACGTCATTGAGGCCATCCCCATTTACGTCATAAACCTCCATCGTGGCGCCACCCGCTATGCCATGACCGTAGCGGCCGAAGACCTCAGGATGATATTTCCACGGCGCACTGGAGCCGGCCGGCGGATGCTCCCACCAACCATACATATTGACGATGTCCAATCGCCCGTCGCCATTGATATCGCCCACGCCAAGGCCATGAGCGGTGCCGTAACCTTGTTCGGAAATATGATGAATAACCCATTTGCCAGTGGGATTGGCGGGGTCCGGTTGGGCGTAACTCACATAGCCGTCGCCCATGAAGATAACGGCAAGCTTGCCGTCGCCATTGATATCGGATACCAATCCAATCTCACTCTGGACGTTGTCTACCACTTTATACATATCCCAACGCCGGTTTTCTCCTTTGGGATTCACGTATAAGTACACGCCGCCGGCGCTCCCTCCATAAGTCACATTGATCACATCAGGCCAGCCATCACCGGTGAAGTCGGCGGCGTACTCGACCCAATAGGAGTTGAATGAGGTGGAAGGACTGGTGGATTCAGCGAGTGCTATCTCTCTTCTCTTCGTGAAGTCAGGCCCGTAATAGATATATGGCCCCGAAACGATATCCAAATGACCGTCATGATTAAAGTCGGCGGCGGCGGCGGTCATGGAATAGTAGAAATCGCTAATCTGCTGCCGGCGGAAATTCTTCGAAGTCACGTCGGTGGGACGATCCCTGAGTCCGAGATCCTTATAGGCAAGATTTCTGAAGCGCACTTCGCCAGTGCCCCCGACGTAGAGCGCGAACGGCCCATAGCCATCGTCTGCCACGCCGCCGGCTTCGCTGCCATTGTTCATGACAGCCCGGACGATATTAGCATCGAACATGAACTCGATCTCATTCCACTCGTTCGGACGCAGACTCGTGTCGGGGCGTGTGAAAGGCAGCTTTACGTCGTAGTGCGGAAACTGAAAATGGAACGCCCGCGGCGGCCCGGGTTTCAGCGGAGGGGCAACCCGAATCAGGCCGCCGCCGCGGCGCAGTTTATCGCGGGTGAGGATCTTCCCCTGGGCATCGAGTGTCACGTCGTAGGAAGGAGTTCCCGGCTCGGTGAGCGAAACGTAAACTCCTTTCCAGCCATCGGCGGTCTTTTCAATACGGAAGAGCGCTCCAGTTTCGCATCCACCGGTGCAGCGGAACTCACCATAGAGTCCCACATCCTGATAGGACTTATCCACCATCAGCCAACCACCGCTGCTCGATTGGGGCGTCCCGACCAACTCGCCATTTTCGGCATGCCAGGCAGCCTGGCCCAGGGTATGCCAGCCATCAAGGCTCGAACCGTGGAAGGTGACATCCGGGTGAAAAGAGGGACCGGCCGCGAACATCGGTATTGCACCAAATAGTACAAAGGCGGCTGAGGACAGAAGGCGCTTCTTCAACATTTAGTTTTCCTATTCGCACTAAGTTCAGGCATTGCCTGAAGCAAATGCTGACGGTTGCTGGTCGGCGGAGCAGTCCGGCGGACCCAGGTATTGCGCTATCGATCTTAAGAGGCTACCTAGGATGTCAGGATCCATTCAATGTTTCGCAGAGAGCCTCTCATCCAAGCAAAGAAGTTGACCTTGCATATTACACCCAAACCTGTGCTCGATGTGCAATCACAAAATGCAAAATCCTTTTGGCGCGGGTGCGCGGACAAGCTGGCTCGTTTGGCAACGACTCCGGCACCTCCATGCTACTCGCCTGTGACGCAGATCAATACTAGCAACGTGGACGAGCTGCAGGCGGCATAAAAAGTCGAGTCCACGGTGACGACCCCACACCGGTCCCGGTTTCGATCCAGCACGGGGACAGCAGATGATCCAAAGAGCAGCGACCGAGAGTTGAGGGACCTAAACCTTGCGGAAGGTCACGCCATTCTTCACGAGGTAGTCCCTGCTGGTTGTCGCCAGCGAAATCGGCGTGATGTCCTCCCTATTGTCATAGTCCAGCTCTACCATGACCATGCCCTTGATCGGGGTCTTCTTTTCCTTCTTCTGAATTACGTTCAGAATCCCAATGACATCAACCCTGCCCTCGCCCAAGGGGCAATAGCCAACCATGTGACGATCCTTGCCGTTGTAGTCCTTCAGGTGCATGTGCTCCACAATGGGCAAATAATCCTTCACCACCTGGAGGGCATCCGCGCCGCCCTTGGTGAGCTGGCCGATGTCGGGAGCGAAGCGCACGTACTTGGTGTTCACCGCATCCAGCACGGCATAGGTTTCATCCCGCGTCATCACGCAAGTGCCCGTGTGCTGATGCAGGCCGGAGGACAGCCCGTTGTCGGCGATGACCTGGCTGATCTCATTCAGGGCGGAGACTATGTTCGCTTTGTTGGCGTTAAAGTCGTAGCTATCGCGATGGACCCCGTTAGGCCCAATCACGATAAACCGGCCGCCATATTTCTTCATAATGCCGGTCCAGCGAGTGACATTGTCCAGATTTCGCTGGCGTCGCGAGGAATCTGTCAAATTTACGTTGCAGTAGGCGGAGATTAGTGGCAGGTTATGCGCCTGGAGAACCGCACCCAGTCCACCGGGCTTTTGTTCCCAGGCGTCGAAGACATTCCCGAAGGTTTCAAATCCGTCGAATCCCAGATTGTTGACGTCGGTAATGGCCTGCTCCATCGCATCGTTACGCCAGGTAATGCCGGTATGACCAATGTGGATGTGGCGCTTCTTCATGGCCAGCGCCGGCATGGGAAGGGTCACGGCGACCGCACTCATGGCTAGTCCCCGGACAAAATCGCGGCGGGTCACAAGTTGATTCATGGGGTTAGTTTCCTCCCTCACCGCGGCGCCTCGACTCAAGAACCGCCAGTGGTTCACAAAGCTGAATTTGTCGTCGACTCCAACCACAGCATGATTGGAAGCCTGCTTTTTGCCTGCTTGGCTCGATCCGAGCATTCTATCCTTAGCAATTCTTATTGCGCAATCCGCAATCAGAAAGGAAAGCGGGGCAGGCTTCTGAAAAACCAAATGCCATCCTTTCCCCGACGGCCGTTCCATGGGTCTCACTGTGCCGATCCCATGGCCGCCAGTGCCGGTCTCAATCTGCGGCTCCGGTGCCTCCAACTGTCCTCGTCAGCCGCCCCTCCTCTATATAGGTGGCAGCTCACCTTTTCACTTGACACCAACACCCGTGTGGAACATCGTGTATGATACATACCATGCGCCATACAGTATAGCGATGAATCCTGAAACTATTGAGAACCTTCGCCTGGAACTCCGCCGCGGATGCCTTGTCCTTGCCGTCCTCGCCGCCCTGCGTTCCGAGCAATATGGATACACCCTGCGTAAGGAGCTCGCCGAGCATGGCCTGGAAATCGACGAAGGCACGCTCTACCCCCTGCTCCGCCGCCTGGAATCCCAGGGCCTACTCACCAGCGAATGGCGCGAGCACGAGAAACGCAATAAGCGCTTTTACCGGCTTTCCCCGGAAGGCGAGCCCATCCTTCGCCAATTGCTCGCCGAATGGCAGAGCATCGACACCTCCATCCGAGCCGTCATTGCCGGCCAGGAAGATAAGGAGCAGGAAAATGGATCTCATCCCGCGTTATCTGCAAGCCGTTAGGTTCTGGCTGCCGAAGAAGCAGCAGGACGACATCATCGCGGAGCTCTCCGAAGATATCCACGCCCAGATCGCCGAGCGCGAGGCCGCCCTCGGCCGCCCCCTCACCGACGCCGACGTCGAAGCTCTGCTGCGCGAGCGCGGTTCGCCTATCAGGGTGGCCAACGGCTATTTGCCGCAGCAGCAGTTGATTGGACCGCTGCTCTTTCCGCTGTACTTGTTCGTGCTCAAAGTGGTGAGCCTCTGCATCGTCATCCCGTGGGCGGTGGGATGGCTGGCGGCCATCATCGGACAAAACACCGCGCACGGCGGCTGGGCCAACTCGCATCTGGCCGGCATCGCCGGCCATTTCTGGGCTGCCTGGTCTTCGTCCATGCACGGTGTCTTCACCGGCTGGCTTGTCGCCATGGGGGTGGTCACTCTCGTCTTCGCGGTCCTGGAGCGCACCGACGCGAAGACCAAGCTCCTCGAATGCTGGAATCCGCGCAAGCTGCCGCCCCTCGGGACGAACGGCAGCATCCCACGTTCTTCGTCGGCCTTCGAAATCGCTATCTATCTCTGCGTGCTTATCTGGTGGGCGGCTTATGTGCCGTCGCCTCTCGGCCTCTACCTGGGCCCCCTGCACCTCTCTTTCATGCCTTTGTGGACATGGTTTTACTGGGGCATTCTCCTGCTGATCGTGGCCAATACTTTGATCAGCGTGCTCAATCTCCTGCGCCCGTACTGGACCCCGGTGCGTGTCGCGGCGCGTTTCTGTCTCGATCTCGCCGACGCTGCCTTTTTCTGCTGGTTTCTCAAGGCGAACATTGTCGTCGCGATCGCGTGGCCTGGCGCCACTCCCGAGAAAGCGGCGGCCGCAATCGGCGGTATCCACTGGTGGCTGGCGCAGATGTTTCCCTGGGCCGTCGCCATCAGCGTCGTCATCCTTGCGGTGAATGCATGGCGCATGATCCGCGTGATGCGCAAATCAGAACCGAGGCCGATGCGGGCCGCGATGGCTTAGAGATTTGAACGCAGCTAAGACGGAGGTCGCAGCGAGCTTTTGTGTCAGTGACACATCTGCTCCGACGCCAATCCGCAGCCGCAGCTACTGGAGCGGCAATACATAGATGCTGATGCTGATTGGCGGAACCTCAAGCGTCCCCGCCCCCCCAGTTAATGCGCTCTCTGCGATCTTCACGGCCATCGGCTTTCCGGGCTCGTTATTAGCGGTCAAACTCGGCGGGGCCAATTGCCACAGCTGGCCTCGACCTTGAAGCGTCACACCGGCAAAGGTCGCATCGATGTGCTGGGCCGATTCCGTCGGGTTCACAATCGCAACCGTCAGTTGCTTTCGGTCGGCGGTGAGCGCCGCCGCGACATCGAGCGGATAAGTAGGGCTGCCCGACGGCACCGCCGGCTTATCCACATTTACGGTTCCCTGCAAGTCATGTTGTGGAGAGTCTCCAGTGACGGCCACCGGAATCGTTCCAAAGTGATGCCGGTACATTTCGAACATCAATCCCAGCGGATTTATGGTGGCGTCGGTCTTGTTCTGAACGAGCAGACTACTTAGGGCCGTGTATGCCGACACGTCGAACTGGCCAGAGTGCCTGAATAATTCCTGCAATCCCTCGGCGACGGTCATCGCCTGGAACTCATCGCCGGAGCCGAATGCGTGCCCCTCAACCGGGATGCTACCCGGAGCCCATTCGTCGAGCGAGATGGGAATCTTCGACATGTTCAGGTTGGGGAAGCGCTTTTGATACTCTCCCCAGGCTTCGACCACGCATTTCACCCGATTGGGCAGCCGGCGCGCCTCGTCGGTCAGGGAGTCCTTTACAGGCACAAACTTTCCTTGCTGCGCGTCAAAGGCCTGGTCGGCCTTAGGGTAGAGGTGCTCCGCGATCGCATTCAGGTAGCTGGAGGAATGCGCAAGCAAGCCCCCATCCCAGTCAGCCAGTGGATCACCGAAGACGGTTATGGGCTTTCCGGTGATCGACTGACCCGCTCCGGTGCTCGTCATCTCGGCCGGGTCAGCTCCCGAGGCAACGACGATGATGTTCGGGTCCACCTCGCGCATGGCTTCTACGAACGTATTTTGCTTGATCTCATAATCGGCCAGAGACATGTGGCCGAGTTGCCAGGACCCATACATCTCGTTGCCCACATTCCACCACTTGACGTTGTATGGCGCGCGGTGACCATTGGCCGCCCTGAGCTTTCCCATCGGAGTATTCGCGGCACCGTTGACGTACTGGACCTCTTGGGCGGCGGAGACCGCATCGCCGAAACCGTCGTTCACGCAGAGGTACGGTTCCATGTGAAGTATCCGAGTGAGGGCGATGAATTCGTCGATGCCCATGTCGTTCATTTCCGGCTCGTGCCAGGCGTAGTCATAGCGCGGAGGACGAGTGTCCGGATTGCCGATGCCGTCCCGCCAGCTATAACCCGAGGTGAAATTCCCTCCGGGCCAGCGAATCAGCGTTGGTCCGATTTGCCGGTACAGGTTGATCATGTCGGCACGGAAGCCGCCTATATTGTCAGCCGGCATCAGCGACACCGCGCCAATATGGAAATCTCCTTTGCCGGTACCCACAATTTCCATCGTGGCGTTGTCGCTGTCCGCTCCCGCCGTGAAGCTAAGGTCATATTTCAGATAGCCCTGGCTGGGAGACGGGATGCGAACGGTCTGCCGGTCTGCCGGATTCGGACCCCAGATCAAGCTGACGCTGATCTGAGCTCCGGAATCCGCGGCCAGAATCACTCTGCCGGTGTATGCCTTGCCCTTTAGCAGCCCCAGGCCCGTTTGCTGAATGCCATGCGGTGTAGCCGCGTCCAACATAATCTCGGGGCTATGCTGCCCCACATAGGCCATCTGTTGGTCCATCGTGACGACATCATCAGGGCCGACCGGTTTCCATCGGCGCGCGCCCCTTCGCTGGTTGGGCGGCGTTTGCACCGGGTTCGAATTCACCGGATAAAAGAACTTCCGGTCGTCCAGCATCTCTGCCCATAGCCCATTCGTATACATGTTCTGCAGAAACTCAGTGAAAAAGCCGTACATGTTCTTCGAGATTGGTGGGCCCGTCTTGCCGGCATCCACCCGCATGCTCAACTGCTGCGCGTCACCGCTGAGTGTCATTGCGCCGACGGCGATCACTGCAGCAATTAGTTTCAGAAATCCATGTGCTTTCATTTGCTACTCCGAATAGCCTTCCCGGACTGAGATTGCTTTCTTGATTGCGCCTGGGTAGAAGAACAGAATTCTTTCGCGTGGCTCAGAACGGGGACGGACGAGGAGCCGCAGCACTCAATCATTTCCATGCAGGTGAGCAGAAGCGTAGGAGACCAGCAGGATCTATTGCGCCCACCATTCTAGGCACTCGAAGTGCTTTTGCAAGAGATTTCGCGGTGCCTAGCTTTCTAAAGCCACGGAGTGCTTTTATTTCTTCGTTTCATCTGGAGGCCTTCGCCGCCTCCCGGTGCGCCGGCTTCATATAGCCAGCTTCCCTGTAGTATCGCGCCGCGCCAGGATGGAGTGGAACGTCGCAGGCTTTCCAGACATTGTGGACGTTGTAGGAGAAGTCTTGGTTTGTCCACTGCAGCAGATCCTGGTGCTGGTCCATCGCGCGGGCGACGTCGTATGCGAAGCTGTCAGGAACATCGGACCTGGTATAGATCACGGTTCCGTCACGCACGACGGTGGGGATCGGGCGTTCGACACCACGCAACATGCCAACCGGAATAGTTCCCCGGGAAATCTGTGGTCCCCGCGCCAGCTTTGCCAGCAATGCATCGGGAAGTTGCAGGTAAGTCAGATTGAATTTCTGGCTCACCTCATTGAGGACGTCAAACTCCGGCGCGGTGGTCATGAAGCCTCCGTGGATGATGACGTCGAAATTGGAGCGATCCGGCCGCACCTGGCTTATAGTGCCGCCCGCGGCGGTGACCGCCTGCGCAGAGAGGCCGTAGTAGGCAAGAATCTCGTTCACCATAGGATCGTTGGCTGCGGCGAAGATTTTGATGGGCCAGTGTTTTTGCCGGATTTGGGATAAATCCGTGATGCCAGTGTCAGCCCTCACCGCCACGACGAGATACCACGGCGACTGAATATACGCGATCAGGCGAAGGTTCTTCATCGGCTTTTGGCTAGCGTAAATGCCTGTTCCGTTATACGCACTGCACATGAACTGTAGCGCCGTGGCGCCGAAGTCCACCGGTCCCAACCCCGGCGTGTTAGGCGGGGCCATGGCGACGGAGACGTTGGGGTCCTTGCGGTAAGGCGGAGGCAGTTTCGCTTCCGAGACGATAACCGGAGCGGCGGCAGCGTTGCAGTTGTGACAAATCTGCACGTCATAGTCATAGAAGTGCATGGCGTCCTTCACAACCTGGCCCATCGCTCCCCAGGGGCAGAGGCGGCACGCGGCGCCAAAGACCGGCTTCTTAGCGTTGATACCGGTGTGGCGAGCAGCGTTCGTCTGCGCGCCCATCGGGCTCAGAGACATCAGCAACAGCACGATAAGGGTGAGGGTCTTCGACATGATGCACCTCGTTGTTCCGGGCTAGACATTTTCACCTGGGGACTAGACGAGGGGCCGACCAGGAAGCGGCCTGATGCACCGAAGAATGGCTGCTTCCAGCCACCCTTAGGAATTCACAGCGCGCGCGAAAATGCACTCCCTACACAACGACAGAGAGCATACCACGAGGTTTCGGAGCGGGAAAAACTCCGAAAGCCGCGAGAGCACGGATTCAGAGTCCGGGCGTCTTCGTCTGAATTGAATAGAGAGAGGTATGGGTCAGGATGTAGAGCGTACGCCGATCAGTTCCACCGAATATTAGATCGATCGGCCGCTCAGGAAGATCAACTCTCCCCAAGAGCTTACCTTCCGGGCTATACACAAGGACTTGTTCCGCCGCCAGGTAAACGTTGCCGTCTTTGTCCTGGGCTACGGCCTGCCCTCCATCCTCGGCGAAGAGTGTTGCCTTACCGAGCGCTCCGGTTGGTGTGACGTTGAATTTGTAGGTCTTCTGGTCCGACTGGTCGGTGAGATAGACGGGATGGCCGGAGACCGCGGCCTGCAGGCCAAAAGCGTGCAGGAGGTTGGCAAGCTTTGTGCCCCAACGGAGTTCTCCTTGGACGAAGGCTTCACTTGCCGGGATAAACACACTGCCATCCGGAGATAGATACTGCCACGTTGTTGTGACCGAAAGATCGGGACTGGCCCAAACACCAACGGGCAGAAGGGGCGTCATTGCGGATCGCGGCTGGGCCGGTTGAGGCTTGAGCAACATCATCTGAGTTTCCGGCGAGGCGGGCCGAAAAGAGTAAACCGTGCCCTTTCCCTGATAGGACACCACGAGCAGATTGCCGGAACGATCGAAGGCTAGATTGACGGGATCAAGCGGATTATCGCGAACCACCACGGCCTCAGCGTTCTGCGGCGACCAGCGGTAGATACGCTGCCAATGTGCATCAACAAAGTAGAGCTGGCCATCCGGGCTGACGGCGGCTCCGGATATGTTGAAGAATCCGGTGGCCAGTTGCTTTGCGCGCGCACCGGCGGGAAGGATGGAAGACAGATCGTCTCGAACTGGCGAAGTGGGCTCGCCCGGCACCTCCAGCGATGCAAATTCCCGCGCACGAACCTGCGTGTGATGGGTCGCGTCGATGACGGCATTGTCAAAGGACACTTTGCTGTTGCTGTTCACATGGACATTGCGAAAGTGGATGCCGCTCGACTCGGAGACCCGAACGGCATATGGGAATGGCTGATAGCTGCTAACTACCCGATACCCGTGGAAATTTGCGATGGTGATGTTGGATGACTGCTCGATGGAGAGGGGGAGCGCGAAAGGGCTTTCGCCACGCTCTTCCTCCGTTTGCAAGGAATCAATCTCCCAATTTTTTACACGCACAAGTTTCACTTCGTTTCGGACATGGTGTTCGCTGGAAAGCTCATATACATGGCCCGGCGTCTCAGTGTCGGAAATATAGAGTCCAGCCTGCGCAAACGTGCTCGGCGTCCAGATATCGGCAAAGGTTCCGCCGCCTCCGTTGGTCACCCAAAGGCTGGGGTATTGGCCATCCCAGCGGCGTTTGATATCGGGGTCGGCGGTGTGGGTGTTGTTGTAGGGATTGATCCGGGTTCCATCCGGCGCATTGGTGCCATGACCGCCCAGAAAGCGTACGTCATTCATGAGGGAATCCGCACCCGCCATCCACAAAGCGCCGACAGCGCGGCTGTTTATGCCATTGGTGTAGAGGCCGAGACCGGTGACGATGTTGCTGCCTCCGCGGGGAGCCTCCAGCAGTGGGACCGGGGTGCCCGGACCTTGAAACGCAGCCGTGCCGTCGGGGATTTCGAACTGCGTCATGCTTGGATGGAGGCCGATTAGAACCGTGTCTGGCCGAAGCGTTATGGTACCGGTGACTACATAGCGCCCCATAGGCACATAAAGGAACCGATGTTCCGCAATGGCTTTGCGGATGGCTGCCGTGTCGTCTGTCATGCCGTCGCCCTTCGCGCCGAGCGACCGAAG
>Ga0207933_1003012_pt1 | contig 10336 bp, 7 predicted proteins | sample NGESurdeep092012_4_FD_184488 | JGI IMG/M metagenome (GOLD analysis project Ga0207933, IMG submission 184488) | Arctic peat soil microbial communities from Barrow, Alaska - NGEE Surface sample F53-3 deep-092012 (SPAdes) | ecosystem: Environmental > Terrestrial > Soil > Wetlands > Peat ...
GGCGGCGGCAAGCCGGACAACGCGCGCGGCGGCGGCAAAGATGCAAACAGGCTGGCCGAGGCGCTGTCCAAAGCGGCGGAAATGTTGAAAGGTTGATTCGCCGGTGCGCCACGCTGCGTTTAATTGACGCAGTTCCTTCGGCGCAGACAACTATTCGCAAAACCGCCGCAAAACCTTGTTGACGAAACCAACGCGGGAGATGGAAACGTCGCGGTCCAGTTCCTGCTGCTCTTCAACGTCAATCTTTTGAAGGACGGAGCCGTATTTTACCGCGTCTTGGTTGAGGTCGGCCTTCCAGCCGTCAACCAGTTCTTCGATTTTTTGCAACTGGTCCTTGTCCATCCAGATGCCGTCGCATTGCGGACATTTATGCAAAATAATTCCGCTCGTCCCGGCATAGTTGAAATGCTCCATCTGGATGTTTTCGCAGCATGGACAGTTCAATTCGTCGTGGTCGTCCTTTTCGGCGGTGAATTTTTCGGTGTTGACCGCGTCCAACGAGGCGATTTCATCCTGCGTGAAGACTTCATCGTGATGTTCGGCGATTTTTTGGAGTTCCCCGCCAAACAGCCACTCGCCCTTGCAGCCGGGGCAGACTTCAACCGTCTGACCGTCGTATTCAACTGATTGAAGAATGGAATTGCATCTGGGACATTTCATAATTTCTCGAGGGTTGCTTTGAAACAGGATTACAGAACCAATGTCATTGCGCCGCAAAAATAATTCGAAAATTTCTGTTCATTCCAGATACATCAGGCTTTCGCCACCAGTTGCCGCAACACGAACGACAAAATGCCGCCGTGCTGGTAGTAATCAATTTCAATCGGCGTATCAATGCGGCAGCGGACGGAAACATTTTCGATCTTCCCGTCCTTGCGCGTGATCTTCAGCGTGAGGTCTTGCTGCGGCTTGATGTTCGCGTCGAGGCCGACGATGTCGTAGGTCTCCGTGCCGTCGAGCTTGAGCGTCTGCGCGTTCACGCCGTCTTTGAATTGCAACGGCAAAACGCCCATGCCGACGAGATTGCTGCGGTGGATGCGCTCGAAGCTCTGCGCGACGACGGCTTTCACGCCGAGCAGGTTCGTGCCTTTCGCCGCCCAGTCGCGCGACGAGCCGGTGCCGTATTCCTGTCCGGCTAAAATGACGAGTGGAATTTTCGCCGCCTGATATTTTATCGCCGCGTCGTAAATGCTCAACTGCTCGCCGTCCGGCTGAAACTTCGTCACGCCGCCTTCGACGCCGGGCACCATCAGATTTTTGATGCGGACGTTCGCAAAAGTTCCGCGCGTCATCACGCGGTCGTTGCCGCGACGCGAACCGTAGCTGTTAAAATCCTCCGCCGTCACGCCGTTCTCAATCAGATATTTTCCGGCGGGCGACGTTTTTTTGATCGCACCGGCGGGCGAAATGTGGTCGGTCGTCACGCTGTCGCCGAAAATTGCCAGCGCGCGCGCATTTTTTATTTCCGCGATGCTGCCGGGTTGCAACGAAAAACCCGTGAAAAACGGCGGCTCCTGGATGTAAGTGGATTTGCGATCCCATTCGTAGACGTTGCCGGTGCTGGACGGGATTTCGTTCCACTTCGGATTTTGTCCGGCGAAATCCTTGTAAAGTTTTCGGAAAACCTCAGGCTGCAACGCGGCCTGCATCAGGTCGCGGACTTCGCGCAATGTCGGCCACAAATCTTTCAGGAAAACGTCCGCGCCGGATTTGTCTTTGCCGATCGGATCGTGGTTCATGTCAATGTCCACGCGCCCCGCGAGCGCGAACGCGACGACGAGCGGCGGCGACATGAGAAAATTTGCCTTGATGTTTTGATGCACGCGCGCCTCGAAATTTCGATTGCCGGAAAGCACCGACGCGGCCACCAGATTATTTTTCACGATCGCGTCTTCAATCGCCGGATGCAGCGGGCCGGAATTGCCGATGCACGTCGTGCAACCATAGCCGACGGTTTGAAAACCGAGCTTGTCCAGATATGGCGTGAGGCCGGTCTTGTTCAAATAATCCGTGACGACGCGGCTGCCGGGCGCGAGCGATGATTTCACCGTGCTGTTGATGGTCAGCCCGCGCTCGACAGCTTTCTTCGCGAGCAGACCGGCGGCGAGCATGACGCTCGGATTGCTCGTGTTCGTGCAGCTCGTGATCGCCGCGATGAGCACGGAGCCGTTGCGAACGTCGCCGTCCAGTTGCGGCGCGTTTCCGTGAATCGAATCTGGCGTCGGATGTTCGTTGAGCATCTCGCGTTCGCTGCGATGGACATTTCCATTTTCCTGGTCGCCGCCACCCGAATGAATTTCGCCGCCCGCAGAAACATGCACGGTGCGCGACAATTCCTCGGGCTTCATGCCAAATCCGCTTTCGGTGACAGGCTTGCTGAACGTGCTGATGAAACTTTCCTTCATCTTCGGCAGCTCGATCCGGTCTTGTGGCCGTTTCGGCCCGGCCACGCTGGGCACGACGCTGGCAAGATCCAGTTCCAATTCCTGCGAATAAACAATGTCGCCTCTTTTCGGCATGCCCCACAAGCCCTGCGCCTTGTAATAATTTTCGTAGGTCTTGACCGCTTCGTCGCTGCGGCCGGTCGCGCGGAGATAATTCACGCATTCGGCGTCAATCGGGAAAAAGCCCATCGTCGCACCGTATTCGGGCGCCATGTTCGCGATGGTCGCGCGGTCCACGACCGGCAACGCCATCGCGCCGGAGCCGAAAAATTCCACGAATTTTCCGACGACCTTCGCCTTGCGCAACATTTGCGTGACCGTGAGCGCGAGGTCGGTCGCGGTGACGCCTTCGCGCAACGCGCCGGTGAGATGCACGCCGACGACATCCGGCGTGAGAAAATAAACCGGCTGGCCGAGCATCCCCGCCTCGGCCTCGATGCCGCCGACGCCCCAGCCGACAATTCCCAGGCCGTTGATCATCGTCGTGTGCGAATCCGTGCCGACGAGCGTGTCGGGATAAAAAATTCCATCCGCTTCGAGAACTCCCTTCGCGAGATATTCCAGATTCACTTGATGCACAATGCCGATGCCCGGCGGCACGACTTTGAACGTGTCGAACGCCTGCATTCCCCATTTCAAAAATTGATAACGCTCGCGGTTGCGCGTGAATTCCAAATCCAGATTGCGCTGCATCGAATCCGCCGAGCCTGCGAAATCCACCTGCACGGAATGATCCACGACCAAATCCACCGGCACGAGCGGCTCGATGATTTTTGGATTTTTGCCGAGCTTCGCGACCGCGCTGCGCATCGCAGCCAAGTCCACAAGCAATGGCACGCCGGTGAAATCCTGCAAAACAATCCGTGCGACGACGAACGGGATTTCCGCCGTGCGGCTGTCGGTCGGCTTCCAGTTCGCGAGTTCCCTGATGTTCGCCTCGGAAACTTTTTTGCCGTCGCAATTGCGCAGGACGGATTCCAAAACGAGCCGGATGGAAACCGGCAATTTTGAAATCGCGCCGACGCCGGCCTTTTCGAGCGCGGGCAGCGAATAAAAGTTTCCCTGTTTCCCGTTGCCGAGATCAAATTTTTGCAGTGAGTTGAATAGATTGTGTGCGCTCATGTCATTCCTTTAACGCCATGAAAATGAAGGTTGAGCGCGAAGGTGTCAAGCGAAGCGCGTTGTTTGAAAAACATATTGGTGGGGCGAGCGTCCCCGCGATCTGGATATTCAACTTTCAGCAGCGGCTCGCGGGGACGCTCGCCCCACCTTATTTCGCCGCAGATTCGCCGTGCAATAAATCCGCGATACGCTTCACGAGGCGCGGTAAATCCAGCGGCTTGGTGAAAAAATCGTCCGCCTGCATCACGGCCGTGCGCTTGGTGACTTCGCTCGTGAGCGCACTCATGAAGATCATCGGGATGTTTTTCGCGGACGGCTGGCGGCGCAGGATTTCGCTGACGGACAGGCCGTCGAGGTCGGGCAGAAGGATGTCCATCAGGATGAGGCTCGGTTTCATCTGCCGCGCCTGGCTCAAGGCGTGAACGCCATCGTTGGCCACGATCAGTTCATAACCCTGCCCCGCGAGCTTGTATTGCAACAGCTCGATGAAATCGTTCTCGTCATCCACGAGCAAAATCCGGTTCGCCATGCTGCCAAGTTAGCCGGAAGCGCGCCAACCACAACGACGGTGACGTTAAGGTGACGTGACGAATTGGAAACGAAAAATCGGCGGGGGAAATGCCTGCGCGTTCAAGGCTTCGCGGGAGGAGCCAGTTCGTCCGGCAATTTTACGAGAGGCAGTTCAGCCGGCTTGACGCGGCGCACGCCGCCGATGACCGCGATTTCGCCAACGTCATTCAGTCCCAGGCGCGGGCGCTTGTCGAGGTAGTCATAAATGTCCTGCCGCAAGATTTTGCCGTCGGGGCTGACCACGGAGTAAGTGAACGTCCTTGCGCCGCTCTGGTAAATGACGTGCAGATTGCTGAAGTGATCCAGTTGCTCCTCCGGCCTGCTGAATGAAACCATCGGGCCGATGGCCGAGATCTTGAACACGCGTGATCCCGACTGGTCGCCCACCATGACATACATCCGCAGTTGCTGGCGAAGGTAATTCGCCTCTTCCAAGGTGTATTTGCGGATTTCCGGCGCGCGGTTTGTCACGCCCGGCGGCACCGGCATGCCGAAATCCTGCGACCATAATTCCGCGCCGCTGATCACGTCGAACCCCTTCGGCGGGCTTGGGTAGTGCTTATTCCAGGCCTTGATGCGCAGCATGGCGGTGATGCGATAATGGCCCTGCCGCTTGAGATCAAAATACGGCTGCAAGTCCACGCGCTTGGTGGCGACCTCGGACGAACCCAGGTCAAATTCGCCCAGCACCGGCACGTCGGAATTTTTTACCACGATGAAGCCGTCCTCCGATTCCACGCTGAACGTGAGCCAGTCCGGATCCGCGCCGAGATGCAGCGTCTGGCCGGAGCGGTTTGTGATGCGCACGGCCAACGGCAAAGTTTCGCTCGGCAGGAATTGATCCTGATCCAGGACAACCGCCACGTCAACCTGCGCCGACGCGCGGCAAAACGCCAGCAGCACCAGCGCGAGGATGGGCAATGAAATTTTCATTTGAACGCGGATAATCTAAACGGCCTTGGGCACGTGGCAACTGTAAATTGAAACCTATTGGTTCGGCGACGGTGAAACCATGTGCTGTTGTTCGTAGGCGTCGAAGCCTTTTCCGTCATTGCCGGAATAAATAGTTTGCGCGCTGCCATCGGCTAACCCATAGACTCGCGACCAGAGGTCTTCACCGGGATTCTGGCGAGGGGTTTTTTCGAGGAAAATTATTTTGTCCGGCATGGAACCGTTCACCAAACCGGGATTTACGAATTCAATCGCATCCAGTCCGACTCCGTTAAAATTCGTCACGCCACCAAGTTCGTTTTTGATCTGGTCGAAATTGGTTGCATACTGACCGTTGTTATCTCCGGCATAGATTCTCATTGCAAGTCCAAGCTGCTTCATTGCATTCACGACATGGATTTGGTGCAGCTCGAATAAATCTTCCGACGAAATTTGTCCTGTTTGATTTGGGGCGGTTGAAACATGGGATTGAAGCTGCCGGTTTTCCTCGCGCAATTTTCCAAGCTCATTTGTCTGCCGCCGAAGCAATCCCACTTCTCCGCGCAATTTCAACAATTCGGTGAACTGCTCGTCCGGCAGCGATTGAGAACTTTTTGCTTGATCTGCGAGATTTGAAAGATTTTCGTTGTCCGCCTTCAATTGCGCAACTTGCTGACGCAATAATTCAGCGTCCGCGCGCAACTTTTCCTGCACCTGACGTTGCTGAAACAAAACCACAGCGCAGGCGATCAAAACGGCTACGGCAAATCCTGCCATCAAATTTTTCATTGCGATTCCCAATTACGCGTCGCCGGAGATAAAACCTCAAGAAAAATCGGATTTGACAACGCAGCCAAAATGCGCCAGTCTCTCCGTGAACTGACTGCACAAATTTTCCCTACCGTATTGAGGACGACCTCGAAACATTAGTGGAAATCCCATTTTGAACCAATCCGGTCGCAATTCGTCCAATGCGTGACGGCTTTTGCGGCCACTGACGCCGGAAGGCAATTGAAAACCCAGCCAGTTCGAAATTATCTTAATTATGCCAAGAGTCTATACGAGAAAACCGAAAGCGAAACCGGACGGGCAAATTTCCCCCGCCGTTGAAGCGCCCGCGCCGGTCGCGCCGCCCGCCGAGGAAACTCCCGCCGCCGCCGCGCCCGAACAATCCGGTTCGGATGATTTGCGCCCGCCGTCCACGCCGGTCGAGCCGACCAACGATGGCGAGGCGAAATTCGAGGAGCGCCGGGGCTATCAGCGCGACAAGATCGCCGCGTCCATCAACATCGCCAAATTGCAGGCGATGTCCATGAACGACCTGAACAAAATGGCGCGCGAACTGGGCGTGGAAAATTTCGGCACGATGCGCAAGCACGAGGTCATCTTCCACGTCCTCCAGAAAAACGCCGAGCGCGCGGGAGTTTTGTTTTCCGAGGGCGTCCTGGAAATTTTGCCGGAGGGCTTTGGATTTCTCCGCTCGCAGAGTTTCAATTATCTGCCGTGCCCGGAGGATATTTACATTTCGCCGTCGCAAATCCGCCGGTTCGATTTGCAGACGGGAAATCTGATCGCGGGGCAAATCCGTCCGCCGAAGGAGAAGGAAAAATTTTTCGCGCTGCTGAAAGTCGAGGCCGTGGACGGCGAGGAGCCGGACAAGGCGAAAGACAAGACGCATTTTGAAAATCTCACGCCGCTGTTCCCAAACAAAAGATTTATCCTGGAAACTGCGCCGGAGGAATTGAACACGCGCGTGCTGGACCTGGTCTGTCCGATTGGCAAGGGCACGCGCGGACTCATCGTCGCGCCGCCGCGCACGGGCAAAACGGTTTTGATGCAGAAGATGGCCAACGCCATTTTGAAAAATAATCCGGAGACTTATCTGTTCATCCTGCTGATTGACGAGCGGCCGGAAGAAGTCACGGACATGGAACGTTCCTGCAAAGGCGCGGAAGTGATTTCATCCACGTTCGACGAGCCGCCTGAACGCCATGTGCAGGTCGCCGAAATGGTGATTGAAAAGGCCAAGCGCATGATCGAGCACAAGCGCGACGTGGTGATCCTGCTGGATTCCATCACGCGCCTCGCCCGCGCCTACAACACGGTGCAGCCACATTCCGGAAAAATTTTGTCCGGCGGTGTGGACGCCAACGCGCTGCACAAGCCGAAACGGTTTTTCGGCGCGGCGCGCAACATCGAGGAAGGCGGTTCGCTGACCATCATTGCGACGGCGCTGGTGGACACGGGTTCGCGCATGGACGAAGTCATCTTTGAAGAATTCAAGGGCACCGGCAACATGGAGGTGAGCCTGGATCGCGCGCTCGTGGACCGCCGCATTTTTCCATCCATCAACATCGAACATTCCGGCACGCGCAAGGAGGAGCTGCTTTATCACCCGGACGAATACAGCCGCGTGGTGCTGCTGCGCCGCGCGCTGACGGGCGTGCCGCCGGTCGAGGCGATGGATCTGCTTCTGGGCAAACTCAAAAAACACAAGAGCAACATCGAATTCCTTCTGGGCATGAGCGTGAGCTGATTGTCGCCGCGTTTTTTAGCGCGGCGATAATGTAGGAAACTCGCGGATCGCAAATCCGTGATGCAAACGGCTGCAAGCCGGCACTGCGTTGGCAAATCAAACTGCGCGCGTTCAAACGGATAATTCAAACAAGTGTTTGACAAACGGCCTCCGTGAAAATAAATTCCCCGTCCAATGAAACGGAAAATTTTTGTCGCGGTGGGGATCTTCGGGTCAATTTTAATGCTGCCCGGCTGTGCGCAGAAACAGCAAATGGCCGCGCCGCCGCCGCCGGAAGTGGGTGTGGTCACGATCCAGGCAGGGCCGCTGCCGATCACGATGGAATTGCCCGGGCGCATTGATGCGGTGCGCACGGCGCAAGTGCGCGCGCGCGTCGCGGGCATTCTGCTGAAGCGCGTTTTTGAGGAAGGCTCGGAGGTCAAAGCGGGCGACGTGCTGTTTCAAATTGATCCCGCGCCGTTGCAGGCCGCTTACGACAGCGCGAAGGCGTCGCAGGCGAGCGCGCAAGCCAATGTGAAACAGGCGCAGTCGCTGGCCGACCGTTATGAAAAACTGGTGAAAATCAAAGCGGTCAGCCAGCAGGAATATGACGCCGCCGCCGCCGCCGCCGCGCAGGGCAACGCGAGTGTTTCGGTCGCCAAGGCCGCGCTGGAAACGGCGTCGCTTAATCTCGGTTATGCGACGGTGACCGCGCCGATTTCCGGGCGCATCGGCCAGGCGCTGGTGACGGAAGGCGCATTGGTCGGACAGGGTGAAGCGACGGAACTGGCGGTCATCCAGCAAATGGACCCGATTTATTTTGATTTCACGGAATCGAGCACGGAGCTTTTGAAATTGCGCCAGCAATTTGACAACGGCCAGCTTAAAAAAGTCGCGCCTGACGAAGCGAAAATTTCTTTGCTGCTCGAAGACGGCACAACATACCCGCACGAAGGCAAGCTGCTTTTCTCCGACGTCACGGTGGACCCGACGACTGGCATGGTGACTTTGCGCGCGGAATTTCCGAACACAAATGATTTGCTGCTGCCGGGAATGTTCGCCCGCGCGCAATTGGAGCAGGCCGTTGACAGCAACGCCATCGCCGTGCCGCAGCGCGGCGTGACCTACGGCGCAAACGGCGAGCCGACCGTCATGGTGGTGACGCCGGATAACAAGGTGGCAGTCCGTCCGGTGGTGGTGAGTTCGGCGGAGGGCAATAAATGGATTGTGACGGGCGGATTGAAGGCCGGCGAACGCGTGATTTTGTCGGGACTGCAAAATGTTCAGCCGGGAATGACCGTTATACCTGTGCCGTTTGATTCCACCAACGCCCCAGCGGCTGACGCTTCCAATTAAGGTAAAGAGAACTGCCATGCCACGATTTTTCATTGACCGCCCAATTTTTGCCTGGGTCATTTCGATTTTGATTCTGGTCGCGGGAGCATTGTCGCTGACCAAACTGCCCGTCGCGGAATATCCGAGCATTGCGCCGCCGTCGGTCAGCATCACGGCGATATATCCCGGCGCGTCCGCCGAGACGCTGCAAAACACCGTGACGGCCGTGATCGAACAGCAATTGAACGGCATTGACGGCCTGCTTTACATGTCGTCGGTCAGCCAGTCCTCGGGCCAGTCCCAGATTACGCTGTATTTCGTGCCGGACACGAACCCCGACATCGCCCAGGTGCAGGTGCAAAACAAACTGCAACTGGCGATGCCCAACCTGCCGGCGGCGGTGCAGCAGGAAGGCGTGATCGTCGCCAAGGCCACGCGCAACTTCCTGATGTTTTTCACGCTGTCGTCCACCAACATGGATGAAATCGCGCTGGGGAATTTCATCGCGTCCAAAATGCTCGACCCGATCCGCCGCGTGAACGGCGTCGGTGAAGCGGACTTGTTCGGCACGGAATACGCAATGCGGATCTGGCTGGACCCGGCCAAGCTGGACAGTTTTGGCCTGACGGCGGCCAATGTCATCAACGCCATCCAGTCGCAAAACGTCCAGGTTCCGGCCGGACAACTGGGCGCGCGGCCGGCGGCCAATGGACAGGAATTAAATGTCACGCTGGAAGGCCCGACGACGCTGAATACGCCGGAACAGTTCGGCGGCATTTTGCTGCGCGTCAACCCGGACGGCTCGCGCGTGTTGCTGCGCGACGTGGCAAGAATCGCGTTGGGCGGACAAAATTACACCACGCAGGTGCATGTCAACGGCGAGCCGGCGGCGGCGGTCGGCATCAAACTCACGCCCTCGGCCAACGCGCTGGCCACGGCGAATGCGGTGCGCGCCAAAGTCAAAGATATGTCCAAATTTTTTCCGCCCGGCGTCACCGCCAATTTTCCCTATGACAGCTCGGCGTTCGTCCGCATTTCCATCGAGGAAGTCGTGTTCACTTTGGTCATCGCCATCGTGCTGGTATTTTTGGTGATTTACCTGTTCCTGCAAAATCTGCGCGCGACGTTCATTCCCACCATCGTCGTGCCGGTCGCGTTGATGGGAACTTTCATGATCATGCGCCTGACGGGATTTTCGATCAATGTGCTGACGATGTTCGGCATGGTGCTGGCCATCGGCCTGCTCGTGGACGACGCGATTGTCGTCGTGGAAAACGTCGAGCGCATCATGAGCGAGGAAGGCTTGTCGCCGCGCGAGGCGACGCGCAAATCCATGGGGCAGATCACCGGCGCGCTCATCGGCATCGCGCTCGTTTTGACGGCGGTGTTCATTCCGATGGCGTTTTTCGGCGGCTCGGTC
>Ga0207933_1003013_pt1 | contig 10335 bp, 12 predicted proteins | sample NGESurdeep092012_4_FD_184488 | JGI IMG/M metagenome (GOLD analysis project Ga0207933, IMG submission 184488) | Arctic peat soil microbial communities from Barrow, Alaska - NGEE Surface sample F53-3 deep-092012 (SPAdes) | ecosystem: Environmental > Terrestrial > Soil > Wetlands > Peat ...
CGAAGTCGGCAGTGACAACCACGACGGCGTACGTCCCTCCCGGCATCAAGGGCAACAGTAAGTTCACGGCTCCCAGCGCCGTCTCGGGCGCGAACGCGCCGTACGACCCACGAAGCTGTAACGCAGCGGGCACTGGGCCGGGGCCAAACTAAGCGCTCGTCACGTTCTCCCAGTGCGAGATGCGAGTGAACAACGACGGACTCGCACGCTTCCTGGTTCGCGCGTTCATATTTCGTGGACCTTGAGTCACACAATAAGAACCACTCTGTTGCCGCACGCACTCAAGCGTCAATCAACCCTCAAGAAACGACGTTTCCTACAACAACTCGATGAATTGACTGACGGTAATGCCAGACTGTCGAAGAATTGCAGAGAGCGTCCCTCGGGCGAGATCTCGGTGATTCGGGACAATGACCGTTTTGCCCTCTTGATCTCGAAGTATCACGTGACTACCTCGCCCGATTTAGCCGACGTCCGTGCGCGACTGCACGAAATCATCGGTGTTGCTAAAAGCATTGCCACTGAAACTTTTTAAGCTTTGCCAGTTTTAAGCGTTCTGGTGTGCTCCGGATAAGTTGGAGATTACTAGCGGACCGGATTGCGGGTGATCGGGCGATGCCGTTCCGGACGGGAGGAGAAAGTGGTCGCTGAGGTTACCGATACCCATGCAGCCGTCGCCCGTTGGTGGGCAGCTGAGCGTGAGCACATCGGCGATCGGCGGCTGGGCTGTGGGCAGTGCGACCGACGACCAGGTGGTCCCGCCATCGCGGGTCGCTTCAATGGCGGGTTCGCTGTAGGCACCTGATGCGCTGTCGGTGTTGTACGTCGACATGGCGATCCAGCAGTCGTCGGCGTTGGCGCACGAAACGGCCGTGGGCATGTTCGCCCATCCGACCGGTGGACCCGACACTTGCCAAGTCGCGCCGGCGTTCGACGTTGTAGCGATTTCGTAAGGAACCTTCGACAAGCCCACGGGCACCAGCATGCAATGTGTGGTGTCACCGCACGAGGCATACATGATGGCGGCGTCGTTGTAGAGGGCTGGCGTGCCGGCCAGCCACGTAAGGCCCCAGTCGTCTGAACGCAGGCCGACGACGTACGAACTCGGGTAACTGCCAAGAGCCGAGACTGCTATGCATGACCCGTCCGAACTGCAGTTCAAGGTCCATACCGCCGCCGCCGCCGCGCTCGGCGCCGACGTCGCTTGCGTCCAGGTGCGGCCGCCATCGTCCGTAGAAAGAAACGTCCCGACTCTTTGTGGTGGCGAGCTCGGGTCCGTGCCGTTCGCCGCGGGCAAGCTGCCGCTTACGCTCAAGACGCAATGAATGGCATCCCCGCAGACGAAGCGTCCCGCGGAGGGACTCCGAATCCCCGTTGGCACGGGAATCTTTGACATATTCCAGTGGGCGCCCCCGTCGGTGGTGAGAATGAACTCAGCCAGTGAAACTTTGGCGGCGCTGCCGACGGGAACGTACACGATTGCGCAGGTTTCGGCTGTCGGACACGAGAAGGACAAGAGGTTCCAGGCCTGCTCGACAGTCGCAATCGGCAACGATGCGGTCTGTTCCCAGTTCAGCCCTCCATCGGTAGTCCGGAAAAAGGCGTCCTGCGCAGCTCCGGGCGAGTAGCAGACAAGGTCGGTGACACACTGAAGACCAATTGTGGCTCCTGGTGAGAGTGATCGGAAAGGAGATGATGCCAAATCCACCAATCGCCAGGAGAGCACCCCGGACGGAGATTCCGACGACTTGTGTGCTGGCGTGTCCGTGGATCCCACGGTGAGGAGGACGGTGACGATGGCCACCGCGGAGGCCACGGCGAGCGCGGTCAGTGCGAGCGAGGAGCGTGGACGGCCGCTATACGGACGATTGTGATGGATGCGCGGAAAGTGGGCGGTAGTCACCACGCTTCCGATCGGTGCAAAGAGATGGGTAGGAACCCGACGGCGGCTAAGGCGCTGGTGAAGGATCTGTGGTGACGGCACAGACTGATCCGGAACCGACGACAGGGCGCGGTCGAAGAGGTCTTGAATTTGATCATTCGGTGACATTGGTGGCTTCTTTCGATTGTTGGGACGCTTTGGCGAGAGCGGAGTGCAAGGTGGCCTTTACGGTTCCTTCGGCGCAGCGCATGACAACGGCAATCTCGGGAATAGAGAGTTGGGTGATGTAGCGCAACAGCAGCGCCTCACGTTGACGGTTGGATAAGCCTTCGAGAAGGGTGGAGACCATCATCCTGTCCTCAATGTGACTCTCACCCGACTGGACATCGGGCTGGTGGACGAGGAGCGCCCGCTTGGCATCGTGCCGGGCGCGACGACGATGAAAGTCACGACCCTTATTGAGAGCAACAACCATCGTCCAACCCTCAGGGTGGTCCAACCTCGAGACCTTGGGCCATCTCTTCAGTGCCTGAAAGAAGGCCTCTTGGGTAATCTCCTCCGCGAGCGCCGAGTCGCGGAACGCGAGCGTCATGGCTCGGCGTACGTGGTCATAATTTGTCGAATAGAAGCTGTCGAAATCCATTGGCGACAACGCTCCGCTCCGCTCGATGTTCAAGGTTCCCAATAGTAAGACGATGTACAAGTCGCAATCGTTTATTCGATCTCCGTAGTGTCGCGAAAGCGAATCACGGACTGTAATCGACTGGATTTGTCAACAATGGGGCTGCGGAGAATGCGAGTTCGGCGAGATCCCGACGGCAAGTATCTTCAACCTGTTGGACTTTATCTACGATGAAATTTCGAGAATAATTCGCTTCAAAAGATTGCAGTATATTACGAACGCATGTCATTCACCTGTGCTGCATGAACGGGCCGTGCGGATGGCTATCGAATAGCGCGGCTCCTGTTAACGATCATTCACCGGGTCGTCAACATCATCGCCCGGCCGATCGACAGTTTCATTTTCGGAACAGTCAACTACAGTGACGTCGTCTCGCAATGCTGGAGCTTCCGCTGCGGGCGTCGCCGTGTCGATCCTCGAAGACCCCACCGGCATAATTGGCGACCCGCGCGGCACGGCATACCCCGCATTCCAAAATACTTGCATGGTTTGTTGTCGTCCTTTTCCATCGCTGGAAAGACCGGCACCGCGTCGAATTCTCCAAAGCTTGAGCGCAACTCGTGGTTTGTCAGGTTCGGACCAACGACACACCCACAGTACGTCGCACTGTGGGTCATCGGTGAAGGCGGTTATGGGGCCGACACTGCCGCTCCCGTCGTCGCGAAGTTATTTAAATACCTAGTCGCCCATCCAATCGGGCCGGTCCGACTAGCAAATTCGCTAACGAGTCCGGGATCGATGCCTTCGGCATCAAAGTAATTGACTAATCGGCTGATAGTTGAACGTAACTCTTAGATCTTTTGCTGACCGAGAGTTGCGGGTCAGATCTCACGACACAACCATCGGGTCAGTCGAAGCCAAGACGTGTCCCTGAGGTTGCGGCACCCAAGTGCTTCCAATCGCGTTCAAAAAGATCCGGCTAACGTCCTCCACGGAAAAACTTTGCCGTTCAGAGTCAGAAAATATCATTTGGCCGAGCGGAGCTGACCAACAGAAGACCACAAGTGCATGTGGATTGACGCGCGAATCAATCCATCCCAATGCCATGGAGCATTTTACGGCCTCGACCCATCTGTCAATTTGAGAATCGAGACGGCTACTGAATGCGCGTTGCGTGTCTGCATGATGCCATACGTCACGGAGCAGGTTTACAATACGCCAATTGCCGCCATCTTGGGCCGTGATCCAAATTGATTGCATGTTGTTGCTGACGGCATTGAGAAACGCGTTTTCGTCATGAGCGTCCAATGCCGCTTCAACGTCCAGCAGATAGTCGCGCAGATGGCCAACTAACTCAAAGTACGTGAAGGATTGCGCTTCGGCGACTAATTGCGATTTTGAATCGAAGTGGTAATAGAGCGTTGGAAGACCGACGTTGGCTCGCAGAATCACATCCTTAACTCGAATATTCGAGCTACCTTGATGAGCGATTAATTCGGCAGTGGAAACAAGAATATGTTGCCTCGTGTCAGAAGTTTTCATGATCAACGAGCCTCCGTTCGGCAGCATGCTAGGCGCGATAATTCAAAGTTTGATGAGATATGACGGATATTTGTGTTTCGTACTTTGAGTGAATGTTCAGCCGTTTTCCGCGAGGCTCAGAACGTAGAGATTGGTTTTCGCATTGATGCATTGATTCTTTGAATGCCCATTCTTCACAATTTCAATGTGCTCAAACGCGTATGCATTTGATCGCTTCTAGTAGCAGCCTTGCGTCCAACGCGTTACGAGAATTGAATCCAGAACTCCATTCATACTGACCTGTCGTAAATCCACAACATCGTTCATATTGGCTGGCGCGTTTCAAGAGCGTGACACGTTGCGGCTTCGTGTTGATCGGCTGATTCACTCGCAGTGAACAAGTGGAGTCATCCGGTCACTGTCGGGGATCGTAAGTCATGTTGTGACATTCAAACAAACTAAAACAAGGAGATTGCAGATCATGAAATCACTTAATACATTGAATACCGCAATTAGATCGACGAAGGTGACCAGGTGTCGGCGTGCAACACTCGCCGTAGCCATATCGCTTTCGTCGCTCGTGGGAATTTCCGCAATTGGAGTCGGCCAAGCTTCGGCGACGACTTCGGCAGAGTCAACTTCATACACGGGACCGTGTGTTGGAAATGCCTTTGGAAGTAGCAACGTTGAATGCCTGCCATCTCGTCTCACATCAACGGGCGTCTCGGAATTCGAGGCAGAACTTCTGGGCGACCCGAACAATGCGAGCTGTTTTGCCAATATCTCCTATGTCTACGGAGCGGGATATTACTTAGACGGTTCGTCGTGGATCGAAGGAAGTGGTGGAGACGCGTCCTTGTCTCCAGCCGGATACGGCGACTGGTTCGGCTTCGCCAGTGATGTCGTAAGCGGAACTAAAGAGCAGGTCGTTGATCAGTTCTGTGACCTCGACTTTAACGTGACTTATTGAGAAGTTGCTACGTGCCCCCACGATGGTGGGGGCAACTAGCAACGCCAAACTGTGGCGAGTTCGATTGTGGTGCGGCGCACCGGTGTTCTTATCTCAAGAACTTTCGTAGCCATGATGGCAATCGCATTGATTGCAACCGTGAGTACGAATTGGTCCGCAAGTGCCCTCAAGAAAGAGAGTGTGCAAAACCATAAGCTATTAACTCCGGCTTCAATTGTGAGCCAATTCCTCATAAGTACGTCCGCAGCATATAACGCGAACCCACCACAAGTTTGGGACCGTTTTGTGGAACGAGTTCAAAACCAATCAGTGCGTGTCTGCATGATGACCTTCGGGTTTAAGGGTCGCGAACTCCGATTCTTGTCTTCCCTCGGATCCATTTCATTTGGTGTTGACAACACTGACTATCCCGACGTGCGGAGATTGCAGACAGGAAACTTGGGTCTTGTTCCGATCACTGACATCAAAGGTAGGCCGACCGTTCCAGCGCGAGAGGCTGCGGCGTTCAGATCGGACTACGGCAAATGCCATGATCGACCTCTAACAATGTTTGCTTCTGTTGACAAACTCCTAGATCCAATGCTTCGCGTTTGGGACGGAGACATCAGCAAGGTGGCACACGCCCTGCCGATAATTGAGGCAACCAAACAATGGTCGACATGCGTCGCCTTACGCGGCGTGCCCGCAGCGTCACCCGCGTCGTGGTTCGCAAAGTTGGATCGTCTGATTCAAAACTCGGAGAGAGACTATTCTGACCCGTATGTGGCACCCAAAGTGGTGGCTCGGGTAAGGATCTACGGCGATTGTGTGTCACCTTTAGCTCGAGCGATGGATCGGGTCCGCCTCAAGGATCGAGCGCGACTTCTGGGCCGATTCGGACACGTCCTACCTATTTTGGCCAAGCGAATGAACGAACTAATTAAGGCTTACGATTGATGTGGCCGGAGGCCAGTCTTCGCGCGCTGCTCTGGCTGAACCGGCTGATGGTCGTGCTTGATTGCACTTGTATTGAATTCTTGATTGCACTTGTATTGAATTATTGACGGTAACTGTTCAGGTGGTCACGCCGGTTCTAATTGGATCGCCTGAAGTCGTATATCGGCATTGGTGAATCGTCCGATCGGCTCGTCGAGTCGGACAATCCACTTTTCGCCATCTTTGGCGACGATGGTCGCGTTCTTGCCGTGAAGGTATAGCGGCTTCAGATTATGCCCGAGGCGGACCCGGTCGCCGACGTGGAGTCGACTGGCGGCGACCAATTCGGCGACGGCGTTGAGGGCGGCAATCCGGCGGTTGACGAGGATCGCGATCTCTTTGAGGTGCTCGTCGAGGGCGCCTAGGAGCAATGCAGCGATCAGCGGCTCGACATCGAGGCCACCCGGTCGCTCGGGCGAGTCCACGACACCGTCGAGAAACGGCTGAGCCGCTGCGACGCGCCGCGAGTGTGCCGACGGAACCGTCGTGCGAGGTGTTCTGGGTTTGGCCATGCCAACATTCTGCTCGGTGAACTGCATCGACTGCGGGCTCCGGTCCTCGCGAGTGCGACCGGCAGCCAGGAAGTGGCTTAGGGACTAGTGCCTGACGGGATAGGCATCCACGGGTCACCAGCGAAGAGTTCCTGCAGTACCTCAAGCCGGTTGGCACCCTGCTTCGCGGCGCTCGAGAGGTAACTGCAAAAGGCGAGGAAGGACTGGGCGCCTTCAGTGCTGCGGAACCCGCCAGAGATCTTTTGGGCGATTTTCACCATTCGGATGTCGCGCTCGGCCAAATTATTATCGAACGGTAGAGAGAAGTCCGTGGTGAAGCGCAGCACGTCATTCATGTGCACGTCAAGTCGGTCCAATAGGTTGTGCGCCTTGGATCGTTTGGGTCTGCCTCGCCGACCAGTAGGCACTGGTGGGGGGTTGGCCTCGTGACCCGCATCGATGATGGCGCGGTAGTTGGCGCGAATATTCACCAACTCCTGGTCGTCGAGGTGGTGTTGTCCGTTGACCTTCACCTCGAGCACGTGGTGCCAGGTGTCAGAGAGCAGACCAGCCATGTCGTTGGCCCACGTTTGCCCATCGGTCTGGGCGGCCGCGGCCAACTCTCGAATGTGATGAGCATTACACAGTTGGTGTGCGACGTTGTCGTAGTGGCGATAGGGCACCCATCCGTCGTGGACCAGTATTCCCGTGAGGTATTGGAGAACTCCCATGTCGTCCATGGCCGTCACGCCTCGGCGCTTATCGAGGTGATACAACGTCAGATCAGTCGTAGAGACGGCGTGCACCCAGGCCAGTAGGGCATTAACCGTAAGACCGGTCTCGTCGGCGTGCACGACTTGGGCCGTGCGCAGTTGGGCCTGCACTTCACCGAGGAACCCGTCGAGCATCGCGGCTCCCTCGGCGACCATAGCGACGATGGTCCCAGTCGACACCGACCCTGCGTAGGTGTCGGCCAACAGTTCAGCCACTCGCGCTATAGGAAGGTGCTGGCGCGTGACGAGGTAACAGACGTAGGCGCGTAGCGCTGGTCCGTAACAGGCGGGGGCGGTGGCGTCGCTCGGAAACTCTCCGGTCGTGAGCGTGCCACAAGAGCAGCGCTTTCGTTGGGCCTGGTGTTCAGTGCAAAAGAGCGCCATCGAGGGAAGCTCGAACACCTGGCGAGTAATGGTCCCGGTCACTTCAGCGTTCGTCAGGTCGTCGCCACAGTGGCCACACGTCGGCGGTGCGTGGATAATGGTCACGTCCGGATTGGTTCGCTGGGCCAGGTGGTAACCCGGATCGCCCGGCTGCTTGCCGGGCTTCAATCCGGACCTCACTCGCCGTGACTTCGGATCCGGCTTGCTATAGCCGTCACCCGAAGGTGGTTTGGACGAGGTCCTCGAGTTCGAAGAGAGCCGAGCGAGCAGCACCGTCATCTCCGCGCGCATCTTTTCGATCAGCGTGGTCTGCGCTTCGATCAGCGTGGCTTGCTCAACGATCCGATTCGCCTGCTCTTCGACCAGTATGCGCAAGGTGACTACCTCAAGGAGCAGCGCTTCGGGTGAGGGCTCGATAGCGCTGTTCGGAGCGCCATTACAAGTGATGACTCAACGATAAGCCCGCGACGCCGGAGTGAAGTGGACCCTCGTCAGCTGGGACCTGAACAGTAACTATTGACGTTTGATTTCGCTGATATCCCTACGCGACCGTGCATAGTTGTCGGCGTTGCTAAAGGCGTTGCTAAAGGATTTATTAAGGCTGACCCCTTCCCAATTGTGCAAGTGGTCAGCCTTTGTCACGATGAAAGAGCCGCGTGCGGAGCGGTGGCGTTGATCCGAGGATCGATCATGCTCCAACGTCTCTCATCGGAACTGCTATGTGTTCATCGGCGGGTAGCTCACGGTGAATCCAGTCGCCTTCATTCCACCACTTGTCCCATCTGCGCATCGGTCCGTCTACGAGAACCAACACCGCTCCGAACTGGTGAGGAAACATATTCACAACGCAATTAATCGTCCTGTTCTCCTGAGTACCCACCAAGGCATGCAATGGTGAATTCGAGTGCACTGACAAGTACAGCGGCCGGCAACCGGTTTTCACCGCATCTCAAGGCGCCGAGTTACGCGAGAAGGTCGCGATCGAACCCTTTCGTCCGAGTTCGCGCTCCTGTTAGGCGTCAGTCGATCGACGGTTTACGAGTACTTGAACGCCGAACACTGAGTATGGGAACTCGTCGTTCCCAAATCGTTTCTTTAGAAACCTGTAATTCGGATACAGGTTTTAACGTTGACAAGCCAACCGTTGAAGACTATTTCCATCGTTGTCGGCAATATTTGTCAGATTTACGCGGACCACAAACAAAGATTTAGTTTGCAGCGGTTCGAATGAGAAAGACGATTCGCCAAAATGAAAACGAAGGTCCGTAGGTTTCGAATATCAATTGCAGGCATTGCGCTATTAAGCGGCGTATTGCTCATTCCAGGCACCGTTTCTGCTCAGACAAACGTTCCTGACCTTTTGTCGAGTGTTCCGAAAACGGTCGTTCTTGATCCAATCACGGGTCAGATCATTTCCGTCACGGCTGGTTCGATCGCGACAACTTCAAGTGCAATCACTCCGGACATTTCTCACCGAAACAATGTCTGCCAAACGACAAGCCCCGTTGATTTTTGTTACTACGGCCACTCACCATATGCAAATCAAGGATTCTATGGATCGGCGGGAACATGGTACAACACTTGGTACCAGCGTTACGCATTTGAGACGGGTGCATACACGGGACACGCATGTTGGAATATGAGCATCTGTAGTCAAAATTTCGGAGAGAATACGTACGTAACGTTTGGTGGATCGACCGTGACGGGAACTTCGGTCACGATCATTTGATTCGGTTGTCGCTCACCGGCGATCTCAATGATGAATGCTGAGATTACACTGGATTCGCGCGACCCTCGGCGAACCTTTCTACGTGTTGAATCTCAGAAAGGATCTTGAATACGTAAAGAAAATTCTCACACGCCTCGCCGTTGAACCGCCCAGGTGGTACCCGACGGGGGCCGATGGTTCCCGTCGGGTACCTCAAGCCTTTGTCATGTCCGAAAATATGAATTCGAAGTAAAAAAGCGGACATTGAAGGCAGATTCGATCCAGTCCCGCTTCACTAACCGAAGTCGCTGAAACGTCATTGTTCAGAGTCAGTCCGCGCAAGTAATCGAGCCAGATTCTTCGGTCCTCGTGGGCACAGACAGCACCATCATCGAGTCGCAGTTCGCCGCCTACGAGGACTCGGATCCCTTTCGCACCGCCGTTGGCCAAGCGCAGTCACAGGCCCGCGACGGTCACTGGCGCTACGACAACGAACTACAAGCCGTCACCAATGAACTCGCCAAGGTCGACGCCAGCATTGATCGCTACCTGCGAGCCTTTGAATCAGGTTCCATGCCCGAGTCGCTCTGTGGCGAACGTGTGAAGGAACTCGCCACTCGCGCCACGATCCTTCGAGCACGCCGCGAAGAATTGAACGAAGAGATGGAACAGACCGACATCACGTGCGCGTCGCCCGAGGAACTCGCGGCACTGCGCGACCGAGTGAACGAGGCCATCGCCGAAGGCTCACCAGCCGTGGTTAAATCACTCCTACGGGCCCTCATCCACGAAATTCGTGTAGATAGCCATTCAGCCCGTCTTTCGCGTGCCTTTGACTGGCGACGCCATGGCGGGCGATGCGGTTCGCGCCAGTCCCGGTCGGTGGGCGCTGCAGGACTCGAACCTGCGACCTCAGCCGTGTGAAGGCTGCGCTCTAACCAACTGAGCTAAGCGCCCGAGGGAACAATGCTACTTGCTTCATCAGATCATTTCCTTGGTGTGGCGTTGT
>Ga0207933_1003016_pt1 | contig 10331 bp, 8 predicted proteins | sample NGESurdeep092012_4_FD_184488 | JGI IMG/M metagenome (GOLD analysis project Ga0207933, IMG submission 184488) | Arctic peat soil microbial communities from Barrow, Alaska - NGEE Surface sample F53-3 deep-092012 (SPAdes) | ecosystem: Environmental > Terrestrial > Soil > Wetlands > Peat ...
GCTCTTTGGCACGGCTACCGCATTGCGGTTTTCGAAGTCGAACAGGCACCCGAAGCCGGCGTCGACACGGCCGAAGATCTGGAGCGGGTACGCGCCATATTGCTTGAACAATCACGCAGCCCGACCTAAGACTTCCGGTTGGCGCAGTGGGCAAAGCGAGACGCGTGAGCATTGACCGACCCCGCGTTGTCGGGTAAGGTTCGAGTCGGCAAAGCTTGACCCAATGCCCGCAGGCGCAGCGCATCGACGCCGACACACCACAAACATTAGAACCTGTTCTCTGGGGAATCCTGAATGCGCCTGATTCTGTTGGGAGCGCCTGGCGCGGGTAAGGGAACCCAGGCGAAATTCATCTCTCAACACTACGGAATCCCGCAGATATCGACCGGCGATATGCTGCGCGCTGCACGCGTTGCGGGCACTGCGCTCGGTTTGGCCGCAAAAAAGGTGATGGATGAAGGCGGTTTGGTCTCTGACGACATCATCATCGGTCTGGTCAAAGATCGCCTCCGACAGCCCGATTGCGCCCCGGGCTATTTGTTCGATGGCTTTCCGAGGACTGTCCCTCAAGCCGACGCGATGAAAGAGCAGGACGTCGGACTCGACTTCGTAGTCGAAATCGATGTTCCAGATTCCGAAATCATCGAACGCGTAAGCGGCCGCTGGATCCATCCAGGAAGCGGTCGTACCTATCATGTGCATTTCCATCCGCCCAAGGTACCCGGCAAAGACGATCTCACTGGCGAGGATCTGATTCAACGTGTGGATGACAGCGCAGAAACGGTCAAGAAACGTCTGGCGGTCTACCACGCTCAAACCGAGGTTCTTTTGGGCTACTACGAGAAATGGGCTCAAAGCGGTGCGCGCAACGCGCCTGCGTATCGCAAAATCTGCGGCGTGGGCGGCGTCGAATCGATCCGCGATGCGGTCTTTTCCGCGCTCGAGCGGTGACCCTCGGCGCGCTTTTGGGAAATTCTCTCGCGGCAGAGTCCGGCGCGTAGATCGCGAGCGAGAACGCAACAGTTGGGATGATTCTGCATTAATCGCAATATCGTGAAACGATGAGGAGAACGCAAGATGTCAGAAGGTCTGTGGTTCGCATTGGCGTGTGGACTTGTCGCCGTCATCTATGGCTTCGTTTCGCGCCGGTGGATTCTCGCGCTCGATCCGGGTAATGCACGCATGCAAGAGATCGCCGCTGCGATTCAGCAAGGCGCAGCCGCCTACCTGAAACGCCAATACCGTACCATCGCGATGGTCGGCGTCGTCATCTTTCTCATCATCCTTGTCGTACCCGGCCTCGGGCTCTGGACGGCTTTGGGTTTTCTGATTGGCGCAGTGCTCTCAGGTCTGTGCGGATTCATCGGCATGAACGTTTCGGTCAAGGCCAACGTCCGCACCGCTCAGGCGGCATCGCACGGGCTGAACGCGGCACTCAACGTCGCGTTTCGTGGAGGCGCGATCACGGGCATGCTGGTCGTTGGCCTCGGTCTTTTGGGAGTAGCGGGATACTACGCGCTGCTCACGACCCTGACGCCCCACGACCCTGCCCAGGCTGACTCGCTGCACGACGTGATCCGGCCGCTCATCGGCCTGGCTTTTGGCGCTTCACTCATTTCGATTTTTGCGCGCTTAGGGGGCGGGATCTTCACCAAGGGCGCCGATGTGGGTGCCGATCTGGTGGGCAAGGTAGAAGCCGGAATCCCCGAAGACGATCCGCGCAATCCAGCCGTTATCGCCGACAACGTCGGCGATAACGTGGGCGACTGCGCGGGTATGGCCGCAGATCTGTTCGAGACCTACGCGGTCACCCTGATTGCGACGATGCTGCTTGGCGCGCTCACCATGAAAGGTGCCGAAGACGCTGCGGTACTCTTCCCGCTGACCCTCGGAGGTTTCTCCATCATCGCCTCGATCATCGGTTGCTATTGCGTCAAACACGTCGAGGGCAAAAAGATCATGAGTGCCCTCTATCGGGGTCTGATCGTCGCAGGAGTGCTCGCCTTAATCGCGTTTTATCCGATTACGCGCTGGGTCTTTCACGACACGCCCGTAGCCCAGAACGGCAGCCTGGTTCACATCTATTTGTGCGCCGTCGCCGGACTCGTCTTGACCGGTCTGCTCGTATGGATCACGGAGTTCTACACCGGCACCGAATACGCGCCGGTGCGATACATCGCCCAGGCATCGACGACCGGGCACGGTACGAACATCATCGCCGGACTGGCGATCTCCATGAAATCGACCGCATGGCCCGTACTGTGCGTGTGCATCGCCATCTATGCCACCTACTCGCTCGCGGGCCTGTACGGCATCGCGATCGGAGCGACTTCCATGCTGTCCATGGCCGGGATCATCGTCGCCCTCGATGCGTACGGACCGATCACGGACAACGCAGGCGGGATCGCCGAGATGGCTGATCTGCCCGATGCCATACGCAACATCACCGATCCACTGGATGCCGTAGGTAACACCACTAAGGCGGTCACCAAAGGGTATGCCATTGGTTCGGCGGGACTCGCGGCACTCGTTCTCTTTGCCGATTTCACCCATGCTCTGGACCACGCCGGCAAGACCGTCACCTTCAGTTTGTCGGAGCCGGCCGTCATCATCGGCTTGTTCGTCGGCGGCCTCATTCCTTATCTCTTCGGCGCCATGGCGATGGAGGCGGTGGGTCGCGCCGCGGGCGCGGTGGTGGTGGAAGTGCGGCGCCAGTTCCGCGACATCCCCGGCATCATGGAAGGTACGGCCAAGCCCGAATATGGCGTGGCGGTTGACATGCTGACCCGGGCCGCAATCAAGGAAATGATGATTCCGTCGCTCTTGCCGGTTCTCACGCCGGTGGTTCTGGCTGTGGTGATGCGCTTTGCAATGGGCGCCGAAGCCGCGCGCATGGCCGTGGGCGGCATGCTGATGGGGACTATCGTCACCGGGCTGTTTGTTGCGATTTCGATGTGCACCGGTGGCGGTGCCTGGGATAACGCCAAGAAGTATATCGAGGAGGGGAATTTTGGCGGCAAGGGCTCAGACGCCCACAAAGCAGCCGTCACCGGTGACACGGTCGGTGATCCTTATAAGGATACGGCAGGACCTGCCGTAAACCCGTTGATCAAGATCATCAACATCGTCGCGTTGTTGATCGTACCGCTTCTCTAAGCGGTCCAAGAACGGAGCTGGCCGGTCGTGGCATCGCGACCGGCTAGCTCCAAGCCGCCGCAAGGATCGCGCGCCCATCGAGGCCGGAAGCCAAGGCCCCCAGAACACCTGGTGAGAAATCGGCCAGCCGCGTCTTACAAAATGCGTCGGCTACGGCCGTACGCCCGGACTTCAAAAGCAATGCGCCCTGTACCAGAAGCACCAGTTGCGCGGTCATGCGGCGCGCCTGCCCTTCTTCCACTTCGTCTCGAGAGAACAGGGTCCGGGCCGCGTTCAGGGCTCGATCGTAGTCGGCATTTTCGCCGCGTACGGCAGTCAGCTCCGCTTCGAGCACTTCAGCGGTCAAAGATGATTTTGAAAATGCGCGCAGGACATCCAGGCACATGACGTTTCCCGAACCCTCCCAAATCGAATTGACCGGCATTTCGCGATAGATACGGCCCAGGCGGCCCTCTTCAACGTAGCCGTTGCCTCCAAGCACCTCCATGGCTTCGGCTGCGAGTTCCGGGCCGCGCTTGCAAATCCAGAACTTGGAAGCGGAAGTCATAGCGCGCCGAAATGCCGTTTGCACAGGATCTTCCTGCGCATCGAAAGCCCGCGCCAAGCGCAATGCCAGGGCTGTTGCTGCCTCCGATTCGATCACCAAGTCGACCAGCACATTTTGCATGAGGGGTTGCTCAACCAACATTCGCCCGAACGCCTGCCGGTGACGCGCATGGTGCAGCGCTTGCACGACCGCTTGGCGCAACATCCCGGTCGTTCCCAAAACGCAGTCGAGCCGCGTGTATGTTCCCATCTCGAGAATGGTCGCGACGCCGCGACCATTCTCGCCCAACAATCGGCCATATGCCCCTGCGAACTCGACTTCGCCCGAGGCATTCGAGCGATTTCCCACTTTGTCCTTCAGACGTTGGATGAGTACGGCGTTCTTTCGCCCATCAGGTTCGAAACGAGGCACGAACAGACATGACAAACCGACTTCTGTTTGTGCCAATACAAGGTGCGCGTCGGATTGAGGAGCGGAAAAGAACCACTTGTGGCCGACAAGTCGATAACTGCCGTCAGGCTGCAGTTCTGCGCGAGTCGTATTGGTGCGGACATCCGATCCCCCCTGTTTCTCGGTCATCCCCATGCCGACCATGGCACCCCGCTTTTGTTCGATCGGCAAGTCACGCGCATCATGTTCGCGCGAAAATAGAGTGGGAATCCAATGCTTGACGAGATAGGGATCCGATCGCAAAGCGACGATCGATCCATAGGTCATGGTGGTCGGACACAATGTGCCACACTCCACTTGCGCCTGCATCAAATACCCCGCCGCACGCGCAACGTGCGCACCGGCCTTGGGCAGCGCCCACGGGCCCGTATGAAACCCACGTCCGGTGATACCTCGGAGCAACTCATGCCAGGCCGGGTGGAATTCAATCTGATCAACCCGATTGCCCTGTGCATCGTAACTTCTCAAGATCGGCGGGTACCGGTTTGCGAGCTGACCTCGCTCGAAGTTCTCGGCTCGGCCAAGCTCCGCACCGATCCGAAGGAGTTCGCCTTGCGCCCATGCGGCACCTTCGCGCGCCAATGCTGCCTGGAGCGCGCCGTCTGTCCCCATCAGATTGTAATTAACCAGCAAAGGCGTCTGGTTAAATACCCGATGGGCCCCGGCCATCGCTTCATCGTGCGGTGCATTCATTGGCTGCTCCTTGGGTGCAGATGGCGCGACTCGCGCCATGTTGTTAGCATACTCGCAGGCCTGTGGCGTTCAAGGTTGCGCCCTGAGCGCACACTATAATTGTGCGACAGCCCCGTCGTATCCCGATTTTCGACGTTGATCTTCACTGTGAAAGGCTCGAATGCAAATCCAAGGCCACGTCTTTATTGTCACCGGGGGCGCCTCCGGTCTGGGCGAAGGAACAGTACGCATGCTGGTCTCACACGGGGCACGCGTCATCATTGCGGACCTGCAGCAAGAGCGTGGAGAGGCGTTGGCCCAGGAGACTGGCCAACGCTTCGTACGTTGCGACGTCAGCCTCGAGAAAGACGCTGAGGCTGTCGTTGCAGAGGCGCGGAAGATCGGCACTCTACGTGGACTCGTCAATTGTGCGGGCATCGCCGCGGCTTCGAAGACCGTCGGGAAAGACGGCGCGCATGCGCTACAACTGTTCTCCAAGGTCATTCAAGTCAACCTGATCGGAACGTTTAATATGATCCGGCTTGCAGCCGAGGCCATGTCCAAGAACGAGGCACTTGCCACCGGCGAGCGCGGCGTACTCGTCAATACCGCGTCGGTAGCCGCCTTTGATGGCCAGATGGGGCAAGCCGCCTATTCCGCATCCAAGGGTGGAATTGTCGGCATGACTTTGCCCATCGCCCGTGATCTTGCGCGCAACGGCATTCGTTGCATGACGATTGCACCGGGCATCTTCGGTACACCGATGCTATTTGGCATGCCGCAGGAAGTGCAGGATGCACTGGCTGCCGCCGTACCCTTCCCCTCGCGTCTTGGGCGCCCAGAAGACTATGCGCGATTGGTCCATCAAATCATCACCAACGACATGCTCAACGGCGAGACCATCCGGCTTGACGGCGCAATTCGCATGCAACCCAAATAGTACGCACCGTCCATCGTATCGCTGAGCGTCGGGTGAGGCTTAGGATTACACCCGCCATGGCGGCGGCCGTGTACGATAGGATGTATTCCCTTGAGGAATGGGTAGAACAGACTTCAAAACAAGGCGTTGGTAATGCAATGGGAAAACAAGTAACCGCCATAATCTACGTCGTGGCTATGGTGGCTGTCATAGTCAGCGCAGATTTTGTGTTCTTCAGAAATCGCTTCTTGGAACGGCTGATAGCCAATATTGGCATCGTCTTGGTGTTTGCGGCCTTCTACTTGAGATTCTTTGGCCGCCCATGGTTGTCGTGAAACGGAACCCGGGATGCTCGCGAGCGCAGAAAATTCAAATGGGCACACTGCCAACGTTCGAAGCACCATTTCGGTAATCCTTCCGTCGTCTGAGCGGTAGACTGGCTTGCGCGCGACGCGTGGCGTTCGTGTCAAAAAACACATGCCAAATGCATGTCGAAACTGCGGCGCCCTTCTTCCAAATCGGCGAGCGCGTCCTTCGCACGCGATCTTCCCTGGCAACGCTGTTCAAACTCGCACCGACCCGTTTTTTTGCCGGGAATGAAATTCGGAACGACAGCAAAGCATCCGGCCGATCGGGTGGGTTTCCTTGTTTGGAGCTGCGGCAGACCGTTCGTCGAAGCCCGGTCCACGTTTTCATCGAACAACTTTCCTCATGAGGGAGAAAGTGCCGCTCATAGCCGAAATCAGGGCTGGTATCGACGGCTCCACTTGTTTTGCCCATGCCAAACAGCGATCATAAGCGCCGCCAATCCTAATTGAGCCTGCCGGCCGCATCCCGCAACACCGCCATCGTGCGCCGGATCTCCTCTGCTTCAGGCGCCTGTGGTTCCGCTTCCAAGTAGTGTGTCAAGTCGTCTAGCGCGGCGCGCGGGCAATCGAGCTGGGCATAGATGAGACCGCGATCACGCCGTTCTGTCGTAGCTTCGGGTAGAAGCACGATCAAACGTTGCTGCACATCGAGAAGCTTCTCGAAATCTTTGCGATCGTGATAGATGTTCTTCAGGTTGCGCAGCATACGTACCAGAATTTCACGCGGGGTCGCTTCCTGGATCGACGGGATCAACGCAAGTTCAGTCGGCACGTCCATACCCCGGGTATCGAAAAACTGGGCCAGCCGCTCCTCAAGCTCTTCGCGTGAGAGCGACTGGCCGGTGTAGGGGTCCAGGAAAATATCACCCGCCCTCACCTTCAACTTGACCAGAAAATGTCCTGGAAAGGAGACGCCGCGCAGGGCCAGTCCCACTTGGTGGCCAATTTCCATATAGAGCACTGCCAGGGAAATCGGAATACCCAATCGCCGTTCGAGAACGCGATTCAGGTAGCTATTGTCAGGATCATAGTAATCATTGCGATTACCCGAAAATCCGAGCTCTTTGAAGAAATAGCGGTTCAGGGAGCGCAACCTCTGTACCGCCGATGCGTCGGCGGGAATGCGCAACCGCAAGACAGCCGCCAACCGGTCGATTTCGGACTGAACCTCGGCCAAGTCGAGCCGCGGATAGACGTCTTGCGCCACCGACGACGCCGCTTCCGTCAGAGGGATCGACTCGCCATCGCCTTCGGCTGCCACCAATGTTGAAAAATAATCAATCGGCTTCATCGCCAGCCTTCAAACACGGCGCCTGAACGCAGACGGACGCAGACCCGCTGCAAATAAAGCTGCAAAATACGCGCCCGAGGCGGCCCCAATGATGAGCGCCAAGTCACCGGCGCGGCGGAATTCGTGGGACTTCAATGCAATCCAGTCAAACTGGCGGCTTGACCACCACAACACGCAGCCGAGTACCAAAAGTCCGACCGCAACGCGTGCAAGAAACATCAGCCACCCCGGTTCCAAGCGGATAGCGCCTCGCCGCTTTAAACCGATGAAGAGCATCGATGCATTCGCGCACGCCCCAAGGCTCGTCGACAGTGCCAAGCCTGCATGCGCAAAGAGCGGCACAAAAATGAGATTCATGAGCTGGGTTGCGATCAAGACGCCAATACCGATTTTGACAGGGGTGCGGATGTCCTGCTGCGCGTAGTATCCGGGGGCTAATATCTTAACCAGGATAAGCCCAATCAGACCTACCCCGTATGCGGTAACCGCATCCTTGGTCTTCATGACATCGAGCGCCGTGAACGCGCCGCGGTGAAACAGAGTTGCCGTCAAGGGAGTCGCGATCAGCCAAAGTGCCAAGGCACACGGTAGCGCGAGAAGAAAACTGAGTCGCATGCCCCAGTCGAGAAGCCCAGCGTAAGCGACATCATCTCCACGGGCACGTGCGTCGCTTAAGCTCGGAATCAGAATCGTACCCAAGGCAGCTCCCAAAAGCGCCGTAGGAAACTCCATCAGCCGATCCGCGTAGCTGATCCACGACACGCTTCCAGGGCCGAGCCACGTCGCGATGTTCACATTAATGACAAGGCTAATCTGCGCCACCGATACGGCCAAGGTGGCCGGGACCATTTGGCGCATCACGCGCCGCACCGCAGGATCGGCGAGCGCAGATCGAACATCAAATCGAATGTGGGGCAAAAGACCGAGCCTTGCAAGACTGGGCACTTGAAGAGCGAGTTGAGCCACGCCGCCCAAAACCACGCCAATCGCCAATGCCAGAATCGGCGGGTTCACATGGGGCGAAAGCAGGACCGCGCAAGCGATGAACGACACATTCAAAAGCACCGGCGTGAAGGCGGGCACGGCAAATTGCCGCCAAGTATTGAGCACCCCGGCGGCCGCAGCGACCAGAGAGATAAATAAAATATAAGGGAACATCACGCGGGTGAGTAACACCGCCAAGCCGAAGGTACCCTCCCGTCCCTTTAAGCCCGACGCGAGCAGCCATACCAAGGCAGGTGCGCCCACGACTCCGATGACGGTCACCACCAATAGAGCCCAGACGAGAACCGTTGCCGTATCGTCAATCAGCCGTTTGGCCTCTACCGGCCCGCGGCGCGCCTTGAATTCACCGAGAATCGGGACAAATGCCTGGGAAAACGCCCCCTCTGCGAACAAGCGGCGCAGAAGGTTGGGTATACGAAAGGCCACATTCAAGGCGTCGGTTTGGGCGCTGGCCCCAAAAAGGGAGGCCTGAATCATCTCGCGCGCCAACCCCGTGATGCGCGAGAGCATGGTCATGCCGCTGATGGTCACTAGAACCCGAAGTAAATTCATGCGTCGTGGTTCGCCCGATGGGGCCGGATTGCGCAAACGGCAACGCCAAAAATGGCGAGTGATCGAAGGAAAGCCGCACGGGCGCGCGAAATTTTCGGATCCAAAATCAAGGAAATTCGTCTCAGGTTGATGGATTGGGACCTGACCTTAGCATGCACATTGAATTCGTCCAACCCGGCTGACTCAGCGCACAACCGGGGAGCGTGCGAGCCGCGCGTCGACCTGCGCGCGCTCAAAACCCGCCGGACGTGGCTCCGCCCGCTCGAATCGCCGTCCGACAACTGCGCTGCGGCCAATCGGCGACATGCGCCCCATCCCCAACCGCCGCAACTTGCCGGGATCTGACTCCAATCCCCAAAGGCCATCGATATCCGCCCTATTCCCGTGCTTTGACGTATGAGCACTGTCGCATTGAAGCGGTAATGGGTACGATCCTGCTTGCGGGACGTCGGCAAAATCCCTATACTACAAGGCTCTAGAAAATTTATGAGACTTTGCCGGCCGTCTCGGCAAGTCCGCTTTGGAAATCCACTTCATGGCCAATACTGCTCAAGCCCGCAAACGCGCCCGACAAGCCGTCAAGCTCAACGCTCACAACTCCAGCTTGCGCTCGAGCCTGCGAACCGCGATCAAGACCACGCGCAAAGCGATTAGCGCTGGCGACAAAGCGCGCGCAGCTGAAATTTTCCGCGCCGCGTCCAGTACCATCGACCGTATTGCGGACAAGAAGATTATTCATAAAAACAAGGCTGCGCGCCACAAGAGCCGTCTGGCCGCCGCGCTGCGAGCACTTCCCGCATAGTTCCCGAATTCGGCTCGGGAAAGACCTCCCGATTGCCCAGAAATACCGCTCGTCGCGAAAGTTTCTAGCTGAAAGGTTCATCTCAAAGCAACGCGTGTTGATGGGATGCGTCCCGCACGCGACGACGGGCCTCTGGCCGCAAGCGGGTTGTAAGATTTCCTAAAACCCCGGCCACACAATAAACTGATCGCAAAGCAGCGCGCCGTTGTCGCGGGCTTGGGAAGGTACACCGGGAACCGGGTCTCCTGTTATCGGCGGCCCTAATCGCCCTCGGTTGCCTCTGTGTTCGCTCTGTTGCGCACTTGTGCGGTGTGGGCCCCATAAATCCCTGAAATCGCAGCCACCCATCGCCCTGAAAGGTTTTCGGACGTCCGCCCCACGCGATGCGCGGCCCTGTTTCAAGTTGAAATCGCATAAACTTCTAAGCTCTGTGTAACACACCACTGGTATCGACCATGAACGCGCCAACCGCATCGCATGTCATGAAGACGTACAACAATCTGCCGATCTTTCTATCGCATGGGCAGGGCGTCTGGGTATGGGACGAGGCGGGCCGTAAATATTTGGAT
>Ga0207933_1003017_pt1 | contig 10328 bp, 7 predicted proteins | sample NGESurdeep092012_4_FD_184488 | JGI IMG/M metagenome (GOLD analysis project Ga0207933, IMG submission 184488) | Arctic peat soil microbial communities from Barrow, Alaska - NGEE Surface sample F53-3 deep-092012 (SPAdes) | ecosystem: Environmental > Terrestrial > Soil > Wetlands > Peat ...
CCACAGGGCCGCCAATCTAGGCAACTCCCCGCGAAACCAGTCTCCGGCGGTGGTCTACTTTTACACCGCCACGTAGCCCCGCTCGCGCGGCGCTACGTGGTCTATTTTTGCTCCGGCGCTCATAGTTGTACAGCTGATTGTCGGCGTCGATAGGATTGGTGACAAAACCGTAGCGTAATCCTATATTTAGGGTCAGATGGGAATTGACGCGCCAGTCATCCGCAACAAACGGAACTACTTCGTATTCACGGAGGGAGCGCTTCGGACTACCGGCTACACCGTTGGTCTCAACTGGTCCATATACCTCATAGGGACTGGCTTGAAGCAGGCTAGGCAGGTTAATAAAGATCCAATAGCCATAGGCATTGAGCGGCTCCCAGACATTGCCAATGATCTTGGACGCCTCCAGTCCCATCTTGATGGTGTGCTTACCGCGCGTCCAATAGAGATGGTCGGACAACGTATACCGATCCTGTGCAATGCCTAGAATGGCTCCGCCCCCAATGGGATTGGGTCCAAATACCGTGTCTATATAAGCCCCTGCATATTGAGGGCCGAAAGTGTCCAGTGCAGGTTGGTCGGCACCCGTGGTCTGCGGGTTGATATTTTGGACCAGGCGCACCCCGTGAATATCGGCGATATTTATCAAACTCGGAGAAAAGATGTGATTCTCCTCAACTGTTAGATATTGGTTGCGGCCAAACTCCTTACTACCATAGCCAGCAACTGGTACAGTGGCAGCCAGTGTACGGCCGTTGTCGAGGACGTAGCTGGCGAACAGGCTGTCTTTCTGGGAAAATTGATGATCCAAGCGTCCAAAGAAAAAATTCTCATCCTGGGTTGTAGAAGCAGTTCCCGTGAAGGCAGCCGTACCATCGCCGTAATCAATGCCAGTGGGGGTGGGAAACAGCGGTAGAACTTTTGCCATATTCGGACTCACCCCGACATATGCAAGCCCGTTCGATCCGCAAGTAGCTGCCGTATCGACTGCACAAGGGACATATCCTGCTTGCGCGTTCGCATTGAGCGTTCTTCCTGGGGCCTCAAGGCCGATCGACGCCCGTAGTCCTTCGTAGTTGGCAAAGAAGAATGTCTTGCCTTTCTTGATGGGTCCCCCCACCGCACCTCCAAATTGAGCCTTATGGAACGGGCTGGCGGCTGGAGTGGCATGTGGGAATGTGTACGGCTCGGCATTGAAGATAGAATCACGATCGAAAATATATGCGGAGCCATGGAATTGGTTGGTCCCAGAGCGCGTGGCCTCGTTCACAACTGCGCCTTGTCCCCCAAACTCGGCGCTATACGTGCTGGTCAGAGTCTGGAATTGTGAGACCGCCTCCACGCCAAGGGAAGTATTGCCAGTGGTATTGCCAGCGCCCTCTTTATAGAAGTTCGACACATTGGCGCCATCGAGCAGTTCCATCATCCCCACAGGGCGCAGGCCGGAAGCTGAAAACGTAGCGGCGTTACCGTGAGTGTAGGTTCCAGGAGAACCGGTTGCGTTGACTTGGTTGACACCAGGCGTGAGCAAGATGAGCTGTTGCAGGTCGCGGCCATTTAGCGGTAAATCGCGCATCTGCTTGGAATTGATCAACGATCCCACTGAAGAATCGGACGTCTCAACAAGTGGAGCATCTCCTGTAACGGTCATCTGCTCTGAGGTATCTCCAACTCGGACGGAAATGTTCACGACCGCTTCGCGTCCAACCGTGAGATCGATTCCAGAGCGCACTTCAGTTGCAAACCCTGTCTTCATTGCTCTCACTTCGTAATTTCCAATGACCAGGTTCGGCACCGAATAGAAGCCGTCTTGATTCGTAACGGAGTTCGAAGTGATACCCGTCGCGAGATTCTTGATCGTGATAGATGCATCTGCTACACGCGCTCCAGACGGGTCGGTTACCGTTCCAGAGATTGTTCCATTCGTGACCTGCCCAAGAATTGGGCCAGATCCAAGACACAGACTGATGGCCAACATCGCTGCGACGAACCCTCTACGCAAGATATTTGCATTTATTTCGCTTACCAGCATCGGGTTTAGCCTCCGAAGAAGAAGTGGCTGGCACATCTATGCCCCTCTTCTGATTCGGCCCGAACTATAGCGCTCTGCGAATTGATTTGTACAATAGAATGTTGTGATCAAAACGATTTGATTTCCGCATGATCTATAAATTGAAGCGAACATCGCATTTAGCGATGCATCGGATCGAGAGAAAGGGGCGCCGGAATTCAAGGTCGTGTTGAAAGAGCTAGTTCGGGAGTGGCAAGATTGGAGCTTTCTACGAACCGTCCCTGCAAGTCACGCGGATTGTCCCGTGATCTGTTTAAGGACTGCTACCATTTGCAAAGCGGACGGTGAGAGGGACCGATCCTTCTTCTGAATAATTTCAATCCTTCGGCTCAGTTGCGGCTTGTTGATGGCAATGCAGTAGATTTCTCCCGCCTTGTCCATATCGGCCGCCGCCTCTGGAAGTACAGCTATCCCCAAACCCGCTTTGACCAACCCGAGTGCCGTGGACATGTAATTCGTCTCATAGGCGACCATGAGAGGTGTTTTCGCCCGTTTCATGGCGTCTTCCAGAATTGCTCTCACTCCGCTGTCCCTCCCGGTTACGATGAGGGGATACGCGACAAGTTCCGTAAGGCCGATGGTATCTTGCCTCGCTAGCAAGTGACTCTTAGGGGCAAAGGCACAGAGCCTGTCGACCTGGAGCAGAACGGTTTTCAATTCTTCATCCGGGCGCAGTTTACTTCCAACCCCGAAATCCACCTCCTCTTTCTTGACAGCCTCTACGATTCTTTCGGCTACGACGTCTCTAATCCGGACTTCGATTCCCGGATATAGTTTGGTGAACTGCTGAACCGCTCGCGGCACAATTTGTGCGGCAATCGAGGGCAAAGCTGCCAAGGTCACCATGCCGCGGCGGAGGCTTGTTAATTCCCGCGTGCGACTGACCACAGCTTCCGTGTCAACCAGAATTTTTTCAAGTGGGACGAGGACATCCCTTCCCGCATGAGTCAGGGCGACCCTTCTCTTGCCGCGGTCGAAAAGAGTCACACCTAAAGAGTCTTCCAGTTGCCTGATCTGAACCGTAAGTGCAGATTGCGAAACATGCAGTTCAGAGGCAGCACGGGTGAAGTTGCCGATGCGCGCAACAGCAAGAAAGGCCCGAATATGCCGCATGTCCTCGATCATTTGTTTTTCCGATCATAACTAACAGCTTATTTCATTTTACTATGCATTTCGTTACACCTATACTCCGCATTGCATTGAAGTCCAGGAAGAGGCGGGGACGACTTGATGGTACTCCCCGGATTATTCGTATAAGACTGAGGAGAGTTCAGCGTAGAAGTAAGAGTCAATAGAGCATCCTGAGTCAGGGTCGTAAAACTGCTCCTCGTACCACGTCAACCAACGAACACAGTTCGATCGAAGAGAACCCATGCTGGCATTGATTGGCCTTGTAGTTCTAGTAACTTTGACGGTCTCCATCTTTCGGCGGCTTGTCTCGCCCCTGGTCGGTCTGATTCTCTTTCCTGTAGTCGGCGCGATCGTCGCTGGAGACGGACTGAAGACAGGTAAGTTCATTCTCAGCGGCATTGAGACTGTCGCGCCGGTTGTTAGCATGTTCGTCTTCGCAATTCTGTTTTTTGGTGTGGTTACAGATGCGGGGCTTATGGATCCGATTGTTCGCTATATCCTTCGCGTTGTTGGAAATCGTCCCTCGCACATCGTCCCGGCAACGGCATTGTTAGCACTGCTCGTTCACCTTGATGGTTCTGGCGCGGTAACCTTCTTGATCACGATCCCTACGATGCTCCCGTTATACAAGCACCTCGGCATTGATCGTCGGATTCTTGCTTGTGCAGCATCGCTGGCCGCCGGTGTGAATTTCTTACCCTGGACAGGGCCTGTACTTCGGGCTTCAGCTTCGCTTCATCTTTCGACATCACAAATCGTCCGTCCTCTGTTGCCAGTTCAAGCCATCGGCCTTGCTTTCGTCTTTGGAGTTTCATTCTGGCTCGGACGGCGTGAAGAACGACGCCTTGCGAAAATTCCTAGCGAAGCGGCTCCGCTGCTAGTCCACGTTGCATCGGATCCCGAGCTGCGCCGACCGAAGCTGTTCTTCCTCAATTTACTGCTCACCGTTGCGGTCCTTGGGCTGATGATCAGCGGCAAGTTCGATGCTGCGCCCCTGTTCATGATCGGCACGGCCATCGCATTGCTGATAAATATGTCCGATTTGAAACTGCAGCGAGAGCGGCTGCAGGTTCACGGTATCGCAGCTCTTTCGATGGCTGCAATCCTTTTGGCGGCCGGGGCATTCACCGGGATCATGAAGGAGAGCGGAATGCTCAATGCCATGGCAGGAACGGTCGCAGAGATCATCCCAAGGGCACACGCCGGCTATCTGCCCGTTGCGCTCGGCGTTACTTCTATGCCTCTCAGTTTTCTCTTTGATCCGGATTCCTTCTATTTCGGAGTTCTTCCCGTGCTCGCTTCTGTCGCCGCTAAGTTTGGTGTGGCACCGGTACATATGGCGCAAGCGGCGGTTCTTGGTCAAATGACGACCGGCTTTCCCGTGAGTCCGCTCACTCCGGCAACATTCCTGGTTATCGGTCTCGCGGGAATTGAACTTTCTGAACACCAAAAATTCGCCGCACCATTTCTTTTTGGGGCTTCGCTGTTGATGACAGCTGCCTGCGTCCTCTTTCGCATCTTTGCTAGCTAATGATTTGAGGGAACTATGAAACATATCAGGATCGGCGCAGGCGCAGGCTACTCCGGAGATCGGCTTCAACCTGCACTGGACCTCATCGAGCGCGGGAACCTTTCCTACATTGTCTTCGAATGTCTTGCAGAGCGGACGATAGCCTTGGCACAACAGCGAAAGCTGGCGAACCCAGAACAAGGCTACGATCCGATGCTTGAACTGCGTATGAGGGCTGTTCTTTCATTGACGACCTCACCACGTGTTCGCATCATCAGCAACATGGGAGCTGCAAATCCCCTGGCCGCAGCAAGAAAGACGCGAGAGATAGCTGAGTCGCTCGGTATTCGGAATCTAAAGATTGCTGCGATTACAGGGGACGATGTCCTTTCCAATATTTGCGAACGAGATCTCAACGTTATCGAGACAGGAGAGCGGGTATCGGAGCTGGGGAGTAAATTAGTCTCTGCCAATGCATACCTTGGCGCGGCTCCGATCGTCGAGGCCCTTGCGGCTGGTGCGGACATCGTTCTCGCAGGACGGATTGCCGACCCTTCCCTCTTTCTCGCTCCACTGCTCCATGAGTTCGGGTGGGATCCGTCCGATTGGAAGAGACTTGGTTCCGGCATCCTTGCAGGGCATCTTTTGGAGTGTGCAGGGCAGCTGACGGGTGGTTACTTCGCCGATCCCGGTTACAAAGAGGTTCCCGGTCTCGCAACACTTGGTTTCCCCTTCGCCGATATTGATGAACTTGGCAACGCAACCTTTGGAAAGCTTGCCGGCACAGGCGGTATGCTGACAATCGCAACATGCAAAGAGCAGTTGCTATACGAAGTTCACGACCCAAGCCGCTACGTCACGCCAGACGTGGTTGCGGACTTCTCGAGGGTTCGGATCGAGGAGATTACAGACGATGTCATTGCTGTCGCTGATGCCGATGGCACAGAAAGGCCGCCGAAGCTAAAGGTCTCCCTCGGCTGTAGCGAAGGGTTTTGTGCTGACGGGCAGATCTCCTATGCCGGAGCAGGCGCCCGGCAGAGAGGTGAGTTGGCAATCGAGATACTCCGAGAACAGTTCTCACTGCAAAAGATCGCTATCGACGAAGTGCGATATGAGCTGATCGGTGTCAATTCGATAGTTCCCATACGGAAGAGCGATTCCCCCGACCCGAGGGAGGTACGTCTTCGTGTCGCCGCCCGTACCCGCGATCTGCAAAGTGCAAAGTTCATCATCGAAACGGTCGAAGCTCTTTACACAAACGGTCCTGCTGGCGGTGGCGGGATTACAGGAGCCATCACCCCTGTGATGGCGATCTACTCGACGTTCATTCCAAGGGAGTGGGTAGCGCCGAAGGTACACTACGAGGTCATAATATGATGCTGCGCGAGTTGGCCCACGCACGGGCCGGAGACAAAGGAAATATCTCAAACGTTTCGGTCATTGCTTACGATCCGGCGAACTATCCGCTTCTCTGCGAATTGCTGACTCCGGAGCGGATCAAGTTTCACTTCGCGGACATCGTTATGGGAGATGTACTGAGGTACGAGTTGCCGCAGATTGGCGCTCTCAACTTCGTCATGCACGGCGCTCTCAATGGCGGCGTGACGAAGTCCCTGGCGCTTGACGCTCATGGCAAGTCCTTCAGCTCAATAATGCTGGAGATTGAAATAGTGTTGCCGACACAGAACCATTGAGAACGCGTTCATCACGAAACCGCTACCAGGAAGGGTGAACCTTGGCGGACGTGCTCATGTCGCGTCGCCATCATTCATCGATCAACTATTGACTCCGGAGATCCAATGGTTTCCAGTCCCGCGTTCGACGCAGAAGATTGAAAGATTCGTAAGTCCCAAGCCAGTAGGGAACGTCTGATGTGTGATACGCACCTGCCGTGGCCGGATCCATATCGGAGAACTTGACTCCAGCTGAGAATGGCTGAACGTGAGATAGCCGCCTGCCCAAAGGACAGAGTCGGGCAGCACATCATCGCTGCCAGTGCAATGAGAACTGCACGAGACGGGAACGTCCCTCCCAATGGGCTGAGTGAGCGTCTGCTCCCCCAAGGCTTTCTCCAGCAGGTTCTAAAGGGCTGGCTCATCCCGAGCCGCCCAGACGACGCAACGGGCGAGAGCACGGTTTGGTACGCCTCTTACTGGCAGTTCTGCGCGATCTATCTCAGAGAGCGCTTCGGAACGGAATGGTGCCTCTCCCCCGAATAATCCATGTCTCTCCACGCTGGCAGTTGGACAGTGCCTCGCCAACTACTGGTGCGGCGCCGAAGGCCCGGAATGCCGTCACCAGGCTCCCGCATGGCACGTCCCTCCTCGATCTTCGCTCCTCCTTGCCCGTAACTGCTGATCGGCAGGTTGTGGACGGCCTACAGGTCTTCTCACCGGAGTCCGCCCAAATTAACTGCTCTCCCAATTTCTTCTCCCACAATTCGACCGACGTTCCCGCTGTCTTACTGATGATCCGCGATGCCTCCGGCCTCCTGGCCCGATTGCTGGCGGGAGGACACACCATCATTGCGGGGCGGCTGGTCGGAGTCGTCCTGATGGCGACCCGGCAACCGCTTGTGCTGCTGAGATAATTCACCTTACGAAGGTGGTACTGCATGAACCTGTACCGATGGGCTCAAGGAGTTGATGCGCGCTAAGATGAGTCGCGGCAAAAGGACAGGAACTCAGCCGAGATCGAAAATCAACACCACGGTGCACGATTTCTCGCCAAGGATGACCTCTAAATCCATACCTTGGAGTCCACCCGGCGTTTGTGGCGATAGGCACCATTGCGTGCAGGTGTCGAGTTCCCTGCACCGGCTTTCGGAAGTACGATGGCCGCCATGGGTGGAGTGACGGTATGTTTACTCCCGCTGGCGGTCTTTGTTCCTGAGCTGGTCGTTGCTCCCGGTGCGTAGTCGATCTGGTGCTCTCCCAGATATTCATGCGGTGGACCGACCCGGTTCATGCGGGCGTAGTTCGGGACCGCGCACATGGGTGTCCCGTCCTTCCAGGTACCCGTGATTACCATGACGCCACCCAGCAGATCAGGCCGCCATTCCGCCTTCAGCGGAGCGTCGCCAAGCTCCTGTCCAATATTTTCCTGGTCCGCCGTTTCGACGTTGTAGATCAACGGGCCATAGCGCAGCGCAGCCTCACCCAGATCCGCCTTCACGCGCTCATCCGCAGTCACGCGCTGCGCTTCCATCGGAAGCTCAAGCTCGATCGTGTCACCCGCATGCCAAGTGCGCGTGATGACGGCATATCCTTTCTCGATGTGCGGCGATACCTCCCGTCCGTTCACCGCGAAGCTCTTCACTCCCTGAACGTGCGGCGTCTCCGTATAAAGCTTGCTGGTATTGCGATTCGGGATGCGCACATGAACTGAAAACATCTTCGACTCCTTCGGATTCACCGTAATTACAACCGTCCCCTTCCATGGGTAGTCGGTCTTTTGCACCATTTCGACCTTCGTCCCTGCGATCTCGCCGACGTCGATGCGACTGCCAGCAAACAGGTTGACATACACCGCATCCTTATCCTTTACATAAGTCCACGTCGGCATCATCAGCAGCGTTCGGGGAATATTTCCCACGCAGCATGGGCACACGTGCCACAACGTTCGTTCCGAATTGACCAGCGGATTCGTATAGCAGAAGCTCGTCCCGTCAAGAGCGACCCCGCCGAGCAACGCGTTGTACAGAGTCTGCTCGTAAAGATCGGCGAACTTCGCATCGTGGTACGCAAGGTTCAGCTTGTACTGAAAGAAAACCAGGCCGCAACTCGAACAGGACTCGCAATAGGAGTTATTCCGCAGCGAGTAGTTCGGCCCAAAGCCTTCCGAAGTTTCTCCGCTGCCGATCCCGCCGGTGAGATAGTACTTGCGGTTCACCATGTTATCCCACAGCGACAGCACGGCACTCTGGTAGTCGCGATCTCCCGTTTCCGCTGCGATATCCGCCATGCCCGAGTAGAAATAGGTGGCACGAACGGCGTGACCCACCGCCTCGTACTGCTTTCCGGGGGGCAAATGGCTTTGATCGTACTCAGCCCCGCCACGGCGCGAATCGAGGAGAAATTTCGCAAGACGGATGTACGCGTCTCCACGATGATTCCCTTCCTGATCATTCACAAAGCGGCCGAAGCGCACCAGGGCCTGCTCCATCTCCTGATGGCCATCGAACCAGGCCTTCTTGCCTGGACCGATGTTCGCCACCCAGCAATCAGCGAGCTTCTTTGCCCCGTTATAGAGGCGCAGATCTTTGCCTTCGGTCAGGGTGTAGTGATTGATGGCGGACTCGATGAAGTAGCCCGAGACGTAGCCCTCATGATTGCCGCGGTGTTCCGGCGACCAGCGCTCCGGCCAATCCTTGCGATCCGCGAGGATGTACGCGGTCTGTAGGTAGCCATCCGGCATCTGCGCCGCCAGGATGATTGGAATCCAACGCTCCAGCGTACCGCGCATGTGCTCCTGGGCTGCAAGGATTTCCGGGTCCCCGTTGGCGTCGACCATCTGTGCGATGCACATCGACTCAACCGTCTGGTGCACCCACGCATTTGAGAAAACGTAGCCCTTGTGCTTTGCGTGCGGCTCCCCGCGATTCGCCTTACCCGCTTCAATGAAGTTGTCAATTCCTCCATCGCCGCGATTCGGCGCAATGTCCGTCCGTTCGCAGTACGCGATGCAGTGGGGAATCCAGTCCACAATCAACGTCTTCGCGCGCGCATTCCACAACGGACTGTCGATCGAGTAGCGCGTCGTATACACCACGTCCAGACGCTTCGATGGAGGAGCAGGCTCTGCATGCACTCCAAGTGTCGAGCTGCTTTCTTCCCCACGTCCGGACGCAGCAAGCTTCAGTACATACTCGCCTGGTGCGGAGAACGTCGCCGTGGTGACCGCCGCCGTAGCGTCCGCGAACTTGACGTCGCCGGGACCCGAAGCCTTCGTCCATCGCACAACATTACCCGGTCCATCCTGCAGCCAGATCGCATTGCCTGACAGGTACGTTTCCCCACCCAGCACAACGGACCGGTCGATTCCGGCCTGCACCACCGGCGGAAGCACAGGCACCGGACCCGTGTGGCTCACGCGCCATTCGAGAACGCCGGCCGGATGGATTCCCTCCGCTACAATCTCGAGCCGAAGTTTATTGGTCTGCACTTCATCGAACAATGTTGTGTTGAACTTGTCTGCCGCCAACCCAAATCCACGCGCATTCGGGACCGGCACAAAGTCACTGCCATTCCAGTACAGAATTCGGTACGAGGCAGGCGCCTTCAACTGCCAATACCCGCTGCCCGGAGGCGCGTTCGGCCGCGGCCGATCAATCGCCCAATACACGTCAATGCTGCTTACGGGGATGGCGCGGCTCCAACTGTACTGGACCCACTCCGGCGGCCCTTCCTCCTCCGGATCGTGCCACACAGCGTACGTGCCATGCTGGCGATCAAGCGAATTAGTCGGAGTAAAGCCGTCGTTCAACGCAGAAATTTTATTCTCGCTGGTGACTGTAAGGCTCGTCGGAACGGCCACCTTCGCAAGGTTGATCCCGTCTTCGCTACCGCTCTGGCCGAATGCCTTTGACTTCCCCAGACCGACTGCGACTGCAGTTCC
>Ga0207933_1003020_pt1 | contig 10311 bp, 6 predicted proteins | sample NGESurdeep092012_4_FD_184488 | JGI IMG/M metagenome (GOLD analysis project Ga0207933, IMG submission 184488) | Arctic peat soil microbial communities from Barrow, Alaska - NGEE Surface sample F53-3 deep-092012 (SPAdes) | ecosystem: Environmental > Terrestrial > Soil > Wetlands > Peat ...
TGGCCATCAAGCAAGTCAGCTTCATGAGTCCAGCCTCGGCGTGCACTGTCGCCGCGGTACGCGCTTTCGATCAAGGCGTGGAGAGCTGGGATGTCGGCGGGAGTTGCGGGACGGATGGCGGGGAGACTCGGCGTAACGCTCATAAGATCATTCTATGTCGGCGACGTGCTCAGTTCCATACCCGCGTTCGCCAAGCACACGTATTGCCCACGCGGTGAAGCGCCGAACCTGCTCGAGGTACGTCTCAGCGGTTTGGCGTGACCAGAACGTGCCGCCATACTGGCCTTCGTTCTTTCGCTCGATAATCCGCCGAAGGCGTGTAACCTGTCCACTGTCAGCAGCAGCCCCGAGCGCCTGCACGAGTAGATCTGCGAGAGCAGAGTGATCGCTCGTGTTATGCAGCCCCGTACGTTGAACAGTGATGGCGTCCGCATACGCAATCGCCGCCAGCACCGCGTCTGCCGCGATGCCCTTTGCGTTTGAATTCTGGCTCAGCAGCGCGAGCTTGGCCTCAGCATCCGCAAGGTGACCACGGCCGTTGTCACGAAAGCTCGTCCACGGATGCTTTGCGCGTGTGGTCGGTGTCTTTTTGGGTGTCATGCTGCGACTTGGTGGACCGTGATTCTCGCGCGTCCGCGCTGCGCACCAGTTGTTGCCTCAAATATCCTGGCGCGGGACCAGTAAGCGGAGTAGCATCGCGCAACAGATCGGCCCACATCTGTGCGTCCTCCTCCGGAAGCGACAGTACAGTGCGGGCGCTATACGGCACGACACTTGGATGCACAGCGTGCTGACGCGCGATTGGTTCGAGGCAATCGCGTAACGACGCAGCAAGTCGCTGAGCGCTGGCGTCAGTTTTTGCTACGATCGCAAGATCAATATCGCTCTGAAACGTATCCTCGTTGCGCGCCGCACTTCCGAACAGCCAGATCGCGAGCGGACGCGGCGATTGCTGATCGGCCCATGCCTCGGCCGCGTCGAGGATCGCCGAGCGACGAGCGCGCTCCACCGCAAAGAGCGAGCGAAGCGCCGGAGCGAGTGGATGCGCTTCGTTGATGCTGAAAACCGATCCTTGGCCTGTTGGTATCTCCGAAACGATGCCGGCGTGCACCAGTACTGCAACAGCCTTTTGTGCACCGCGATAGGAAACTGCGATCTCGCGCGCGAGATAGGCTAAGCCGAGTGGATGTGCGGCTGCGTCCAGCGTGCGCAGCGCGCGCACGCGCGCGGGCGCGCCCAAGAGTTGATCGAGCGGGTTGGAGAGAGTGCCGAATTGGTGAGCGGGGGTGCGCATCGTGGCGGAGGTGATCGGGTTTGATACTATAGTATCTTTCAATATACTATAGTATTACACGCGAGAATTAACAAACCGTCAAGTGATGTCTTCGCTAGCCTTGGCGAGGTCCAGTTCCGCTGGAAGCGGCGCATCTTGCCGGGATCGGAGCGGCCACGTAGCCATTGTATGGCGAGGAATCCAACCAGTTGCAGGGGGGCAATAAGGGATTGGCTCTGGTTTGGTCGGAGCACGGCCTGCGATTGGTATCCTTGGAGGCGAGCGACTCTCCAACATCCATAGGCGCTGAGCGACAGTCGAAAAGACCTTGTCCTGTTGAGAGGGGGCACCAAGCACTCGCGCGACTTCCCCTCCGGGCACATTTTGTTCTATCGCGTTTTGGCAAGAGAGAACTGGCTTGTCGCATTCACAGTTCGCGCCCAGGCCGCGTACAAGCGCAACGATTTCTCATCTCATCGGGCAGCAAGCATGGATCCGCAGTCTCCGAAGCAATCGTTCGTCGTAAGAGACCTCGAGCTTCATCTGTCAGCAGATGATGTAATGCGTGCGTTTGAAGCTACCACGCAAGATGAGTGGGCTAACAAGCCGGGAATCGAACCGCATTGGCACGTACGTGTCGGGCATGCGAGCAAACCGCTGAAGGCAGTTTTTCGAAACCTTCCGGGAGTCCTCAAGGACTTCACGCAGTTTACTACACATGATGCACTGGGACTATTTCAACGCTTGGGGTTTACCGTGATAGACGTAGCGCAGGATTCCAGCACTGAGAAGCTTTGCCTCATTGGTACGTGGAATAACGTAGACGAGAAGGCAATCCAGGGGGTTCGCGCAGCGATCGACACGAATGGTAGTTGGGCAAGCTGGTGGAGTTTTCCCATTCGCGAAGATGCTCAGCAAGAACTGACGTTGCCGTTCTACTTGTATCTCAACGCCGGTGGAGATCGGATCCAGTATCGCGTGACGGTAGGGGATTTTCGGACATCGTCCGGCAATGACGGCATCATAACCCCATGGCCAGAAAGTACTGATGCAGAATCTATTGGTCTAACACGCGCGGGAAAGAAAACTTCGGAGGTCTTTAAGACTTGGCTCAAAGTCTCCGCTGTAGAGCAGCTTTCTCCGCCGCTTACGCGCGCTGATTTCACTCCGGCGCTCGGGACGGGTAGGTCAGCTCTTCTAAATCAATCGTCATTTGGCTACGCATATCGCCGCCCTACTGACATCCAGGCTCCAGAGCAAGCCTTACAGGAAGTCGTTCCTCGCGAGTCGATGCAATTGGGGCTGGAACGGATTCTGGCGGACTACGTACCCGCCCGAACCAGTGAGGCATTTTCGGGCCACCACCCGCTAACCGAAAGTTTCGACGCCATTCAATCCGCGCTGGAGCGAGCACCGGCTGTGATACAGCATCCGACGATACGAATTCGTTGGAGTGCCGGTAAGGGGAATTGGACAAACGTTCCGTGGATCGCGCTACTAGATAGTCGGGAGACGCACTCTACACAGAAGGGTGTGTACTGCGTGTTTCTATTCAAGCAGGACATGAGCGGCGTGTATCTCACCTTCAACCAAGGTGTTACCGAACCACGGAATCAATTTGGCCGCGCAGCGGCACGTCGGATTCTGGCAGAGCGCGCAAGAAGTATCCGCGCCGAAGCAGAGATGCTACGTGCTCATAATTTCTACTTGGATGATCGGATTGATTTGCGGGTCGAACGTGGCTTAGGGGTTGACTACGAAAAGTCTACGATTGCGTACAAACTGTATGAGGCGGGCCACGTTCCGAACGACGAGGCAATCCTAAATGACGTCTCTGCCGTCCTGAAAGCTTACGGCGACTACCTAAACAACAAGCCGACCACGGAAGATGGCGCCGTGAGGAGGCATTGGATCTTCCAAGCCAACCCAGCGATGTTTAATCTTCGCGCGGCGGTCGCTACACTCGACGAAATGAGTTGGCTTGTGCAGCAGCACGGTGATGATATTCGCACTGGGGACAAAGTCTACCTTTGGGAATCTGGGGCAGAGGCTGGGGTCGTCGGAACCGCAGATATCGTCTCTCCGCCAGAATTACGAGCGCTGCCAGAAAGCGACGCGAGGCACGTTATGTCCTCAGAGAAGCTTGGTGGCATCCAACCAAGGGTCATCCTCAAAATCGATCGACGTCTCTCTCGGCCCATCCTTCGGCGTGACCTACTGGACATGCCTGGGCTTCGCGCGCTGTCTATACTGCGAGCCCCGCAAGGAACCAACTTCCCCGTCTCACCACCGGAGGCGGAAATTATTGATGATCTGATGATTCAACCGCGGCCGGATGAAATTGAGCCGCAGTTGGATCTTAGTGCTGTGCATCAGTCCTTTGAAGAATCGCTCCGAGCGTCACACCTATCATTCGGTGTAAGGCATCGGGACTTTACGCGAAGCGTCGTAGCAAGTCTCGCCACGAAGCAATTCTTAATTCTCGCAGGACTCTCTGGTTCCGGGAAGACTCAGATCGCATTACGCTTTGGCGAATGGTGTGGCGATGACAATGTACGTATCGTACCCGTCCGGCCCGATTGGACTGGCGCGGAGGCAGTATTTGGCTACGAAGACGCGTTGTTGCCTGTAGTCGATGGAAGAAGAGCATGGCACGTCCCCGAAGCGCTCCAGTTCATGCTTAAGGCTGCAGCCGATCCTAGCCACCCATATGTCCTGATACTGGATGAAATGAACCTAGCGCACGTCGAACGCTATTTCGCAGATGTGCTATCTGGAATGGAATCGGGAGTGACTTGTCTGCCGAACTTGGTTAATGAAGGTGGCTTGTGGTACCCAACTAATGGTGCGCCGGAAAAGATTCATTTTCCAGAGAACTTATTCATCATTGGCACAGTCAACGTGGATGAGACCACGTATATGTTTTCTCCGAAGGTGCTCGACCGAGCGAACACGATGGAATTTCGAGTCACGGCTGCCGACTTTTCTTCAGACGCACGCAAACCAGCTCCATTGGAACCTGGTCCGGAGTCCCTGAGCCGTGGCTTCTTGGCAGTGGCCAGAGATGTCGACTTTCATCTCAGCCACCCCCATCCTGACCAGATCGCAATTGAGGACGCGCTAAAGGAATTACACACGATCTTGAGCGGTGGTGGATTCGAATTCGGTCATCGCGTGTTCTACGAGATCATACGGTTTGCGGCGATGTATAACGCGGCAGGTGCAGACCAATGGGCGGAGGCGCTAGATCTTCAGATACTACAGAAGATACTCCCGAGGCTTCACGGCTCTAGGCGTCGGCTTGAACCTACGCTCGATGCCGTCGCGCAATTCTGTCGTCGCTCCGCCGATGAGGTGCAACGCGTGGGCTCAGTCGCCGGGCGACCGGACGAGCCTGGTCTTGCTAATGCGGCCCCGCGGTTTCCGTTATCGCTGGAGAAAGTGGATCGAATGACGCGAAACGTTAAAGCTAATCAGTTCGCAAGCTTCACCGACTAGCAATGACAGCGGTAGAGTCAGTATCAGTTCCGTTGTTCGATGGCAGTGCCGATTCGTCTGCATCTGTTCAAATACGGCTGTTACCGAACGCGAATGCTACCGCAGTCCCCGCACCTCTGCTGAACCTAAGTTCCAATCTGGACAGGGATACAACGCTCGAGCCGGTTCAGTTAATCGAAGGTATGCAGTATCGATATACGGTCATAACGGATCACCCCGGTGTAATTACCACCGACAGGCCAGATGTATTTGGACCCGACGACGACGAGGGCCGAACGGGCCGCCTCAGCCCAGACCTTAGCACTGGTAAGCTTCCTGTGAGTGTCTTTGCTGGCGGACTTTACCTCGGCACAGCTACTCTCGAAGTCAGGTCGCGAAAGCTCAACTACTTGGCAGAATACCGGTGGATGCTGAGGGATGTGGCAAATGTCATGACCACAATCGTCATGGAACGCTTCGCCGCGGCCGAGCAGAAGTTCGACTTAGATGATGAGCAGGATAGCGAGACGCTCTATCAACGTTTTGCGTTTCTACGGAGCATATTGCGGGATGAGGCGTTAGGCTCCGCCTTTCGTCGCGTTTTGCACCGCCCCTACATCTCGTGGGCTGACCAGGTGGACTATCGTCGGCCGAACCAAGGAATGCGCGGCGGGAGCGCGGCAATCCGTAGCCTCACGCGACCGGGGCGGCGGCAACGCGAGGAACCGGCATTGGCCAATGAGCTTCCTGACTGGCGGTCGAGTTTACCCTACACGATCGAAACACATCACGAAGAAGCAATCGTCGATAATGTCCCGAACCGATTCGTAAAGTTCGCGCTCTTACGGTGGCGCGAGGAAACGGCGGCTGTACTTAATGCCCTTCGAGCAGAAGCGGGTACTGCTCCCGTACTCCGCGGCGTCGCGGAGGTTACAGAAGTGTTGGACGTACTAGACGATATGCTCGCGGCCGAATTATTTGGGGACGTGGGACATTTAGAACAATTCCCTTCCGGGAATCCTGTGCTATTGCAGCGCGATGGCTACCGCGACATCTACAAGGTATTTCTCCAAACTGGCCTCGCGGCACGACTGTCCTGGAGTGGTGGCGAGACCGTCTATGGTGCGGGCCAAAAGAACGTAGCAGCGTTGTATGAGTTCTGGATATTCCTACAGCTAGCAGAAGTGCTCGGCCGAATTTGTGGGGAGTCGTTCGACATGGCCCAGTTGCTCGAGCTCCAACCTAACGGCCTTAACGTCAGCCTCCGACGTGGTAAAGCAACAGTTCTCTCTGGTGTCGTATCGCGACTCGGGCGACGGATTACACTCGAGCTTTGGTTCAACAAGACGTTTGGCAACGGGCGCTCTGCAGAGTCGTGGACACGGCCGATGCGCCCAGACTGCTCTCTCCGGCTCGGGGTCGAAGGTTCCCACGGGGTGGGATCTGACGAAAATGAGGTTTGGCTTCACTTCGATGCGAAGTATCGGATAGACACGCTGCGTGGTGTTTTTGACGCGCTGCCGGGAGACCAAACTGACGCGCGTGAAGAACCGGGCGCGACACGCGCGACGTCTGCCAAACGGGAAGATCTGCTGAAGATGCACGCCTATCGGGACGCGATACATCGCTCCGCCGGAGCCTACGTTATTTATCCCGGTGACTCAGATGAAGAGCGCCGAGAATACCACGAAATTCTCCCCGGAATTGGCGCGTTCTCTTTACGCCCAGCAATCACAGATACCGCTATTGAGCTTGGACATATACGGCAATTTTTGGAAGATGTGATTACGCACGTCGCCTCTCAGGTCACTCAGCATGAACGGCACCGCTTCTGGCAAGAAACGGCGTTCGGAAGCCTGCCCCCACGCGACAGCCGAGTCTCCGTGGCGCACTTTGTCAATCGGCCCCCGGCAGACACGAAAGTATTGCTCGGATATGTAAAATCTGCGGCACATTGCGAATGGATTCAGCGCTACGGACTCTACAATCTGCGAGCAGATGGCCGGACCGGAAGTGTAGGCATTCGAAGTAGCGAGCTAAGCGCTGAATTGGTACTCTTGTACGGGCTTTACACGGATACCATATCGATTTGGCGAGTGGCTGGCGATCCGGTTATCCGAACAGCGAGTGAGATGTCTGCCCTTGGATACCCGCGTCCGGGTGGTAACACTTACTTTTGCATACCTCTAGACGTTATCACACCCCTGACATGGCAACGCCAACTTACGCAGGGCGACGTGCAACGGGTCCGTGCAATGGCTAACTCAGCTGCGCCAGAAGGAGCACCCGTCGTTGTGTCTTGGCTCGAGCTAACTCAGTGACAGTAGGCGGTACCTAATCGCGGCGAGCCGTAGACTACAACCGTGAATACGATTGTGATCGCAGAACGCATCTGCTTGTTCCTATTCATTTCCTGGTATCACCGCTATCCAGCTCGTGCATCGCGCGGGTTGGCCTGTCCGGGTATAGAGAGAAGGTCCTCGATGACTGCCGCTACTCGCGATTGTAGTCTATCGGAGTCGATGTGCGAGTGCGAGAGTGCATCGGCTACAGAGGTCCATGGAGCGTATCAACCCGGTTACGTGCGGCACATGGCGCCCCTAATTGCAACGATAAAATACGTTTTAACTCTCCTTATATCACCCATTTGACGAGGCGTGAGACTCTAGACGGCTTCAAGCCCGTCTTCAGTGCTCCGATCAGTACAATTAGTGGAAAGCCCGTGATAGGGACGAGTTCTTTTAAAAACGCTTCGGGAATCGGATCGGTGTTCCGGTCCAACGGCCATTTGTGACCGTTAGCAAAATGCACTTGATAATGGCTGCCGTCCGCTGGTGCTGTCACTCGCGTAGCCCCAATCGCTCCTGCGTTCCTCTTCGCTTCCGCAAAACTCACTGATTGGTTTTTCGAGGCTGGAGTTGCAATCCATCGGTCTGCATCTAGCAAGTTGCTGAAGGAGTCTGGACCGACCAGTGGAAACTCGCGTGCCGCCGCTGTTGTATATCGAGATAGCTGCCCCCCGCTGAACGCCCAATCACACGCTATGCCGATGAAGTATTTCTGGCCGTCTGTAACTTGATCGTGAGCCGCAAGTACGCGGCTCATTTCTACCGCCCATTCTCCGACAAGAGGATCCTCTTCACACGAGGTAGGCACCGGGTGGGCGCCTACCGGTTGGACGTCGGAGACATCAAGGATAACAACCCCAGCGTGGGGCTGCAATATCCACTGATCCAATAGCTGGTAAATATCTCGAACAAGGCTGGACGGATACGGCGGCGCCCAATTATCGAACATCTGCACAAGCGTTCTTAGTGTCTCAGTGACCAAAACCTTCGCTTCACCGCGCTCCACCAAACCGGCTAGCTGACCCAACGCTATTGCGGCGCGGCGGAGTTCGCCCTCATCCCGCGGGAAACTGTGATCGATAATGAGTGGCGAGGGAGAAAGCAGCGGTGGCATTATCTCGGCGGAGTCATGTGATGCTTCTGAGCACGCAAGAGTCGACCTCGAAGCATTGCTGCTTCGCCAAAAAATGCTGGGGGCCAAATATCGATCGAACCGTCACCTTCAATTGTCAACTTTTGAACAGTCGGCTGACCGTCGCTAGCATCAAGAAAGAATACACTGCAGCCAGAGGTCGGATCTCCGCTTTCCGCGGCCAACACGCGCAGCGCATTCACAACATGCTCGCTGTGGGTTTCGACTATCACTTGCCGACCAGTGCGCGATAATGCTACGAAGAACTCTGCTAACCGCACCTGAAGCGCGGGGTTGAGATGTACTTCCGGTTGTTCTATTACCAGTGTCGCATCGGTGGGTGCAAGAAGCCCTCGCACGAGCACCGGTAGTACCTGCGAATATCCGAACCCTGAATCTGCGAGTGCGTGAGCTTTGGGCCCCACCGACGATCGTACGCTGAACTCGACGAGAACCTCCTTTGTTGTAGCAATCCCAATTTCATGCAAGCCCTGGGACGACGATTCCGCGAGGCCTGTTCGCAAGTAGTGAACCCATCGATCAAGCGCCACAGTGAGCGGTTCTTCGACGGGCGTTGATTCACCGGGTAAGATGTGAGTAACAGGCTGGTTCCCTCGGTCACGAATCACATACGGCAGAAACTCACCTGCGGCGTCCATTCCGGGATCTGCGGCGCTCTGGGCCACGTAATAACGCTTCGCTGGCGCCCGTAACGGCCCAACATAGTGTACGTTTGCGATCGCCGCCTTAAGCGACTCCGTTACCTCGGCGACAAGGCTCGGTAACGGCCACCGCGCAATTTGTGGTTCCACCGCCTTCTTGGCTGCGTGTTGGGGTGGGCGAATCTTTACATCAATACTCTCCGGTAACAGGCCGCGCAGAGTGGTGTTGAACTGTTGGTGGGTTTCTGACTGGTTGCCCTTAACGTCAATCATCGTCTGCCAATGAGTCGCCTGTAGGAGTGCCGTCGGTAACCTGATCTCGTATCTGGGGGCACCGATCGGCGCGTTGGCGGGGTCGCTTCGAAGCTCCACTGTCCAGTCTAGCAGAACCTCCTTTCCGTCCAAGATCTGAACATGTGCCCGCTTAAGAAAGGCAGTTCGCTCGGCGGACTCTATTGGGAGCGCATGCATCTCAGCGGCTTTCTTTCTTGCTTTTGTTTGAACAGGGTGACGGAGGCCGAACGAAAATTGAACACGTGCAGTGTGCATCGTTGATTGTGGATCACCGGCCACCGTCGGAAAGAATGCGGCCGCAGACGGCTTTGTTTTCCAAAGTCGAAGTGCAGCACTCCACACCGGATGGAGTGAAAACAATATCGAAAAGCCGAGCTGGACGTCACGCTTCAGGTCGTTGTTCGAAACGAAGGATTCATAGGTTCCGAGATCAACTTGGCTGCCGACGAGGCGTAGTTGCCCTCCGATAGTTTCGGTGGCCTCCCCAATCCCTTGGCACTGCCGCAGTAGCAGGGGAACCTTAACCAAGGTGGACTTCCCAACGCTGTTCGTACCGCAAAACACTGCAAGACGCGGCAAGTCAAACTGCCAGACTCCTTTGTTAGGGCCGTGATCGCGTTTGGCGAAGAGGCGAACGTTGGCTACTTCAAGTGACGTTAGCATAGGGGCTTTGTGTAGGAGTTGTTGATTGGCCTGTCCCCGGTTCCGTGGACACACGGCTAAGCTACGTGTGCTTGCTGTTCAAAGTCCATAGCGCTCAAATAGTCCAAGGTTGAGCGCATCCGGATTGGATTGTAAAAACCGCTCAGCGTAATCGAGAAACCCCATCCCACTATCTTACCCCTACATGCTGGCCACCTCCGTCTTGGTGGCCAGCATGAAGGGTGACGGCGAGAGATTCGGCTCGTTGACTCGTCCGCCAGACCGTCTCCTCCACCCCTGGAGGACCACGGTGGCCCTGCCGACCGGTCTTGCAGTTCTGACCGAAGCCATGTGCGAGTGAGACGGTATCTCTACTCGAAAGGGGTTCGTCATGCGCGATACCGCGTTCAATGACCCAAGCAGTATCGAGCTTTCCGACATCATGTTGGCAGACATGGGCCGCCAACTCGGCCGGCGCAGATC
>Ga0207933_1003021_pt1 | contig 10310 bp, 11 predicted proteins | sample NGESurdeep092012_4_FD_184488 | JGI IMG/M metagenome (GOLD analysis project Ga0207933, IMG submission 184488) | Arctic peat soil microbial communities from Barrow, Alaska - NGEE Surface sample F53-3 deep-092012 (SPAdes) | ecosystem: Environmental > Terrestrial > Soil > Wetlands > Peat ...
GGCCCTCAACAACTTAGTCAAGCGCATCAAGCGAATCGGATTCGGGTTCCGCAACTTCGAGAACTACCGAATCCGGGCTCTGCTCTACGCCGGCCGGCCGAATTGGCGCGTTCTGGGATCGATGGTGGTCCGGTGAGACAGCTGACCCCCCGCCAGAATCCGATGAGCCGTTGGTGGGCCGCGGTGGACTCGAACCACCTACCTCCGCGTTATCAGCACGGCGCTCTACCAGTTGAGCTAGCGGCCCTCAGCGTTTGGCAGGGGCGGAAGGATTCGAACCCTCGGCCCTCGGTTTTGGAGACCGATGCTCTAACCAGACTGAGCTACGCCCCTAATACCAGCACGGAAGTTTACCCGCTCGCGGGCCCCGCGGTTGGCCGGGCGCGCCGCGCCTACCTCCGCGGTAGGCGCGTTCGATGCGGCCGGCCTAGCCGCCTTGAAGGCACCGGGAGCGACAAGCGCCCGCCAAAGTGGGCCAGAATGGGCCGTTGCGGTCACAGAATGACGCCAAGAGCCCCGCGGTGGTTCCCTCCGCCGGGCGGAATAGGTCCGAGGGGTGCGAGTTGGGTGGGGCCGAAAAGGGTGAAGTATCGTTCCCGGTGCGGGCGTGAACGACCCCTCCGGCTTACCCTGGCTGATCGTCGGTGACGTGCATGGCCAACTGCCTCGCCTCTTTCAGGCGCTACGGGAGTTTCCGCCGGACGAATGGCGCACTGTATTCCTTGGCGATCTGGTCGACTTTGGCCCCTTTGGAGTCGGGGCTCTGAGGTTTGCTCGCGACCGTCCCAATTCGCAGATATTGCTCGGCAATCACGAGGTGATGATGCTCGGAGCTGTGGCCGAATTCCCACTGCGGGGTCCGATGACCCTCTCTTGGCACGGCGTCGGGGGACAGCCGCACGACCTCCAGGAACTCGCTGCCGACGTTGATCTGACGGCCTGGCTCGTGGAGCGGGCTGCCCTCATCAGACTGGATGACGGCACGATTGCACAGCACTGCGATTCGGACGCTCTGCTGAACCTCATCCGGGGCACCGAGACCGATCCAGTTCCGGCCATCAACCAGGCGGTCACGGAGCGGCTGCGGAATCGAGACTTTCAATCGGTTTGGGATGTGATGACCCAGCGAGCGGTGTTCGAGCGTCAGCCCCTACGGCTTGAAAGCTGGCTCAAACGCACAAATGCGAGACGGGTGGTACACGGCCACACCCCGCTGCCAGGGTTGGTCCCACGTGTCTACGCAGGGGGGCGAGCGATCGGGTACGACGGCGGCCGGCGACGAACGGTTGTTGCGCCGCTGCCGGTAGACTGAAAATCCCCCACCGATGCAGGAGGCTGTAGCCCGGTCCGCCGCACCGATCCGTGGCGATGGTCGGCCGATGATCTCGCCGCGACGCATCGCCAAGCGCGTGCACGCCTTGGGCCGCGAGATATCGGGGGCCTACGCCGACATTGATCAGCCGCTGGTCCTGATCGTGATTCTAAAGGGAGCGGCGGTCTTTGCCGCCGACCTCCTGCGCAGCCTTGCCATTCCGGCTGAACTTGAGTTCGTGCGCGCATCCAGCTATGGCGCCCGCACCACCACCAGCGGCCGGGTCAAATTCGCTCACCTGGTCGAGGGTCCATTGACTGGTCGCCACCTGCTGTTGGTCGAGGACATAGTCGACTCGGGCAGGACCATCCGCAGGATCAACAAGGAGTTGTGGAAGAGCAGGCCGGCCTCTCTTCGGCTGGCCACATTGCTCGATCGTCCAGCACGCCGCGAAACCGAGATTGCGATCGATTTCACCGGATTTGTCATACCCGATCGGTTTGTGATCGGATACGGACTCGACTATGCCGGCCTCTACCGCGAACTGCCCGGGATCTACTCTCTGGGGTGATCGGGACCCGGCTCAGGCCGGTCGGCAGAGGGGGCAGGCCTCGAAACCCGCGGACAGGGCCCGCAGCGAAGTTTCCATCTCCAGCAGCCTGCTCGAATGCTGGCGCTTTAGCTGCCGACAGCCGGGCACGCAAAATAGCCCGCTTCGGGGATCGGCTATAACCCGGACGCCGCGCCGTCCCAGTTGTTGCATCAGGTCAATCTCGACCCCCTCGAAGGTCAGTAGGGACCGCTTGGCCTCCGGTCCCCCACCCGAGTATTGACCGATCGACCAATTCGACCGGATGACGCGATGGCAGGGGATGAAGAGCGGGATCGGATTGTGCGCCAGCGCCGTCCCGACCGCCCGCACCGCTCGCGGACGGTCGATCTCCTTGGCCACCCAGCCGTAGCTTCTCACCTCGCCGAAGGGAATCTCCTGAGTCTTGGACAGCACCGAGCGTTCGAACGAACCCAGGCCGGACAGATCAAAGTCCAGCCTGGTCTTGCGACCGTGGAGGGCCAGCTCCAATCGGCGCTCCAGTCCCCGCGGAAGTGGACCATCGAGAGCCGTTGGTGGGGCGGCACCGACCGGGGTCACCGAGCGCAGGCCTCGGTAATTGCAGACCACCCAGATCGGCCCGATGGGGCTCGAAATCTGCGCCCGGACGTCTTTGACGCCAGCCGCACTCAGGATCCTGGCACCGAGCTCCGGCGGCGCCGACATCGATCGGAACTCCTGCAGATCCAGCTTCAGTTCGTCAATCGTCATATCGCCTCCCGGAAAACGTCAGTGCATCCCACCCGGCCCGACCTCAGGACGGCGAGGCCGCGGCGGACGTCTGACCTCAAGGTCGCCTCCGGCCGGCCCAGAAACGCCGCCGATTCCCGGTAGCTCAGTCCCTGAACGCAATGGACCGCGACCGCATTTCGCTGCGCGGCCGGCAGCGCCGCAACCATGGCCGCCAAACGATCAAGCCGGGCTCGTCGCTGCTGCCACGCCTCCGGACCCGGCTCCGATCTGGACGCAATGTCATCGCCCAGCCTGACCATGAGCGGACGGCCAGGGTGGCGTTGACGGCGCAGCAGATTGAGCGCGATTCGGTGCAGCCAGGGGGAGACCTTGAGGTCGGTGCGCCGTTGGTCATCCCAGGTCCGCATCGCCTTCCAGGCCCGCAAGAACGTCTCTTGGGTGAGCTCCTCGGCGTCGGACCGGTCCCCGCTGAGGGCCAGCGTGAAGGCAAAGATGCGATTCTGAAAGGCAACCAGCATGTCCTCGAAAGCTGCCTCCGGCTCTTCGCTCGAACGGCCGCCATCCGATCTCCTATCCATCAACTCATAGAATCCGCCTCGGGGCGGTGTTGTGGCACCTATTTGGGGCGACCGACGCCTACCATCCCCGGCCACCGCCGGTGGTTGCCGTTGACCGGAGCGGGCTTGGCCGCCCCAAGGCTTGGTGGGGTTGGGGACGCTCACCCGGGACTCCTCAAATCCGGTCAGGAGCTCAGCAGATCCCAAGCTCGCCGAGCAACCATCAGCGGCCGGAGCGCAGCGCTTCCAAGAGATGAGCTATGGGCCGCTCCACCGCCAGTTCGGCCCCCAATCGTTGCGTTTCGCGCCCGTCTCGTGGATAGCCGTCCAGGCGTCCCGCCGGCATGTCGACGGGTACGTCGATGCGGGGCGGTACCACCACCAGCGCGCGCTCCAAATAATCGATCTGGGCGGGCGTGAACGAACCCCGCTCGATCAGAGCCCGGATTGCACCGTGCTCTCTGATCAACTGAGCTGCCCCCTTGGGACCGACCCCCTTGAGTCCGGGAAGACCATCGCTGGGGTCGCCCCGCAGTATCGCGAAGTCGGCATAGAGATGTGCCGGCACGCCGTAGCGGTGTTCCACCTCGCCCGAGTCGATCACCGACAGCCCCGCCTTCTCTGGGTAGAGCACCTTCACCCTCCGGCCGTCGACGAGGGCAAACAGGTCGCGGTCGCCGCTCACGATTTCGATCTCCGCCTCCGCGCCGGCGGCCGCCGCCCAGGTGGCGATCACATCCTCCGCCTCAAAGCCCGCGACCCCCACCATCTCCACGCCGATGGCGGCCAGGATGGCTTCGATCTGAACGAACTGCGGTATCAGCGCCGGAGGAACGGGTTCGGCAGTCCGGTGCTGCTTGTACGACGGGATCAGCTGCACTCGCCAATCGGGGCGCCAGTCGGCGTCGCTGGCAACGGCCAGCCGTCGAGGCCGCCTCTCGCGCACCAGTCTGGCGATGGTGTCGAGGAATCCGCGCGTGGCGTTGGTCTGCACGTCCCGCGGGGGACTGAGGGCCGCAGGAACACCGTGGAAAGCGCGAAAGATGAGGCTGGATCCGTCGATGAATAGCCAATCAACCACGGGTTGCCAGCTTACGGTGCGCACGCCAGAGGTGGTGACCGCCCAAGGCGGTCCGGGACTGGGGGCGGAGTCGATCCGCCCCCGGTCCTAGGTTTCCTACTTCTCGATCGGAACTCCGACCGAGCTGCCCCATTCAGTCCAGGATCCGTCGTAGTTGCTGACGTCGGGGTAACCCAGCAATTCGGTCAACACGAACCAGGTGTGGGCCGATCGCTCGCCGATGCGGCAGTAGGCGATGGTCGGACGCTCGGCGACCACTCCCTTGCCGCCGTAGAGCGCGCGTAGCTCGTCGGCACCTTTGAAGGTTCCGTCTTCACGCACCGCCTGGGACCAGGGGACGTTGGTTGCGGTGGGAATGTGACCGCCTCTTTGGGCTCCTTCCTGGGGCAGGTTCTCGGGGGCCAGCAGTTCTCCCGAAAACTCCGCCGGTGAGCGCACATCGACGATCGCCGAGGTTCCAAGCTGGGACTTCACGTAGTCACGAAAGGCCCGCAGATTGGCGCGGACCGGATTCGGGAACCTGAAGGACGTGGCCTGGAGGTGGGGGGCCTCGGCGGTGTAGGTCCGGCCTTCGGCCTCCCACTTCGTGCGGCCTCCGTTGACCAGCTTCACGCTGTCCAGGCCGTAATACTTGAGCGCCCAATAGGCGTAGGCGGCAAACCAGTTATTACTGTCGCCGTAGATCAGAACCGTGGTGTCCGGACCCACCCCGCTCTGGCCCAGCTTGCTCTCCAGAGCGTCCCGGCTGGCCAGATCGCGCTGCTGCGGATCCTGAAGATCGACGTGCCAATCCCAGCCCGCAGCACCCTCGACGTGCCCAGCTGCATACAGCGCCGGGTTGACGTCAACCTCGATCAGGCGCAGATCTGGATCGTGCAGATGGGCCGCCAACCACTCGGTCGAGACCATGGAATCGGGATTGGAATATTCGTTTGACACTGAAATGAAGCACCCCCAAAAAAATGCGCAAAAATGGTTAGGGTCGATGGATTGGGTGGGCGAAGGATCGCCCGGGCCCTACGCGCTGTTCTTTAACAGAAGCAGGCAGGGCGCTGGATCAGACGCTGGGCGGGCCAGGTGATCAAGCGCAGCATGGTATCAGTCATTCTATTGAGCCGTGGCGCCTGACTGCAATTACCTGCCCGGAGAGCGGTTGCGACTGGTCAAATACCAGGCCCTGGGAAACGACTACCTGGTCGGCGACGATCCCTCCCTGCTGCAGGCCTTGGTGCCCATCCTGCCCCGCCTGCTGGACCGTCATACCGGGCTGGGCGCCGATGGGCTCCTGCTCTTCGACCCGGCGCTGATGACGCTTCGGGTGTTCAACCCGGACGGATCCGAAGCCGAGAAGAGCGGCAACGGCCTGCGCATTGCCGCCTGCCACGCGGTGCTCGAGCACGGGGCCCCCGATCAGTTCGAGATCGCGACCCGGGACCGGGTCAACCAGGTCCGGATCCAGGCCCGTGCTGGGAACGGGATCGTTTGTGAGGTGTCGATGGGCAAGGCCGACTTCAGTCCCGACCGCTGGCTTCACCTGGACACGGCGGCGGGCGTTGCTCGCTGCCGCGCCGTCGACGTTGGCAACCCCCACTGCGTGGTTTTCGATCAGCCGGTGACCGTGCAGAGGTGCCTGGAGTTGGGCCCCGCGCTGGAGGGGCACCCCAACTTTCTGCCCCGCCGCACCAACGTTCAACTGGTCCAGGTGGTGGCGCCCGATCGAGCCCGGATTGAGATCTGGGAGCGCGGTGCCGGCCGTACCCAGGCCAGCGGTAGCTCGGCCGCCGCCGTCGGCGCCATCTTGATTCACCTCCAGATGTGCGAACCGTCGCTGGCGGTGGAGATGGAGGGCGGAGTACTCCTGGTTCGCCAGGATCTGGACGGCTGCCTCTTCCAGACCGGCCCCGCCCAACGCGTATACCGAGCCGAGGTCGATCTGACCGACTTCGCCTGACTCCGGTCCCGCGCCGAGGCGCGCGACGCCTCGCTCTATTCCCCGGGGACCAGCTTCCCCCAGCGCTCGTCGACGCGGCGCAACTTAAAGATGGTCAGCGCCACCGCCCAGGTCAGGATGAAAGCCCCCACGATCACGAATCCGAGCGTACCCAAATCGAGGGTGGAGATGAACTCGAAGGCACCACCGTGCAGCCCCGTCGTCCGGATCACAATCTGGCCCACCTCGACGCCCCCCACCAGCAACGCCACGAACACCGAAAGGCCGGTGATGGTCAGGTTGTAGAAAACCTTGCGGACCGGACTGGAGAAGGCCCACGAGTAGGCCTTGGCCATGAAAGCCCCGTCGGCGGTATCCATGAGGGACATTCCGGCGGCGAAGACGACCGGAAGCGCCAGCACCGCTGCGACCGACAGGCCACGAGCTGCGACGCCCGCGGAGATGGCGAGCAGGGCGACCTCCGATGCGGTGTCGAACCCCAGTCCGAACAGGAATCCGATCGGGTACATATCCCAGCTCTGCCTCACCACCCGGAAGAGCCGGCCGAACAGGCGCGTCATGAGGCCACCGGCGACGAGCTCGTGACGCAACGAGGCCCGATCGTACTGGCCCGACTTCATCTTCGTGTAGACCCGAACGATGTCGACCAGGACGGCCAGATTCAACAACCCGATGACGATCAGGAAGACACCGCTGACGCCGGTGCCGATGAGACCGCCCACGACGTGCAGGCTCCCCCGCGAGCCGACCACGTCGTGGACCACCAACTGCGTGGCCAGGCCCAGGCCCAGCGCGATCAGGAGCACCACCGTGGAGTGCCCGAGGGAGAAGAAAAATCCCGCCCCCATAGGTCTACGGCCGTCGTGAAGCAGCTTGCGGGTGGAGTTGTCGATGGCTGAAATGTGGTCGGCGTCAAAAGCGTGGCGCAGCCCGAAGGTGTAGGCCAGACCACCCAACCCGATCAATTCCGGATGTGAGAGCCCGAAAAAGATCAGCAGCCCAAAGCCGACCACATGGAGGAGCGCTACGAGCCCGAAAAAGCCTCCCAAGCGCCGACGCTCACCGCGATCGAAAGCGGACCAGACTCGACCCAACATGCTCTGCCGCTCCTGTAATCTCGACCCCTCTTGCCACCAAGTCGCAACTCGCGCTCAAGCGGCGCCGCGGCTTGTAGGAGGACCGGGCCCCGGCAACGACCTGGCAACGTTTCAACCCTCACCTCCACCATATACCGTTTTGCGACTAGTTCGCAACAACGCTAGGAGTCCGTGTGAGTAACGGCGCGGGCCGACTGCATGCATCGCTCTGCGTGGCCTGACACGGCCGCGATCATGGTCGGGGTGCTCGTGGTACCCGAGGTGTCGGCGATTGAGCCGTCGGGGACGCTGTTGTCGCCACCTCAGATGGCCATTTCGGTCTGATAACGGCCGCTGGCATGGAGTCGGCGCAGGTTGTAGGCAAGGTTGACCAACTCCCACTCAGGCCCCACCTTCTCGAGTCCTCGTAACAGGAACTGCCGGAACCCGAGCGCCTGTTTGATGAAGCCGAAGACCGGTTCCACAACGTGTTTACGGCGGGCGTAGACCTTGCGTCCCTTCTTGGTCCGCGTCTTCCTCCGCATCCGCTCCCGGACTCCGGCCGCCTTCGGGATCCGACCCCGCGGCGCCGGCTGATGCCGGCTGTGCTTGTCCTTGTCGATCGCGATGTAGCCATCGATCGGGAGTCGGTTGAGGATCTCGAGGTTGGTCTCAGCGGCATAGCCGGCATCGGCGCTGAGCTTGTCGGGCAGCCGCCCGGTGTTGATCTCCGTCTCGTACAGCATCCCGATCAGGTGTGGGTTGTCCGCCGCCTGATTGCTGAGCCCGGTCGCGACCACGATGTGATGCTCGGTGTCGTCCACCACCGCCTGGCAGTTGTAGGCCTGCACGAAGGCCTTGTCCGAATTGAGCATGATCCGGGAGTCGGGGTCGGTGAAGTTGTGCTGGTCTTTGTCCTCGGGCGCCGCTTTGCCCCGCTCTTGGGCTCGCTTCTCGATCGCCGCCTTCGCCTCCCGCAGCTTCAGCAGCCTGGTCTCCGCCCGCTGCAGCTCCTCCGGCAACTCGTCCCCACGCCGGTCCTTGCCGAACTCCCGATCCTCCGCCTGATCGATCTCCTCGGCCTTCTTCAGCCAGCCCTCCACGACTCCCGCGTACTCCGACTCCCGCTCCCGGACCCGGACCCGGCCGTAGCTCATCGCCTTGTGCTTGCTGGCGTTGGCCTTGATCTTGGTCCCGTCCAGGGCCACGTGCCCCAGCTTCACCAGCCCTGCCTCCTGGCACACCTCCAGCACCTGCCCGAAGAGGTTCTTGAGCACCTTCAGGTGGCGGCGCCGGAACTCGCTGATCGTCCAGTGGTCGGGCTGCTGGTCGGCGCTCAGGTAACGGCAGGGGACCAGCTCCTGGGCCGCCCGCTCCAGCCGCCGGGAGCTGAAGGTGCCGGTCGCATATCCGTAGAGCAGCAACTTCAAGAGCAGCTTGGGGTGGTAGGGCGGCGCCCCCCTCGACTCCTTGTAGGAGGCGTAGATCCAGCTCAGGTCAAGCACGTTCTCGACCAGGTCCGACACCAGCCGCGCCAGGTGGCCGGCCGGCAACCAGCTGGACAGGTCCGGCGGCAGCAGCAGGATCTGGTCGGGGTCGTAGGCTCGGAACACCTTGGCGGCTCCGACCGCACCCTCCGGCTCCGGCACTTCGACGACTCGTTTCGGCTTCGGAAGCCGAGTCGGCAGCGACATCTGGTCGGGGACCTTCGCGGGCGCTGGCTTTGCCATCTGCGATTACCTCGGCGTGTGCTGGATCGGGCTGGACGGCTGCCGCTTATTCTCTCAGGCCAGCGCCCAATTACTCACACAGACTCCTAGGGATGGTGGTGGATGTGCTCGAGCGTCCGCCGATGCTTGGGCGGGATTGGGGTCTTGGAGCCCGGCAGGGCGCGCGCGCAGACCGAGCAAACTCCCGTCACCACCACGTCCGTCCGGACCGGTCGGAAGTGGTGTAGAGCCTCCAGGTGTTCTTCCAACTCGGCCACCAACTCGTGCTCGATGTGCAGGATGCCCGAGCATATTTGGCAGATCGCGTGCTGGTGGTCTTCGGACGAGATCTCGTAGTGCACAGGACCGTCGCCCAACCGAACCGCATGCAGAGCACCGGAGGCCGACAGCGCCTCCAGAGCGCGATAGACCGTGCTCTTGGAGAAGTTCGGAAACGCGGCTTGGATCTCGGTGGTTATCTCTTCGGCGGAGCAATGGCCGCCCAGCCGGCGCACCGCGTCCCAGACCAGCTGGCGCTGCCGGGTGTGCCGCATCCCGGGCGCCAAGGGGAAGGGATTCGGGTCCGGCGGGATGGGGTCCATGGATGCGAAGCCTACCCGCCGACGATGACAGCCAAACCGGGATCCGAGTTGGTGAGGCGGCGCGAGCCGGTTTCGGTGACCAGCACGTCGTCCTCGATTCTCACCCCGCCCCAGCCCGCCAGGTAGGCACCCGGTTCCACCGTGACGACCATGCCGGGCTCGAGCACCAGCTCCGAATCCGGCTCCAAGCCGGGCGCTTCGTGCGCTTCGAGGCCGAGGCCGTGGCCCAATCGATGGATGAACTCATCTCCCCGGCCGGCGTCCCGCAGCACCGCCCGCGCCGCCTCATCGACGTCGCCTGCCCGCACGCCGGGGGCGATGGCGACGATGGCTGCGTCGTGAGCCGCCAAGACGGTGGCGTGCAACTCCAGGACCGTCCGGCTGGGAGCACCGACGACGGCCATCCGGGTTAGATCGGCTTTGTAGCTCCTCCAGGCGGCGCCAAAATCAAGCAGGACCAAATCACCACGGGCGAGACGGCGGCCCTGCGGCGACAGGTGCGGGAGGGCGGTGTGGGGGCCGCTCTGGGCCAGGGTCGGAAATGACTCCTCGCAGCCGCGGGCGTGGACTTCAGCGGCAACCAGGCCCGCGATCTCACGCTCGCTTAGTGCTCTGGCACGGAAGTCCGGTGATGTATTTCATGCCGCCTCCGACGTCTGGTGGGCGCGCTTGTCTGCCAGCCGCTGCAGCAGCTTGACGAGGTCGGCACGCGTGAACTT
>Ga0207933_1003022_pt1 | contig 10309 bp, 8 predicted proteins | sample NGESurdeep092012_4_FD_184488 | JGI IMG/M metagenome (GOLD analysis project Ga0207933, IMG submission 184488) | Arctic peat soil microbial communities from Barrow, Alaska - NGEE Surface sample F53-3 deep-092012 (SPAdes) | ecosystem: Environmental > Terrestrial > Soil > Wetlands > Peat ...
CGGGTGTACTGGGGGTACTCGAGGAGCCCGCGGGTGAAGCTCTCGTCCCCCGAGGACTCGTCGTTGCCCAGCACCCCGGGGAGCAGCCGGGCCACCGCTTCGACCACCACCAGGGCGGCCAGTTCCCCGCCGGCCAGGACGAAGTCCCCCACCGACAGCTCGCCGTCCACCAGGTGGTCGGCCACCCGCTGGTCCACCCCCTCGTAACGCCCGCAGACCAGCGAGAAGCCGACCGGGAGCGAGGCCAACTCGACGGCCACCGCCTGGTCGAACCGTCGGCCGGAGGGGGTGAGGAGGAACAAGGGCCGGGGCAAGCCACCCTCGGACGCCTCGACGGCCTCCACCGCGTCGAACAGCGGTTGGGGGGCGAGCACCATCCCCGGGCCGCCTCCGAACGGGGCATCGTCCACCGAGTGGTGCAGGTCGGTCGACGATGCCCGGATGTCGTGGGTCCGGAGATCGAGCTGACCCTGTTGGCGGGCCCGGCCGAGGATGGAGGCGTCGGCGTAGTGGTCGATCACCTCGGGGAAGATGGTGAAGACGTCGATGCGCACGGGCGGGGTCCGCTCAGCCCAGGTCGAGAAGGCCGTCGGGCACCTCGACGGTCACCCGCACCCCCGGCTCCAGGTCCACCACGAACCGCAGGGGGATGAGCGCCCCACTGTCCAGCACCAGCAGATCGCTGGCCGGGTTGGCCTGGACCTCCTGTACCAACCCCAGCTCGCTCCCGGCCGTGTCGACGGCGCGGGCCCCCACCAGTTCGTGGACCCACAGCTGGCTGGGGTCGTCGATGGGGGCGGCAAACAGTTGGGTGTCCCGGAGCCGGTCAGCCGCCTCGATGCTGTTGACGCCGTCCAGGGTCACGATGAACCGGCCCTGATGGGGAGAGGATCGCACCACCTCCAACTCGGTACCGTCGGCGTCGAAGAGGGTCGACCCGGCGGCCACCCGCTCCTCCCGGTTGGTGGTGAGCGAGATGATCACGTCACCGCGGAGGCCGTGGGGCTTCACGATCCGACCGACGGCCAGCATCGGAGCCGAGCCGCCCGGTTCGTTCAACTCCGGGGCCAAACTGGATCAGTCGTCGGCGATGTCGACGTTGGTCTGCACCCCGTCGCGAGCCCCGGCGGCCGCCACCACGGTGCGGATGGCCTGCACCACCCGGCCCCGGCGGCCGATGATCCGGCCCATGTCGTCGGGGGCGACGTGGATGCGGAAACGTATCGAGCCGCTGCGCTCCTCGGTATTGATCACCACCGAGTCGGGCTCGCCGGCGATGGAGTTGACCAGATAGGTCACCACCGCCAACGGGGTGCCGCCGGCGATCCGGTTGCCGGCGTCGTCATCGTGGTTGCCCACCTCGTCGATGGTGTTGACGTCCTCGGCCGAGTCGACCGCCACGTCGTCGTTCACCTGGCCGCCTTGGCGGTGGCGAACTCATCGAGGGCGCCGGACTTCTGGAGGAGCTTCTCGACCCGCTCGGTGGGCTGGGCCCCCTGGGACAGCCACTTGACGGCTTTGGCGTTGTCGATCTCGATCACCGCGTCGGGCTCCGCCAACGATTTGCCCCGGGGTGCGTAGGTGCCCACGATCTCGATGAACCGGCCGTTACGGGGCGAACGGCTGTCCGCCGCCACCAATCGGTAGGTCGGCTGCTTCTTCTTCCCGATCCGCACCAGGCGGAGCTTGACTGCCACGATTGACTCCTTGATTGTGTTGATAGCGCCCGACAGTCTCCCACCAACCACGAGGTCGGCGTGCAATCGGGCTTCCAGGCCCTAATTCAGCGGACTTTGGGGGTGACCCGACCTCCGCCTTTGCCCTTTCTGCCGCCCTTGGACCCCTTCGATTTCCCCGACCTCTGGGCCGATCCCCCGGCTCCGGCGCCGGCAAACGGGCTGCCGGCTCCCAGCGCCTCGGGGCCGTCGGGATCGCCGAACCCGCCCGCACCGTCAGGACCGGCCATCCCGGCCAGGTCGGCCATGGCCTTCGGGGACATCCCCTGGCCCCGACCGAACAGGCCGCCGAGGCCCCCCATCGCCCCGGCCATCCCGCCCTTGCCGAAGCCCTTCATCATCTTGCGCATCTCTTTGAACTGCTTGAGGAGGGCGTTGACATCGGAGGTGGCGGTGCCGCTGCCGTTGGCGATGCGGACCCGGCGGGAGCCGTCGATGACCGACGGGTCGTTGCGCTCGGCCGGGGTCATCGAGCGGATGATGGCCTCCACCTGGCCGATCTGGCGGTCGTCGATCATCGACGAGGCCTGCTTCAGGTCCTTCGAGACCCCCGGCAGCATCGAGAGCATCCCCGACACCGAGCCCATCTTCTTCACCTGTTGGAGCTGCTCCAAGAAGTCCTCGAGGGAGAAGCGCCCCTCCATGATGGCGGCGGCGCCCTTGGTGGCCACCCCGTCGTCGAAGGTGCGTTCCGCTTGCTCGATGAGGGAGAGGACGTCACCCATCCCGAGGATGCGGTCGGACATCCGGTCGGGATGGAACAGGTCGAAGTCGTCGAGTTTCTCACCGGTGGAGGCGAAGGCGATGGGCCTTCCCACCACTTCTTTCACCGACAGGGCGGCGCCGCCGCGGGCGTCACCGTCCAGCTTGGTGAGGATGACCCCGTCGAGGTCGAGCGTCTGGTGAAAGGCCACCGCCGTCGACACCGCGTCCTGGCCGGTCATGGCGTCGATGACCAGGAAGGTGTAATCGGGGGTGACGGCGCCGGCTATGTCCCTGACCTCGTCCATCAACTCCTCGTCGATGGAGAGGCGACCGGCGGTGTCCACGATCAGCACGTCCCGGCCGAGGCGGCGGGCTTCGGCCAGGCCGGCGGTGGCCACCGCCACCGGGTCGGTCGCCTCGCTGAACACCGAGATGCCGGCTTGGCCGCCCAGCACCCGGAGTTGTTCGACCGCCGCAGGCCGCTGGAGGTCGGCGCCGACCAGCAACGGGTTGCGTCCCTGTTGCTTGAACCATCGGGCCAGCTTGGCCGCGGTGGTCGTCTTTCCCGATCCCTGGAGACCGGCCAGGAGCACCACCGTCGGCGGCTTGCTGGCGTAGGAGATCTTGAGGGCTTCACCACCGAGGATGGCGGTGAGCTCCTCGTTGACGATCTTGATGACCTGTTGGCCGGGGCTCAGGCTCTGGGAGAGCTCGAGACCCACCGTCCGGGCCCGGACCGCCTCGGTGAACCCGCGGACCACACCGAGCTCGACGTCGGCTTCGAGGAGGGCGGTGCGGATCTCCCGCAGCACCTCGTCGACGTCGTCCGGGCTCAAACGGCCGCGGCTACGCAGGCGGCTGAGAATTCCTTCGAATCGGTCGGTCAGGCTGTCGAACATGGGTTCCTTACGCTACCGGACACCCGGTGACTCCGGACCGCATGAGATCCCGACCTGCCTCCGGCCGTTGGTTCCTCCGGAACCGCCCAATTGCCTCCCGGTCAGAAGAGGGTGGTCATGCCCACAATCGGCTTGTTGAGCTTGGTGCCTCCGGTAGAGCCCAAGTACGGGGCGTTCCCGTAGGTGAAGATCCCACCGTCGGAAGCGACCAGCCAGTAGCCGCCACCATCGGGGGTGCCTGCCATGCCGACGATCGGCATGTTCAGTGGCTTGGCCCCGGCGGATCCGAAGTAGCTGGCGTCTCCGTAGGAGAAGACCCCACCGTCGGAAGCGACCAGCCAGTAGCCCCCACCATCGGGGGTGGCGGCCATGCCGACGATCGGCTTGTTCAGGGGCTTGGCCCCGGCGGAGCCGAAGAACCCGGCGTCGCCGAAGGTGAAGATCCCGCCGTCGGAGGCCACCAGCCAGTAGCCGGCTCCGTCAGGGGTAGAGACCATGCCGACGATCGGCTTGTTCAGGGTCGTGCCGCCGGTGGAGCCGTAGAAAATGGCATTCCCGAAGCTGAAGATGCCACCGTCGGAGGCGACCAGCCAGTAACCCCCACCGCTGCCCCCGCCGCCAATGGAGAAGTCGATGCCCACCACCGGCTTATTGAGGGTCTTGGCGCCGGTGGAGCCGAAGAAGTGGGCATCCCCGTAGTTGAAGACCCCGCCGTCGGAGGCCACCAGCCAGTAGCCGCCACCGTCGGGGGTCGATGCCATGCCGACCACCGGCTTGTTCAGCGTCTGGGCCCCGGTGGAGCCGAAAAACTGAGAACTACCGAAGGTGAAGATCCCGCCGTCCGAGCCGACCAACCAGTAGCCGTTCCCCGGTGTCGGGGGGGTGACCGCAGATGCCGGCGCCGCGCCGAGCCCGACGAGCCCCAGGGTCAGAGTCGTCACCGCCACTGCCGCCACCGCCGCCCTTTTGAAAAGCTGCCCGATTGAACGGTGCCGCTGAATACTCTGCATCGACTGTGCTCCCCCTCGTATGTGCGCGAGCACCATGTCTCCCGCGCCTCCGAGAGGCTACCCCCACCTGTCATCGAAAGAAAGTGGATTCCATCTGGGACGATCCTTTTACCGAGGGCAGCGTTCAGTCCGGCGGACCCGGTGGGAACGGCAACCTCAGAACAGCGCGTCGACGAAGGCAGCGGGGTCGAAGTCGACCAGGTCACCGACGCCCTCGCCCAGACCCACCAGCTTTACCGGCAAGCCGAGCTCTCGTTGAATCGCCACCACGATCCCGCCCTTGGCGGTGCCGTCCAACTTGGTGAGTACCACCCCGGTCACCTCGACCGCCTCGGTGAAGACTTTGGCCTGGGCCAGGCCGTTCTGCCCGGTAGTGGCATCGAGGACCAGCAGCACCTCGACCACTTGGCCCGGTGGCCGGTCCGCCACCCGACGGATCTTTTTGAGCTCCTCCACCAGGTTCACCTTGTTGTGGAGGCGGCCGGCGGTATCGGCCAACACCACCGCATGTCCCTTGGACGCCGCCCGCTGCACCGCGTCGAACACCACTGACGACGGGTCACCGCCCTCGGATCCCCGCACGATGTCGGCGTCGGACCGGGTGGCCCAGGTTTCCAGTTGCTCGGCCGCCGCCGCCCGGAAGGTGTCGGCCGCGGCCAGCAGCACCCGGTTGCCCTGCGCGGCGAGACGGCTCGCCACCTTGCCCACCGTGGTGGTTTTGCCCACTCCGTTCACGCCAACGAACAGCCAGACGTCGACTGGCCGCGGGTTGTCAGCGTCGTCATTGTTGTCAGCGTCGTCGGTGCCCGACCTTTCCGATCCGGTCCGCGGATCGGCCAAACCCGCACTGGTCGTCGACAGGGTGGCCACCAGGTCGCCCTTCAACGCGTCGATGAGGGCGTCGGCACCGGAGATCTCCCCCGCCTTCACCCGGGCCCGCAGGTCCTCGAGGAGCGCGTCGGTTGCCCCGACGCCGACGTCGGCCCGGATCAGCGCCTCCTCGAGGTCATCCCAGGTCGATGCGTCGATCTTCGACTTGGCCCGAACCGAGCCGAGGTAGCCGGACAGCAGCCCCCGGGCCTTCCCCATCCGGCTGCGGTAGGTGGCCGGTTCGACCACCTCGACCGGTTCAACCGCCACCTCGACCGGCTCGACCGCCACCTCGACCGGAGCCGCGGCGGTGTCGACATCGACCTCCTCGACAGTCGGCGCCGACGTCGCCTCGGGTGCCACCCTGTCGGGTCGGGGGCGTGCCCGCCGCCGGCGGAGGCGGACAGCCAACGTCGCACCACCGGCCACCACGACCACCGGGATGCCGACCGCGAGTCCGATGACGGTGTCCGATGCGGCATTGATCATTCCCGGATCGATCACAGCTCATTCCCTCCCGCGACTTCGGTCCCGGCCACCCCGGCGCCGTCGACGCCGTCGACGCCGACCACCTCAGGGCCGGCATCCAGGCCCGGGAATCCGGAGTCGCCCTCGCGTCGGGGCACCTTCTGACTTACCACTTTGGACGATCCCCCCGGGGCCATGGTCACCCCGTAGAGGGCGTCGCCGGCCTCCATCGTCCGCTTCTGATGGCTCACGATGATGAGCTGGGCCTCTTCGCGGAATTCGTGGACGAGGCCGAGGAATCGATGGAGGTTCACATCGTCGAGGGCGGCTTCCACTTCGTCCATCAGGTAGAACGGCGACGGTCGGCTCCGGAAGACGGCGAACAGGAAGGCCAGGGCCACCAACGAGCGCTCACCGCCGGACAACAGTGACAGACGCCGCACGTTTCTGCCGGCCGGCCGCACCTCGACCTCGACGCCGGTGTCGAGGAGGTTCTCGGGATCGGTGAGCGACAACCGACCGGTGCCGCCGGGGAACAGGGTGGTGACCAGATTGGAGAAGTGCTCGTTGACGTCGGCGAAGGCCGAGGCGAACACGTGCATGATCTCGTCGTCGAGGGTCCGGATCACCTGGTGGAGCTCCCGCCGGGAGGTCCGGACGTCTTCCACCTGGGCCTCGAGGAATTGGTGACGCTCGCTGAGTTCGGAGAGCTCTTCGAGGGCCAGCGGGTTGACCGGCCCCAGCTTGGCCAACTGGAGCTCGAGCTGCTCCACCCGGGCTCCGGGGTCCATCCCGGGTGGCAGCTCGGGGGCCGGTGCCGTCAAGGCGTCTTCGGGCTTGCACCCGAGCTCGCGGCGCAGCATGTCGACAACGGCCTCACGTCGGATGCTCGATTCGGCCAGCTCGAGTTCGATCTTCTGGATCCGGCTCCGGACCGCGGCCAGCTCGTGCTCGGCGGCGGAGCGCTGCCCCCGCAGTGTCTCGAGCCTGGCCCCGCCGGCCCGGACCGCCTCGCGTTGACGGCGGTGGCGTTCGCGCAACTCGGCCAGTGCTCCGTCCAGGCTCCCCTGGGCCGAGCCGACGACGCCGAGCAGGCGCTCCACCGCAGTGGCATCGGCCTCGAGGCGCCTCCGGCGCTCGGCCGCCTGCTGGCGTTCGTCGGAGTGACCGGTCAGCCGTCGCTCCACTTCGGCCAGCCGCTCGGCCAGCACCCGGCGCCGCTCCTCCAACCCGGCCCACCGGACTTCCCACTCGGTCCGCTTCGCCACCGCGTCGGCGATGCGATCGTCGATGCGTTGCCGCTCCTGGCGGGCGGCATCCAACCGTTCGGCGGCGGCGGCCCGAACCGCTTCGAGACGGGGCAGCTCCTCATCGAGCTCGGCCGCCCGGGCGCCATCCCGACCGATCCGCTCGTCCAGTTCGGTGAAGCTCTGGTCGATCTCCTCGATCTCCGAGGCCAGGGTGGTCAGGTCACTGGCGATCCGGCTCCGGGCCACCCGGGCCGTCTGGTGGGCGCCCTCGTTCCGGTCGTCCGCCCGCACCGCCTCGGCGGCGGCCGCCCGGGTCGCTTCCACCGCGGTCCGGGCCTGGCGACGCTCCTCGGCCGCCTTTCCGGCTTCGCGTTGGGCGACCTCGGCCCGGGCCTGGGCCTCTTCCACCACCGCGGCGGTGACGACTCCGCCCCCGGCCCGCACCCGCCAGCCGGTGGACGAGAACCGGTCCCCGTCCCGAGTGACGACCACCAGGTCGGGTCGGGCCAGGGCCAGGTCGATGGACTCGGTCCACCCTCCGTGGGGGCAGACCGAGTCGGCCAGGAGCGTGTCGAGCACCGCGGCGAGACCGGCGACGTCCGGTCGGCCAGTGCGGGGCCGCACATGCCGGCGGACCGCCTCGGTGGACGGAACCTCACCATCGGCCGGGCGTTGCCCGTCGGCGCGCTCCACCGCGCCGGTGAGAGCCAGCACCGCCCCGGTTGCCTCTCCCTGGCGCAGGCGTGAGAGGGCGGCGCGGGCCGGGCCGCTCCCGGAGACGACCACCGCGGCCAGCGATGCCCCGGCGGCAGCTTCGAACGCCAACTCCCACCCCGGGTCCACCTCCACCAGGTCGAGGAGGATCCCCACCACCCCGTCGACCCCGGTGAGCAGCTCGGCCCCGGCCGCCCCCCGGACCTCGTCCAGGGCCCGGGCCAGCGCGTCCGCCCTGGCCGCCGACCGGTGATGGTCCTGCTCGGCTTGGCGGAGGGTCTCCTCGGCCGTCTCCAGCCGTTCGGTGGCGGAGGCATGGGCCGCCTCGGTTTCGGCCACTGCGGCCTGGAGCTGGTGCCGGGCCTGCTCGAGCTCGGCCAGCCGCTCGGCCAGCTCGTGATCCTCTCCCTCCAGTGCCGCATACCGACGGCGGGCCGAACCCAACCGACCGGTGATCTGCTCGAGGGCCCGGCGGTCGCGGTCGAGCCCCCGTTCCAACGCCGCCCGCTGCCCACGGGCCACGGTCACCGCCTCGTCCGCCTCTCGCAGGACGGAGTCGTCGCCCCACAACGCCAGATGGGCTTCGAGCTCCGCGGTCAGCCCCGACTCGGCGGCGACCATCTCGGCCTGCTCCGGGGCCAGCGCCTGGGCGTCGGCGTCGGCGGATGCCAGTTCGCTTCCGAGCCGGGCGCCTTCCGCCTCCAGGGTGGAGACGACATCGGCATCGGCGGCGGCGTCGAGGGCCTGGGCCAACGAACGCTGACGCTCCCGGAGCACGCCGGTCAGCCCCCTCGCCCGTTGCACCAACCCCTCGACCCGTCCGAGCGACGAGGCCAGGTCGGCCTCCCGCTGGGCGGAGAGCTCGTCGGCGGTCCGGGTGGCCGCGGTGTCGAGCTCCTCCAGCGACCCCCGCAGGGTCCCCTCAGTGGTGGACAGCTCTACCCGAAGCCGATCCCCGTCCCGGTGCCGGCCGTCGAGGGCGCCGAGCTCGGTGCCGGCCACGAACAGCCGCACCGCCCGGAGCTCGTCGGCCAGCTCGGTGTGGGACCGGGCGGCGGCGGCCTGGCGCTCGAGCGGTCGGATCTGTCGCTTGACCTCCCGAACCAGGTCCCCGAGACGTTCGAGGTTCTCTTCGGTGGCCGCCAGCCGGCGCTCGGACCGCTCGCGGCGCCGACGGAACTTGAGCACCCCGGCGGCCTCTTCGATCACCCCCCGCCGGTCCTCGGGGCGGGCATTGAGAATGGCGTCGAGCTGGCCCTGGCTCACGATCACGTGCTGTTGACGGCCAACCCCGGTGTCGGACAGGAGCTCTTGGACGTCGAGGAGCCGACAGGGGGCACCGTTGATGGCGTACTCGCTGTCCCCAGAGCGGAACAGGGTCCGGGTGATGGTGATCTCGGCCAGGTCCGAGGCCAGCTTCCCCGAGCTGTTGTCGATGGTGAGGGCCACCTCCGCCCGACCCAGGGCCGGCCGGTTGGCCGTGCCCATGAAGATGACGTCCTCCATCTTCGACGACCGCACTGTTCGGGGCCCCTGGGCCCCGAGCACCCAGGCCACCGCGTCGACCACGTTCGACTTGCCGCTGCCGTTCGGCCCCACCACCACGGTGATCCCGGGCTCGAACTCGAGCACCGCCGGATCGGCAAAGGACTTGAATCCCTTGAGGGAGAGCGACTTCAGGAACACCGGGCGCTCACGTCACTGATCCTCGCGCATGTGAGCGCACCGGTTTTCAAACCTGGCAGTGTTCGCACAAATACGTCGCCCGACCACCCGATTTCACCTTGGTGATGGTGGCTCGGCACCGGCGGCAGGCCAGGCCCTCGCGGTCGTAGGCCTGGTGCTGGCCCTGGTAGTCCCCAATTTCCCCGAACAGGTCGCGGTACTGCTCGTCGGCCAGCGACGACCCCCGGTGCTTGACCGCCTCGGACAGCGTCTCCACCATCGAGCGGTAGAGGCGCCGGACCTCCTGGGAGGACAGCGAATTCGACATCCGGTCGTACCGCAGGCCGGCGGCGAAGAGGATCTCGTCGGCGTACATGTTGCCGATCCCGGCCACGAACTCCTGGTCCATCAGCAGGGCCTTGAGCCCGGCCTGGTGGGAGCTCAGCAGGACCCAGAACTTCTCCCAGCTCATCACGTCCTCGAGCGGGTCGAAGCCCAGGTGGGCGAGCTCGGGGACCGCCGGTCCCCCCTCGACGGCGGCGGACACGAACAGCTCCCCGAAGGTGCGCGGGTCGACGAAGCGGAGCTGACCTCCCTGGCTGAACGTGATGATGGCGTGGGTATGGGGGGCCTTGGGCTCCTTGAGGCTCTTGGCCCGCTGGAGCTGGCCGCTCATCCCCAGGTGGACGACCAGCGTCTCGCCGTCATCCAGAACCAGGAGCAGGTACTTTCCCGACCGGCCGATCGACTTGATGGTGTGGCCCTCGAGACGGGCGCGGAAGTGCTTGGCGCTCGGATGGCGTCGGACGGTACGGCCGTTTCGGACTTCCACCGCCTTGATCTTCCTGCCGACGACTTCCCCCTGCAGGTCGCGCCGAATGGTTTCCACTTCGGGAAGTTCAGGCATCCTTTCCTTCCCTTTCATCCCCCAACACTCCACAGGCAACCCGGGCGGCTTCCTGTTCGGCGTCCTTCTTCGATCGCCCCTCCCC
>Ga0207933_1003024_pt1 | contig 10305 bp, 13 predicted proteins | sample NGESurdeep092012_4_FD_184488 | JGI IMG/M metagenome (GOLD analysis project Ga0207933, IMG submission 184488) | Arctic peat soil microbial communities from Barrow, Alaska - NGEE Surface sample F53-3 deep-092012 (SPAdes) | ecosystem: Environmental > Terrestrial > Soil > Wetlands > Peat ...
GTCAGTAATAACTTTTTCGAATAACCAAAAAGTTTTGATGCAGCCTTATTAACCATTATGATATTTCCGCTACTTAAAGTAAAAACGATATTTGCAAGCGAAGAATTATCAAAACTAAGCTGTCCCAGATGAGCCCTATTTAATGGGGATCCGGATTTGGGCTTCCGGTTCTGTTTTTTATTATACAGGATTTGCAGGCTTTTACGCATATATTTAAAACTATTTTAAAGTTCCTCTATTTTGTCTATGTCAAATTGTAAGTTACTCTTTATTGTGTAAAACGCATCAAGTATTAAGAATTACCAATTGGCGCAGGTCTCATAACCTGTCACTGTTCTTTACTAATTTTATTTTAGCAGACAAATCAGCACACGCTATCCGAAGTATGTTTAAATTATAAAACCACCAATGACCTGATGTTTTTAACTCAGGACATTCCATTTTATCATTTGCCTGAATCACGGTTTCTTATCTGATGAAACATATTTAGAAATATTTTTGATTCATTAAGTAAACATAATGATTTCAAGTCTCAAAACTGCTCTCACAGTTATTAGTCATGATAGCTTTTTATTTAGTCCTTCAATAGTTGCGCCGATGTTTCATTAAAAACAACTATCCATTTTGAAAATATGTATTATTTAATAATTTCCGATGACTTTAAATGTAGTTTTATAGAAGAAAAGTAAGATGGAGCTCAACGCTAAAAGCAAATATTCTTAAGGGCAAAAAAGAATCAGCTAACTGGTTATCATCGTTGGTATTGGCCGGGGTACCGTAACGTTTATGGTGGTACCCTTATGATGAATACTTTGTATAATTAGTTTGCCATTTATAGAAGTAACCCGTTCGCGCATGTTGGTAAGGCCTGAAATTTGCAATTGCTTTTTTGCCTCAAACCCCCTACCGTCGTCGGTTATAGAGAGTCGTACTACACTCTTTTCATCTTTAATGCTTATTTTGACGGAGCGGGCAGATGCATGGTTCATTACATTACTAAGCGATTCCTGGCAAATGCGGAAGAAATCCATTTTGATTTCGTACGTTAATCCTCTCTCATCATAATCACTTTCGTAATCACAGAGAATATGGTTGAGAACAGAAAAATCCTTACAAAGCCATTTTAAGGTTTCATCCAACCCGAATTGATCGAGCATGTATGGGCTCATTTCAAATGCAATTTTTCGCATGGTTTGAATCAACAGTTTGGTAATATCTGATGCATGTTCAATCCTGCTCACTAAAAATGCAGGTCCATTAGGGATATTCTTTTTAATGGTGCTAAGATCCATTAAAACGACGGAAGCTAATTGAGCAATTTCTTCATGTAGTTCGATCGAAAATTTTTTCCGGTCTTTTTCTATTCTGTTTTTAAAATGTCTGGAGAGTGCTTTGAATTTTTTATATTTTTCTTCAATTTCTATCTCCCTGTTTTTTCTTTCAGTAATATCTTTTGCGATTGCACATACGAATTCAAGGTCAGATATATAAAATGAAGTCCATTGCAGCCATATGATATTCCCATCTTTAGTTACATAACGATTCTCAAAATTTGTCAGCTCTTTTCCGTTCAATAAACTATCTCTTTTTCTCATGGTTAATTCCAGGTCTTCGGGATAGATGAATGCCGAAACTGGTTTTGCAAACAATTCCTCCCTGGTATATCCTAACTTCTTAGCAACTGCGTCATTTATCTTTTTTAAAAATCCTTCTTTATTTACAATGCATAAGAGGTCAGGCGTCATTTCAAAAAATGAAAAAAGATTTTGTGGTGAATTAGGGGCTGTTGGTTCCATTCCATTAAGGTGCTTGAGAAAATCTGTTAACGACAAAATATTTTACAGCAACTAAAAACTGATTTTTGAGTTGCTGTAAAAAAGTGTCATTACAGTTGTGCAAGATAGCGAAACAAAGCCAATCTGATATTTGATATGATTATTGTCCGACAAAAATAGGAATTCCGCATTGTCGCCAGGTTGTAGTTCGCAAGGTAGCACAGCATCCGCTCAATGTCATTTAGTTAAGAAAATTATCAATATTTTTACTCCATCATCCCAGGCAACGGACTAAAGTCTGCCGCCTTATGCGGGATTACAAAATCGTTCGTTCCTATGGAACTGGTCTCTTGTAGAGCCGTAGGCTCGGTTTATTTTGTAAGGATGGACTTTTAGTTCGTCCCAAAACAATCCTTAACTAAATGACATTGAGCATCCGCTTGTGCTTCTGTTTAAATGAAAGTGTTGATTGAATTTAGTTGGTGCAGTTCCCATAGCACAAGCGAATGCTTAGGCTAGTTTAGGTCCACCAACTGGCGACAATTTGGAATGCACTGTCTTGTCCTCTATTTATTTCCAATTTTTGATGATAATTTGTATCCGATAAAAAGCCCTATGCCTGCCACAGTAAAAATAGTTCCGGGATAGGCTACATCTGCATCAATATTAAATGATTGATGTAATATTGCTGCGAGAAAAATTCCAATACCAACAGACACAAGCAACAAAGACAGATTGACCAGTACAATTGAAAAAATATTCGAATTTTTTGTAAGCCCGCTGGTGAAGATAGAAGCATCTGCTCCTTTTTCAATCAAGGCCAGCCTGACCCTGGTTCTTGAAGAAACGGCAACATAAATAATTCCGAAAAGTGTCCCGAAAATAATCAAGACATTAAAGATTACGGTATCCATAAATAAGTGTTTAAAAGTTTTTGTTTAAATTTCTATATCCTTTGACGAGAACTTTACAAGATTGGTTACATCTTTTTTCCAAAAAAAATTGTGTAACCAAAAAACTATTTTACAGTCTAACGAAGAACTTTGGAAAATAAAACTGATACGATATATATTCATCGCATATTAGGTGGCGATACAGGTGCATTTGCATACCTGGTGGAAAAGTATCAGGATATGGTCTATACGCTTGCATATAAAATATTAGGTAATAAAGAAGATGCGGAAGATGCGGCCCAGGAAACTTTTGTAAAATGTTACCGGGCGTTGAAAACCTATAATGGTCACGCTTCTTTTTCCACATGGTTGTATAAGATCACTTATAATCATGCCCTTGACATAATAAAGAAGAATACAGGAAAACGGCATACCATAGAATGGAAAAGTGAATTGGAGCCGCATGTGATGCAGCACCAGTCATTTGATGAGAAGATTGACCTTAAAGAAATTCAGTTACTTTTGAAAGAGGCTATTCATCATCTTTCTCCCGATGACCAGGTAATAATTACTTTGTATTATTACGAAGACCTTCCCCTCAGAGACATTGCTGAGATAATAGGAATCAGGGAAAACAATGTCAAGATAAAGCTATACAGGATCCGGTCAAAATTGATGGAACTCTTAAAATCGAAAAATGAAATCATTTCTATCTTAAATTTGTAAACATGAGCCAGAAGATCAACATAGACGATTTGATAAAAAACATGGCGAAGGAGGATGGATTGGAAACTCCACCAGATGGTTTTATTAATAAAGTCATGAGTAGTGTTATGGCGGCCAATGAAAAACCCGTTGCCTACAAACCTTTGATTTCAAAATATATTTTAGCTGCAATATTTTCCGGTGTGGTTTTAATTGTGCTTTTTATTTTCGGAAGTGGTTATCAATCGGAGGGAAATTATCCCTATTTGGAAAATCTTTTAAACGGCATTCAAGCATTTCATTTTAACCTGGAAATACCTGCTCATATTTCTTATATCGTTTCCAGCGCGTTAATCATGCTTATGATACAAGCGGTGCTGATCAGTGGCATTTATAAAAAAATGCATAGATAGCTACCAGGTTTTTCTTCCCTTGTAGGTCTTCCAAAAAAGAAAGTGCCTTTGGTGTTCCTGCAAAAAAGCGAATCACGGGTTCTTATCTCATGAACATTTTTAAAAATATTTTTTATTAATTCCGCACGAACTATCAGGAATAAGAAAATGCAAATCAGCATTATTAGTTGGTTTACTGCTTTTGAGATTTAAGCTAAATGTAAAGAATAGAATACTCTTTTTCAAAAAAGTAAAATAGTTCGTCTTATAACATAAATTCGCGTGCTATGCATTACCTTATATGACAATTGAATCAGCAAAAATATCATTGACAAATTTTTTGGATACACAAAGTCAGACTTTAATCGACGAGATAAAAAGCTTGTTACAAAATCTTGACTTTGATTATTACGATGGATATAATCGGGAGAATGTTTCTGCAATAAAGTTTGAATATGAATTTTAAAACTTTGACATAGTTGTTTATCCAGTTGACAAATTTTATCAGGTTGCAGGTGACATAAAGCTATTATTAACAGACAAACAATATGATTACTTTTTTCCAGACAATATTGAAGAAGACTTTTTAAAGCAAGTTGATGAGACTGAACGTTTAGACATGGAAAAAGAACTTAGAGAATACAAATACAAAGCTTTTGAAGATTGGTTTGCTGACTGTTGGGATAATGCAAAAGGTAACACAAAACTTAAAGGATTCTTTTCGATTCACGACACTATGTGGGTGACAAATCTTGTTGATAGAATGAAAGTTAGTGAGGACACAATACCTGACTTACTTTAAGAGCAGCGAACAAAAGGCGAACGCACAACATTGGGTTCGTTGTTATCCGCAAAATGTAGTTTAAAAAAAATATGAACAGTTCCCCGCTTTTGACACAACTTAGAGAGGTATATAAAGTTTCTGACAAAGATTTTGCAAGAATTATCCAGTTATTTGAAACAAAAGAAGTAAGAAAGAATGAGTATCTCTATCGTTCGGGTGAAATAGTCAGGTATGTTTATTTTGTAGAAAAAGGTTGCCTGAGACAATACTATATTAATAATAATGGCGAGGAACGTACCATTTATTTTAAAGTAGAAAATGGTTGGTGCAGCGAACTGGTGAGTTTTCTGGATAATAAGCCCACTGAATTATGCGTGCAGGCGCTTGAAGACAGCACACTTCAAATCATCAATCAAAAGAACTGGGTATATTTCGTAACCCATTTTCCATCCGTTACAATGGGGTTCATAAGGGCACAGCAGGACACGAATTATATTTTGAAAAAAAGACTTGCCGAAGCTACTGTTGAAACACCTGAAGAAAAATACCTGCGTTTTATAAAAGAAGAACCCTTTTTATTACAACGGATACCGTTGCACCATATAGCTGCTTATTTAGGCATGACTCCCGAGACTTTAAGCCGCATCAGAAAAAAAATTACTAAAAAATAAATTCTTATTTCAAATCAAGGACTTTGCTGTTTCCACTTTATAGTTTTGTTCTATAAAATTTAAAAAGAAGTATTATGAAAAAAGAAACAATCAAAGTGGGTCAAATCATTATTGATTTCCTGCTGGAAGCAGCAGATACCAACGGTTCTGCAGCCATGTTTGAATTTACAGTACCGGTCGGAGCAAAAGTTCCGATACCTCATTACCATGAAAGTTACGACGAAACTATTTATGGATTAAGTGGCGTTATTACGTTTACAGTAGAAGGTAACCCGATAGACATTGGTCCGGGCGAGACTTGTTTTATCCCCCGCGGCGCTGTACATGGTTTTGATAATTTAACACAGAAGGATGCCAAAGCGCTGACAGTAATTACACCGGCACTGCTTGGCTCCATTTTCTTTAGAGAGGTTGCCGCAATATTAAATGCAGGTGGTCCTCCGGACATCGAAAAATTAAAGTTGACAATGGCAAAGCACGGGCTTATTCCTGTAATTCCTAAATTGCAAAATGCATAATAATTCTGCAGGGGACAACATTGTTATTTGAGCACTGTGTTAACTACGGGAATAAAAAATGAAATAAGAAAATACAAATCACCATTTCTTTCCTTGTTGGTCTTCCAAAAAAGGAAAGGGGAAAACCCAGATGTGGCAAACGCATCCCATCCGGGGCGAGTGTCAACCGTATGTGAGATCTGTACTCTGTCCCACCTCGATAATATAACCGTCAGGATCGCGGATGTAGCAGCGTATCTCTCCGTACTTGGGAATCGGCTCCGTGATGAACTCTGCTCCCCGGCTTTTCCATAATTCATAGCACGCCTGAATATCTGCAACGCGAATATTCATAAAGCTGTTGATCTTGTTCGGGTCGGGGACGCTGAGCGTTACCGTAGGCTTGTCGGGGGTGGGGCCGCCCCCAACGTTCATTATCATCCAGGTATTCGCGAGTTGAAGATACCCGGGCGCGTTGCCATCGCCCAGGCTCAGAATGCGGGCGCCGAAGACCGTTTCGTAGAAGTGAGCCGATCGGTCGATATCGGCGACGGTGAGAAAATGTGCGATGGAGAACCCCTCGTGAGGCGGCATCTCATAGCTCTTCTGTTCGATTTGTACTTTGTTCATATATGACTCCTTTTGATTCAGTGCTTATTGCAAATGCGGTGTCACAATGTTGGCGCAATCGTCCTTGTGCCATTAATTGTTATCAACTAAAATTCAACTTAATTAATCCTTTTTGCAAAGGAAATAAAATATAACTTATGCTGATCGTTAAATTTATATTTGCGACTCATAAGTAAATATTGAGCAAGCGCAAGCGCGGCTGCTTCACCACAAAACGAATAGAGCGAAACCCTATCTTTGAGCATTAAATATGGAATCCACAATAACAGACCATCCGCAATTTTTTACGGGTGCAAAATGGGCATATTAAGCCCAGCCGTTGGTGAAGCTATCGTTTCCGGGCCACGCGCAACAACAACTGCGGCACTCTAAAAGTGTTTTCCTGTTTTTATTTATCAGGGTAATTGAATAAAATAAATGAAGAATTATTTTTTAGCTAACCCTTCATACAAATCAATTAATTTTTTCCTGATCTTATCTTTATCAAATTGTTTGATCAACTGCTCCGAGATTTTTATTCCTTCAGAATAAAAAAACGGATCCTGCATAAGGCGTTTTGACAAATCAATAAATTCCGGTGAATTCTTAGCTTTCAAATAGATAGATTCATAAAGTAACGCATATTCCTTAATATCCCTGAAAACCACCGGCATACCACTTGCTGCTGCTTCCAATGGAGCTAATGGACAATTTTCCTGGTAAGAAGTGAATAACAGCAGATCACCGGCAGCATAGATACAAGGCATTTCTTCTAAATCGTGAAGCCCTGCAAACATAATATGTTTTGAAGCTTTAGCGATCCTGGTATTCAGTCCTTTGATCCCTTCTGTCAATATTCCAAATGGCCTTCCACCAACCCATACAAACTTTGCTTCGGGAATTGCCTCTGCTATATCTAAAAAATCCTTAACACCTTTTCTGCCTTCAAGCTGGCCCACTCCCAATATCACGAAATCACTAACTGATAAACCAAGTATTTCACGTCCTTTCGCGCGCATTTCCTCAGTACGCTTCCACCGTTTGATACGAATGGGGTTATAAATTCTTTCGATCTTTGTATGTACTCCCATCTCTTTAATTGCTTCCTCCACCATTGGAGAAATGGCTATGCAAACATCAGCATAAGAATACACTTTTTTGAAATACCAACTGATAACGGGTAGCCAAAACTTCCACATCGGTAGAGAGCCTTTAATGGAATCGGGAATTACATGAACTGTAAAAACTCTTCTACCTTTATAATTCCTTCCTTTCCAAAAATAATAAGGGCCGTAAGTATGGCTGTGAAAAACATCGCCTTTGCCTTCACCATTTACAACAACATCCACATCGCCTTTTTCTTTCATCAATTCCACATGATCAACGAAAGCAGTGTGAACTCCCTGCCCTTTCATTATAAAAGGCGTTTCTGATACGATATGAATTTTCATTATTATAGTTTTAATCGTCTTATCCTCTGGAATATTTTCATTCGAAGACCCTGCTTTGCCTGCCTTCTTCTTTTGTAGATTTTTATTGATAATATGCCTGGTTATTACAATGAGAATAAGGCTTAATAAAATTATCAGCATGATATATTTAATATGGTTGAAATGCACGGCAGCACTATTCCAGTAAGGCCCAAGTAATTTTCCGGTTATAATATATACTCCGCTCCAGGTTATCGCAGAAATTAAAGCTAAAGGTAAAAACACTTTGGGGCTTAGTTGCAACAATCCGGCAGTAACAGATGTGTAGCCACGGATAAAAGGTGTGAGCCGCCCAAGATAGATCATCCATATTCCGCCCTCCGACATTCGCCTGGTAAGTTTGTTAATTGTTTTTTGGGATATGGGTATCCAGCGTGGCTTATGGCGGATTATGTAAGCTCCTGAAAAATAAAAAACCACATATAGTATATTAGTGCCAATAAAATCGGCGGATACAGCAGCCAAAATAACCAATGGAAAATGTAATATTCCTGAATAAATTAAATATCCTGAGAACATTAGCACCAGCTCATTTGGAACAGGGTTTGGCAGACCTGTTTCCTGGAGAAATATAAGTACAAAAATTGCGAGATATCCGTATTTTGAAATATAAAGAGTTATTTCTGGAGGCATGTTGATTATCTTTCTAAGCCCGGAAATCTGTTATAGGCAATAAATATCCTAATACTGCAAGAAAAAAACATGTCAAAGGTAAATGGCGATTCTGGAAATATTCTGAAGTATTTAATCCCTGAATAAATAATTCTTTATTCATCATATTGTTGTGTGGATTTTATTTTTAAGTCAATGGGATTAAAAATGTTTTATTTATATTTTTTCAAATTTGCAGAAAGCTATTTCAGATTACTTTGAATTATATTTTTTTATTTTATGTCAATAAGGAACCCCGCTCTGGCGTATGTCTCCTGGCCTGAGCGTTACTCCTTCATTTGATAAAAACGTCACCAATCGATTCCAGCCGGCGTAGATGTTATCTCTTTCGCAAGCCCAAACCAAATGATGGTTTTTCAAACCCATTGGTCAGAAGGGCTTTCAGCGATTATAAATTGGGTAAGAAAAGAATGGGGAATGATCCGTATTAATAAATTATTCTTTTCTTTATGAGATTATTGCTTAATATTGATATTGCTTTACAGGAAATACTACTGGATAAATAAGCGCTGTATTAATCTTTCCTTCACATTAATGAATTTGCTTTATGGTAAAAAAAATCCTCTTGTTTTTGTTGATTATTCTTATTGTAATCCAATTTATAAGGCCACAAAAAAATATCCATCCCGGTCCACAGCCTTCAGACATTTCTACACTATACCCTGTTCCTGCAGATGTTGATTCGTTACTGGTGGTAGCCTGTAAAGATTGCCACAGTAATAACACACGATATCCCTGGTATAACAATCTTCAACCGGTAGCGTGGTTTTTAGCAAATCATGTTAAGGATGGAACAGGATCTTTTAATTTAAATGAGTTTGCAACTTATCCGGTGGCTAGGCAGTACGATAAAATAGAAGAAATAAAAAAGCAAATTGATAAAGGAGATATGCCTCTTTATTCTTACACAATTATTCACCGGGATGCAAAGTTAACCGCAGCAGAAAAAAATACAATTATTACATGGAGTGAAAATATCCGCAAGGATATGGAAGCGAAATATCCAAAAGACAGTTTGGAAAGAAAAAAGAAGCCTGTACCACCTGGCGCCGGTTAATATTCAAATTGTAGCATCCGCTCTGGCGGCAGGTCTCCTGACGGGTGCATGAGCGTTACTTAGCCTTCATTTGATACAAACATCATGCACAATAACATACGACGATCCTCAATCTAATCTTACTAATTTCAATAATCCTTTCCCTTCTTCAGTATAATAATCAATCCCGATACTGTGCTTCCAATCAATTGGGTGCTTAATAAATCCTGCCCTTTCCGGATTTTTATGCAAATAGTCAATTCTCTGATTGTGCCGATTTTTCCGCCCTAGCGGACAGGTGTAATTGAGCGCATTTTATCGGCCATCCAATAAAAATCATGACATAACAGCATCGTAAACACCCAAAAAGAAGATTGGCTTTAAAGTTGTTTTATAATAGTAAAACAAAATTATTATGTCAAGCGAAAAAGCAATATTAGCGGGCGGTTGTTTCTGGGGAATGGAAGAACTGATACGGGATCTTCCGGGTGTACAATCAACAAGAGTGGGTTACACAGGTGGTAATGTAAAAAATGCAACTTACCGCAATCATGATTCTCATGCAGAGGCAATCGCTATCACTTTTGACCCTGCACGGTTTTCCTATCGCCAGTTGCTGGAATTTTTCTTTAAAATTCACAATCCTACCACAAAAAACCGGCAGGGAAATGATGTAGGTACGTCGTACCGTTCCGCAGTATTTTATCTTAGCGAAGATCAAAAGAAAACCGCGCAGGAATTGATTAGCGAAATGAATGCGTCCGGTATCTGGCCAGGGCCG
>Ga0207933_1003026_pt1 | contig 10302 bp, 11 predicted proteins | sample NGESurdeep092012_4_FD_184488 | JGI IMG/M metagenome (GOLD analysis project Ga0207933, IMG submission 184488) | Arctic peat soil microbial communities from Barrow, Alaska - NGEE Surface sample F53-3 deep-092012 (SPAdes) | ecosystem: Environmental > Terrestrial > Soil > Wetlands > Peat ...
AGAGTAGAAAACATAACTAAACATTTTAGGTTAAAATTACTAATATATTTAGACATTTCAAAGAACTGTTTTTGCTTTGCGGTTAATCTTTATCAACCTATAAATTTATTTAAATCCCCGATTGTACTAACAATAATACACAATGCATAACGTTAAGAAGCTGGTTACCAGGTAAAATTTATTTTGAGCAGGTGTAAAACAGCCCGTCTTAAAACATATATTTGTGTGCTATCTACAATCCAAAACATATTAAACAAATGGATCAACAAACATTAGATTTTCAGATTCCAATAAAAAAAATTTATAAAGAAAAAGAAATTTATATCGGAACATTTTTAGGCGGCCCAATAGTTGCAGGTTATTTAATTGCTGAAAACTTTAAAAATTTCAATGAACCTGAGAAAGCTAAAAAAACATGGATGTATACTATTATTGCAACAGTTGTAATATTCGGTGGAATATTTTTAATTCCTGGTACAGCAAAAATTCCAAATCAAATTATTCCATTAGTTTATACAGGTATTGCCTACTTGCTTGTTCAGCGTTTTCAGAACAAACAAATTACTTCTCACCTGGATTCTGGCGGACAAATTTATAGTTGGTGGAGAACGATTGCAGTTGGATTAATTGGATTGGCAATTACGTTAATTGCAGTTTTTGGTTTACTTTATTTTTCAAACGCCCAATCAAATAATCAATCAACGGCAACCTTTGGAATTAAGAAGCATGAAATCGTGTATAACAAAAATAACATGGCAGAAAGTGAAATTGATAATCTTGGAAACGCATTCACTCAAACAAATTTCTTTGACCTGTCTGTTCAAAAATTTGTATACGCAAAAAAGGATAACAACACTTACGAACTAACTATTTCCTGTAATAATTCTGTAGCAAATAATAAAGAAGTACAAGCACCTTTTATACAACTTCGGAAGGATATGCAAATATATTTTCCCCAAAATAAAATCATTATTAACCTTGCGGTGGACGACCTTGACAATGTTGTAAAACGGATTGAATGACTTGATCCAGAAATTGGCTTTGACCTGACCCGTAACAATATTGAGTTGTGGAAAGAATATTTCCAAACTGGCCACTAGAATCTTAACAAAGAAGACTTAAAGGCAAAATTTAGAAATGACGGAAAATAATGCCATAACAATTAAGTTTAGCGAGGATAAAGCTGTAGTATTATTTGAATTTCTTTCAAGATTTAATGCGAAGAACTTAAAGAAAGCCAAACTGGCGTTGGCCTCCCGCCCATTGACTGTTCGTTACTAATAGTTGCAATCTTACTTTTACCGAGCCCCAAAATAAAATTCCTGATTATTTATGCGTTTACTGTAAATAATTATCTGAATCAGGATTCACAGGATGAAAAGATTTGCAGGATTAATTACATCTTAAAATCCTGTAAATCATGATACAGAAAAAAGAAAATAAAAATCCCTATTATTTGTTGCTTTACTATTAAACTGAAAGAGGCATATCTCAAGTATATCATAATTTTAATTTTCAGATTTAAGGCATTTACTTATTCCCAATCTTTCTTTTCAGCAATTGCGCATTAATTGCCACAATGATCGTACTCAGGCTCATCAAAACAGCGCCCACCGCAGGTCCTAATACAAATCCTGCTTTATATAAAACACCCGCCGCTAATGGAATGGCAATTGCATTATAGCCTGTAGCCCATGCAAGGTTTTGTATCATTTTTTTGTAGGTGGCTTTACCGAACAAAATAAGATTCGCAATATCTTTTGGATTACTGTTTACCAAAATAATGTCCGCAGTTTCTGCCGCCACATCGGTTCCTGAACCTACCGCTATGCCTACATTTGATTGTGCCAGGGCTGGTGCATCATTGACTCCGTCTCCGGTCATCGCAACAAATTCACCCTTTCTCTGGAAGTCCTTTACAATTTCCACTTTCTGATGCGGTAGTACCTCTGTAAAAAAACCATCTAATCCTAATTCTTTACTTACTGCTTCGCCTACCACTTTATTATCACCGGTAGCCATATACACTTTAATATGGTTCTTTTTAAAAGTTTGAATGGCTTCGGCACTCTCGGGCCTTATCGCATCTGCCAGCGCTATATATCCTGCCAGCTTTTCATCAACCAACACAAACACAACCGTTTCAGCTTTTGAAGTAAATGCCCCTTCGGGCTGATCAATATTTTGATCCTTCAAATAACCCGGGCTTACTACTTTTACTGATTTTCCTTCTACCACGGCTTCCACACCTTTGCCCGTAATGGAATTGAATTTTTCTGCTTTTGGTATGTCTATCTTCATCTCTTTTACTTTGTTGATAACACCCACCGCAATTGGGTGTTCAGATGTCTGCTCCAAAGCGCTCGCTAACCGCAGCACTTCTTCCTTTGAAAAATTATTATCGGTACTTTCATAACGGGTTACTCCAAACACGCCGGTAGTAAGGGTTCCTGTTTTATCAAACAAAAGCACGGTTATCTTTCGTGATTCCTCAAATGCAGTTCTATTTCTTATCAGCAAACCATTTTGTGCCGATACTGCTGTAGAGATAGCCACGACCAATGGAATGGCTAAACCAAGGGCATGAGGGCAGGCGATCACCATTACCGTAACCATTCGCTCTAATGCGAATACAAATGGATAACCTGCAAATAGCCAGACAGCCAATGTTCCAAAGCCAACAGCCAATGCAATATAGGTAAGCCATTTGGCCGCTCTGTCTGAAAGATTTTGCATTTTTGATTTTGCTTTTTGCGCATCTTCCACCAGTTTAATTACCTTATTCAGATAACTATCTTTACCGGTGTGTTCCACTTTTACGGTGAGCGAACCATTACCATTAATAGAACCTCCGATCACTTTACTGTCCTTTTCTTTTTTTACCGGTTTTGATTCGCCGGTCAACATGGATTCATTCAAATAGCTACTGCCTTCCAGGATAATTCCATCCGCAGGGACTTTTTCTCCGGGCTTAACCAGTATGGCATCATCCTTTTCCAAAAGACTAAGCTTCACATCTTCAATTTGACCATCCGCTTTAACCCTGTGAGCTTCTGCCGGCATCATACTTACCAATAATTGCAATGCTTTGGATGCGCCTAGAACTGATTTCATTTCCAGCCAATGCCCCAATAACATAATGTCAATCAAGGTAGCCAGCTCCCAAAAAAAGTCAACACCTTGCAAACCAAAAACAGTGGCGGTGCTATAAAAATAAGCGACAGAAATAGCCATGGCGATAAGCGTCATCATCCCTGGGTTTCTTGCTTTTATCTCGGCAGCAAATCCTTTCAAAAAGGGCCAGCCACCCCAGAAATACACAATCGATGAAAGAGCAAATAAAATATATGGATTACCGGGCAGCTGCCATTGATATCCAAAAAAACTCTGGATCATGGGCGAAAAGATCAGGATCGGAATAGAGATAATAGTGGAAATCCAAAACCGTTTTTTGAAGTCGCGTATCATCATTTTGTGATGGTCATGTCCCGCCATTCCCATAGGAATTGCGTCATGGTCACTGTGATTCATCTTTGAATGATCCATTTTTGAATGATTCATTTGTTCCTTTTGATTGTGTTCGTTATGATCCATATTTATTAATTTTTAAGATGGGAAAAGAGGAAAATTCATTCTCCTATTTTCCCATCCTTTTTAATATTGCTTTCATTTCTGCAATCTCTTTTTTCTGTGCTTCTATAATGCCATCTGCAAGTTTCCTTACTTCGGGATCTTTGATATTTGCATTTTCACTTGTCAATATTTCTGAAGAATGGTGAGGTATCATACCCTTCATGTACTGGACATCGCTAATGGGCGTTTGCGTTCTGATACCCGCCAGCGATAAGGCAAATATTACCACGCTTATAATTATAATTAAATTGTTTTTCTTTTTGTCCGGATACATATTGTACATCATAGCCATCATAATTACTGCCATAACAGAAGCCATTAACAAGGCCATATAAGTGCGGTTTAAGCTGATGTAGAAATGGTCTAACTCTACAATATTCAAGAACATAATTATAAACATAAAGATGAACGAAACCAGGATCATTAGAAAAAATTTTCTGTAAGTCATGTGTGCCATAATTTTTAGGTTTAATGATGATAAGAAAAAGTTGTTATGATATTTAAAATGAAAACGAATGAACTTAGATATCACAAGAGAATTTTAAGATCAATAAGTTAGAACGACACCAGCTCCCAGTCCCATGTCACTGTCGTAATGAGTAGATAGTGCGATCCATTTTCTCAAAATAAATTTAAATCCAGCGGCGTATTCTTTGTCAGTATTTACCATAAAGTTAAATCGCAAACGTTTGGATACCGGCACATCTTCTCTGCTTAACTGAAACCGAAATTTACCATTTCCGTCAATGCGCATATCTGCCAATACAAGCATAGGTAATGTATAGGCCACGCCCGCCATTATAGTCTTTCGATTGTCCTTATTACTTATTTGGCCAAACATATTTTTAGCATCATTGCCAAAAATATTTTCTTCCATGCCATGTATTTTCTTATAATGATAATCGAAACCAATATAGGGCATCCACCACTGCATTCTGCCCAAATAGCGGCCCAGCATTGTTTCGCTTTCATATCCGTGTTCGGGTTTTATTCCAACATGCCATAAGGTATTGAGTTGCCAGCGCGTGTTGGCCAGCATTGCTTCTCCATCGCTGCCATTACTTTCCAATCCCACATTGGCCATAAAATGAAGCATTTTATCATCACGCAAAAATTTCCTGTATGCTTCTTTAGGATTAGAAAATTCGGGATTCGGCGGAGAATTTTCATAACTGAATACTCTGCCCATTCCACTCATCATGTGGTACAAAATATGGCAATGAAAAAACCAATCGCCGCTTTCAGTTGCTGCAAATTCAAGCGTATCTGTTTCCATTGGCATAATATCCACTACCGATTTCATCGGCGAATATTCTCTCTGGCCATTTATCAATCTGAAGAAATGTCCGTGCAAATGCATTGGATGGCGCATCATGGTATTATTGTATAAAATAATCTTTACATTCTCACCCTTTTTGATTAAAATTTTATCCGATTCAGAAATGGTTTTGTTATTAATGGTCCAAACATAGCGGTTCATGTTTCCGGTTAAATTAAAACGCAAAACCTTTGTTGGCCCATCACGCAAGGTGGTTTTAAACGGCGAACGCAACATACCATAGTTAAGGGTTATAATGTCAGAACTATTGCCCATGTCCATTCCTGCCATGTTATCCGATTTCATAATGGAACTAGTGGTATCTTTTTTATTTGTATCATCCATCTTCATCCCAGGCATTTCCTTTTTTTTATCATGGATTTTGCCATCTTCATAACCTGATATTTCAGGATACATCACATTGTTCATATCCATCGTCTGATTGGTCATGTCCATGCCTTCCATCGGTTTCATATCACCGTTCATTTTCATCATGCCGTTCATCATTTTCATTCCTTCAAAATATTTTAAATGAGGCAATGTAGGCGCAGGCATTTTCATTCCGCTTCCCAGCCAGAGCGAACTATAGCCTGTTCTATCTTCTGCGGTAGCGCGAAATTCATAACTCATATTTTCAGGAATGGTTACGATTACATCATACGTTTCCGAAACACCTACAATAAGCCTGTCAACTTCTACCGGCACTACATCCTGACCGTCATTAGCAACGACCGTTAATTTTCCCCCTGCAAACTGCAGCCAGAAATAAGTAGAAGACGAACCATTTACAACACGTAATCTTACTTTATCGCCCGCTTTAAATTGCGGTTGTTCTCTTACAGGTTCTCCATTTAGCAGAAACCTGTCATAAGCTACATCGCTGACATCCATTGCCAGCATTCGTTTCCATTCGTTGGTAAGTTTAGTTTTGAAATGGCCTGTTCGGATTGCTTCAGCATAACTCTGGGTAGTTCCTTTTCTGATAGCATACCAGTCTGTAGCATTATGCAAACGGCGGTTTACTTCCGAAGGTTTTTCATTGGTCCAGTCACTTAAAACCATCGTGTATTCTTTCATTGGTGTTTCATTTCTTTTTCTGAAGACGAGCGCTCCGTACATACCACTTTGCTCCTGAAACATGGTGTGGCTGTGATAAAAATAAGTTCCATTTTGAACGATAGGAAATTTGAACAAATGCGTTTTATGCGGCGCAATTGGCTGAGTAGTTAAATAAGTAACACCATCATATTGATTGGGTAAAATAACACCATGCCAATGAATAGATGTTTCCATGTGCATCATGTTATGCACATAAATTTCAGCAGTATCGCCTTCGGTAAAATACAAGGTAGGCGCTGGGAGATGGCCATTTATCGCAATAGCATGTTTTGGCTTGCCTGTATAATTAACGGTGGTATCTTCCACATATAAATCATAACGAACAGTTTTAGGCGGCACATCAACAATGATTGGCGTTGGTTTCTCCTGCGATTTTTCCATTGGCATATTGTTCATGTTTTTCATATCCATATTACCCATATTGTTCATTGGCATGGTGTCCGTTTTATCTGCTGGCATTTTCATATTGCCCATGTCCATCTGTTTCTCTTTCGACGAATCTTTGGGCATTTTCATTTCACTCATCGTTTTTGTTACAGGTTCTTTTTTACCTTTTGGCTTTGCAACAACTTTAGTTTTCTTCTTAGGTTGAACCTTGGTTTTGTTTTCTTTTTTTGACATGTCCATTCCTTTCATATCCTGAGCCGATGCAAAGGAATAAATAGAGATAAGAAATGCCATTAGAATTATTTTTTTCATGTGTTTATTTTTATTGACAACATTTTTTCTTATGAACAAATACAGTTCTAAGAATTTTAAATATTACTTTCTTTAAATTTTTCATTATGGATTTATTTTGTCAAGGCTGTCTTTTGCATTTTGTGCCCAATTAATGATTAATGATTTTTCATCTTTTGAGAGCCTTGCGTTTTTATGTATGATTGTATAAGAAAACAGCGGCATTTCACCATCTTTAATCTGGCTTGCTATTGCTTTCAATTTACTTTGTTGCCTCCTGGTTGCATAGGAGCCAAATTCACTAAAATTGAGATCCTTTTTCCATTAGTGATGTGATTGTATAAAATCCATCCTACCGGCTGCAAATAAGAGTACCATGGATAATCGGTATGATTGCTATGGCAATCATAACAGGCTGTTTTCAAAATTGTATTCACATTTTCCGGAACGGAAACTGTTTTAGAAATATCAGACGGCAAAACCTGCCCGTTGTTATTGCGCGCAGGTTGAACAAACTGAAGAGCTATAAATGCGAATAAAAGAATCAAAATTATTTTTTTTAATATACTCTTTTTGCCTATTTTAAAATTTCTTTTATAGCACCGCAGGTATCCATTTTTTTACCGAGATACGGATTTTTTATTTCCTTCATTTCACTAAGCCAGGTGCCTTTTCCATCGTCATACATAGGGCATGAATCCAGGTACAAAGTTTTATTTGTGCCAACTGCTTTTACCAAATCTGTCATGTCTTTGCTAAGCATTTCAAAATGCTCCCGTTGATGGGCTATTTTGTCACCATTTTTGTTGATGTGTTCGCTGTTTTCTTTTATATCACCTACCAAACCGAGAAACACTCTTTTCTGTTCAGGCGTTAATGCGGAAGCATCAAATTTTGATAAGGCATTCAAAATCTCCTGCCCGTTTTTTGCTGCATCGCTACCATTGTCTGCAGCCAAAGAATTTTTCAGATTTATATAGCCGGTTAAAATACCATCTGCTGGTTTTGCATTAGATGCTATAGCCGGTGAAGTTGTAGTCACGGGACGCATTGTGGCAGAATCTGTATTATTTCCTGCCCGAATGATAAGGTCAGGCGGGGTTTGTTTACTGCCAGTAGAATTACAAGCTGTAAAAAAGAGTGCTAAGATTGAGGCGCTAATAATTATTATTGTTTTCATTTTGTTTGTTTAATCTGTTAAAAAAAGTCACTTCAAAATCAAAATCCGAATTATTTGATCGTTTACTGTATCGTTTCTGTAACCTTGCCACACGTAAGCATTGTATTACCGTAATAAGGATTTTTTATTGTTTTACTACCGCTCAGCCAGGTGGCCTTTTTCATAGGACAATACACATAATAAAGGGGTTCAGCATTGAGTTTCACTTCTTTTGCTAGTGCAAACATATTTGCAGAAAAAGTGGAGAAAGTTGCCCGCTGTTTTTTTAAATCTTTAGTATCAGAAATTTCACCGGCATCTTTCAGCAACACTTCTTTGTACGATTCGTGAATAATTTCTGAACTGATACTATTGATTGTTTTTACAAATTGTTCAGCATTAGTCGCAGCGGAATTTGCATCGCCGCTTACCAAAGCATCTTTGATATTGTAATAAGAAGTGAGTAATTCGGAAGGCTTAGGCGTAGAAATATTTTGCGCAAAAGTTTGTTGCACATAAGCAGTTGCGAAAATAGCAACCATTAAAATTGATTTTTTCATTTTATTTGATTTAATCTAAAGAATTCCTCGGAGCTTGCTCCGGGGTTTACAAGAATATTGCTGCGATAGCGGCTCCATTTGATACCTCGTCAGCTTGCTGCGGGGTACTTCATTGTTAATACAATAATTGCAGGCATAGAAAATTATTCCCATGCTTAATACATCGAAAAACATTAAATCATATTTGAAAACTCTGTATGGCTATACGGATGTCCGGTATCGGAGGATGATTACTTCGGACAAAATATTTAGTGTTCTCAGTTTTATTAGAGGAAGATAAAATGTCAATATTATAAAAGGAGTTAGCGAAAGAAGCAAAAAATACCGGATTAATCATATTTGCCGAAGATGAAATCGCCTTGTCAACTTTTTGAAATTTCATAACTCCACCATTACAACAATTATCTTTTTCACTATTCGCATTATGATGATGAACGTCCTCGTCATCACCATGATGATGAGATTTATCGTGGTGAATATTTTCAGTGTTTTCTATGACATTTTCTTCATGATGATGTGAATTGAACCCCATATCCAACCCAACAGCACACGCGAAACCTATAACAGTATTTAGTGAAAATGCTATTAAAAGAAAGGCTGCTTTATATTGTATGGATTTATTGCTATTCATTTTCAGAAATGTGAAAATACATTTTTTTTTACAAGACAAGAACCATGTTTACTTGAGTTTGCCCAGGTATTCTGATTTTAACTTTTCCATCTCTTGGGGGTTACCGGATTTAAACTCATTAATTTTATTAGTCAATTCCTCTTCAAAAATTTTACGGTGCACGTTTCCCGCTTCCCTCCTTTCACCAGTATCAGGCTTTTTATTTTCATAAAGAGTATTTATTTCCTCAAGATGATTATCCAGCCTGGATTCGGCAAACTTCTTAAATTCATCTTCTATTGTTGATTTATCCATAAGTTACGGTATTAAATTAATATTCTTATTGATTGAAAATCTTTAACTCCTTATTTACGGAATGTTTATGTACAAGAGTTTTGCCAAAAACGAATTTCTTAAAAGCGAAATTTAATTATTGTAATTTTTGTCAATAATCATAATTCCAAAAGCTTTATAAAAAGAATGGCGTATTCTAATATCTTAATTCAGGCTTTCAGCTTTGTAACCCACTTTATCTAGGACGTTAATGACATTATTTACGTTTCCCTCGTTCGTTGAAACAGTCAGGATCTTTTTGGGATTCTTTGTATCAACATTCCAGTTTCCTTCACCAAATTTTTCGTTTAAGACCGGAGTTACTTTTGTGATACATGAACCACACATGATATTAGTTTTAAATTGTTCTTTTTTCATTTCTTCTTTTTTTTATGTTATAAAATTACATTGAGTTGCACTTTTACAGTTATATATTTCAGTGAAAGATGTACATCCTGTTGGTATTCCAGCCTTTCGCAGGTGTTCCAATTTACATATACTATGACCATTGTAAACATGTATGTTGGCCATTTCCGGGCAATTCTACTCAGCCCCAAAATAAGAATCCTGATTATTTGTGCGTACTGCAATTATTATCTTAATCAGTATTCACAGAATGAAAAAATTAGCAGGATTAATTACATCCTAAAATCCTGTAATCCTGAAAATCATGATTCTGGCAAAATGATAAAGAAGCTGTTGATGGGGAGGTCAACAACCACAATGGGTTTTAAATAGTACAAATAATTAAATTTATCGGCCGCAAACTTTAGATTAACGTGAGTTCGATATAAGAAGTATATAATTCATTTATTCAGATTAGTAAACAATTACAATTGTATTACAATGTAAATCAATAATATGTAAGCATATTTAGTATATTTATAGTGCA
>Ga0207933_1003027_pt1 | contig 10295 bp, 4 predicted proteins | sample NGESurdeep092012_4_FD_184488 | JGI IMG/M metagenome (GOLD analysis project Ga0207933, IMG submission 184488) | Arctic peat soil microbial communities from Barrow, Alaska - NGEE Surface sample F53-3 deep-092012 (SPAdes) | ecosystem: Environmental > Terrestrial > Soil > Wetlands > Peat ...
CAAAGCGCAAAATGGCGTCGCGCTGTTCTTGAAGCGACACTCCTTTCGTCCCTCGTTTGACCGTGGAAACACGGATGTATCCGATATATCCCTTCATGGTGATGTTTGATTAGAAGCCGTGGAGCCTGACAGTGGACATTGTAAATCAACCGTGCCGGGTGTCAATTGAGCGGCTTCCAACTCCAGGCGCTCAAAAATGCGTAGCACAATTGCCAGATAGCGATCATGTGCGTCCTCCGCTTCAGCCAGTTGTTCGTCGGTGAAATGGGGATACAGGTCGCGGATGGTGGGAGCCGGTTTCTTTTCCATCCGCTCACTTTAGAGCCACAGAGGGAATATAGAAGGTGGGTTAATTTGCCAGAATGGCAAGTATGCACACCTGGAGCATCTTTAATTTAGTAGTTTAATCAGAGCGAACTGCCACTTGCGGTTTTCATGCTTTTGACCGAAAGCTATGGTTGGCGCGGAGTTCATTTTTGCCATGTCACGTTCAAACAATGTCAATAATTCAGTGAATCGTCTTCGCATAACATCTCCGCCGGTTACTCACACTCTCCGACAGTATTAACGCCGACTTGTCCATTGTATGCGTTTGACTTGCCGAGTTAAATTATTACACTAAATCAATGTAAGCGTCACGCCGAGCACCACTATTCAAGTGAGGGTGTCTTTTTCATTGTGCAATCGGAGATTTATTCCCTTCTTTAAGAAGGTAATCTTTATTCCAATCGCTCATCTTGCTATGACCTGAAACGAGATAGTTCCATAACTGTTTTTCCACATCGGAAAATGGCAGTTTCTGAAAACACGAAAATATAATACTGTGACGCTCTAATCCTATGTCCATTCCAGCGCCCGCGCCCATCGAGTATGGAAGAGATGGATCGAATTGTTAAAAATACTCGCCTTCAACATCTAAATTCATTTGAAGATCAAAAAACAAACTCACCTCGCCAGGTCGCCGGATATATCTTCGCGGATAGCGTCCTAACGCGGTTGTCCGCTCTTCATACCCATATTCTCTGCAAAATCGCTCGAACGCTGGGTTAAGAGTGGAAAGATGCTCGCGTAATCGCGCGAATTCTTCGAGTGTGGGTGTCTTTTTCATCGGTTAGAGTTTCATGCAACTTTAGCAATCGGAGATTTTTCTCCTTCTTTCAGAAGATAATCTTTGTTCCAATCGCTCATCTTTTTATGACTCTCGACGAGATAGTTCCACAACTGTTTCTCTACATCGGAAAATGGTAGTTTCTGAAAGCACCAAAAACCAACGCCATGACGAACTTGGTTAATGTCAACCCAAGCACCTGCTCCCATCGAATATGGAATTCGCGGATTAAACTCTTGGTAGAATTCTCCTTCTTCATCCAAGTCCATTTGCAGGTCCACATATAGATTGATCTCGCCATAGCGACAAACACGCCTTCGCGGGTATCGTCCCAATGCGGTTGTCCGTTCCTCATATCCATTTTGTTTGCAAAATCGCTCGAACGTGGTGTCGAGGCAGGCGAGGTGTTCACGCAATCGTGCGAATTCTTCGAGCGTAAGCGTCTTTTTCATTGTGTTCTTAAGTTATCAGTTTTCCGGCTTGATGGGAATAGCAGGCCGTATTTGTTCTGATGGAACCTTCTGGGGATTGTAGAAGTCATTTCCGCCGCCCTGACCCAATGGGTGTTTCTCAACTACCGCCGGCTTATTCGGGACAAAATTGCCATTGTCCTGAATCGGAATAACTTTGTTGGGAGGCGTCTTGACACCCAATTGTTCGACAGCTTGTTTGGCGGTCAGATTCGGATTATCTGTGACTGACGACTGCGTATCGAGACCTCTCTTAAAAGAGCTTTCAGGAACGCTCGTGTAATGATATTTGAGCGAGGTTGTTTCCGCTGCACCCACTGCTTCCTCCACTTTACTTGCTCGGCCAAGCACGCCGCCAACTGGAATTAGCAATGGCAGATTTCTTGCGTTTTCTGCAAGCTGTGGATCTCCAGTTCCGGCCAGTATTGCGTCATGCGCCACATCTCCGGCAGCGTTAAAAACCGCGCCAACGCCTCTTGAAACTTGGTGAATGGAATTGTCCACCAATGGTAAAACATTATAGGCACTTGCACCTATTCTTCCGAGCGTAGAACTGGCGCGCATATATTGAACCGGGCCATTGACATAACCCCAATTACCATCACCTAATGTTGCAGTGAAAAAATCATGCCCGCTTGGGTCATTGTAGCGCAAGGGATTATTCACGCAGTAAGAATAACGGTTATAGCTTTGTGGGTTGGAGAGGTCTTGAATGACTGTATTCGCCTGAGTAAATCTTCCTAGCTCAACGTCAACATACCGCAAGTTGAAATAATACAGACCAGTTTCCGCATCATAAATTTGTCCCGTAAATCTTTTGGATACTTGAAAGCTGGCCTGCGGACTTGCTGTTTGAATTCTGCCGAATGGGTAATAAACATTTACTTCAGTCTGGCTACCAGAAGAACTACTTAAAGCCGAGGACGAATTCAGATTATCCTGATGATAGTAATAGCCAACTCTCGTTGAATCAGTCCCGCCCATGAGCGGCGAATTCGTCTCGAAAGAACATATCTGTTCTCCGCCCGCGAAAACGTGATAGAGCGTCTTACCGCCTTTCTCCTCATAATTATTTCCAATCCAGACTTGAATGTTCGTTGAACTTTGGTCAGTGCGTTTCCAAAGCCTTGTTCCATCCGCCGCATAGCCGAACTCGACAACAACTTTTCCAGCCTGTGAAAACACCGACAATTGATTTTCCGGGTCATAAGTCATCGCCTGTGAATTGGTCGTGCCGCCATGCCGCACCATCATATTCCCGCATAAATCGTAAAGATTGGTGAAGCCGAAGGCGGTCCTGACGGCCTGTTTGCGGGGATTGGCGTAACTGTAACTTGACCCGCCGCCTTCGATGTTGTTGGTGATGTTTCCGACGGCATCATAGCCGTAGTTTCCAGTCAATCCGGTATAAGTTTTAATCCGGTGCAGATTGTCGTAAGTGACCGTGGTGGAACTCAAACCCGTGCCGGAAAGCGATAAAATGTCACTCCCTGCCGAATAAGTGTAACTCCGATTAAAAACTGAACCCGCAGAGATGGTTTGCAGCCGCTTGGACGCGGAATAATAACCGCGCGTCGTCGTCAAACCATTGCCATATAGAAAACTTGTGACGTGTTCAAACTCGTCATAGCTGGAAGCACTCACCGTATAGTAATTATTTCCACTGAAGGATGCAGTATTCGCCACCTGTTTGATGCTCCCGCCGTGAAAATAGGTATTAGTAATGGTCGGTCCGGAATGGGGATAAGTCATTGACGTTACATTGTCGCCGTCATCAAAAGTGTAGCGGTTGGTGTAAGTTTGATTATTGATATTCAGATGGCGCGCGGTCTTGATGGTTCGACCGCGTGGGTCGTAGCTGTTTTTCTCCCAGCCCTGGCGGTCAATCGTTTCGTAAAGCAGTCCTTTATAGACGTTGAAGTTGCCGTCGTCGCTGCTATCGTAAAGGTTGGTGACGGTGGAATAGAGCGCGAGGGTATGACTCGTATAATTGGTGCTATAAATCAGTTTGGTCTGCACCCGGCCCAGCGGGTCTTGCTGGCCGGTGGATGGATTCACATAAGAGAGTTGGATTACGTCGCCGCGCCCGTCCGTTTGCACGCGCAGCCGTCCGGCGTAATCGCGCTGATACGTCCACTGGCCCAGATACGGGTCGGCCATCGCCACCATGCCGCCCGCGTCATCAAAGGCGTAATAGATATTTTCTCCGTTTTGGTTGACGATGTTCGTCAGATTATCGGCGAGATCATATTTTAACGTCGTCGTGTAGGTGTTTGCGCCGTCAATCTCCTGAATCTGGTTCGTGCGGCCAAAGGCATCCAAGCCGTAGCGGCGGACTTTGTTATCTGCATCGGTGAAAATAATCCACCAGGGGTCAGAGCCATTGGCATAGCTCCACGTCGTGGCCGCCAGCGGGGAACCGGTGTCTCCCGCGAGGTCTGTCTTGCTGCTGAACGCGCCATTGGAATCAAAGGAAGCCGTTACCGGCCGGTTGGTCGCCATGCGACCGGGGGCGTCATAGCCGATCCACGAAGCCGTCTGGCTCGCGGGTTTGCTGAAACTGATTGAACTTCCAAAACTCGGCCAGGTTGTCAGGAACGCTTCGCCGCGAGCGTCGTAAGCGGTTGAAACCACCCGATAATTTCCATTCTCGCCTTGCGTGCGCGTTTGAATCGGTCGTCCAAAACCGTCAAGATAAGTCCGGCTTTCCACTCCGCCAACGCCGTCGTTATCTGTGACATCCGTGTAGCTGGCGGCGTTCCCGGAACTCACGACGCCCAGGTTATAGGCGATTTTTTTCATCCAGACCGCCGAGCCGCCAACCGGAATCTGGTCACTTTCCACTGGACGATAGAACGTATCGTAAGTGTTGCTCACGGTGACACCCATGGGGTCAGTCGAGCCGCTCAGCAACCCTGAACGCGCGTCATAACTGGTCGTATTGGTCAGGCTGCCACTGACTGTCGCGGCCGGATAAGTGTTATAGGTCGAATCGTAAGTGACGGTCGTCTGGACCCCGACCGGATCGGTCGTCAGGCCAACCAGTCCATACGCCGTATAGCTGCCGTAACTGTTCGTCGCAAAGTAGCCGGAAGCAATGCGGGTCAGCCTGGTCGCGGGCGTGCCGCCGGAATTATAAGTATATTGGGTTTGCCGGATCACGGTGGCGCCCGCAGAGTCTGAGGTCAGTGAATTGGTGGCGGGGTGGTCGGTGATGTAAAAGGTTCCTCCGGGAGTCGAGTAACCGATGCTTGAGTAACTGTATTGGTAGTATTGATCATCCGCCGGGTTGACATCGGTCGGAGTGCTGATGCCAGAGAGATTGACGTTGGTGACTTCGCCCCAGAGAGTTTTATTGGTCAGGTTACCATCCATCACGTCATAGGCGAACCGGGTGCCGGTCGTTCTCGAGGTTCCGCCCCCCGGATAATCGTATTCAAAAGTCTGGGAAACGAACGGGAAGAAGCGCGTGCCGTTGTTGAAATTCGTCTGGTCAACCTGGTTGACGACCACCTTGTAGAGCGATGCATCATTGCCGTAGGTCTCAATCCGGTAGGGCATCCCCCGCTTGGCGAAGTTCCCGCCATCATGATATTCGCCCAGCGAAGAATAATTTCTGCCGCCGCCCGTATGAAAATAAGTGATCGTCGTGCGCAGGGTCGGATCGGTATTGGTCACCACGGCAAAACCGGAAAACTCGCGACGACCTCCATCATAGAAGCCACCGGCATAACTGTATGAATTGGTGAAGGCAGGGTTGATGCCGTCGGATTTAACGAGACGCGCCACCGTGTATTGGACAAACGGCAGGGTGCTGCCGGAGTTGGCGGTGGTCGGATTGCTGCGATTATCCCAGAGCGTGGACGGCACATACGCCACGCTGGTCACGCCGCCGATGCCGTTGCTGATGCCGGTCAGCAAATCAGGAAACGGCCCAAGATTGGTCTGAACGAGAAAATAACTGGAACCACTGTTGCCATAAACCGTCATGACGCGGTCCAGCAACCCGTCACCGTTTATATCCATCAACGTAACCGGGATGCTCCCTTCAACATAAGTGCTTTCAATGCCCCACCAGCCGGTATCGTTTTGAACGCTTTTACCAATGCTTTGATCATAGATGTTGGTTACATGAATGGGATTCGTGTCAAAGCCGTGGCCGTTGTTCAGGTAAATGAGCCAGCTTTTGTTGGTGCTGTTATTATGAGCCGTGGTGTCGTCGAGCATGACGCGATCCGGCAATCCGTCGCGGTTGAGGTCAAACAAACCCACATAGGGAAGGTTCTGGACTTCGGCATAGTCGTAATTTGAGGTCCATTGCGGATTGACGCCCGCCCAGACATCCGCCCCGCCGCCGATGCTGGTGGAAGTATTGGTGGATTCAAAGGAATAGCCATCGTTCCATTCCACCATGAAATTGGTTCTTAAATTCTGGGGCAGCATGGGATAGAAGGGGCTGCTGGGATTTATCGGCACCATGACGCGATCCGGCAACCCGTCGCCATTGAGGTCGGCCATGTGAACATTAGGAGTTTCAATGCCCGCCCAAACATAGGAACTCGCATTCGTATTCCAGTTCTGACTGTCATAGGGCCCGAAAAAATTGGTGGTGGTAAAACCCGAGCCGGTATTAAATTGCACGATGAAATTGGTCATCGGCCCCTGGGTGTGATACCCGGACATCACCCGGTCGGGCAATCCGTCCCCGTTGATGTCGAAGAAACCGCTGTTGACCCCGCCTGATTCCACGCACTGGTATAGGTTCAAATCAGTTCCGGCGGCGGCGGGACCATCCGACACCGGCCACGCCGTGGCGCTGGTCGAAAATCCCGTCCCGGTATTGGTCATGACCATGAAATTGGTGAAGGTATTGGGAGTGTTGTAACCGTAGGCATACCAGCCGCACACTTTGTCAGGCAAGCCGTCCCCGTTAATATCCCGCAGGCGCACATACTGCGAATTAAGAGCCGCCCAGGAAGAACTACCACTGGGAACCGGGTTGCCACTGGTCGCGCTGGGCCCAAAACTATATTGTGAACCAAATGAACTGCTGCCCGGCTTTCCCAGATTTTTTTGCACCAGAAATTGGTTGGGGCTGGTGGTGCTGTCATAGACCACCCAATCGGGCAATCCATCTCCGTCAATATCCACCAGATCGCCAACCGTGCTGCCGGACCACTGTTCGGTCACAAATGTCTCCACGCCGGATTCCACCGGGGTAAAACCGCCCCATTGAACGACGGGACCAAACGACACGGCATTGGTGTTTCCCTGATAGGTGAAGGTCTGGGCCGGCAACGGTGTGGAATCATCCGAACCATAGGTGGTCACGGTTTTGAGCAAGGAACGCTCGGTCGCCAGGGATGTTCCATAACTCAAGGCATAACGCCAGACACTCTGCGATCCCACTTTGCATACGATGTTGGTCAATATCCGGCTTTGCTCGGTGCGAAATCCGTCACGGTAGGAAAAGCGCCAGTCAGGCCGCGCCTCGGTCCCAAAAGTGATCGTGTTTGCGCCCGTAACGCTGGCTGAATAGCCATTGTAATTGGCGTGGCCGTTGTAGGTGATTTGGGTGGGATAAAGGGTTCTCTCCGGCAGGCCGGTATAAGGGCTGGTGTAGGTTGTGTAGGCAATCGTCGTCAGGTCGCCGGTGGCCGTGACGACCTCATCCAGCGCCCAGCGAAAGGTGCCGCTGTAACCACTACTCCAGCCTGACTTGGGGTTGGCCATGCGGGAACCGGCGATTTGCCCAAAATAATAAACATTCCCACTCGGGTCGTAGATCTGCCATTTATTATTTGAAGTATCGAGGATGCAGCGAAGGAAATCGGTATCCACCTCGGCGCGATATTCGACGAGACTCCCATTGGTGGCCGAGGGCAGCAATTTGAGCTCTTTGCCATATAAATTAAGAATGAATTCCTTGCTGTCATCATATTGTTTCAAGGGCGCGTGGGTGGTGGCTGAATACGGGATGGGAATTCCGTTCTGGGTGTTTCGCTCGATGTAACCCAGGTCCAGCTTCCAACCTACTCCGCACCAGCCGTTCTCTCCCTTGGAGGAATAGGCCAGGGCCAGAGCCGGCTCGGAACCGTTCCGCGCCGGCGCGCAGGCGATGGGAATCGAATAACCAAAACTGCCGGTGAAATCATCGACCTGTAGTTTTCCAAGTTTGCCGGCCAGTTCCTTGGCTTGAACCTGCTCGTCGGAAGCACCCGGCGGAGCCACGGGGAAACCGCTCTGGGTTTGGGCCAGACCCGTGGCCGCCGTCCATAGCACACTGATCCCAACCAAAAGCCGTTTCATGTCGTTTATCCATTTCATAAATCGAGTCGTGGCGTTCTGATTATGGAATTGGGTTTTTGCTGTAGGCGGGCAATCCCGGCGCGGGCTGCGCCGAACCGGGACTCAAACCCACCAGGGTTTTGTATTCGTCCGACAATCCATCGCCGGACGTGTTCGCCCTCCAAGCCGAATTATTGGTGAGCATGTTGCCGCCAAAGGATGCCTCCATCAAATTGGCCAGTCCGTCCCCGCTATAGTCTTCATACCCGTCACTAACATTGTTCGTGTTTGAATCCCATACCGTCGGGTTGTAACCGGCTGAATACATCTGATATTCCTGATAGTTGCTGAGTCCATCGCCGTCCGGGTCGCCGTCGGGATCAATGTAGGTGTGCCCGAAATACAAAACCTCCCAGCCATCGGCCATGCCCGTCCCATCGGTGGAATAAGCATGGGGATCGGACTTTGAAACCAGCAATTCGTAGGCATCCGTCAATCCGTCACCATCCGAATCCTGCGGCGTCCCCAAAATCAGGAAGCAGGTGGTGTCCGGCAAATTGGTGAGCATGTAAGTATTGCATTGATAGCCTTGCCCTTCCCATGCCCAGGGTATGCCGTTGGTTCCGAACGACAAAACTGAATTGACAAAGACATCAAAAGGCACGCCGCTCGAACCGCCTTCAATGCTGAATTCCAAGTTCATGGTGGCATTGCTGCCGCTGCCGACCATGGTGGCCACTACGTTGGTGAGCCACACGTTGTAAGCGTTGGCGCCGTTTGAACAAGTGGATGCCGAACCGATGAGTTGCAAATTACCCTGCCCGGTGATCACGTCGTTAGACGGATTGAAAGTCGTCCGGGAGGTGGGCGCGGACATAATAGCGTCACCGAACGTGGTCAGCGGGTCGATCATGTAAGGAGCTTCCTCATTGAGAAATATGTTGTTCACGCTGTTGGCATCCAGAGGAATGCTATAAGTGGCAATATCGTCAAAGATTCCCTGGGCTTGATTTTCGCCGTTGGTATCACTGCCGATATAAAAACCATTGGCAAGAACATTTGATGAAGGCCAGATGGTCATGCCCACGCCGTTGGTGGCCAGTTGGCCGTCCAAGTAAAGAGTAGTGTTGGTGGCTGAATACGTCAGGGCGATGAAATGCCAATCGTTGGCCGTCCAAGAAATCGGAGCGCAAATATAATTCGTTTGCGAACCGTCATCGCCCTGCGCGCTGAACCAAAGGTTGGTTCCAGCGGGATCAACATTCAAACTCCACCAGCCATACGAGGCGTCGCTCGTCCACTCTCCGGCGTCAATCAACTGACCCCACGAACCGGGGCCGACGCCTCCGGCATTGGTGCTGGCCCAAGACGGCGCAAACCACATAATCACACTGCCCTGATTGACCATCAAATTGGTTCTGCCGTCCGCTTCATAGACGTTATATTGCAGCCATGCGGGGAGGTTGGTGTCCAAGACCAGCGCGATGCCGTCGCCAAGCGTTGTATTTAGGTTCGTATAAGAGACAGGCGCATATCCAAAATCGCTGTTCCAGGAAACAGACTTGAAACCAAAAGACCACGAATCAAGCAGGTAGAAATAAGAGTTAAAGGAAGTGAAGGTGGCGCTGATCGTGTTTGAATCCAAAACGGAATTGTAAGTATAAATATCGTCGAACATCCCGCGCGCCTGCGCCAGTCCGTTGGTGTCGCTGCCGATATAAAGGCCGTTGGCAAGAACACTTGATGAAGGCCAGATGCTCATGCCGACTCCGTTGGTCGCCAGTTGGCCGTCAAGATATAATGCCGTGCCACTGGCGGAATAAGTCAGGGCGATGAAATGCCATTGATTGCTCGTCCAAGCAATCGGCGCAGAAAGATAATTGGTTCCCAAACCGGCATTGTTCTGCGCGCTGAACCAAAGGTTGGTTCCACTTGGATCAACATTCAAACTCCACCAGCCGTAGGAAGCGTCTGATGTCCATTGGCCGACATCAAGCAACTGTCCCCAATCACCCGGACCGCCGCCGCTCGACCAATCGGGGGAAAACCACAGGGTCACACTGCCCTCATCCACCGTCAGATTGGTTGTGCCGTCATCTTCAATGACATTATATTGCAGCCACGCGGCGTTGGTGCTGTCCAAAACCAAGGCCGTGCCGTCGCCGAAAATGGTTGCCCCAAGATTGGTGAAGGAAACGGGTGGATAACCGAAATCATTCGGCCAAGCGTTGGTGTCATAAAATGACCATGAATTAAGGGGATCGGGCGCGAAATCTCCAATGCCGTCGGCCTGTGCCACATCTGTCAGCAGGGCAAACAAAAGACCCGCGCCCATCATGGCGCGGGTCAAAGTAAATGCGAGATTCCGAGAAAAACCGCCCGCCGTTTTTTCCGTTTTCATAACCAATGATGTTCCCGAATGGATTGCC
>Ga0207933_1003031_pt1 | contig 10289 bp, 11 predicted proteins | sample NGESurdeep092012_4_FD_184488 | JGI IMG/M metagenome (GOLD analysis project Ga0207933, IMG submission 184488) | Arctic peat soil microbial communities from Barrow, Alaska - NGEE Surface sample F53-3 deep-092012 (SPAdes) | ecosystem: Environmental > Terrestrial > Soil > Wetlands > Peat ...
CTCGGTCCGATAATCGAGCTGCTGCGTGAAGCATCATACGACAACTACCTTGACACTTACCGGTTGCACCGCCTATGACTGGAGGAGTTGAATTCGTGGATTCGCTCCGTGATTCTGAATCCACCGCGGCGCGAGTAGAACCAGCAACGTCCGCTGATCTCCCCGCCGTTCGCCTCGCATACGCCGACGGCCGCGTCATCCAGCGCGAGCAAGGCTCGGCTGTGTGGCCGTACTTCACCGGCGCCGCGATCCTCAACGAAATTGAACCCGGACTTCTCTGTCGCGTAACGGCGGGAGATGTGTTGGCGGCGGTCTTCTCCGTTGCCTATGAAGACTCTGCAATCTGGGCCCACAAAGAGTGCGTGGCCCTCGGACGCGACGGCCTCCGGATGGATACATGGGCAGCCAACGCGGCACTCGTCACATACTACCAGCGGCTTGGCTTCGAGCTGGTAGGCACGCGCTGCATCGTTGCAGACCGGAGGGCCTGCAAATGGCACTCGGCGACATACGCCCCCAACGTGCATTCGTGGGGAGGATCCTCGGCCCAATCGTGAAAGGCTTCGCGTTCCGTGACGATGAGCCCATGCACCGCAATTCTCCGACTGCAAAGGAGTTGATCACGAGCGATGCGCATGATATGGACGTGGAACGGACGCGACTCCTCGGATTGATCGATCGGTTTGCCGCCGCAGGCCCGGATGGTTGTAGCACCCATCCGCATCCGTTCTTCGGTGCGCTCACACGCGAGCAATGGGGCATACTGATGTACAAGCACCTCGATCATCATCTGCGACAGTTTGGAGCGTAGTATGCCCTCGGGTTCGCCGGGAGACCCAACGCGTATTGAAGCCGAAGCATTACCCGACGGCTCTACGGAGAATGCGAACGATGCGCGGACTCTATCCACTCCCACGGAGGTTTGACAAGGTCGCCATAGATGCATTACGTCAACTCGCCCGAGACCGGTACACCGACGTGGCGCGCTCCGTTCTTTCAGAGGAGCATGACATCATGACACGAAAGCGAACCCGCGTTACCTACGACACTGTTCGCGAGCTGGCGCTTAAACTGCCGAACGTCGAGGAGAGCACTTCATACGGCACCCCTGCACTCAAGGTCCGCGGAAAGCTGTTCGTGCGTCTCAAGGAGGATGGGGAGACGATAGTCCTGAGATCCGATTCGTTCGATCGTGAGCACCTGCTGAGCTCGGCGCCCGAAACGTTCTACATCACCGACCACTACAAGGACTATCCCTGGGTTCTTGTGAGGCTAGCCAAGGTCGATGCCGCGCAGCTTGCAGTGCTCCTGGAAGACGCATGGCGTCGCGTGGCACGCCACTAAACCCGCCAGCTACAAGGGGGCTTCCCACCCTTCGGCCGGTCACACTCGCCAATTCCCGATTTCAAAGACCCATCTAGCCTGAACGATCGTTCTGGTATACCGTTATCGTATACCATAAGGGTTTATTCTGATATTCGTGGTCACCTTCGACGGCAACCCCGAATTGCATCGATAAACCCCAGTCTCCCGATGAGGTCCAGATGAAGCGATTTCGACGTGCGGTAGCGCAGGCTATGACGTTCGCCGCATGGGCTGCCGTGGCATTCATGATTCTCCCGCGCGGCGCTGCGGCGCAGGAGCCTTATCCCGGTCTTGACGCATACATCGCCAACGCATTGAAGGTTCTCAAGGTGCCAGGCGCAGCAGTAGCTATCGTGCGTAACGACTCTGTCATCTATACCAGGGGATTCGGCGTCCTCGCACTCGGCGGCCAGACTCCCGTCGATGACAGAACAATGTTTGAGATCGGATCCAGCACCAAGGCCTTCACTGCGACCCTCGTGTCCATGATGGTCTCCGACGGCAAGATGCAATACGACGATCTCATCTCGAAATTCCTGCCGGATTTCAAGCTCTACGATCCATACGCCAGCGCGCAGGTCACAATCCGCGACGCTCTGCTGCACCGCACTGGCGTCTCCCGCGGCGAGTTCATGTGGATCGATGCCGGTACTTCACGCGAGGACGTCTTGCACCGCGTACGCTTCCTCAAACCCGACGCACCGTTCCGATCCAGGTTTTCCTATCAGAACATCATGTATCTCGCCGTGGGTCAGGCAGCTGGAAAGGCAGGCGGTAGCACCTGGGACAATCTCATCCAGCAGCGCATCTTCACGCCGCTGGGGATGACATCGAGTGTCACGTCATACAACGAGATCACGACCACCAACGTCGCGACGGCACACGCGATGGACCATGATACAGCGTTCAAAAAGGAGCGCTTCAACGCACAGAACATCGCGCCGGCTGGTGCGATCATTTCGAACGCGCGCGACATGGCGCAGTGGCTGCGCTTTCAGATGAGTGGCGGAGTCGTCAACGGCAAGCGATTGGTGGACAGCGCAGCATTCCTCGAAATTCACACGCCGCAGATCCTGATGGACCCGGGGAGTCCTAATGGCGGTGTTCAGCCTCGCTTCAGCACGTACGGTATGGGTTGGATGATTCAGGATTACCGGCACCAGTTGATGTGGCAGCACGGAGGAAACACGCCCGGCATGACGACCGCCGTGGGCATGCTTCCGGAGAAAAAAATCGGTGTGGTGGTCCTCAGCAACATGGATCACACGCAGCTTCCTGACATGCTCATGCACTACATCTTCGATCGGCAACTTGGCGAGCCGATGCACGACTATGTTGCCGAAGCGTACAAGCGCCCCCAGTCGCGCCGCCGGCCGCCGGATAACACCCCTCCGCACGTCGCGACTCCGGCACCCCTGCCACTGGCTGCCTACGTGGGAACTTACTCCGACAGCCTTTACGGCAAAGTCACCGTGGCGATTGAGAACGGCAATCTCGTCATGACGCGCGGCCTGGCGCATGGCCGACTTGAGTACTGGAACGCCAACAATTTCCGCTGGTGGAGCAATGGCGCCATCTCCGGCGCGCTGGAGTTCATCAAATTCGAGGTATCGCCGGACAGTAAGGTCCTGGGCGTGTATTATGGGATGGACCCGGACGTCGACCTGCTCCTGCGCGAGCGCAAGGCCGGCGGCCGCGCCGGCGGAGGTAACTGACGGCACCCACCTCGAATCGATTGCCATGCGCTACGTCTTGCAGCAAAAGCTGTTCTCACTCGGCGATGATTATTTCATCAAGGATGACGCCGGCCACGCGGCGACTGCCGTTCCCGACGACGCGGCTGCTTAACGAATCCTGCATCTGACAAGCCACCGAAACCCTGGGAACCTGCAATGCGAACACGCACAAGCGCCGGCTTTCTCTTGCTTCTGGTCCTCGGGCTCCCCAGCTCCGGCCGCGCACAGGTCGCCGCAGCCTCCGGATTCCGTCAAGCTCGCGCTGGCTCAGGATCTGCTCATAAGCACACATGCCGTTGACCAGGCCCGGATGGCGGTTGAGTGCCGCCCCTCGTCTCGATCGACACTTCACTTCGTTGCTGAGCAGATAACATGACACGCATCAAAGTCACCTTCTGGACACTGTGCATCGGGCTCACGGTGTTGTGGATCGCAGCCGACCCGATTCTCTCGCGCGCGATCCCATTCTCGCAGGTGCAGCTGTCGCTCATCAACTACACCGGCATCATCGCGATGGGCGTGATGAGCGTAGCCATGATGCTCTCAGTACGATCTGCGGCCCTGGAGCCCCATATCGGCGGTCTCGATAAGAGCTACCGACTGCACAAGTGGCTTGGAATCGCCGGATTGCTGATGGCCGTCGCGCACTGGATGTGGATCAACGGTCCGGGATGGGCTGTAGCGCTCGGCTGGATGGCGCAGCCTGGACGAGGGCAAGCTGCAGGAAAGGGCGCGCAGAGCTCCGGGTTGCTTCGCACGCTGCAGAGTCCGGCGCGATCCGTCGGCCAGTTGTGCTTCTACGCAACCGTAGTGCTCGTCGTACTTGCGTTGCTGCGTTGGTTTCCGTATCGCTACTTTCTCAAGACCCACCGGTTGCTGGCGATTGTCTTCCTGGCTCTCGTGTTTCATTCCCTGGTGCTGATGAAGACAGCGTACTGGACTCACGCGATCTCCTACGTGATCGCGGTGCTTATGGTGGGAGGAAGCGCGGCCGCGATCATCACCCTCTTTCGACGGGTGGGAGCGACGCATCGCGCAGTGGGCGAAATCGATGCAGTCACTACTCGCCCGGACGTGGGAATCCTCCAGGTCAGCATCCGGCTCAAGGACCGATGGAGCGGCCACGAGGCCGGCCAATTCGCGTTCGTGAACTTCGAGGACGGGGAAGGACCGCATCCATTCACAATCTCGTCCACGTGGAAGGACGATGGTCACCTCCTGTTCCTCATAAAGGGGTTGGGAGATTACACGAACGCGCTTCCGACGTCACTGAAGGTCGGCACACTGGTTACGGTCGAGGGGCCATACGGCCGTTTTACATTCGATGGCCATCATCAGCGCCAGATCTGGGTAAGCGCAGGCATTGGCATCACACCATTCGTCTCCCGGATGCAGGAGCTCGCAACACGGCCCGATGGAAAGGCCATAGATCTGTTCCACGCCACCGCGTCGCGCGATATTGAGCCGGTAGAACAGTTACGTAAACTTGCGGAGGCGGCGCATGTCCTGCTACGAGTCTGGGTCGCCGCCGAGGATGGACGAATGACGGGAGAGGACATTCGCCGCGTGATACCGGAATGGAAGTCCGCTGACATATGGTTCTGCGGACCCGCGGTATTTGGCAAGGAGTTGCGAAAGGACTTTTCCGACCAGGGACTTCCAGCCAGTTCGTTCCATCAGGAACTCTTTCACCTGCGTTGAGCGCTGATCAATCACCCCGACACCGATTTCGCGGATTTATTCGCGCCGAACGGGACAACCCTCGATGGTGCATTTGGATTGGCGACGCGGATTTATTCGCGCCGAACAGGACAACGCTCGATGGTGCATTTGGATTGGCGGCGCGGATAAATCCGCGCCCTACATTTGACCCGACCTACAACGACTTGAACTTGTCGAAGGGTTGCTGGCAGCTGTTGCAATAATTGATCGACTTGCACGCCGTCGATCCAAATTCGCTGCGCTCTTCCGTGTCTGACGATCCGCAGTAGGGGCATACCACTTCACGCGGTGCACGGTGCAGCGTAATCAGCGGCTCCGCCTCTACGCGACCGGGCGGTGCTATGCCAGCGGCGCGTAGCTTTTCTTTCGCTTCGTCGCCCATCCAGTCGGTGGTCCATGCGGGAGAATACACAGTCCTGACCTGGACGTTCGCGATACCGTGCGACGTCAGCATTTCCACGATGTCGTTCTCGATCATCCTGAGCGCCGGGCACGCAGTGTACGTCGGAGTGATGCTGACGCGTACTTCGTCACCGACAGTATCCACCTCCCGCACGATACCGAGCTCCACTATGTCCAGCATAGGAAGCTCGGGATCCTTCACCTCGCGCAGCAGATCGAGAACGGAATCCGTGGTTGCTACCATTCCGCGCCAGGATGTGATCTGGCTACGATCTGCATCTCTGCCAGCATGTGGCCGAGGTACTCGGTGTGATGCCCTACGCGTCCGCCACGGGAGAAAAACTCATCCTTCGGACGCTCCAGCTCCGCGCGTGCAAAGATGTCGTTTACTACATCGTCCCATCGCGCGCGAAAATCACTCGCAAGTGGTGCGATGCCAAGCTGCGCCATCCGGCGATCGACATCGTCCACCTTGAACATCTCGCCCGTGAAGCGCCACAGAGCGTCTACTGATTTCTGAACACGCGCATGACTCTCTGTCGTGCCCTGTCCGAGCATGATCATCCACTCGCTGCTGTGACGAAGATGATACCGCTCTTCCTTGGTCGCCTTTACTGCGAGCGCAGCAAGCTCGGCGTGCGTGCTGTGCTGCAGCGCGTCCATCAGATGAATGCTGAATGCATCAAAGAAGAACTGTCGCGCGACCGTGTAACCAAAGTCGCCCGGCGGAAGCTCCACCAGCTGCAAATTGCGAAAGTCCACCGCATCGCGAAAGTATGCGAGCGCATCCGCACTACGCCCCGCACTACGGCCCGCACCTTCGGCTTCACCCGCAAGCTCGAGCGCACGAGTGGCCTGACCAATCAGATCAAGCGCGATGTTGCCGAGCGCGATGTCTTCTTCCAGAATCGGCGCGTGACCGCACCACTCAGAGAGACGGTGGCCAAGTACGAGACGGTCGTCGCCGAGCCGCTGAAGATATTCGAACAGAGCAGCGCGGTCGTTCGCATCCAGCGCTGCGACCTCCACGCCATTCTGCGCGCCCGGATTCACGGTCGATTCCGTCACGATTGTCTCAGAATCCCTTGAGGCCGCGCGGCACGTGATAGAACTGCGGATTGCGATAGATCTTGTCGTGCGCCGGATCGAAGAACGGTCCGCGATCCTTCGGTTGCGACGCAGTTATCGCCTCCGACGGAACCACCCATATGCTCAGCACCTCGCCACGTCGCGCGTACACATCGCGCGCATTCTGAAGCGCCGATTCCGGATCGACCGCGTGAACGCTGCCGAAATGCTCGTGCGGTGCGCCCTCCTTGTCCTGAACGAACACTTCCCACAGCGGCCACTGGGTATCGCCGTCGTGACTCGCGCCGTTGCTGTTCTCCGCCGTGCGTTTCGAAGTATCCGTCAAAGTGCAATTCCCGGAATGATCGTCAGGCGGCCGCAGGCGTTGCCGCCGCGCGCGATCGGTTCTTTTCGGCGTATGCCGCCGCCGCATCGCGTACCCACTTGCCGTCGTCGTGCGCGGCGCGGCGCGCTTCCAGGCGCTCCTTGTTGCAGGGACCGTTGCCGCGTACGACAGACCAGAATTCATCCCAGTCAATTGGCCCGGATTCCCAGTGACCCGTCTCCTCGTTCAACTTGAGATCGGGATCCGGTAGTGTGAGACCAACTGCCTGAGCCTGCGGCACTGTGATGTCGATGAAACGCTGGCGCAGCTCGTCGTTGGTCTTGCGCTTGACGCGCCACTTGATGAGCTCCGCTGTATTCGGCGAATTCGCATCGCTGGGACCCAGCATCATGAGCGAGGGCCACCACCAGCGGTTTACCGCGTCCTGCGCCATCGCCTTCTGTGCCGGCGTTCCCTTTGCGAGCGTCGCGATAATCTCGTAGCCCTGCCTCTTGTGGAAGTTCTCTTCCTTGCAGATGCGGATCATCGCGCGCGCATACGGCCCGTACGACGCCTTCGCGAGAACTGTCTGATTGACGATCGCCGCACCGTCCACGAACCACCCTATCACGCCCATGTCCGCCCAGCTGAGCGTGGGATAGTTGAAGATGCTGGAATACTTGGCGTTGCCCGACAGCAGCTGCTCGAGCAATTCGGAACGCGTCACACCCAGCGTTTCAGTGCCGCAGTAGATGTACAGTCCATGTCCGGCCTCGTCCTGGACCTTCGCCAGAAGCGTCATCTTTCGCCTCAGACTCGGCGCGCGCGTAATCCAGTTCCCCTCGGGGAGCATTCCAACGACCTCGGAATGCGCGTGCTGAGACATCATACGCACCAGCTGCGTACGGTAGCGCTCCGGCATCCAGTCCTTCGGCTCGATCGACTCTCCGGCCGCGATTCGCGCCTCGAATTTGGCGGTTAGCTCCTGCTCGTCGGGCTCGATTTTGGTTGATTCAACTGTTTGCATGGCTTCCACCCGTCACAAAAAGGGGCCGCAATTCCGCAGCGATTTACCTATCTGAAACTTACCCGGTTGCCCCGGCAGTTGTCAGTTCTCGCAGCGGCCTTCCATAGCGCCGTCGCCCCCAATAACCTACGGCGCATGACGATAGAGAACGGTACAGTTACGACGAGAGTCGACGATGGCATCGCCACAGTCTCGTTCATGCACCCCAAGAGCAACTCGCTTCCGGGACCGCTGCTCGCGCAGCTGGCGCGTACGATTCGCGAGCTGGGCGAAGATTCCAATGTGCGCGTGATTTCGCTTGGCAGCGAAGGAAATGGCGCGTTCTGCGCAGGTGCGTCCTTCGCTGAGCTGCAGAGCATCACAGACGAGGCGACCGGGAAGACGTTCTTCATGGGCTTCGCAACGCTCATTCTGGCGCTGATCCGGTGCCCCAAATTCATCGTAACGCGCGTACACGGTAAAACCGTTGGCGGTGGTGTGGGGATCGTGGCTGCATCCGACTACGCGATCGCGACCAGCGCAGCTTCCGTGAGACTGAGTGAGCTCGCGGTGGGGATCGGCCCGTTCGTTGTGGGCCCGTGCATCGAGCGCAAGATCGGCCTGGCCGCGTTCAGCGCAATGGCTGTGGACGCGGATTGGAGAGACGGACATTGGGCGCTGACCCACGGCCTCTACTCGAAACTCCAGGAAAACGTCGCCGATCTTGACTCAGCCGTTGCCAAGCTCACAAATACGCTCTCGGCCAGCAACCCGGAAGCCATGTCCAGGCTCAAGGCCGGCTTCTGGGCTGGCACCGAAGGCTGGGATGAGCTGCTCGCCGATCGTGCCGCCTCCAGTGGAACGCTCGTTCTAACCAATTTCGCGCGTCGAGCGATCACGGGGCGCGGCTAGACTCGGCTAGACTCGGCCAGACGCGCCCTGCGGGTGGCTTACTTGGTACGCCAGATGTCGAGCGTGCCCGTGGTACTGCGGCTGTTTGCGTTGCCTTCCGGCAGCGCGATTCTGCCGTCCACGATGATCGGGCTGTTCCAGTGGCCCGGGCCGGCATCCAGGCTCGCCACCTGCTGACCCGACTCGGGCTGGTAAACGACCAGACCGCCCTTGGGGTTGTACACGTAAAGCAGTCCGCCGGCGAGAACGGGCGACGTGCCGCCGGTTCCGTTCTGCCACTTTGATTGCAGCTTCCCGCCGCTGAATGTCCACGCTTCGGTTCCGTTGCCATCGGCGACGAACATCGTGGCACCCGAACCGCTGTGCATCACGGCCGGTGCAGTGAAGAGTCGCGCGCTCCCGGGCGTCGCCACTGACTGGATCTCGCCGCCCTTGTGAGGTGTCGCGCCGCCCATGACCTGCGAGTCGAGCAGCTTGATGGTTCCGTCCTTGCCGCCCTGTGCGACGTAGCCCCCGCCCAGCAGAACCGGCGACGATGACCCGACGTCCGCGTCGGTCTCATTCAAATGATCCGTATTCGATGGCGTGTAGTTCCCCACGACGTTCGTGGCGTTCGGATCCAGTTCGATAGTCGCATCGCCCCAGTACACATGACCGTCCCACTTGCCGTTCCCGGTTGCGACGAAGATGTCGCCGCTGGTGGTATCGATCACCGCTCCCGCGCGGCCCCATATCGCCGAGTCACTTTCGGGGCACGATTTGGGATCGATAAGCTGAGGCTCGTTGCTGCAGAGCGAATTCCATATGTGCAACAGTTTGCCGCTGGATCCGTCGAGTATTGCGACGTGTCCCTGATACGGTGGCGCGTCGCCGATGTACCCGCCGGTGGTGGCGATGACGTTTCCCTTGTAGTACGTGAGCGAAGACGCAATCTTCTCGCGCGCCGGCATCAGTGTGATCGCGGTGCTCCATATCACATGTCCGTCCGCGACAGCGAGCTTCTGGATGTGGCCATCGGGAGTGGCTGCGTAAATGAAATCCCGCGCGGGATCAGCTACCGGAGTCGCCGTCGTTATCTGGCGAGTGCCTGCCCAGCTGCTGTAGTCTGCCGGCGTGTACTCCCAGAGAACTGTTCCGTTATCGGCGTCTATCGCGATCGTCTTTCCGTACGTGGTTGTGACGAAGAACGCGTCGTGCGTTTCGCCCTTGACGCTCGCACCGTGCAGATAGATGGCCGATGCGTCCACAGTCCCATCGATCGGCACCTGCTGCTTCTTGAGCGACGCGACATTGCTCGCGGATATCCCGGTCGACGCCATGTCGGCATTCGAGCGGCTCACGTCCCACCCGAACTGCATCCAGTCCTGATGAACTGCCGCGGGTACGGTAGCGTTGGTGGCGCTCGTATTGGCCGCACTGTTGCTCGCAATCGTATGTGCATCGGACGTGCTGTTGCAGCCGGCAAGTGCTATCGCGCACGCCGCCATGAAATACTTCATATCGCCTCGGCCTCGGGTGACTTGGTGGAGTTATTGGGTGGTGCCGGATCCAACAGCCTGCATTGGCCGTGCCGACATGCGGGCGAGGCAACAGGAAGGGCCGTCGCACCCCCCGCGGACACGTCGCGCCCTGCGTAGGGCGCGGATTTATCCGCGCCGCCAAACCCAACCCCAGACGAGGCTCGCGGAAAGGCCGCGTACGCTGAACGGTGTCATCGTTGGCAACGCCACGCGCGTCGGATGTCGCTATCGAT